>FSYS01002372.1_pt1 | contig 12566 bp, 11 predicted proteins | sample 1638491 | NCBI WGS metagenome assembly FSYS01 (sample SAMEA3914788, study PRJEB12502) | metagenome | biome: forest; material: soil | place: Canada | collected 2011-07-03 | depth 0.1 m | reverse complement strand
TGGATCGGCGACTACAACGACCCGCAGACGTTCATCGACATGTTCGTCACCGATGGCGGCAACAACGACACCGGCTGGGGCGATCCGCAGTACGACCAGATGTTGGCGACCTCCGAGGACACGGCCGATCCCGCCGCGCGCATGAAAATCCTCAGTGACATGGAGAAGGTGCTTTGCGTGGACCAGGCGCCGATCGTGCCGATCTATTTCTGGGTTGGTATGGCGCTCTATTACCCGGACAAAGTCGGCGGCTTCGCGCCGAACTTCGTCGATGATCATCGCTGGGGCGAGTTGTTCATTCCGGAGAAGAAAAAATGACCGCGCTCATCGTTCGTCGCCTGCTCGTGTCGGTCCCGGTCGCGTTCATCGTGCTTTCGCTGACGTTCCTGCTCTGCCGGCTCGCGCCGGGCAATCCCTTCGCGAACGGCAAGAGCATCCGGCCTGAAATCATGGCGCAGCTCAAGAAGCAGCACGATCTCGACGGCACAATCACGGACCAATACCTGCGCTACATGGGCAAGGTCGTGGAGGGCAACCTGAACATCTCCACGCAGTACCTCAACCGCAGCGTGAACGAGATTATCGCGCAGACGCTGCCGGTATCGATGACGCTCGGCGCGCTCGCCTATTTCCTCGCGCTGCTCTTCGGCATCATCCTGGGCGCGTGGGCCGCCGTGCGCCATAACCACTGGGGTGACCGCGGGCTGATGCTCGTCGCGCTGCTCGGCATTTCCATTCCCAGCTTCGTCTCCGCGCCGCTGCTGGTGCTCTGGCTCGCGCTTTCGTGGCATCTGCTTCCGGCCTACGGCTGGGGCTCGATCGATCAAATCATCCTGCCCGCGTTCTGCCTCTCGCTGCCATTCACTGCGACGATCGCGCGTCTTACCCGCGGTAGCCTGCTCGAGGTGCTGAAGCTCGACTTCGTCCGCACTGCGCGCGCCAAGGGCCTGCCCGAAAACGTCGTGCTTTTCCGCCACGCGCTCAAGGTCGCCATCCTGCCGATCATCGGCTACAGCGGCCCCGCCGCCGCCGGCATCCTCACCGGCTCGCTCGTGATCGAGACACTCTTCGGCATTCCCGGCATCGGCCAGTTTTTCGTCAACAGCGCGCTCAATCACGACCCCTTCATGACCTCCGGCGTCGTGCTCGTTTTCAGTCTCTTTCTCATCCTGTTCAACTTGCTTGCGGACATCCTCTACTTCGTCGTCGACCGGCGCGTGAAAATGGAATGAAGACGCTCGGGCAATTTCTCACGGTCGTTCTGCGCGATCCGCTGCTCATCGTCTGCGCGCTTTTCGTCGCCGCGATCGCGCTCCTCGCCATCGCTGATTTTGCGCTGCCCTTTTTCGGCCACGAGCTCACCGGTTACGCCTACGACTCGATCTCGAACGATTCGCTCAAAGAGCCCTCCTGGCAACATTGGTTCGGCACCGACGTGCTCGGCCACGATCTGCTCTCGCGCACCCTTTTCGGCGCGCAAATTTCCCTCTTCGTCGCGGCCGTGGCCACACTCATGAGCCTCGCCATCGGCGTCACCTACGGGATGATCAGCGGCTACGCCGGCGGGCGCATCGACAACCTCATGATGCGCCTGGTCGAGATCGTTTATTCGCTGCCCACGCTCGTCCTCGTTATCGTCGTCGTCACCACGCTCGACGACCCCACGGCGAAGCTGCTCCGCGCGCTCGGCGTCACCAGCATTTCCCCGCGACTGGTGCTCATCATCGCCTTCCTCGGCCTCACGGAATGGTTCACCATGGCGCGTATCATTCGCGGCCAGGTGCTCGTCCTCAAGGAACAGGCGTTCGTGCAGGCCGCGCACGCGCTGGGGCAATCGCATTTCCGCATCCTTTGGTCGCACATGGTGCCCAACCTCAGCGGCCTCATCGTCGTCTATCTCACGCTGACCATCCCTGCCGTCATGCTCGACGAATCGTTCATGAGTTTTCTCGGCGTCGGTGTGCAACAGCCACTGGCCAGTTGGGGCACGCTCGTCGCCAATGCCGCGAGCATGATCAACCCGGTCCGCAGTTACTGGTGGCTGCTGGTTTTCCCCGGCGCGTGCATGACGCTCACCCTGCTCGCGCTCAATTTCCTCGGCGACGGCTTGCGCGACGCGCTCGATCCACGGGTAAAAAAGTAAAATTCCAAGAGCAAAACATGAAGGAATGAAGTCAGGAAAAGAGGGAGTCCGAACAAATCAAAATCTGGCTTCTTCCTGTTTTCATGGTTTCATGTCTTCCTGTTAAATCCGCTCAACAAACCTGAAAACCCTATGTCCATGGACCGCATGATCCCCGACCTGCAGGCCTCCTTCGCCTGCGAAGACGTTCGCGTTGAAGCCTCTGGTGCTCACACCATCGTGGGCATCGTCAACTTCATCGGCGCGCCGAAGCTGCCCATCCAGATCATCAAGCTCTGCGTCTGGACGCGCTGGTCATCCGGCGTCGGCCAGTTCGAGCAGGTCACGCGCATCATCGCCCCAGACGAAGTGACCGTGCTGGCCACGGCCAACACGCAGTTCCAGCTCGGCAACGAAGAAAGCCACACCACCAACGTGAACATTTTCGGCGGGCTCATGTTCCGCGAGCAGGGCGCGCACCACATCGAGATCCTGCTCGAGGGCGAACTGAAGCTGCACTACCCGATGCGCGTCGTCGTCATCCCCCAGCAGCAGCAGCAACAGCCGCCCATCGCCTAGTTTCGAGCGCATGAGTTTCTGGAACCGGCTGGTGGAACGCTTTCGCGCGGGCGAAGGTGAGGAGATCGACTGGGAGGCGTTGCTGATCGAGGCCGATCTCGGCGTAAAGCTGGCAACCGAGTGGGTCGATGACCTCAAGGACAAGGGCCTCACGCGCGCGCCCGAACGCGCGGAGAAATTGCTGCGCGAAAAGATGGCCGCCCTCGTGCGCATCCCTCCGCCGCTCCCGATCAAACAGAAGCCCGAGGTAATTCTGCTCATCGGCGTCAACGGCAGCGGCAAAACGACAACCGCCGCCAAGCTCGCCGCGCGCGCGAAGCAGGAAGGCAAGAGCGTGCACCTCGGCGCGGCGGATACCTTTCGCGCCGCCGCCACTGAGCAGCTTGAAGCCTGGGGCGCGCGGCTGGAAATTCCGGTCACGACCGCGCCACAAGGCACCGATCCCGCCGCCGTCGCGGTAAAATCCCTCTTCGCCGCGCAGGAAGCCAAGGCCGACCTGCTCGTCATCGACACCGCCGGCCGCCAGGCGAACAAGCGCAACCTGCTGCTCGAGCTGCAGAAGATCAAACGCAGCCTGCAGAAGAAAACCGAAGGCATGCCGCACCACACCTGGCTCGTCGCCGACGGCACAACCGGTAGCGGCGTTCTCGCGCAGGCCAAGGAATTTCACGAGGCGGTCGGCCTCACCGGCCTCATTGTCACCAAGCTCGACGGCTCCGCCCGCGGCGGCATGGTCGCCGCCGTCCGCGCCGAGCTCGGCCTGCCGACCTACTATCTCGGTCGCGGCGAAAAGCCCGAGGACCTCAAGCGCTTCGGCGCCGGCGAGTTTGTGGAGAGCTTTTTCGCGGATTAATGCGTCGGCGTGGCTCGGACAACTCGTTGTTCGGGTGGCCGAAGGCCACAAGAGGTCACCGGCGATGTGCGCAATTTTTCGGTGCACCTCCTGCGCGCTGCACACGCCCGGACAACAAGTTGTCCGGGCCACTGAAATCGCGCTACGCTTGCTCATGTCCGAGAAAACCAAAGATGCCCGCTTCCTCCACCGCGCTCTGGAACTGGCGCGTCTCGGCTCGGGCCTGACCTTTCCCAATCCCCGCGTCGGTGCCGTGCTCGTGCGCGGCGGAAAAATCATCGGCGAAGGTTTTCATTTACGCGCCGGAACGCCGCACGCCGAGGTGCACGCAGTCACCGACGCGAAAAAGCGCGACCATTGCATCGAAGGCGCGACGCTTTACGTCACCCTCGAACCCTGTTCAACGCACGGCCGCACCCCGCCCTGCACGAGCCTGATTCTCCGCGAAAAAATCACCCGCGTCGTCTTCGCCGCGACCGATCCAAATCCCGCCCACGCGGGCGCCGCCGCGAAGTTGCTCAAAAAAGCCAGCGTCGCAGTCTCGCACGGCACGCTCGCAAAAGAAGCGGCTGAGCTAAACCGCGATTTCAACTGGTACATCACGAAAAAGCGTCCCTGGGTCGTGGCCAAGATCGCACTCTCGCTGGATGGCCGCATCACCACACCTCCCGGCGACGATCGCTGGCTCACCTCGCCCGAGGCACGCCGCGCCGCGCACGAATTGCGCTGGGAATCCGACGCCATCCTCATCGGAGCGGAAACCGCGCGCGCGGACAACCCGAAACTCACCGTCCGCTTGCCCGATCGCAAAGGCAAAGTACAACCGTGGCGCATCGTTATGACGAAAAGCGGCAACTTACCTAAATCGCTCCACCTTTTTTCCGACGCTCACAAGGATCGCACGCTCGTTCTCCGCAATCAGCCGCTGAAAAAAGTCCTCGCCGATCTCGGCCAGCGAGAAATCGCCCACGTCCTGATCGAAGGCGGCGGCCAAATCCTCACCGAAGCCTTCCGCCAAAAGCTCGTGAACGAAGTCGCGTTCTTCATTGCTCCAGCTACGATGGGCACCGCGTCGCGTGCGTTGAAGAAACTCAGCGCGTCCGTGCGCTTGCGCGACATCGCCTACGAAAAGGTTGGGCCTGATCTTCTCTGCCGCGCAATGGTGAGGTAGCCCTCGCACTCCGTGCGCGGGTGATTATCGGAACCGCCTCGCCTAGACACCGTCGCACGGAGTGCGCCGGCTACCTAAACGCTCAGCCCGCTATCGCCTTCAACACCAGGGACTTCCTCGTTTTCGCTGATGACGCGCGCGATGGCGGTCAACTTGTCGCTGGCGTTAAGGTTGATGAGCTTCACGCCCTGCGTGTTGCGGCCGGCTTCGCGGATCTTGTCCACAGGCGTGCGGACCATCTGCCCGGTTTGGGTGAGGAGCATGATCTCGTCCTTGTCGGTGACGGTCAGCGCGCCCACGACGCGGCCAGTCTTGTCGGTCGTCTTCATCGTGATGATGCCCTTGCCGCCGCGCGACTGCGTGCGGTACTCGTCAAACGCGGTGCGCTTGCCGATGCCGTTCTCGCCGGCGACGAGCAGCGTCGCGTTTGTATCCACGACGGCCAGCGCCACGACGCGGTCCTCTTTTTCCAGCGAGATGCCCCGCACGCCGGTGGCAGGGCGGCCCATGCTACGCACGTCGGATTCCTCGAAGCGGATGCTCATGCCCTCGCGGGTGATCAACACCGCCTCGCTCTGGCCGCTGGTGAGTTTCACCTCGATGAGATTGTCGGTTTGCTCGATGCCGATCGCGATGATGCCGCCCTTGCGGCAGTTGGCGAAGTCCTCGAGCGACGTCTTCTTCACCGTCCCCAGTTGCGTGGCGAAGAGCACAAAGCTGCCGCTGGCCCACGTGATGTCGACGCCCTGCGCGTCCTTCTTCGACTCGACGCGGATGAGCGCAGCCACTTTCTCGCCGGGGCGCATTTCGAGAAGGTTCGCGATGGAGCGACCTTTCGACGCGCGCGAGCCGTCGGGAATCTCGTGCACGCGCTCGACATAGACGCGGCCCGTGTTCGTGAAGAACATCAGGTAATCATGCGTCGACGCGGTAAAGAGATGCTCGACGAAATCGGTATCCTCCGGCGTGTCGCCCTCGCGCGTGGTCATGCCAATGACGCCGCGTCCTCCGCGGCGCTGCGCGCGATAGCTGGAGATGTTCGTGCGCTTGATCAGCGAGCTGTGCGTGATGGTGATGATCACGCCCTCGTTGGCGATCAGGTCCTCGATCGCGATCTCGCCTTCGTCGGGCACGATCTGCGTGCGGCGCTCGTTGCCGTGCTTGTCCTTGATGGCGTTGAGCTCCTTCTTGATGATCGTGAGCACGCGTACCTCCTTCGAGAGAATGTCACTGAAATCCTCGATCTTCTTCAGCAGTTCCTGGTACTCGCCGATGATCTTGTCGCGCTCCAGGCCGGTCAGTTGATAGAGGCGCAGCTCGAGAATGGCGTCGACCTGCTGCGCGCTGATGAGATAGCGGCCATTAGTCATGCGCGCCTCATTGTGGATGCGGATGCCGTAGCTCTCCGCCTCGCGCTTGGTGAAATTATACGCGGCCAGCTTGCCTCGCGCTTCCTCGCGGTCGGAGGAACCACGGATGATCTTGATCACCTCGTCCAGATTGGCCAACGCGATGAGATACCCCTCAAGGTTCTCGGCCCGCCGCTGCGCTTCCCGCAGGTCGTGCCGCGTGCGGCGCATCACGACTTCGCGGCGATGCTCGATGTAGCAATTGATCAGCTCTTTCAGGTTGAGCGTCTTCGGCCGTCCGCCGTCGATGGCGAGCTGGTTGACGGCGAATGACGTCTCCATCGCCGTCATCTTATAGAGCTTGTTGATGACGACCTTGGCGATCGCGTCGCGCTTGAGCTCGATGACCACGCGCGTGCGTTCGTCGGACTCGTCGCGCACGTCGGTAATTTCCGAGAGCTCCTTTTCGTTTACCAAGTCCGCGATGCGCTTCACCAGCTCGGCGCGATTCACGTTGAACGGAATTTCCGTGACGATGATGTTTTCCTTGCCGCCCTTTGGTGTCTCGGTGTGCAGCACGGCGCGCGCCTTCACGCTGCCGCGGCCGGTCATGAAGTAATTCTTGATGCCCTCGATGCCCACGACGTGGCAGCCGGTCGGGAAATCGGGCCCCTTGATGTGCTTCATCAACTGCGGGATCGTGATGTCCGGCTTATCAATCTGCGCGCAGATGCCGTCGATGACCTCGCTCAAATTATGCGGCGCCAGGTTCGTCGCCATGCCGACCGCGATGCCCGTGCCGCCGTTGACCAGCAGGTTCGGGAACGCCGCCGGGAGCACCACCGGCTCCATGTTCTTCTCGTCGTAGGAGGGCGTGAAGTCGACCGTATCCTTCTCGATGTCCTCCATCAGGATCGAGCCGAGGTGCGTCAGCTTTGCCTCGGTATACCGCATGGCCGCGGGCGCGTCGCCTTCGACCGACCCGAAGTTGCCCTTGCCCTCGATCAGCCGCTCGCGCATCGACCACGGCTCGGCCATATGTACCAGCGTGGGGTAAATCGCCTGGTCGCCGTGCGGATGGAACTTCTTCATCGTCTCGCCGACGATACCGGCGCACTTGGACGTCGCGCGGCCGGGTAGCAGCCCCAGCTCGTGCATCGCGTAGAGAATACGGCGTTGTGAAGGTTTCAGGCCGTCGCGCGCGTCCGGCAATGCGCGCGAAATGATGACCGACATTGAGTAATCGAGGAAAGACTTCCCCATTTCCTCGGCGACGTTGATTTTGTCGATGCGTTCCCCGGGAGAAAACAGATTTTCAGGCATAGGTAAATTCGGACCTCACCCAGCGCCAAAAAAGAGCGCGGGAAAGAGAAGGCGAAACGTCAAAACTAGAAAAACGAGCCGGATGCGGCAAGAGAAAATCACCCGCCCAAACTTCATGCCCCCAAGTAACACAGAAGGGCGCAAGTGACTCGAAATGAGCAGCAAGTATGGGTATATATTCAAGCAATAACAATTTTATGCTTGTTAGGAGAAATCTTTCATTACATGCTTTCCCTCTTCAGTTTTAACCACCTTCATTCCGATATAATACTCATGAATCGCATTCAGTTTTTCGTGTTAACGGGGCTGAGCAGCCTGCTTGTTCTGCTCCTTGCCGGCCACATCGCCCTCGTTGTTGCCGTCAACCATTCCCAAATGAGCTGGGCCGCGGCCCAGCAGGAAGTCAACAAGGGCCAGGTTGCACAAAACGGCCTGAAACAGGTTGCCGTCCGCATCTTTAATGACAGCCGCTCCACCAACGACGCGGGCCTCAAGGACCTGCTCGCCAAGGAGCAAATCACCTATACGCCCCAGACGAACGGCACGGAAAACCCCGCCGCTCCCGCCACTCACTAAACCCCCGTACCACGCACGACCATGTCTGACGAATTTGATTCCGGAAGCGAACAGCGCTTTTCCTCGTTCATCCCACTGACCATCGCGCTCGTTGGGTTCATCGCCTGGTTTTTCTTCCAGGATTTCGAGCTCAACAAGCAGCGTAGCGCCCTCAACACCCAGTTGCAGGCCGCGATGCCCACCATCGGTGAAGCTGAGAACGTCAACCAGCGTTATCTGAAGCTCATCCAGGACCTCGACGCCGCTGCCAAGGACGACACCGCCGCCAAGGCCATCCTGAACGATATGTTCAAGCAGGGCCTGATCAGCGACGCCATCCGCGCCGGCCTGATCCATGTCCAGCAGGGCGCCTCGACCAACGCCGCGTCGGCCGCTCCCGCCACAACCGGGACGTAATTTCAGCGCCGCCGCCATGAGGCGGTGGTTCTTTTTCAACACGGCCACGCGCCCCCGCGCGTGGCCGTAAGGCATCGCTACCCAAGCCGGGTGATTTCTGATATTCCTGAGCGAAATGCCCTCGCTCAAACTCGACGTCCGCACGTCCCCCTCCGGCTCACCCGATCTCGTCACCTTTTTCACCAAGGGCAGCGCCCTGCCCGCTGGCGTCCCCGAAGCCGAATTTGACGGCGCACCCGGCTCGACCGTCCTGCTGCGCGACAAAAGCCAGCGCACCTTCGTTTCCGGCGTCGGCGAGAAAACCAAGGCTGAGCCCGACACGCTGCGCAAGGCCGCCGGCACCGCGATCAAGGCGCTGCTCAAGCTCGGCGCATCCGACATCGTGCTCGACCTGACCTCCTTCCCCGACTACGCCGGCCCCGCCGTCGAGGGCGCAATCCTGGCCAGCTATAAATTCGACGGCTTCGGCAAGGATCCCTCGAAGAACAAGCGCAGCGTGCTGACGCGTCTTCAAGTCATCGTCAAGGACGGAGACATCGCCACCGCGCGCGCCGCGGCCCGCGAGGCCGAGATCGTCGCGACCATCAGCAACACCATCCGCGGCATCGGCAACCTGCCCGGCAACCTGCTCACCCCAGCCATCCTCGCCGACAAGGCCAAGGACCTCGCCAGCGGCCGCGCGTTGACCGTGAAAATCTGGAACGAGCGCCATCTCGCGCGCGACGGCTTCGGCGGCATCCTCGCCGTCGGCCAGGGCTCGGCCAATCCGCCGCGCCTTATCGTCCTTGAGTATCGTGGCGGCGGCAAACGCGAGACCCCCGTCGCGCTCGTCGGCAAGGCGATTACCTTCGACACCGGCGGCATCTCCCTCAAGCCCGGCGCGGCCATGGACGAAATGAAGTGGGACAAGATGGGCGGCATGGCCGTGCTCGGCGTCATGCTCGCCGCGGCCGACCTCAAGCTGCCAGTCAACCTCATCGGCCTCATTCCCTCCGCGGAAAATATGCCCGGGCCCGACGCCTATCGCCCCGGCGACATCATCACCACGCGCGACGGCAAGACCATCGAGGTGCTCAATACCGACGCGGAGGGCCGCATCATCCTCAACGACGCCATCGCGCACGCGCGGCTCGCCTACAAGCCGTCCGCCATCCTCGAATACTCCACCCTCACCGGCGCCATCATCCTCGCGCTGGGCCACCGCCGCGCCGGCATGTTCACCTCGGAGGATAAACTGCGCGACGCGCTTGTCGCCGCCGGCAAGTCGACCGGCGAACAGGTCTGGCCCATGCCCATCGACGGCGAGTACCGGGAGAGCGTTCTCTCCGAAGTCGCCACGGCCAAGAACGCCGGCTATCGCGAAGGCGGCGCGTGCTGCGCCGCCAGCTTCCTCAAGATGTGGGCCGAGGAAATACCCTTCGTCCATTTCGACATTGCCGGCGTCGCCTGGAACACCAAGCCTCCCGCGCATCTCGAAGGCGGCGCCACCGGCTTCGGCCTGCGCCTTACCCTCGCCGCGCTGAAGGCCGGGCTGCCGGTGTAGTTCATGCCCGTCGTCCGGATTCCCACGTCACAGATCACCGACTGGGACTCATTTCATCGCGTCTTCGCTGAAATCATGGGCTTTCCGGATTTCTACGGTTGCAACATGAACGCGTGGATCGATTGCATGACCTCGCTTGATCGCCCCGACGACGGCATGACGAAGATTCATTGCGTTCCGCCCGAGGTGATCATCTTGCATCTTGAGAACGTGAAGACTTTTCGCGAGCGCCATCTCGATCTCTACGACGCAATTGTCGAGTGCTCCTCATTCGTCAATTATCGCCGGCTTGAAATGGGCGAGCCTGCAGTTCTCTCGCTTTCATTTTTCGATGACGAGCCGATAACTTAAATCGGAGCCTCGCCGTTTGAATATGAATCCCCTGCCGCCAAGCCCGCTGCCGCCAGCGCCAGTTCCTCAAAAATCCTCGCCCGTGCTTTGGGCGCTGTTGGGCTGCGGCCTGTTCCTCTTTGCTTTCATAGGCGTGATCGGCGCAGGCGCCATCGCGGTGCTCGTTTTGCGCGCAAAACACCAAATTCCGCAGCAGCAGACCGCAGCGTATGTCGTCGAAGCTGCGCCCAACACCACCGCGCCCGCCGCGGCGCTCAAGCCCCTCCCCGATGCCGACGTCCTCGCCGCACGCATGAAATGGGATCAGGATATTTATCAAAAACTCCGCGACGAATCGCTCGCCGCCTACCAAAAGCTCCATCCCAATCCCGCGCCGCCCGACGCCCACGCACAAGCCGCGCTTAAGCTCCTCGCCTATCTCGCCACGTGGGGAGATTATTATGGCGAGGGCCTCTGGCAGCAGTACAACGCGCACCGCGAGCAGCTCTCCGCCGAGAACGCCGATCCTGCCGTCTTCGAGCGGATGGGCGAAGTCTATGACTTCGAGGACACCCACTCGAGCAACGAGGAAAGCGCGATGAACAGCGTGCGCGACGCCATCGATTTTCAGTCCAGCTCCTACCCGGCTTATTTCAAATTCCTCGTCGACAAGGCGGTGCTCTCCGATCTTTTCGAAGCGCGCAGCTCCGGCGACCTTCACCCGAGCCCCGGCTCAGCCCTTGAAAAGATTCCGGCCCTGCTTGACCTCACCACGCAAACCTACGCCGAGCTTTTGCGCGAGCATCTCCCCAACACCATTCTCTTTCGCGCCGGGTCGAACCTCCTGGCCACGGTCAACGACGACGAGACAACGCTGAAGGCTGCGTCCGCCGGTCTCGACCAGGCCTTCGCCACCGCGGACAAAGGCGATCCGCTCGCCGATGTGCTGAAGGGCAATTTCTATACCGAGGATGCCTGGTGCGCGCGCGGCGGCGGCTGGGCCTCCAGTGTCACCGCCGACGGCTGGAAGCGCTTCGCCGACCGCCTCGCCACCGCCAATCAAATCCTCACAGCCGTCTACGCCGCGCATCCCGACCAGACAGGAACGCCGCGCGTCATGATGACCGTCGTCCTCGGTCAGCAACAATCGCGTGACCAAATGGAGCTCTGGTATCAGCGCGGACTCAAGCTCAATCCCGACCCCATCCCGTACCACATGGCCAAGCGCTGGTACCTGCTGCCGCGCTGGTACGGCTCGGACGAGATCGAGTGGACCTTCGGCCTCGAGTGCGCCAAAAGCGATGACTGGGCGACGAAGACGCCGACCATGCTGCTCGAATGCGTCTCCGACGCGGCCGACAACAATTCCGGTCTTTACGCGAACCCGGAAACTTGGGCCCCGATCGAGCACATGCTCCGCGAGTACCTCGATCATTTTCCCAACGCCGTCACCTACCGCAGCCGCTTCCTGAAGTGCGCCGTGCAAGGCGGTCACTGGACCGTCGCCGCCGAGCAAATGAAAATTCTCGGCGACAACTGGGATCGCTCCATTTTCGAGGGAAACGAATACGAGCAGACCCGCCAGCTCATTGCCGCGCATCAGGGAACCGACAATTGACCAAGTCGAGAACGGCGCGCGTCCGGCTTGAGATGCGACCTCGCGCCTGCCACCATGCCTCGTCGTTTGCATGACCACGCCTCGCACTACGCTGGCAAAATTAAAGATCATCGCGGCGGCAAGCGCTGTCGCCTCGCTTGCGATTCCGTCGGGCCACGCCGCGCCCGAATACGCACCGGCTCCAACCCCCACTGAATCGCAGCCATCGGCTGAGAACAGCAGTTCCGCCGCGTCCGACGCAGCCAACACGTCGGTTCCGCTCGAGCCGCTGCCCGATGCGAATGTGCTCGCGAAGCGAATGGTCGACCATCAGGACATCTACGCGAAAATCCGCGATGACGCGCTCGCCGCCTACGCCAAACAGCATCCGAATCCTGCCCCGTTCGACGACGAGGCGCACGCCGCGCTGCGCTTGCTCGCCTATCTCAACGTGTGGGGCGATTACTACGGCGAAGGCCTTTGGCAGCAGTTCGGCGCCCACGCGAAAAATCTCGAGGGCGAAGACGCCAACGTCGCCGTGTGGACCACGCAATGGCGCGCGCACCAGTTCGAGAAATTCATCACCGACGATGAGCCCAGCGCCGAGGAAGCCACCCACGGAGCCATTGATTTCAGCACGGCGCCGTATCCCGCCTTGTTCAAGTTCCGCAGTCTCGAGATGGCGCTGCAGAACCTGCTCTCCGCCCGGACCGCACACAAGATCGAT
>FSYS01003079.1_pt1 | contig 12574 bp, 11 predicted proteins | sample 1638491 | NCBI WGS metagenome assembly FSYS01 (sample SAMEA3914788, study PRJEB12502) | metagenome | biome: forest; material: soil | place: Canada | collected 2011-07-03 | depth 0.1 m | reverse complement strand
CGCCGTACCGATGACCAGAATCCCCACCACCGTCCACACCAGCCAATGCAGGCGGCCCGTCCTCCACAGGCGAAACCAGTAACCCCAGAAGATGACCCAAAGCCCGATCCGCAAGGGCGCCAGGATGACATCAATCAGAATGACGGCAGGAGTTTGCCCGATCCACGCCGTAAAGGACCCAAGTTGCACGATGGTATTGGATAGCAGCGTGACCAGGCACACTAATGCCAGCCAGAAGTATGCCTTCTCTTCGCGATCCAACCAGAAGAGGGAGAGGGTCAGGAGCAGGGCCATGAAGAGGATCATCGATTCGACGAAGCCGGTGACCAGGTCATGGGCAGTCTCGTCGTAGTCCAGTTGCGTCAGCGCTCCGATGATCGATGCGTATCCCAACACGGGTGGACCGTGAAGGCCACCTGCGTCCGGACTATTGAAGAGCGTGGCGCTGTCCATCCACATGCGGATAGCAATGGTGATGGTCCCATCGTGAAGGCCTTTGGGTAGGCGGAACTCCTCTGGCAGCGTGGTGTACGCGGTTACATGATGGTCGGTGAAGTCTCCGAAGGAACCGATCTCTTGACCGTTGACGAAGACCTGGTAGGCGTCGTCGGCCTGGTCGGGCATCTTGAGCGCCAGGCGGCGGGTCGCGCCCTCGACGTTGACCCGAAGGCGGTACCAGGCATAGCCGGCGTAGTGGGGATAGCCGGTGGCCGTCCAGCCGGGCAGATCGCCGCTGATGGCCAGGCTCGCGTCGGCTGATCCGGGCGGCGGTGTGAGGTCCATGGAGCCCCAGTTGGAGTCGTCGAAGTCGGTCTGCGCCCACGCCATGTTGTCGCCGGTGCGAAACTTCCAGGGTCCGTTCAGTTCGACGGAGGACAGGCCCAGCGTGACGGTCGGCATGGAAGCAGGCGGTGTCGCGCTGGCGCCGGCAGGGTGAGGTCCAGCCGGGTTCGCCTGCGCGCCCGCTGAGACGGACCCCAACAAGATCAACAACGCCCAACCCGCACGGCGCATAGCAACTCCCTCTGCAAAGGATTCAGACTTTCAGAATAGGGCCCGCCAGCGACTGCGACCCGCACATGTCGCTTGAAGCATTCGCGATCTCCCGGTGAGGAATTGTAGCGCCCGGCGGAAGATTGCTACAGCAAAAGAAAAAGGAACCTTACGCTGGGTAAGGTCCCTTCATTCTCGCACGGGTAACTATGCGGATATACCGCTGGAACGGTTTACATGTCCAGACTGTCTGCACCCATACGACGGCGGTAGATGAAGCCTGCGCAAAGGAGAAATCCTGTGGCAAGCAGCATCAGACTGGCAGGCTCAGGCGTCGGTGCCGATATCGTGGCGTCAGGGAAGTCCCTGGGATTGATCCCCTGTTCCTCGATCGTAAACGTGTCGGTGGTGCACCATTCGCTGTCAGTCGGAATGTCCAGGCCCGTGAAAAGAAACTGGTACACCGTGCCATCATCGATGAGCGAATATGCGCAGACGATGCCGGGCGTTGTTGACTCGCAACCTCCGCCGCCATCGGCGATCGTGTACTTATTCGCCGTGATATCGATCAGCAGGCTCGTGATTGTCTTACCGGTGTCGTTCTCAATGGTTACGCAACCATCGGTCTTTGGCGTGCCGAAGCCGCAGGAGCTGAACCCAACGTCCAGCGGGCTGCCGGTGTAGTCGATCTTGGTAGGTGGAGCGTCTTGTACTCCAAGCTTAAAGTCGTCCGCCCTTGCCATGCCGCTCAGGGCGCAGACCAACGTCAGCGCAAAAAGACAACGAAAAACTTTCATGTCTGAATTCTCCTTGGGAGGTTCCTCTGATTCGGTCGTTCACTGCACGTCTTGCTACACCCAACGTGCGGTTGATTCTTTTGGTTTCGTCTGCTGCTGTCAGCTGGCGTCGTCAAAGCAATTGCATGAGAGAAAAATCACGGTTTCAAAAGGGTTACCCGTCCAGTGAGTCGCACCTGGAGTTGCTGTCGTTCCAGGGAGTGCTCCAGTGACGGAAAGTCTAAAGCTCGGAAGATTTGCAACAGGAACCCTCCGCGGCTGCTGCTGTTATGTCACGTCTTGCCGAACCACGAGGCTGCTCTGGTGGTGAGTTTTGGGCCCGAACGCAACTTGCCAAATCTTTGCTATGCCGGAAGATAGTGCAAGCAGCGTGCCAAACCTCAAGGCCTAAATGTCTGGATTCCTGGAGCTTAGCTGTGGATTTCTGCTGGAGTCCGCAATTTCTTGCAGTGCTCGGGAGAAGTAACTTCCGCTTGGCCTTATGTGCCGACGTATGCGGCAAATGCGATTACTATAGGCCGGAGATCTGTCGTCGATTAATTACAGATTCGTAGTCGAGGACATGGAGGCGGTATGCAAAACACGAAGATGGAGAGCAGCCTGGAAGCGTTGAAGGTGGCCGGAACTGCGGTCATTGCCGATGTATTTGACAGCCTGCAGAAGACGCCGCCGGTGCTGGACAACTGCCTGCGGTCGATTGGGCCGGCGACCGTGTATGCGGGGCCGGCGTACACGGTGACCGGCGAGTCGGTCAGGTTTACCGGTGGGGACCACGCGAAGCTGGCGGCGATCGACAATATGCCGGCGGGCGTGGTTGCAGTGTGGGCGAGCCGGTGTGCCAAAGGAGTGTGCTGCTTTGGCGATTTGCTGGCGAGCGCGATGCGGGCGCGTGGATGCGTTGCTGCCGTGGTCGATGGAGGAGTGCGCGATACGGGATTTCTGGCAGAGTTTGGGATGCCGGTTGTGGCACGCTATCGAACGCCGGTGCAAGGAGTGGGGCGGTGGCGGGTGACGGGGTCGCAGGTAAAGATCTGGGTAAGGGGGGCGCTGGAGGAGTGGCTGTGCGTGTGTCCGGGTGACATCGTTGTGGGAGATTCCGACGGGGAGATTGTCATTCCGCAGCAGATGCTCGAGGAGGTGACCGCCAAGGTCATCGAGTGGTCGCGGATTGAGTCGGGATCGCGTGCGGATATTGTTGCGGGTATGCCGCTGCTCGAGGCGCTGGAGAAGTATGGTCACCTGTAGTTGCGAGGAAAGCAGCGAGGTCTACTCGGCAAGCAACAGGCGCAGGTCGCGAAGATTGTTACCAGTGGGACCGGTGCTGATCGTTGCGCCCACGTGCCGTAGGAGCGATGTAGACCGAAACTCGATGAGGGCCATCTGGGCCTCGGAACGCAGGCGCGGATTTTCCAGCGTACGCTGATCGACCACCGCTCCGGCGAATGGGCTGTTGCCGTCGATGCCGTCGGAGCCAGCCGATAGCACGGCGATCGAACCGTCGGAGGTCTGAAGGCGTGTGGCGGCGTAGAGCGCGAAGTGCTGATTGCGGCCACCGATGCTGCAGGCCGTCAGGCGATTGTTAGGAATTGAGACCGTAATCTCGCCAACCGAGATGAGGCACACGCGCGGGTGAACCTTGCGCAGAGTGCGGAGGCGGCCAAGGAGATAGTCGGCGGCGGCGAGGCAGTCCCAGTCGTCGCAGGTGTTATCGACGACGGCGTGGAAGCCAAGCTGCTCGGCGTGCCGGCGCGCAGCTGCGGCCAGACGGTCGCTATCCAGCAGCGTGACGGCGTGGGGAGTGAACTCGCCCGGCTTAGGTGTCTCCGGCACGGCTGGATCGAGGAAGAATCGCTGCACGGAAGCTGGCAGAAGTGGGAGCAGATCGTACCGGGCCAGGACGGCGCGGCAGTCATCCAGCGTGGTGGTGTCGGGCACCGTGGGGCCGGAGCCCAGGGCGTCGAGATGACCGGCTGGAACGTCCGAGACGAACAGGGAGACGCAGGCGGCTGCGCGGGCTGCAATGGCGAGACGTCCACCTTTGACGGCGGAAAAGTGCTTGCGCACACAGTTGATCTCGGCGATGGAGGCGGCGCTGTGAATGAGCGCGCGATGGGAGGCGATGGTGTCATCCAGCGAAATGGCGGGATCGAGCGGCAGCTCCATCATGGCCGAGGCGCCGCCGCTCAGGAGAAAGAGGCAGACGGTTTCGAGGGTGCTTGATGGTGGGATTGCGGCGAGCAGGTCGACTACTGCGTGCGCGCCAGCGAAGGAGGCTGCGTTCGGAAGCGGATGGCCGCCAGGGAAGAACTGAAAGCCTTCGGGCAGGAAGGAGGGCAACGACGGCGCGATGACGACGCCCTGGAGGTCGATCCCGGGCGGCAGGGCAAGGTGCGAAAGGACGGCTTCGAGCATGACGCCAGCGGCCTTGCCGACGGCCAGGATGCGCAGGTGCCGGCAGCGCGTGAGATCGACGCTGGCGATCGGATCCTGGCCGTCGTTGCCGAACAGCACGCGGACGCCATCACCCGAGGTCGCGATACGCATAGAACGCTCCATGGCTCGTTTGATGCTGCACTCTCGCAGCGTAGACGCGAAGAGCACACGCGCGCGAACCGGCAACGGCGCGTGGTAGGGAATGACCGGAGCGGAGACGTTTGGGGTTTCTGTCATGACGTGATTACTGCGAGTTTTACGTGTTTCTTCAATAAATGCTCCTTTGTGCCGATATTGGTATCGTACCGCTCCATTTACGCCGAACAATACGCCAGGCGCGCTGGGATGGATGGTGACGGACGGGTAGTATCGAAGTGAGATACACGAAGCTGCAGGGGAGAGATTCTGTCGATGGCCAGGCCAATTATTGTTACAGGCGCCGCGGGATTTATTGGGCGCAATACGGTTGCCGAGCTGAACGCACGTGGCGAAAACGAGATCATCCTGGTCGATGAGCTGGGCAAGGATGAGAAGTGGAAAGATCTCGTCGGCCTGCGGTACGAGGACATCGTCACGCCTGAGGAATTCCTCGGCCTGATCGAAGACGGTGCATTCGTGAATGCGCGGTCGGTCATCCACCTTGGCGCGTGCAGCGCGACGACGGAGAAGGACGCCGGCTTCCTGGTGCGCAACAACTATCAGTACACACGCGTTCTGTGCAACTGGGCGCTGTCCAACGAGATTCGGTTTGTGTATGCATCAAGCGCGGCTACCTATGGCGATGGCGCAGAGGGCTATGACGACGCGGACGCCGTGACGCCTACGCTCAAGCCGCTCAACATGTATGGCTACTCGAAGCAGATGTTCGATCTGTGGGCGCTCAAGCATCACCTGTTCAATCCGGAGCCGCAACGCTCGCACGAGACCAGTGGCTCGAACATTGTGGGGCTCAAGTACTTCAACGTCTTTGGGCCGTACGAGGATCACAAGGGCGACATGCGCTCGGTGGTGTCGAAGAGCTACGAGCAGATTCGCCAGACAGGCATGGTAAAGCTCTTCAAGAGCTATCGGCCGGAGTACAAGGACGGCGAGCAGATGCGCGACTTCATTTATGTGAAGGATGCGGTGGATGTGACGCTGCACTTTGCTCTGCAGCCGGCGGACGCTCCCGGAGGCCTGCTGAACTGCGGGACAGGCAAGGCGCGCACCTGGGTCGACCTCGCAACGGCTGTCTTTGACTCTATGGATCTGCCGCCGAAGATCGAGTTCATCGAGATGCCGCAAGAGCTGCAGGGCAAGTACCAGTACTTCACCCAGGCTAACGACGCGAAGCTGCGCGCGGCCGGATACACCAAGCCGTTTACGAGCCTCGAAGACGGTGTGCGCGAGTACATCCAGGGATATTACTTGCGGCGGGAAGGGTAAGTTTAACCGACCCAAAGCCTGAACAGCGTATTCTGGCGGAGCTATGCAAAGAGCCAAGAAGACCAAGGTCATCTATCCGGGGACGTTCGATCCTCTTACGAACGGTCATCTTGACCTCATCGCGCGCGCGTCCAAGATCGTTGATGAGTTGGTGGTCGCGGTGCATCGAAACTCCGAACAGGGGGGCTCGGGCAAGGGTAAGCCGCTGTTCACGTTTCTGGAGCGCGAGCAGATGCTGCGCGAGGCAACGTCGGAGATGCCGAACGTGTCGGTGACGACCTTCGACGGCTTGCTGGTGAACTTCGCCAAGGGCCAGAAGGCGAATGCGGTGCTGCGCGGCATTCGTGCGGTATCCGATTACGAATACGAGCTGCAGATGGCGATGATGAACCGCAAGCTTGATCCGGAGATTGAGACGCTGTTCATGATTCCCGGGGAGCGGTACACCTACGTCAGCTCGCGGCTGGTGAAGGGCGTCTTTCAGCTGGGCGGCGATGTGACCAGCATGGTGCCTCCGAATGTGATTGAGCGGCTGAAGCGTAAGTCGCTGGGCAAGAGCTCGTGACCGAACCGCAGCGGCCGGCTGCGCCCAAGAGTATTCAGGAACAGTTTGGCCAGATCGACATTTACGTCTTTGACCAGATTCTGCGCGGGAATATTGCGCCCGATATGCGCGTGCTCGACGCTGGCTGCGGCTACGGCCGGAACCTGGTGTATCTGCTGCGTGACGGCTGCGAGGTCTTTGCGCTGGATGCGGATGCGGAGGGGGTCGCGCATGTGCGCGCGCTGGCCACGGAACTGGCTCCGCAGCTGCCGCCGGAGAACTTCCGCGTGGGCACTATCGAGGCGATGGACTTTCCCGACGCCTTCGCCGATGCGGTGATCTGCAACTCGGTGTTGCACTTTGCCCGCGATGAGCAGCACTTCCTGGCGATGGTGTCTGAGCTGTGGAGGGTTCTGCGCCCGGGCGGCCTGCTGTTCTGCCGGCTGGGATCGCGTATCGGCATGGAGTTCGAGCGCGTGCGCAAGAACATCTATCGCATCGGCGACGGCTCGGAGTGGTTCCTGGTGGATGAGGCCGTACTCATGCGAATGACCGAGCAGATGAACGGCCTGTTAGTCGATCCGCTGAAGACCACCATCGTGCAGGATTACCGCTGCATGACGACCTGGGTGGTGCGGAAGCGGACCGAAGGCCGATAGCCGCGAGCAACCCTTTCACTCCACCGCGAAATCTGAAAGACTACTAGACATGAGTACAGCGACAGCTACGAAAGTCCTAACCGACCGGATCAATCGGATCGAAGTTTCGGCCACGATGGCAATTACCGCCGAAGCGCTCAAGCTGAAGGCGCAGGGCATTGATCTGGCAGACTTTGGCGCGGGCGAACCCCACTTCTCGACGCCGCAGCACATCAAGGACGCCGCCATCCAGGCGATCCAGCAGAACGTGACGCGCTACACCGCGGTGGCCGGTACGCCCGAGGTACGCAAGGCGATCGTCGATCGCCACGCGGCAGACTTCGGAACCAACTACGCGGCCGACGAGTGCGTGTTTACGGCGGGCGGCAAGCTGGCGATCTTCAATGCCGTCGAGGTGCTGATCGAGCACGCCGATGAGGTCATCGTGCCGGTACCGTACTGGGTTTCTTATAAGGACATCATCGAGTTCGCGGGCGGCAAGCCGGTGTTCCTCGAGACCGACGAGGCGGAGAACTTTCGCGTCACCGTAGACATGATCGAAGCCGCGATCACGGACAAGACCAAGGCGATCATCCTGAATACGCCGTCAAATCCATCGGGCGCGGTGCTGCCCTCCGAAGACCTGTACGCGATTGTGCGGCTCGCGCACAGTAAGGGCATCTATGTGCTGCTCGACGAGTGCTATGTGTACCTGACGTTTGCGGGCGAGATTGTCTCGGGCGCATCGTGCACCGACTGCAAGGAGCACGTGATTGTGCTCGGGTCGCTCTCCAAAACGTACGCGATGACCGGCTGGCGCGCGGGATTTGCGCTCGGACCGAAGCAGATTATCTCGGCGATGAGCAAGCTGCAGTCGCAGAGTACGTCGAACACCGCGAGCATGGTGCAGCGTGCGTCAATTGCGGCGCTGACGGGTTCGCAGGGGTGCGTCTCGGAGATGCGTGCGGACTATATCAAGCTGCGCGACCGCGTGCTCGAGGGCTTCAAGTCGATTCCCGGCCTGACCTGCACGGTGCCGCAGGGAGCTTTCTATGTGTATCCCAACATCAGCGCGTTCATCGGCAAGGGCGGCATCAAGTCCGCCTCCGATCTGGCCGCGAAACTGCTGAGCGAGGCACATGTGGTCGTGGTGCCGGGCGAGGCGTTCGGAACTGAGAACCATATTCGCCTGTCGTACGCGGTGTCGGGCGACGTGATCGACAAAGGCGTGCAGCGGATGCGCGACTATCTTTCGAAGTTGAGCTAAGGTACGTTGCGAAGGCCGTCCGGACATGGGGCGGCCTTTGCCGTTAGAGATGGAGATGTATGTCCTCAGGAACTACGAAGACCAGCCATCCGTTTGCGGCAGTGGTGCTCGCAGGCGGTAGCGGGACGCGCTTCTGGCCGCGCAGCCGAAGAACTCGGGCCAAGCAGGTTTTGCAACTGGATGGCGAGCGCACCATGATTCAGCAAACGGTCGCACGCCTGGATGACGTGATGCAGAACTACGGCGTCTGGGTGATTACCAACGACCTGCTGAGTGGCACCATAGCGGATCAACTGCCGGAGGTTCCGCGGGAGCGGCTGCTGAGCGAGCCGGAGTCGCGCAACACGGCGCCTGCCTGCGCCCTCGCGGCGTTTCTGCTGGAGCGCGAAGACCCGGAGACGGTCATCGGCATCTTTCCCTCCGACCACACGATCGGCAACGTCGCGCGCTTTCACATGATTCTGCGCGCGGGCATCAAGCTGGCAGCGTCGGGCGCGAAGATCGTGGTGCTGGGTGTTCCGCCAACGCGCGACGAGACGGGCTACGGCTATATCGAGCTGGGCGCGGCGGTGACGCCGACCACGGTGGGCGGGGAAGCGATCCCGGTGCGACGGGTGCGGCGATTCACGGAGAAGCCGGACAGAGCACGCGCGAGAGCCTTCCTTCGCTCGGGAAACTACGCATGGAATAGCGGCATGTTTTTGTGGAGCGCGAAGACGCTGTGCGACGCGATTCGGGAGCACTCGCCCGCAATGGTTCCGCTGCTGGAAAAGATAGCCGCAGCATGGAAGACGCCGGAGTTCGACAAGGTGTTTTCAGAACTCTATCCGCAGTGCGAGTCGATCTCGATTGACTACGCAATTCTCGAACCGCGATCGGCCAAGGGCGAGACGGCTTCGGAGCTCTACTGCCTGCCGGCAGACTTTGCTTGGAATGATCTGGGATCATGGGCGGCGCTGCATGAGTACCAGGCAGAGACGCGCGATTGCAAGAATCAGAATGTGATTGAGTCGGAGAATGCGGTGCAGATTGAGTCGACTGGCTGCTACGTCTTCGCGCCTAACAAGATGGTCGCGCTGGTGGGAGTAAAGGATATTGTTGTGGTCGAGACAGAGGACGCCTTGCTCGTCACGACGCGCCAGGGTTCGCAGGACGTTGGCAAAGTGGTAAAGGAACTCAAGAACCTGGGCAGAACGGATTTAATTTGAGCACCGTAGTTAAGTTTGGCACCGACGGCTGGCGCGGCATCATCGCCGACGACTTTACGTACGAGAATGTGCGTGTAGCGGCGCGGGCGATTGGGCACTATGTGATTGAGCACGAAGATGCGTCGGCTGGCGTGTGCATTGGCTACGACACGCGGTTTGGATCGCGATCGTTTGCGCGTGTGGTGGCCGAGGTGCTTGCGGGCGCGGGAATTCCCGTCGCGTTAGGCAGCAAGGTCACACCGACGCCGGAGTTGTCGTTTGCGGTGCGGGGGTGCAAGGCCGCGGGCGGCGTGATGATTACCTCCAGCCACAATCCGGCGGAGTGGAATGGCGTGAAGTACAAGGCGAGCTATGGCGGCTCGGGCAGCCCTGCGATTATTGCGTCGATCGAGAGCTACCTGGAGAAACCATTGCCGCTGGCCGCAACGCCTGCGCCGATAGAGGAGGTCGACTTCTCCTCGCCGTACATCGCTGCGCTGGAGGCGTTTGTAGATCTGAAGGCGATCAAGGCCTCGGGCTATCGCTTCCTGATCGACACCATGTACGGCGCGGGCAAGGGATATATCGCGGGCATCTTCGAGCGCGCGGGCGTTCCGTATGTGGAGTTTCGCAGTGAGACCAATCCTGCGTTTCCGGGGATCAATCCGGAGCCGATCCTGCCGCATATTGCAGCGACGCAGCAAGCGGTCGTGGCCGAACACTGCGACGCGGGCCTCATCACCGATGGCGACGCTGACCGCATCGGCGCAGTCGATGAGCATGGGAATGTTGTCGACGCGCACAAGATCTTTGCCGTGCTGCTGCAGTGGCTGCTGAAGCGCAAGCAATGGCCGGGCGATGTGACGCGCGCGTTCAATACGACGAAGATGCTCGATCGCATTGCTGCCAAACATGGGCGCAAGTTAATCGAGCACGGCATTGGCTTCAAGTATGTTGTTGATCTGATGCTGGAGCGCGAGATCCTGATTGGTGGCGAAGAGTCTGGCGGTGTCGGCATCAGTCGGCACCTGCCGGAGCGCGATGGTTTGCTCAACAGCCTGCTGATTGCGAACGTGATGGCCGATGAGCATAAGACGCTCGGAGAGCTGGTTGCGGCGCTGCAGGAGGAGTACGGCGAGCACCAGTACGGGCGCATCGATATGCACATCAGCGAGGAGCTGAAGCAGTCAGCGATTCGCCGCGCGAAGGCGGCCTTGAGCGAGATGGCTGGCCTCAAGGTGCTGCGCGTGGAGACACTCGATGGGATTAAGTTCTACCTCGAGAACCCAGCCTGCGCCGACAAGCCCAATGCAGCCGAGACCTGGCTGCTGTTGCGGGCGAGCGGCACCGAGCCGCTGCTGAGGGTCTACTGCGAGAGCTGCAGCACGGAGAGTGTGCAGCAGGTACTCGAGGCGGCGCGAGCGTTTGTGTTGCAGGGAGATTCGGCGTGAGTGGTCTGCTGACCCTTGAGGTTGCCGGAATTCTCTTCGATATGGACGGCGTGCTGATCAGCTCGATTGGCAGCGTCAATCGCAGCTGGCGGCGGTGGGCGGAGCACTATGGCGTGCCCAACGCCGACACCTTCCAGGTGCCTCACGGCATCCGCGCCACGGATATTATTGCCATGCTCAAGCCCGATTTGGACGTCGCCGAGGGTCTGAAGCTGATCGAGGACATCGAGATGGTCGACGTTGCCGACCTCAAGGTTCTGCCCGGTGCGCGGGCGCTCCTGGAGAGCCTTCCGCCGGAGCGTTGGGCGATCGTAACCTCAGCGACCCATCGGTTGGCACTGGAACGTCTGAGAGTGGCGGGACTGCCTGCGCCGGAGCGGATGATAAGCGCCGAGATGGTGGAGCGCGGCAAGCCTGACCCGGAACCCTATCGCCGTGGCGCCGAGCTCATTCACTCGCCCGCGGCGGAGTGCCTGGTCGTGGAGGATGCGCCGAGCGGCGTTGGCGCGGGCATCGCCGCGGGATGCCGCGTGCTGGGGGTGCTTGGGACGCACAAGGAAGACGAGCTGCGTGCGGCAGGAGCGAGTTGGATTGTGCGGTCACTCGAGGATGTGAGCGCGCAGACGACGCCGAACGGTCTAACCCTCAGCCTCAAGACGATCCAGCCAATTACGCCTTCGCGCCGCGCTTGAGCAGGATTGCCTCTACACGCTGCAGGTCGGCTTCGGTATCCACGCCGATGGTGTCGTGCGCGGTCTCGGCCACATAGATGGAGGTGCCGTTCTCCAGCAGCCGCAGCTGCTCGAGGCGCTCCGAGAGCTCCAACTCGCTCGGGGCGAGCGCGGCAAAGCGCTCCAGCGCAGCGCGACGGTAGGCGTAGAGCCCGAGGTGCTTCCAGTAGGTGGTATTGCCGTGGCCGTCGCGGTCAAAGGGAATCGTTGATCGCGAGAAGTACAGTGCTCGGCCGTCAATCGCCGTCACGACTTTAACCGCATTGGGATTGGCGATGTCTTCGGGCGTGCAGCGCACCTTTGGAGTGGTCACGTCGACGCCGGCCGAGGTGAACAGCGCAAGGATCGCGGTGATGTGATCGGGCAGCAGGAGCGGTTCATCGCCCTGGATGTTGACGTAGATATCGGCGTCAACGACGCGGGAGACCGCGCAGAGGCGGTCGGTGCCACTGGGCAATTCGGGCGAGGTCAGCAGGCAGCGCCAGCCGTGCTGGTCGCACAATTCCTGCACCTCGGCAGAGTCAGTGGCGACGATCACCTCGTCGAGCTGCGGGCATGCCTGCGCCGCGCGATAGACCCATGCCAGCATCGGCTCGCCGGCTAGGTCGCGGAGAACCTTGCGGGGAAGGCGCGTGGAGGCGAGGCGTGCGGGAATGACACCAATAATCCGGGGATGCGTGCTGCTCATGAGCCAACTTTCTCATCTTTATTTTTACGATAGCTTTTCACGGCCAGAAAAATGACGGCTGCCAGGACCACGCCAAGGATGCCCGCGATCACCAGGAGAAATCGGAAGATCCCCGGTAGATAACACGTCCAGCCGCCTCCGGTAGCGCTGCAATCCGGTACCGCGGAGAGCACGGACGCTCGCGCAAGGGGGCTGGCGCAGGCCATAAACGCAATGCCCGACAGCGCGATGAGGCAGCTTCGGAGGTGGGTTCGAGTTGGGAAGTGGTTGAACACGTTTGACCTGCGAAGTCGCGAAACTTATGATGGAAGGGCGGCTGTCGTCGCGGCCGGGTTTCTGTGGCCGCTGGATGCAGTCTCCCACCCGGCGGTGTAGCTCAGATGGTTAGAGCGACGGACTCATAACCCGTAGGTCAGAGGT
>FSYS01002589.1_pt1 | contig 12600 bp, 10 predicted proteins | sample 1638491 | NCBI WGS metagenome assembly FSYS01 (sample SAMEA3914788, study PRJEB12502) | metagenome | biome: forest; material: soil | place: Canada | collected 2011-07-03 | depth 0.1 m | reverse complement strand
CTGTCCGAACCTCGCATCTACCTTCCCCGACCGCTGCCGTGAACGAGTGAATCACGCCGATCGCAGGCCCGCCACAGGGATTTTCAACAGCCTGCTAGGCGCGAGGGGGCGTCCGGATAAAAGCATGTAAATGCTTGTCAATTGGCGCGCGTGGCAATTGATTAATCCGATGAATATGCGGATTTACGTCGATTAATGCATGAACGCAGAGCGCATCGCTAATATCGGTTCGACGCAGCGAGGCGATCCTAAAGTGTTTGGCGCCTGGACATTTCTGTATTCGCTGGTGACCAGGGGCTGCGGACGCGCGGCCCTGCCCAACGGAGCCGAGCTGTTCCGGGCGCTCCTACAGAAGCTGCATTCGTAGAGATGGGAGACGACGTTGAAGCAGGAAGCGACCGATCCGCGTGAAGGTTCAGTCTCCCGCAACCCGGCGACGGGCGAGTTGATCCAGTCCTACGCATTTCAGCCGGCGGCTTTGGTCGAGCAGATTCTCACCGAAAATCTCAAGGCGTTCAATGTATGGCGTCATGCGCCGATGGCGGAGCGGGTCCAGTGCTACAAGCGGCTGGCGTCGACCCTGCGGGAACGGTCGGAGGCGCTTGCGCTGCTCGCGACCCGCGAAATGGGAAAGACGCTCGAGTCGTCGCGGGCGGAAGTCGAGAAATGCGCCGCCGCTCTGGAATGGATCGCAACCCATGGTCCGGCGATTCTCGCCGATGAGCCGGTCGAGGGCGAGGGGGGCGATCGCATCCACGTCTCTTACCTGCCGATCGGTACGGTCCTGGCGGTGATGCCGTGGAACTTCCCGTTCTGGCAGGTCATTCGGGCGTCGGGCCCGATCATGCTGTCGGGCAACGGCTATCTCCTGAAGCATGCGCCCAATGTGATGGGATGCGCCTACGCTCTGCAGGAAGCCTATGAGGCCAGCGGCTTTCCAAAGGGGCTGTTCGCCAACCTGCATATCGGCAACGACGTGGCCGCCAAGGTGATCGAGGACCCACGGGTCGCGGCGGTCACGGTGACCGGCAGCATGCGGGCAGGTTCGGCGGTCGCCTCGACCGCTGGCCGGGCGATGAAGAAGAGCCTGCTCGAATTGGGCGGCGCCGACCCTTTCATCGTGCTCGCCGACGCCGACCTGGACCGGGCGGTGGAAGTCGGGGTGGTGGCGCGGTTCCAGAACGCTGGCCAGGTCTGCCTGGCGGCTAAGCGCTTCATCTTGGAAAAGCCGATTGCCGAGGAGTTCACGCGAAAATACGTGGAGGCCGTGGCCAAGGTGAAGGCGGGCGATCCGCTCGACCCGACCACCACGATCGGGCCCATCGCCCGCGACGACCTGCGCGATGGGGTTCACGATCAGGTCGAGCGCTCGATCGCGAGCGGCGCCAAGCTGCTGATCGGCGGCAAGAAGATCGCCGGACCCGGCTTTTTCTACGAACCCACCGTGCTCGGCGACGTCACGCCCGGCATGGCGGCCTTCGACGAGGAAATCTTCGGCCCGGTCGCCGCGATCACCGTCGCCGACGACCTCGAGCACGCGATCGCCCTGGCCAATAGGAGCGACTACGGACTGAGCAGCAACCTTTGGACCAGCGACCGGAAGCGGGCCAGCGAGATCGCCAGGCGCCTGGAGACGGGTGGGGTCTTCGTCAATGGGTATAGCGCGTCAAACCCGCGCGTGCCGGTCGGCGGCGTCAAGAAGAGCGGCTACGGCAGAGAGCTGTCCCATTTCGGTTTGCGTGAATTCGTCAACGCCCAGACCGTGTGGATCAAGTAGAGCGACCCTGATTTCCAATCGATCCAACTGGGTGCGTGGAGCGATGTCATTTCGAGATCAATGAGCGATCGAGAATGGACCTGGGCGCCGCCCGAACCTGGATTTACCCGCAGGCGCCGGGTTTGCGCGCCGCGTGAGACCTTACCGAAGGAAGCGACAACATGGCCAAGATAGCAGCCGACGTCATCACCGAGGTGCTCAAGCGGGCGGGCGTCAGCCGTATCTATGGCGTGGTCGGCGACAGCCTCAACGGGATCACCGAGTCTCTACGTCAGCGCGGCGACATCGACTGGATTCATGTTCGCCACGAGGAAGTGGCGGCCTTCGCGGCGGGCGCCGAGTCGCAACTCACGGGTGAGCTTGCGGTCTGCGCCGGGTCTTGCGGGCCAGGCAATACGCATCTGATCAACGGGCTTTTCGATTGCCAGCGCACGCGCGTCCCGGTCCTGGCGATCGCCGCCCACATCCCCTCGATCGAGATCGGGCGGAACTATTTCCAGGAAACCAAGCCCGAGGACCTGTTTCGGTCATGCAGCGATTTCTGCGAGCTGGTTTCCCAGCCTCAGCAATTGCCCGGTGTGCTCGAAACCGCGATACGCAGCGCGATCGGCCGTCGAAGCGTGTCGGTAGTGGTGGTGCCGGGGGATGTCGCGCTTCAGCCCTTGCAGGCTCCGGTTTCGCTGGCGTCCGGGCTTCGGCTCCGGCCGCCCATCGTAACGCCCGACGACGCGACGGTGCAGGAGTTGGCCGCCCTGCTGAATAAGGGGCGGCGCGTCACCCTGTTCTGTGGCCGCGGGTGCGCCGGGGCTCATGATCAACTGCTTCGGCTGGCCGATACGCTGCAGTCGCCGATCGTCCATTCGCTGGGCGGCAAGGAGCACGTCGAGTGGGACAACGCATACGATGTCGGAATGACCGGGCTGATCGGTTTCAGTTCCGGCTACCGCGCCATGATGGACTGCGACACGCTGCTGATGCTGGGCACCGATTTTCCCTATCGGCAGTTCTTCCCTGAGAACACCACCATCATTCAGGTCGATATCCGCCCGGAAAGCATCGGACGCCGGGCCCCGCTGGCGCTTGGCGTGGTGGGCGATGTCGCCGCGACGATCGAGGCGGTTCTGCCGTTTCTCCAGCGCAAGACCGACAGCAGCCACCTGGCCGACGGCGTCGCGAATTATGGCAAGGCGCGCGAGGGGCTGGACGACCTGGCCAACGGCAAGCCCGGCCGCAAGCCGATCCACCCGCAATACCTGACCAAGGTGGTGAGCGATCATGCCGCCGACGACGCCGTGTTCACCTTCGATGTCGGCACCACGACCGTGTGGGCGGCGCGCTATCTGAAGATGAACGGCCGCCGGCGGATGCTCGGTTCGCTGGCGCACGGATCGATGGCGAATGCGCTCCCGCAAGCGATCGGCGCGCAGGCGGCCTTTCCCGATCGCCAGGTCGTCAGCCTCTCGGGCGACGGCGGCTTCGCCATGCTCATGGGCGACTTCCTCACCCTCGCCCAGCAGAAACTGCCGGTGAAGGTGATCATCTACAACAATGGCTCGCTCGGTTTCGTCTCGCTTGAGATGAAGGCCGGCGGCTTCCTCGATTTCGGCACAGACCTGGAGAATCCGGACTTCGCCGCCATGGCGCGCGCCATGGGAATCCATGCTCTGCGCGTCGAGGACCCAGGCGAACTCGGGGCGGCGGTGGTCGATGTGCTGGGGCATCCGGGGCCGGCCTTGCTCGATGTGCTCACCAACAAGGAGCTGTCGATTCCGCCGGTGGTCACGCCGCAGGAGGTCAAGGGCTTCGGGCTATGGGGCCTGCGCGCGGTCCTCAACGGGCGCGGCGACGAGATCATAGATCTCATCAAAGGCGGCAACGTCTTCAAGTCGTTGCTGGGCTAGCGAAGAGGAGGGCGAGGCCATGGATTTCACGGCGCTGTTTCTTTCGCGGGTCCAGTTCGCGAGCACGGTCTCGTTCCACATCATCTTCCCCGCCTTCACCATAGGCCTGGCGGCGTGGCTCTGCGTACTGGAGGGCACGTCGCTGGCGACCGGCCAGCCGGTGTACCGCCGGCTCTTCGACTTCTGGCGATCGATCTTCGCGGTCGCCTTCGCCATGGGCGTGGTCACCGGTATTGTCCTGGCTTTCCAGTTCGGCACCAATTGGAGCGAACTGTCGCGCCGTACTGGGGCGATCCAGGGGCCGTTGCTCGGCTACGAAAGCTTTACCGCCTTCGCCCTGGAGGCCAGCTTCTTCGGCGTGGTCATGTTCGGGCGCAACCGGGTGCCGCGGTGGTTCTACTTCTGCGCGTGTCTGTTGGTTGCGCTCGGCACGACCTTCTCGTCGTTCTGGATCATGGTGAACAACAGCTGGATGCAATATCCCACTGGATATCGCATGGGCCTGGACGGCGTGTTCGTGCCGACCGACTGGCTGGCGATCATCTTCAGCCCGGTATTGCTGGTGCGCTTCCCGCACATGTTGCTGGCGGCCTACATCACATCGGCCTTCTGCATCGCGGCCACTGGCGCCTGGCACCTGCTGCGCGGCTCGTTCAAGGTCGAGGCGCGGGCGATGATGCGCATGGCGCTAGGGCTGGCGGCGGTGCTGGTGCCCGTCCAGCTGCTCTTCGGCCACCTCGTCGGCGACTACACCCACAATCTGCAGCCCACCAAGTTCGCGGCGATCGAGGGGCGGTGGCATGACGAAAAGCCCGCGTCGGAGGTGCTGATCGCCTGGCCTAACGAAAAGGCCGAGCGCGACGATTACGCGATAACCGTTCCGTACCTCGGCAGCCTGATCGCCTCGATGAGCCTGGACTCCAAGGAAGTCGGCCTGGCCGACTGGCCCAAGAAGGATCGGCCGCCGGTGGCGATTCCCTTCTTCGCCTTTCGCATCATGGTCGGGTGCGGCCTGCTGATGCTGGCGCTGTCCTGGTACGGCAGCCTGCAACTCATGCTCAATCGGATCGAGCGGCAGCGCTGGTTGCTCTGGACAATCTTCCTGTCGTTTCCGGTCGGGTTCGTCGCCACCCTGACCGGCTGGTGGGTCGCGGAGGTCGGGCGCCAGCCCTGGACCGTGTTCGGCGTGGTGCGGACCGCAGACGCCGCGACACCGTTCTTGAATCCGCCCGAGGTCGCGGTCGGTCTGGCGCTGTTCTTCGCCATCTACAGCCTGATCTTCGTGTTCGGCAGCGTCTACATCTACCAACTGCTCAAGCGTGGCCCGGTGCCGACGCCCGAGCCTGAGATCGGCGCCGCCAATCCCAAGCGCCCGCTCGCCATTCCCCAGGGCGATCCGACCATGGAGCCCGCCGAATGATCGCGTTCTGGACCGGCGCCCTGGCGTTGACGATCTTTCTCTACGTCACGCTCGACGGCTTCGACCTCGGCGTCGGCATCCTGATGCCGCTGGCCAAGGGCGAGGCGCAGCGGGACGGCATGTTCGCCGCGATCGCACCAGTGTGGGACGGCAATGAAACCTGGCTGGTGCTGAACGCCACCATCCTGTTCGGCGTTTTCCCGCTCGCCTATTCTACGCTGCTGTCCGCGTTCTATCTGCCGCTCATATTCATGCTCGGGGCGTTGATCTTCCGCGGCGTCGCGTTCGAATTCCGCACCAAGTCCGAACGGACCCGTACGCTGTGGGACTGGGGGTTTGTCGCGGGGTCCTATATCGCCACCTTCATCCAGGGCGTGGCGGTCGGCGCCCTGGTGCATGGATTGCCGATGGCGGGCGCGCGGTACGTCGGCGGCGCCTTGGGATGGCTGTCGCCCTTCGCGCTGCTGTGCGGCGTCGGGCTGTGTGTCGGGTACGCGCTGATGGGGGCGGGCTGGCTCACCTATAAATCGGCGCCGGATGTGCAAAATCTCGGCTTCAAGCTCATTCCCAAACTGCTGGGCGCGCTTCTCCTGTTCCTGGCGCTGGTGTTCGCCCTGGCCCTTTCCGACGAGCTTTCGGTCATGCAGCGATGGGTTCAGCAGCCTGCGCTGGCGCTGTTCCCGGTGCTGGGTATCGTCGCCTGCGCGCTGATGCTTTGGGCGGTTCGTGGCCGGCGCGAGCTTGTGCCTTTTCTCTGCGCGATTGGCGTATTCGCGGCGGCCATGGGCACGCTCTCGGTTTCGTTCTACCCCTACATGATCCCGTTTGCGATCACGACGACCATGGCGGCGGCGCCGCCATCTACGCAGGCGTTCATGTTCTGGGGCGTCGGTGTGTTCATATTGCCGCTGACGCTGATCTACACGCTGGTGATCTACTTTGTCTTCAAGGGCAAGGTGGGTCTCGATGAACTCAAGTACTGATCCGATCTGCTGCGCCCGCCTATATTGAGCGGGTCGTGCTTGGGTCGATCGCGCTTCGCCTCCGTCGCGAAGCAAATCTCTCTGGAGAGGGTCTCGGGCCATGGCGACTGACAACGACACTCACCCGCTGATCCAGGACATTCCGATTGGGCTCGATGAGACCGGATCGCGTCGCGAATTCGACAGCATGGGTGAGGTCGAGGTGCCGGCCGATCGGTACTGGGGCGCGCAGACCCAGCGCTCCCTCGAGCACTTCTCGATTGGCGACGACCGTATGCCGAAGGCGGTCTACCACGCCTATGGTGTGGTCAAGAAGGCCGCGGCCCTGGTCAACGCCGAGGCCGGGCGGCTGCCGCAGTGGAAGGCCGACGCCATCGTGCGCGCGGCCGATGAGGCCATCGCCGGGCGTCTCGACGCGCATTTCCCGCTCTATGTCTGGCAGACTGGATCAGGCACCCAGTCGAACATGAACCTGAACGAGGTGCTGTCCAACCGGGCGATCCAGCTGCTCGGGGGAGAACTCGGCAGCCAGAAGCCGATCGGTCCCAACGACGACGTCAATATGGGCCAGTCTTCCAACGACAGCTTCCCCACCGCGATGCATATCGCGGCGATCACGGTGATCGATGAGCGCCTGGCGCCCCAGCTCAAGAGCGTGGCCGACACGATCGACGCGAAGGCCAAGGGCTGGATGGACGTGGTCAAGGTGGGCCGCACTCACCTGGAAGACGCGACGCCGCTGTCGGTCGGGCAGGAATGGTCGGGGTGGGCGGCGCAGTTGCACGCCTGTGTGGCGGAGATCGAGCGCAGCCGGGAGGGGCTCTATGAGCTGGCTCTGGGCGGCACCGCGGTCGGCACCGGCCTGAACGCGCCGAAGGGCTTTTCCAAGAATGTCGCGGCCAAGATCGCCGAGCTGACCGGCAAGCCCTTTGTGACGGCGCCCAATAAGTTCATGGCCCAGGGCTCGCTCGACGCGATGGTGCGTGCGTCGGCGGCGCTGCGGGGCGCGGCGGTGGCGCTGATGAAAATCGCCAACGACATGCGCTGGCTGGCCTCGGGGCCTCGCTGCGGGTTTGGGGAGCTGAAGCTGCCGGCCAACGAGCCGGGCTCCTCGATCATGCCGGGCAAGGTCAATCCGACCCAGTGCGAGGCGATGGTGATGATCGCCATTCAGGTGATCGGCGACGACACCGCGGTGGCCTTCGCCGGCAGCCAGGGCAATTTCGAGCTCAATGCGATGCGCCCGATCATCATCAACAACTTTCTGCATTCGGCGACCATCCTCGCCGACGGCTGTGAGAAGTTCCGCAAATATTCGGTAGAGGGAACCGATCTCGACCGTAAGCGGATCGAGGCGCATGTCGAAAACACGCTGATGTTGGTGACCGCGCTTTCGCCCGTGATCGGCTACCAGAACGCCGCGCACATCGCTGAGGACGCCGACGCCCATGGCCTGACCCTACGCGACGCCGCCTTGAAGTCGGGCAAGATCACCGAAGCGCAGTACGCCGAAATCATCGTGCCGAAGAACATGATCGGCGATGGCCTGGCGGGCGCCTGATCCAGTTGCCGGATTGGGCTTTAAAGTGGCGTTTCGATCGGTGGTGGTCGGAGAATGTTTCGTGAATTCAGTAAACTAGATGCATCTATATAGATGTGCGTGACGGATCGCCGAAACTCACGTACGCTTATGCAATAGAGGGTCAGCTGGGAGAGCAGAATGCTGCTCCTGTCCAATGGGGTTGTCGACCTGATTGAGGCCGGGCTGGCCCAGGCGTCGTCTCCCGAGGTGGGAAAATCGTTCTTCGCGGCTTTGCGCCCTTTTGGCGTCACCGCCATCTATGCCCGCACCTACGGACTCCGCAGCGACCTTACCGCGCCCCAGCACACCTATACGCGCATATCTCCCCCCGGCTGGGAAAGCCTGTATACCGAGAAGAAGTTTAATCAGGTCAATTACTTGCCGCGCGAGGTGCGGCGGCGGGCGAGACCATTCGCCTGGTCGGAGGTCGAGCTCAGAACTCCCGCCGAACTCGACCTGGCCCAGGCCCTGGTCGACTGCGGCTTTCCCGACGGCTTGGCCGTGCCCTGTCACGGCCCGCAGGGCTATGTCGCGGTCGTCAGCCTGGCCTTCGACCGGCTCGAACAGGTGGCGCCGGAGGATCGGCGGGCGATCGAGGTCGCGTCGCTGGTGCTGCACGACCACATGTCCGCCCTGCCAGCCGTCAGGGCCGGAGGCGGACAGGCCCTGTCGCCGCGCGAGCGCGACTGCATGGCCTTCATCGCCGACGGGTTCTCGGATGGCGAGATCGCCGACCGGCTGGGGGTCAGCGAGGCCACCATCGTGACCCACGTCAAGACCGCCAAGCGCAAGCTGGGCGCTCGAACCCGCACACAGGCGGTGGCCCGCTGCCTGATCCGCAACCTGCTCTGAAGCCCTGCTTGCTTAAGGGGCCGTGAGTCACCAGCGATAGATCAGGCTGCCGATCACGTTGCGCTCTTCGTCGAGATAGCAGTAGCCGCTCTGGCAGGTGCCATGGTGCACGCCGAGCAGGTTGGTCGCGTTGACCTGCAGCTTCACCCCCTTCAGTCGTGGACTGAGATTGGCCAGGCTGTAGTCCAGCGCGCCATCGAGGAACGTGACGCCGTCGTTGCGGAAGGTGTTCTGGTCGTCTCCGAAGCTGGAGCCCACGTAGCGCACGCCCAGGCCGAGGCCGAGGCCGGCGAGCGGCTGGGTAGGGCGGAATGTGTACTTGGCGAAAGCGGAGAACGAGTCGCCCGGGATGCCGGAGAACCGGTTTCCCGTGGTGTCGCTGTCGCCCTGTACGATGGTGACCTCCTGATGAGTGTAGGACGCAGTCAGGTTGACGCCAGGGCGCGGAGAGGCCGTGGCCTCCAGCTCGACCCCGCGTGAGCGGACCTCGCCGGTGGCGGCCTGGAAGGCCATGTTGTTGGGATCGGTGCGCAGGACGTTGGTCTGGGTGATTTCGAAGGCCGCGGCGGTCAGCAGCACCGGCAGCTTGGGCATCTGGTATTTGACGCCGACCTCCTCCTGCTTGCCCGTCGTCGGCTTGAAAGCCGCGCCCGACGCGTCCGTGCCGATCTGGGGGCTGAAGTCGGTGGAGTAGTTGGCGTAGGGCGCCAGCCCGAACTTGAACACGTAGGTCAGGCCGACACGGCCGGTGAAGGCGGAGTCGTGCTGGTCGGTCGTGGTCTGCGCGATCAGGTCATGCGTGTCCGTCCACACCTGGCTTTCGCGTCCGTTCAGCGTGAGGAGGAAGCCACCGAGCTTGGCCTGCTCCTGCGCATAGACGCCTACCTCGTCCTGCAGTTGCCGGGATATGGAGCTGTAGTCGGTGATGTCGGGGATGGCTTGGGCCCCGTAGTTCAGGGTGGCGAGGTTGAGATCGGGCGCCGTGCCGTAGCCGATCCGGTCGTCCAGGAAGTAATGCTGGTAGTCCACGCCGAACAGCAGGGTGTTGGTGACTGGCCCGAGGCTGAAATGCGCCTCCGCCTGATTGTCCAGGGTCGCCGTGGTCAGCTTGTCGTGGACGCGCCCGGTCGAGCGTTGCGCGGTTTCGGCGACCGGATCAACGGCGTCGATCTCGGTATATTTGGAGTCCGCCTCGACGTGATAGATGCGGAAGTTCTGGCGGACGCTGAAGGCATCGCTAAAGCGATGTTCCAGGTCGTAACCAAGCCTGAATTGCTGCTGATCCTGATTGCCGTAGGCCGGGTCATTCGAATAGAGCGAGGTGAGCTTGCCGTCCGGAGTGTTGTAATAGGACGGGTTGGAGGTCGTGCGGCTGCTCAGATACTCGCCCATTACGGTCAGGCTGGTGTTCTGGTCTGGGCGCCAGGTCAGCGCAGGGGCGATGAAGGTGCGGTTATCCTTGGCACCCGGCTGCCAGGTGTCGGCTTGGCGGATCAAGCCGGTGAGCCGGTAGTCGAGAGTGTCCATTCCCGCCACCGGACCGCCGAGGTCGAGATTTCCCTGGTAGCGATCGTAGCTGCCGATCTGGAGCTGGGCCTCGCCGAAGGGATCTGCGGTGGGGCGTTTGCTGGTGGCGTCGACGATGCCGCCCGGCGAGCCGAGGCCATAGAGGCCTGAGGCCGGGCCGCGCAGCACGGAAATGTCCTCAACTCCATAGGGCTCCAGCCTTGGCACAGCGAAGGAGCCGCCGCCCAGGCGCAAGCCGTCCATGTAGATGCCGGTATAGGTCACGTCGAAGCCGCGGATGTAGAAACTGTCGAAGCGCGGGTCGTAGCCGAAGGCCTGGGCGGTGACGCCGGGGACGTAGCCGACCGCCTGGATCAGGGTCTGAGCGTCGCGATCGTCCAGCTGTGTCCGGGTCAGCGTGGATATGGACTGCGGGACTTCCAGGACGGGGGTGTCGGTCTTGCTGCCGGCGCGAGAGTTGGGGGCGAAATAGCCGATGTCAGGCGTTTTCCCGGCGGTCACCACGACCTGAGAGACCGTGGCGCTGGTCTGCGAATAGGGTTGGGGGAGGGCCGGCGCCGCCAGGACTGCGGCCAGGGCGGTTCCTGCCGTCACGATCAAAGTGGCGCGACGGCCTGAAACGCTACCTTGCTCGCCCATGCGGTGGTCTTCCCCTCGACGTTCTTGAGGCGCAGGCGCACCCCGGTGCGGTCACCGCCGCGCCCGGTCCCGCCGCCACGCGAACCCTCTTGATATCGCGTCTAATAATCATTCGCATATTTGAGTCAAAGGGGTTTCTCACGGGCGCCGCGCATCGTGTCGGGGCTCGCCGGGAGAAGGCGCGAGGGGCGCAATCCCTTTGGATTGCTGGGCCGTGGCGAGGCTTTACCCAGGGATATCGAGCCTATGGTCCAGCGATCAAATGCGCCCGGGGTTCGCGCCGATAGCTTCGGGGTGGTTTCAGCCGGCCGCCATGTGCTGTGGCTCTGCGCTCACGTCCAGGCGACGCGAAGCCGAGATGGCGTGGCCTTCAGCGAGCAGGTTGAGCAGCGGCTCGCAGCGCTTGATGATGTGGCCACGCAGCAAAAGCCGGTCGATCCGTTCGACCGCATGCAGGGCGATGTTCAGCTCGTTCAGGCCAAGCGCAAGCGCGTCCGGCCAGATCTCCGACGGCTTGTAGGCCATGGCGATGTTTTCGGCCTCGCCGACATAGAGCAGGGTGCGCTCGTCGCCGTGGCGGCGCACCAGGCCGAACAGCCCAGGCCCGCGGAAAAAGTGGCCATCATGGTGATGAACGGCCACGAAAGGCACGCCCGCCCACTCGACATGTCCGCGGTCCATCGCTGCTCCCCAGGTGTGAACGAAAGGAGAACATGGCTCGGCTGCCGAGTCCAGTTCCCAAGCTCGGCTGTTCACAGGATTCGGGCGTGCGGCCTAGGTCGCGAGTGTCGCGCCCCTATGCCTGGCGGCCGGCTGAGAAAAGGCTTGCGGGGCGGCGAGGTTCGTCGGGGCGGTTTGAGTCGCCGTGGGGCGCGCGACTTCGAGGTGCGCCTGAAAGTATGGTGCTGGAGACGGGTTCCATCCGAAAGGTCAAGTTTCGGCTCGACGATCAAGATGGCCGGTCCGCCCCAAATTGGCCTCGGTTGGTCTAAACAAAATAGCTCGCGGATTTCTCCAGCAAAATGATTCGGGTCGCAACCGGTGGCGTTGCGGGCGTGGGAATCCTTTGCCTTGGCGTTGAGATATTCGCAGAGTATTGTGGAGTGTTCAACGCGTGGTAGATTTTGTCGGCCTAGATGGGGGCGTGGACGCTGTGGCGAACCGCGTCGCGCCGCTCCGGGTCCGGCTGCGGGGGCGCAATGTCCTGACCCTGGTGGTCGCGCCCGAATTCCCGGTGGGCGACTGGTTCGCCGCCCTGGATCGGCTGCTGCGCGGCGCGCCGGCGATCTTCGCGGACCGGCCGGTCGTGGTCGACCTGCGCGCCGTCCTGGCCGAGGGCGGGGTGGAGGCTGTGGGCATCGTGCTCGACGGGCTGGAGGCCCGCGACCTCAAGCTGGTCGGGGCGGATGGGGTCGAAGCCAAGGTGCTGGCCGCCGCCCGCTGGGAGCGGCTGGCCACCCGCCTGCAGGGGCGCGACATGGCGCTGGACGGCTTCGGTCCGAAGGTGAGCGGCGAGGCGCAGGCGGTCGAACCCGTCGAGGCCGGGCCGCCCAGTTCCGCCGGCCCCGAACCAGCCGCGCTGATGATCGAACGCCAGGTGCGCTCGGGAGAGTCGATTGTGTTCCCGGGCGGCGACGTCACCATCATCGGCTCGGTAAGTTCGGGGGCCGAGGTGGTCGCCGGCGGGTCGATCCACGTCTACGGCGCCCTGCGCGGTCGGGCTCTCGCCGGCCTTAAGACCAGCGCCGGCGCCCGCATCTTCTGTCGCAAGCTGGAGGCGGAGCTGATTGGCGTCGACCAGCTCTACCGCGTCGCTGAGCACTGGGGTCCGGGCCTGCAGGGGCATGCTGTTCAAGTGTTCTGCGATCGCGGGTCGCTGAGAGTGGCGGCGCTGGACTGAGGGCCGGCGGCGCAGTTTG
>FSYS01003067.1_pt1 | contig 12629 bp, 10 predicted proteins | sample 1638491 | NCBI WGS metagenome assembly FSYS01 (sample SAMEA3914788, study PRJEB12502) | metagenome | biome: forest; material: soil | place: Canada | collected 2011-07-03 | depth 0.1 m | reverse complement strand
GCCCGTGCCCGCGCTGATGCGCTGCACGTCGCCCGCGCGCATGACCGCGGTGTTGCCCATCGAGTCCTTGTGCTGCAGCGCGCCGCTCACCACGTAGGTGATGATTTCCATGTCGCGATGCGGATGCATGCCGAAGCCCATCTCGGGCGCGACGCGGTCCTCATTGATCACGCGCAGGTCGCGGAAGCTCTCGTGCGCGGGATCGTAATATTCGGCGAAACTGAACGTGTGAAGCGAATCGAGCCAGCCATGTTGGGCGTGACCGCGTTCGTCGGATTTTCTAATGGTGATCATATGCTTTCCTTTGTTGAGCGAACCTAATCCCGTTGCGCGCCATCTCGAAAGACGATGTTTGTTGGCTCGCGATACCTTTAAGGTATAGTCGCCGGAATGGAACTCCGGCACCTGCGCTACTTCGTCATCGTGGCCGAGGAGCAGAACGTCACGCGCGCGGCCGAGCGCCTCCATGTCTCGCAGCCGCCGCTCAGCCGCCAGATTCGCGACCTCGAGCAGGAACTCGGTGTCGAGCTCTTCCGCCGCTCGGCCAAGTCGCTTGCGCTGACCGAGGCCGGCAAAATTTTTCTCATCGAGGCCCGCGCCGTTCTGCTGCGCGTCGACAAGGCGGTCGAGACCGTCCGCACCGTCGCGCGCGTCGACCGCGGCAGCGTGCGCATCGGCTACGCGCCGTCGCTCACCGCGGAATTCCTGCCCCGCGCGCTGCGCCTTTTCGAGGCCGAACGTCCCGGTGTCCGCGTCGCGCTGCACGATCTCTCCAGCGAGGAATGCGTCCAGCGCCTCGCCGGGGGCAAGCTCGACCTCGCGCTCTCCGTCCCACGCGACGGCCTGCGCGACAAAGGCATCAAATTCGAGCCCCTGACCCGGTTCCCGGTTCGTTGCGCCGTCGGCAAGGACCATCCCTTCGCCCGAAAACGTTCCGTCACGCTCGCGGAGATTCGCAAACAAAAGCTCATGGGCTTCTCCTTTGACGATTATCCCGAGTACAAGGAATGGTTCACCAAGCTCTTCTCCGGAATCAGCCCCTGCAACGTTGAGGAGTATGACGGGGTGATCGGCCTGATTGCCGCTGTCGAGGCCGGTCGCGGCGTCGCCTTGGTCTCCTCGTCCATCCAGTGCCTCGCCGGCCCGCGCCTGCGTCTCATTCCCATCCGCCCCGCACTCGACGACGTCATCATCGGCGCGCTCACGCTCACGCAGCGCTCGCCTCTCGCCGAAAAATTCCTCCTCGCCCTCAAGCAAGCCATCGCGCCTGGCGAAAGCAGCGAATCGCAGCGAACAAAGTAAATTCCGCTCCTGGGCCAGCAGCCGGATCGCGCGCCACTCTCAAGCGCGTGTGAAAGCGTCCGTAAAAACGCGGCGGTACTAAACTGAGAAAATTCCGCGGAAGTTGTGCGAATCCTCCGCGGGGAATATCTCTATCGCCATCAATTCCGTTCTGGCTGGTCAGCCAAAAATTCTTCGAAAGGAATTCCCTTCATGAAAATGTCCGGTGCCGTCCTCTCCGTCCTCGGTTCGCTCGTGCTCACGGGTTCTCTCGCCATGGGGCAAACGCAGTTGCTACCGACCAACCCGACCAGCTTCACCTTTTACACCGGCGGAGGCCTGGCCACGGCCGGCGTCGTGACCGTCACGCCTCCCTACGGCGCCAGCTTCACGCAGGCGTGGGACGTCAACGTCACGCACACCGATACGCCGCACGACGTGCGCGTTTACGCCGCCACCTCGCAATCGGTCACTGCCGGCGATGCGTTGGTGGCCACCGTCTGGTACCGGCGCACCGACGGCCAGCTCCCGACCGCGCTGCCCAACAACCCTTCGCTCGAGCCGAACGAGGCCAACATCACCGCCGTCTTTTCGCAGGCCTCCGGCGCCACCACCTCCGCCAGCATCGCCCTGCGCGGCCGCACGCAGTGGCGCTCCGTCAGCGTCCCGTTTGTCGCCGTCAGCACCGGCGTCGGCCAGTTCGAGGTCGATTTCGCCGCGGCCACGCAGGATGTCCAGGTCGCCGGCATGCAGGTCATCGACTACGGCCAAGAATCAGTTCTTTCCACCACCAGCCCGGTCGATGACACCGCCGCCTTCACGCTCAGCAACAACAACGGCACGTGGGGCAGCGTGTCGACCATCGCCGTTACCGGCGAACCCTTCACCCAGGCGGACAAGGTCACCGTCAGCACCGCGCCGGGCTTCGCCAACAGCAACGAATGCAATCTCAACGCCAACCTGACGAAGCCCATCAAATCGGGCGACACTCTCGTCATTCTCGTCTGGCTGAAGCGCGACTCGGGCTCCAACCAAAACAACATGGGCATCTCCGGCTACAACTGGGGGCTCGAGTCCAACTCCACCGTCGTGCCGGCGTCATTCCCGCCGCTCATCGTGGAAACCGCGTGGAAACAGTTCTATCTCGTCCTGACCGCCCCGCAGGCCTATCTCGAGACGGCCTCGAATAACACCGCGCAATTGCAGATCGTCTTCGGCGCCGCCGCGCAGTCCATCGACGTCGCCGGCCTGCAGGTCCTCGATCTCGGCACGTCCGTCGCCGCCGCCAGCCTGACCAACAACCAGATCGATTATCCCGGACGCAATCTCAGCGATCCATGGCAGGCCGCCGCGCAGACGCGCATCCAGCAATACCGCATGGGCAACCTGAACGTCAACGTGCTCAGCAACACCGGCGCGCCGCTGTCCAATGTCGCCATCACCGCCAACATGACCAAGCATCACTTCAAGTTCGGCAGTTGGGAAAACTGGAGCCAGTTCCTCGGCAACGGCCCGACCCAGCCGAAGAACTCCGTCGTGCAGGGAGTCTGGAGCCAGTACACCAACAACGTCCCCAACACCAATGCCTTCTTCAACACCTACACCGAGGGCTCGTACAAATGGTACAGTTGGTACGGTGGAGACGAGGCGCTCGCCAACACGATCAACACCTACTTGCACACCAACGGCATCTTCAACATTCGCGGCCACAATCTTGTCTGGCCCAATTACCTGCAGTCCAATTATGTGCCGCCCAACGTTCCCGGCATGCCCGCCAGCCAGCTCGGCCCCTACGTTCTTTCGCACATCGACCAGGAAGCCGGCGACATGACCAACGCGAGCCCCAACCAGCAGGTCACCGGCCTCGTCACATCGTGGGACGTGGTCAACGAGCCGTGGACCAGCCGTTCCATCCAGGCCGTTCTGTCCGGCGCGTCGAGCACCGGCACCACCAACCTCAGCGCCGTGACGCCCGCCGTCAGCGCCACCTACCTGACGCAGTGGTTCAACGAGACGTTCAAGGCCGACACCGCGCCCGCGCTCTTCGTCAACGACGACGGCGTTGAGCTCAACTACGCGCGCGTCGTGCCGGAAGTCGCCAGCAGCAGCCCGGAGGAATACGACTACGAGATCCTGACCAACATGGTCTCCGACGGCGCGGTGCTCGACGGCTACGGCTTCGAGAGCCATTTCCAGTACGGCAAAAACGTCACCGACCCGATCACGGAAAAAGCCATCTTCGATCGTTACGGCGCGATTAACGCCAGCAGCGGCCCGCTCGCTGAGCACATCACCGAGTACGACCCGCAATTCACCGATCAAGGCCTGCAGGCCGACTACATGTCGGACTACCTTACCCTCGCCTTCAGCGAGCCCAACTTCGATGCCTTCATGCTCTACGGCTTCTGGGCCGGCGTCGGCACCAACGTCGATTTCCCCTCCGCCAACAAGACCATGCTGCCCGGCACGCCGGCCAACACCACCAACTGGTACGGCAATGTCTTCAACACCGACTGGAGCGTCTCACCCTCCGGCGAGGCCTACCTCGGCCTCGTCAAGGGCAAGTGGTGGACGCGCAACGCCACCGCCACCTCCAACGGCAGCGGCGTGGCCACGATCAACGGCTTCCTCGGCCGCTACGCCGTGACCGCCAGCTACGGCGACGTGACCAAGACCTACTACGTCGACCTGCCCAGTACCGCCGGCGCGACGCTGAACATGCAGCTCGACGGCAGCGGCGGCGCCTACAACTGCTGGGTCTACGACACGGCCGAGTCGCCCCACATCTACCAGCAACTCATGCCCAAGCAAGTCACCGGCGCCGTCAACGGCTGGGCCACCACCTCGACCAACGGCGCCGTCGCCTTCGTGCCGCCGGGTGAGGCGCAAGGGCCGCAGCAGTGCCGCATCGACACCGAGGCCTACGGCCCCGTGCACATCTGGCTGCGCGCGATCGCGCCATCCGGCAGCGCCTACAAGTTCTACATCGGCGTCGACGGCCCCGCGACCTCTACGCTCTCGCTCCCCGTCTCCACGACGTGGAAATGGTCCTCATGGAACGGCACCACCACTCTCGCAGCTGGCATGGCGCACTACATCAACCTCAACTACAATCAGGCCGGGGCCACCATCGACCAGATCCTCATCACCGACGATCCCAACTTCGTACCGACCTATTGAGGCAAAGGATTCGCTCAGCCTTCCAAAAGTTTGATCACCTTTTCGGCAACTCCTTGCGCCGAGGCCGGATTTTGACCGGTGACGAGATTCCCGTCAGCAATGCTAAACGCTTGCCAAGGCTTCCCCTTGTGAAATTTTGCCCCTTGCTTGGTGAGAGCAGTTTCCAAGTCGAACGGGACATCGTCCTTAGCGTAACCATCCTCTTCTTCATTCGTGAAAGAAGAGATGTTTTTACCGTCAACGAGGAAGGAACCGCTGCTCAATCGAACGTTCAGCAAAGACACTGGGCCGTGACATACGGCCCCGACGACGGCCCCGCGTTCATACGTTTCCTTGACGACTTGCTTGAGCAGTGGATTTTCGGGCATGTCGACCATGGGGGCCAGGCCGCCGGGGACAAAGATTGCATCATAAGCGCCAACCTTTACCTCCGAAAGCTTCACCGCTTTTTGCATCCTCTCCCATCCTTTCCCAACCAGGAACGATAAGTTTTTGGGATCATTTGCCAGCTGAAGGGCGTCGAGGTACGGGGTATCTCCGGTTAAACTTGCGAAGTCGATCTGGTATTTCGCTTCGTCGAATGCGCCGTACGGATGTGCCACTTCTGGTAGGAAAATCCCCGTTCTCCTGTTGTGCGGGCCAATCACATGGGCGTTCGAAACGATGATGAGAATTTTTTTCGACATAATGTATTATGAGTTAATAAGTGGTGCTGATCGCAAAAAATTGTTCCGACCGTTACTTTCCGGATATTTCTAGCGAAGTAAATATGCTCATCTCGTGCCATGGCATAACTCTCTGTTGCTAAAAGCGCGTGAACCATCACGGGTTCCGAAATTCACGATATCTTGTGAACGACGAACACTGGCGTTTCTGATTCCACCATCTAGATTCTAATCTCTAAATTCATCGTTCCACATGCTCCCCTACAAACTCGCCGTCTTCGACATGGACGACACGCTGCTCGGTCCCGACCGCAAACTCAGCGCCGAGAACGCCGCTGCGCTGCGGCAATTGCGCACGGCCGGCGTCGAGGTCGTCATCGCCTCGGGCCGCCACATGTCGAATATCACCGAGTTCGAGCACGAGATCGGCTTCAGCGGCTGGATCATCTCCGCCGGCGGCGCGGCGGTGACGCATACCGAAACCCGCGAGGTCCTCTGCGAGATGACCGTGCCCCCGGACATGGGCCTCGAGCTCTTCAAGTGCGCCCGCGCGAAAAACGTCAGCGTCATCGGCTATCACCGCACCGGCATTTTCTGCGACGCGCCGAGCGAATGGGTCGATCTTTACACGCGCCGCACGCATCAGGTCGCCATCGCCGACATCCCCGACCTCATCGGCTCTGGCATCCAAAAACTCATCTGGACCACGCACCGCGACCGCATCGCGCAGCTCCTGCCTGAGGTGCAGCGAGACTATCGCGACCAGCTCTACATGGTCATTACGGAGCACGAGATGATCGATTTCCTCCACCCGCGCGCGAACAAGGCGCTCGCCACGCAGACGCTCGCCGCCAAGCTCGGTGTATCACAAAATGAAGTCCTGGCGTTCGGTGATGGCAACAACGACGTGCCGCTTTTGCAGTGGGCCGGCATGTCTGTTGCCATGGCGCATGGCCGTGACTCTGCGCGACATGCAGCGAAAAAAGTGAGTCCTCCCGGGCCGCCGGAGACCGCCGTGGCCCGAAGCATCGAAGAGCTTTTCGGTGGAATGCTTGGCGATAGATAATTGCAATTAATGTTGGGGAAAGTCGCGTAATCTTATCTTTTTTCCGCTTGCTAGCGGCGATGTGACGTCTGTTAAAGTAGCCGTGTCGTACCGGCAGGCTCGGAGGTCATTTCAAAACGAAATTGGCTCAGGACATGCTAAACCCTCGCAGTTCGAGATAAGAAGGAACAACTATGCCCAATAACGAGTCCGAGCTTCGCCAAAAACCGATCGAGTTGCCTGTGCCCGCGCTGAGCGTGGGTGGCTCCTCGCCCTCCTCTTCACCCTCGCCGTCGATGCCTGCGCCCGATGCACCGCCGCAAAACGGCACCGGCCCGAAGCCGCTGCCCGCCTACGAATTTCTCGGCTACCTGCCCGACTCCTACGGCACGAAGAAGCTGTTCCTCGTCGCGCGCGACCCGCACATTCTCTTCGCCTACTGGGACCTGAGCCCGGTGCAATATCAGGAAGCCTCGCGCGCCGCGAGTGACGGCAAGGTCTTCCTCGAGCTCTACGTTCCCGGCGAAGGCCGCGTACAGCAGCTCCATATCTGGGACTCGCATCGCAACTGGTACCTGCAGGTCAACCGGCCCGACACGAATTTCGTGGCGCAGCTCGGCTACTATCGGGCTGACGGCAGCTTCGAAGTGCTGGCGCGCTCTGCGGAAGTCCGCACGCCGCGCGACACGCTGTCGCCGAACACCAACGCGCGCTTCGTCACGCTGCCGTTCAGCGTTTCGTTCCGCGAACTTTTCGATTTGATCGCCGGCCAGGCCGAGCCCGGCGAGGAACTCGCCGAGACGATGGCGCGCCTGCAGAAGTCCAACTTCGAGCTGCCGTTCCAGGCCCGCGTCCCGCGCGACCTCACCGAGAAGGAGAGCGGCGAATTGCTCGAGTACCTCGGCGACGACGAAGTCCGCCGCCGCATGGTCGGCTCGTTCGAGATCACCGAGATCCTCAAGAAGCGTTTCGAGACCATGGTCTCCTCAGGCCAGTGGACCTCGAGCGCCGGCGCATGGACGACGAGCATGAGCAGTCCCTTCGGCGCGTCGTTTGGCCGCGAGCGCGAATTCCACATGCACGTGAACGCCGAGCTCATCATCTACGGCGGCACGACACCCGACGCCAAGGTGCGCGTGGATGGCCACGACATCTCGCTGTCCAAGGACGGCACGTTCCACTACCACTTCACCTTCCCGGACGGCAATTTCCACATCCCGATCGACGCGACCTCCGCCGACGGAGCCGAGACTCGCACCGCGCTGCTCTCGTTCCTGCGCATGACTGAGCTCGAAGGCGACGTCCGCAAGACCGGCCAGCCCCGCATCGACGAGCCGATCGGCCGGAAGTAAGTCAGGCAACGCTGAAAGCGTTGCGATCACTCAGCCCAGGGTTGACGCGAGGCGCCTACCTTGGGGTATGTAAAAAAGGCGATCCAACCCTGTAAGGGTTGAATCGATTTCTCAAGAATGACTCCCGCTTGAGAATTTAAGATTCACTTTCCCGCCCCGCCGCGCTTGGCTTAGTCCCCGCGACCATGTCCGAACTCCCCTATCCCGTCATCGCCGTCGATGGCACTGCCGCCTCCGGCAAGAGCACCTTCTCGCGCAGCCTGGCCGAGCGTCTCAGCTACGTCTACATCAACACCGGCGCCATGTACCGCGGCGTCACCTGGTACCTCCAGCAGCGCAGCGTTCCGCTGCAGGACGCCGCCGCCGTCGCGCACGCCATCACCACCCTCCCGCTGGAGACGACCGTCGCCAACAGCGAGCTTGCCTTCCGCATCGCCGGCATCGATCCCCTGCCGCACACGCGCGAGGCCCACGTCAACGAGGGCGTCTCGCTCGTCGCGCAGGTGGCGGAAGTCCGCCGCATCCTCGTTGCCGAGCAGCAAAAACTCGCGCAGGACGCGCCGCTGGTCATGGAGGGCCGCGACATCGGCTCCGTCGTCTTCCCGCAGACGCCCTACAAGTTCTACGTCGACGCCAGCCCCGACGTGCGCGCCATACGCCGCGCCAAGCAGGGCGAGGCCGACATCATCACCCAGCGCGACGCCATCGATTCCACACGCAAGACCTCGCCGCTCATTCGTCTCGGTGACGCCGTCTTCATCGACTCCAGCCACATCAGCGTCGAAGACATGGTCGCAGGCGCGCTCCGCAGTCTCGCCGAGCGCGGCCTCAAAACCGAGGCCGGCGAAATCTCCGGCTAAGCCCAGCCATGGACCTCCCTCCGTTCCCTAACGTCCCCGTCGTCCCGCTCTGGAACGGACCCGCGCCGCACGCACTCGGCACCGCGCCCGAGGACACCCCCCGCCTCTACCAGTATCTGCCGGAAAAATCCGCGAAGCCCGCGCCCGCCATCATCGTCTGCCCCGGCGGCGGCTACGGCATGCTCGCCTACGAGCACGAGGGCATCAACGAAGCCGAGTGGTACCAGCAGCGCGGCATCGCCGCGTTCGTCCTGATTTATCGCCTGCCGGTCAACGGCTATTGCCATCCGATTCCGCTGCTCGACGCCCAGCGCGCCGTGCGCCTCGTGCGCAGCCGCGCCGCCGAGTGGAACATCGATCCCGCCAAAATCGCCATCATGGGTTTCTCCGCCGGCGGTCATCTCGTCTCCACCCTCGACACCCATTTCGACGCGGGCGATCCGGAGGCCGGCGACTCCGTCGAGCAGCAAAGCTGCCGTCCCGATTTTACCGTGCTCGTCTACCCCGTCGTCTCGCTTAAGGACGGCGTCACGCACCAGGGCAGCAAGTCGAATCTCCTCGGCCCCGACCCCGATCCCGCGCTGGTCGAATATCTCTCCAACGAAACGCAGGTCACGCCGCAAACCCCGCCAACCATCCTCGTCCATTCCATTGACGATCTCGCCGTGCCCGTGGAAAACAGCCGCCTCATGCTCGCCGCGCTCGAGAAAGCCGGCGTCCCGTCCGCATTGCACGAGTATCCCACCGGCGGCCACGGCTATGGTTTCGGTCCCAGGCAAACCACCGCTCCTGCCGGCTGGTTCGAGCGCGTCTACGAGTGGCTCCAGCAGCAGGGCTTCCGCGAATAAAGTGCCGCGCTAGGCCGAGGGTGGAGTCTTCTCTCCGCGCTCGTGGCGGATGTCGACGGCTTGGTAGAGGTAGTAGACTTCCTCGGCGATGTTCTTGCAGTGATCGGCGACGCGCTCGAGGCAGCGGGCGACGATGGTGAGGTTGAGCGCGCGCGTGATGGTGGAGGGGTCCTCGAGCATGAAGCTGGTGAGCTCGCGCGCGAGCTGCTTGTTGATCATGTCGACTTCCTTGTCGCGCCGGACGATTTCCTGCGCGAGCTCGGGTTTGCGGTCGATCAGCGCGGTGATGCCGTCGCGCAGCATGCCCTCGGCGATCTGCGCCATGCGCGGGATGTCGATGAGCGGCTTGAGCAGCGGCTCCTTGTTCAGCTCGCGCGAGCGGCGCACGATGGCCACGGCCTGGTCGGCGATGCGCTCGAGGTTGCTGGAAATCTTCGAGGCGACGAGCATGAAGCGGCAGTCGGTCGCGACGGGGGCGTGCGTGGCCATGTGCGCGATGACCATGTCGTCGATGCTGACCTCCAGCTCATCGAGCTGCGAGTCCTCCGACTCGACCGAGTCTGCGATCTTGTCGTCGCGCTCGACCAGCGCGCGCATGGCCAGCGCCAGGTTGCGATTGGCGAGGCTCGCCATCATCAGCAGCGTTTCGCGAATGTTCTGGAGCTGCGCGGCCGCGGGACCGTTCGAGTACGGGGAGTTGGAGGAGTTGGGCATGGCGAAAATCAACCGAACCGTCCGCTGATGTAATCCTCGGTCTGTTTCTGCGAGGGGTTCGTGAAGATTTTGGCGGTGGCGTCGATTTCGATCAGCCGGCCCATGTAGAAAAAGGCGGTGACGTCGGAGCAGCGGCCGGCCTGCTGCATGTTGTGCGTGACGATGACGATGGTGTAGTCCTGCTTGAGCTGGTGGATGAGCTCCTCCACCTTGACCGTGGCGATGGGATCGAGCGCCGAACAGGGCTCGTCCATGAGAATGATCTCCGGCTCGACGGCGATGGCGCGCGCGATGCAAAGCCGCTGCTGCTGGCCACCGGAAAGCCCAAGCGCGCTAGTGTGCAGCCGGTCGCGCACTTCTTCCCACAGTGCCGCACCGCGCAGGCTGCGCTCCACCGTCTCGTCCAGCTTCGCCTTGTCGCGCACGCCCTGCAGCCGCAGACCGTAGACGACGTTCTCGTAGATCGATTTCGGGAACGGATTCGACTTTTGGAAGACCATGCCGACTCGTTTGCGCAGTTCGATGACGTCGACGGACTTGTCGTAGATGTCGGTGCCGCCGATTTTGATCGATCCCGTGCCGATGCGCGTGCCATCGATCAGGTCGTTCATGCGGTTGAGGCAACGCAGCAGGGTCGACTTGCCGCAGCCCGACGGCCCGATGAACGCCGTTACGAGCTTCTGCTTCACCTGAAAGTTGATGCCGTGCAACGCCTTGCTGGCGCCGTAATAGAAATCGACGTTGTTGATGTCGATGATCGTCGGCACGTTCTGCCACGTCGCCCGTTCCGCCGCAGGTGCGGGCAGATGAGCGCCGGAAGATGAGATCACCCTCTCATTTTGAGCGGTCGGCGTCGATTCGTCCATCTTAGTTGTGTGAGGCGTGGAGCTCATCGCAGGAGCACGGTACTTTTTGAGGGGCGGTGAGGCAACAGAAAGCGGGCGTGACCGGCAACGAGGTCGCTATCAAATTTCGCACGAAGGCTGGGGTCGATATGTTACAAAGCGGCGTCAGTCGTGAAACGATTGCGCGCTTCGCTGAGTCGTCACGTTCGCGGCAGGCCAATCGGAAGCTGACGCCGCGCCTCGTTTACGGTTAGATCGGGCCCGATGAGCCTTGATCGCCAACAGGATGCTGCGTTGCTGGGCGCGCTTTTTGCCCTTCGCAATCAACAGGTTGCGCGACAGAAACTGGCGAGTCAGACTGGTATCGCCGCGCTGGAGCTCGATCGGCGGTTGCTGCCCTATATTCAAGCCGGTTACCCGATCGAGATTCATCCGCAGGGGACGATCTGCCTGCGCGAACCGCCCGACGTCTGGTGCGCCGAGGAAATTCTGGGTCGCTGCCCGAAGTCATCTACCGCGCCCGCATGGAATCCGTTGCTGCTGGCGGAGACAACTTCGACCAACGACGTTGCGCGCGATCAGGGGCGCAAGGGCGAGCCGGGCGGCTTTGTCGTGGCGGCGTCGCGGCAGACGGCGGGACGCGGTCGCCTGGGCCGCGCGTGGGAATCACCGCCGGGACGCGGGCTTTACGTGTCGGTGTTGCTGCGGCCGGACTTGCGCGTGAGCGAGACGAGCCGGCTGCCGATCCTGGCGAGTGTGGCCGCGGTCGACGCGGTCGAGGCGGTGACGGGCGAGCGCCCGCAGATCAAGTGGCCGAACGATCTTCTCCTGCGCGGGCGCAAGCTTGGCGGCTTGCTGATTGAGACCGAGATGTCGGGCGCGGGCCTCGCGTTCGCGGTCATCGGGATTGGCGTCAACGTGCGCCACGCCGAGGGCGATTTTTCTCCGGAGGTGCGCAATCTCGCGACGTCGCTTTTCCTCGCGACGGGTCATCTCTACCGCCGCGCGGATGTGCTCGTCGCGTTGCTGCACGCGCTGGAGCAACGGCTCGTGCGTCCCTTCCCCGAGGCGCGCGAGGCGTGGACGGCGAGCAGCCTGACGTTGGGCCAGCGCGTGGAACTCAACACCGGCCGCGGGCGCAAGGTCGGCCAGGCGATGGGGCTCGATGATTCGGGCGCGCTGCTGCTGCGCGGGGATTCCGGCGAGATCGAGTCGATCACGGCGGGGGATATGCAGGCGTTGTAGTTGCGTGGATGTCTTCTGAATGTCGTGGTCCGGACAACTTGTTGTCCGGGCGGCGCAGCGCAGCGAAGCCACAGGAGGTCACCGATAAACTCGCGGACTTCCCGGCGACCTCCTGTGCGTCCGCGCTTTACCGCGCGCTCACTTGCACGGCATCCGTCGTCGGCTTGGCCGTGACGATCGGCGCAGCAAGCGCGACGTCAGCTTCGACGGACAGGCCGGGCACGAGGCGCTGCTCGTAGCCGCGCACGCTCTCGGCGTCGAAGCGGATCTTCACCGGCACGCGCTGCACGATCTTGGTGAAGTTGCCCGTCGCGTTTTCCGGCGGCAGCAGCGCGAAGGTCGAGCCCGAGCCGGGCGATAGGCTATCGACGCGCCCGGTGAACGTATGCCCCGGAATCTCGTCGATGTGGATCGAGACCTCCTGCCCGGCCACCATCTGGCCCACCTGCGTCTCCTTGTAGTTGGCCACGACCCAGACTTCCTGCACCACGGACATGAGCACCGTGCCCTGCGCGAGGCGATTGCCGGTCTCCACCGTTTTGTTGCCCACGATGCCGTCCTCCGGCGCGACGATGGTGCAGTAGCTCAATTGGT
>FSYS01002214.1_pt1 | contig 12650 bp, 8 predicted proteins | sample 1638491 | NCBI WGS metagenome assembly FSYS01 (sample SAMEA3914788, study PRJEB12502) | metagenome | biome: forest; material: soil | place: Canada | collected 2011-07-03 | depth 0.1 m | reverse complement strand
GTCTACCACGCGATCACCTACGGCTGGATTTTAGGAGAGGTCGCGCGGCGCGTGGATGGTCGGTCTTTCGGCGACCTCCTGCGCGACGAAATCTCCGCCCCGCTCGATCTCACAGAGGAGATGTTCGTGGGCATACCCGATGACGCCGAGCCGCGCGTTGCCGTCCTCGAGGCCAAGGTGGATGAGAAAGAACTGGAGCGGATTCGCGCCGATCATTCCCCGCAAGCCATCCCCGCGCTGGTGCAGCCGCTCCATGCTTGGATGAATCGCGCCGATGCCCGCCGCGCCTGCGTACCGGCCTCAAACGGCATCATGACCGCGCATGCCGTCGCCAGGCATTATGCCTCGCTTCTGCCCGGCGGCGTGGACGGTATCGAGTCGTTGCCTCCCGCGCGAGTCGTGCTCGCCACCGAGCCACAACGGCCGCGCAGCCTCAAGCCCGGCGATCCGCCGCCGGGCCGCCGCTTGGGCTATGGCATGGTCGACGCATTTTCCTCCACCGCTTTTGGTCACGGCGGATACGGCGGTTCACTCGGCTTCGCCGATCCCGCGAGCGAACTCGCGTTTGGCTTCGCGCGCAACCGCTTTGAGACCGAGGTCGTGCTACCCCGGATTCTCGAAGCGGTGCGTCAGGCCGTGCGGGCGTAGTCCCGCCTACCGTGCAAATTTCAGCGTCACGATCTCGAACGGCTTCAGTTCAAACTGAACCCGCCCGCTCTTGAGCGGCGCCTTGACGAGATCGTTCTCCATCAAATCGGTGAACCATGCCATTTCGACGGGCAACGATGTCGTCAGCGAAACCGCCCCGCGCGCGCCGGCGGCCTCATAAAGACGCACGATCACCGAGCCACCATCCTCGGCCAGTTTGATCGCCTCGATGATCACGTTGGAGCGGTCCACCTGAAAGAACGAATGCGTGGCAGGCAGAGAACCTGCGCTCGGCTTCGTCGCGCTGACGACCAGTGGCACGTTCAGCGCGTAAGCCTCCTCGATAACGCCCGCCGCGCGGAAATCACCCGCGTGCGGGAACAACGCGTAGGTAAACTGGTGCTGGCCGCGGTCGGCGATGGGATCGGGCGAGACGGACGCGCGCAGCAGACTCAGGCACATCTCATTGCCGTGGATGTCGTGGCCGTACTTGCAGTCGTTGAGCAGCGCGACGCCGTAACCCGGCTCCGCGAGGTCGGCCCACTTTTGCGCGCACACCTCGAAGCGCGCCATGTCCCAGCTCGTGTTGCTATGCGTTGGGCGCTCGAGATGGCCGTACTGGATTTCATACGTCGCGTTCATCGCGCGGATGTTCACGGGGAATGCGACCTTGAGAAACTTCTGGTTTTCCTGCCAGTCGATCTCCGTGGGAAAATCGATCCGCGCCGAATCCGCGCGCAGGACGATATGTTGCTCGATGCGCGATTTACCGAATGCGCGCACGATCTTGACCGCCGCACGCAACGGCCCGTTCTCGACGAGCTCCACCTGCGCCACACCGTCGAGCACCTCGAACTTCTCCTTGTGGAAGACGTCGACATCCCACGCCGACCACGCGTTCGGGATGTCCTCGTGTAGCCGAAAGACGTTGCCGCTGCCCTTGAGTACCTCGCGCCGGTTCTTCAAATCGTAGACGCTCGCGAGCAGTCCCTTCGCGTTGATGCGCACGCGGACGAGCCCGTTCTCCAGCGTGATGCCGGCACCCGATTGGCTGGCCGTCACCGGATGCAGGGGGGCCCGCGAAGCCGCGCTCTTGTTTTCAATCACTGTGTAGCCCGACGCAGGCGCTTCCACCAGGACCGGCTTCCCACCGGGCAGATCGATGATTTCGCGGCGAGGGAAGCTCAGCGTGTTGGAGACAAGCACCGGCTTGGTGAAGGCGCTCGTGTCGATGAGACCGCCGAGCGTGCTCAGCGCGGAATCGCGCACCGATTCGCCGAGCTGCCGCACGGTCTCGTAGTCGCGCGTGCTGTCCTGATAAACCCAGTGGATCGACGAGCCCGGAATGATGTCGTGAAATTGGTTGAGCAAAACCAGCTTCCACGCGCGGTCGAGCGCAGCCCGATGCGTCGCTGCGCCGCTTTCGCTCAGCCCGGTCACGTCATATACGGCGCGCTCCGGATCGGCCGCGGTCTGCTTGCGCTTGCGGTCGAGGAGATAGGTGATGCTATCAAAGAACTCCGCATCGCGCAGGAGGAATTCCGACTTGCGATTGCCGCGCTTGTTCTTGGCCTGCGTGGTGTAAGTGCCGCGATGCAGCTCGAGATACAATTCACCGACCCATACGGGCAGGTCCTTCGCATCGGCGGCAGCCTTCTCGAAGAAGTTCAGCGCCTTCTCCTGCGTAAGCTTGGGCAGGCCGTCAAAATCGCGCAGGCGGCGCGCCTTCTCCAGCATCTCGATCGAAGGACCGCCGCCACCGTCGCCGTAACCGTAGAGCAGGATCGACCGCGTCGCGCGGTCATGCTCGCGGAAGTTCTGCACGTTCTTCATCAGCTCCTTCGGTCCCGTGTCGGCGTTGTACGTGTCCGCCGGCGGGAAGTGCGTGAAGATTGACGTGCCGTCGATGCCCTCCCATAGGAACGTGTGGTGCGGAAACTTGTTGAACTGGTTCCACGAGATTTTCTGCGTGAGAAAATAATCAGTCCCGGTCTTGTGCATGATCTGCGGCAGCGACGCGGCATAGCCAAACACGTCCGGGATCCACACATCCTTCGTCTCGTAGTCCAGTTCCTCCTGGAAAAAGCGTTTGCCGTGCAGGATCTGCCGCACGAGCGATTCCCCCGACGCGAGATTGCAGTCCGTCTCGATCCACATCGAGCCAACCGGCTCCCATTGCCCGCGCCGCACCGCGTCCTTGATGCGCTTCCAGATGTCCGGATAGTACGCCTTCATCCACGCGTACTGCTGCGCCTGCGAGCACGCGAAAACGTAGTTCGGGTACTTCTCCATGTAGTCCAGCGCGGTGGAAAATGTGCGCGCGCATTTGCGGATCGTCTCGCGCAGCGGCCACAGCCACGCCGTGTCGATGTGCGCATGGCCGACCGCCGACAGATTGTGCACCGTGCTGCCATTGTGGCGGCGCAGGACATCCTTCAGCGCCGCGCGCGCCTTCGTGATCGTCTTCGGATCCTCGTCCGAGAAAAGATTCACCGCCTCATTCAGCGCATAACGCAGCTCGCCCCGGTGCTGCGACGTCGCCGGGAAAGCCTCCATCGCCTCGAACGCCACCTTGAAGTCGTAGTAGAAGTCGTAAGCCTCGCGATTCACGCACGCCAGCTCCGCCTGCTCCAGCCGGAACTGCGGCTTGCCCTTGTACTCTGGCAGGTTGAGCCCCCGGCTCTTGCCGGTCCAATCCGCGCCACCGTTAGCCGCCGCCTCGACGAAGAACTCGAAGCGCTCGCCGCCCCGCGCCGATGCGGCGACCTCGACGTCGCTGCGATTCACGTTCAGTGCGCGGACAAGTTTGCCCTCGTGGTAAATCAGCCCCTCGGCCGTGAATCCCTCATTGCCAATTCCACCCAGGCGCACCAGCGCCACAACCTCGCACCCACGCCACTCCTTCGGCACCTGGCCTCGAAAACGAAACCACGCGGTGTCCCACAGCGGCCCCCACAAATCGCCCACCGTGAATGGCGCATACTTCGCCTTGAATGCCTTCTCCGCCGCGACCGGCTCGCCGGCCACGTTCCAGATCGCGATATCGATCGGCTGCTTGGGCGTGTAAATTTGCTGGTGAATGCGGTCAAGCGCCGCGCGGATGCGGGCTTCGGTGAGATCAGGATGTTTGAGCATGGGGAAATTCTTTGGCGAAAGAGACTAAACTGGAGGCGGAGGCCTCCCAATATCAAGCGCGGTTTTTATTTGCGGCGCGCCTGCTTGAGCGCCTGGTCCATCTCGCGCTTCGCGACGGCCTTCTTCAGGTCCTCGCGCTTGTCGCGGACATTCTTGCCCACGCCGACGCCGAGCAGCACCTTCAGCCGCCGCCCCTTCCAGTACATCTTCAGCGCCACCAGCGCCCGGCCCGACACCGACGCGAGCCCGAACAGCTTCCGGATCTCTTGCTTGTGCAGCAGCAGCCGCCGCACCGCCTTCGGCTCATGGTTGTAGCGATTCGCCTGCTTGTACGGCTGGATATCGAAATTATAGAGCCACGCCTCGCTCTTCTCGATGCGCGCGAACGCATCCGTCAGGTTGCCCTGGCCTGCGCGCAACGACTTCACCTCCGTGCCGCGCAGCACGATCCCCGCCTCGTACGTCTCGAGGATCTCGTAGTCGCGATGCGCCTTGCGATTGGTGATGAGATCTTCGCCCATGATATTACCGTCATCCAACAAAGCCCCAACTGCGCCGCTTGTCGAGACGCCATCGCCTTATTTCATGCGACCAAAAATCCACTCCAGGAAACGGCCAAAAAATCCGGGACGCCAATCAGTCCCAGCGCGAATTTTCGCCAGCTTAAAAAGGTAGTAGCCCAGGAGGAACAGAGCCCTCAGGCGCAATCTCAACCCCGGCAGGCGCGTGATCACCGAAAGATAAAACTCGATGGCGCGCAACTCCGTGGTGCCTGGCCAGCGCGTCAGCCGCGACGTATAGCTCGCCGTGTGGACGAGCACAGAGGTGAGGGGCTCCGGATCGAAGTGGAACAACCCACGTGTCGCCATGCTGTTCCAGATCACCCAATCTTCCGCCGGCACCACCATGTCCTTTGGCAGATCATCGGGAAAAATGGCCGAGCGCCGGCACACCACCGTTGAGTTCGCGATCATGTTTCGGCGCAGGAAAAACCACTGCCGGGTCAGGTCATACGTCATCGCCTTCTCCCCCATGCTGCAGTTCCAGCCGTACTCGAGCGAACTGTCCTCGGAATGAAACTCGATCGGCGTATGGACCAGGACCACGCCAGGGTTTTGCCGCAACAGAGCGATGTGCCGCGCCAGTTTTCCCGGGAGGTAGGCGTCGTCGGAATCCAGGAAGGCCACGAACTCTCCGCGCGCTTCCCGGATGCCGAGCTGGCGCGACGTGCACACACCTTCGTTGATCTGACCCGGGTGCGTCAGTACGCGCAATTCCGGATGATGCCCCAAGGACCTGATCACCTCCGCCGTATTGTCCGTCGACCCGTCGTTGATGATCAGGATTTCACAGTCCGCGATCTTCTGCTCCAACACCGATTGCACCGCCGCGGCCAGGAATTTCGCCGCGTTGTAGCAGGGGATGATCACGCTGACGACAACAGGGGCCGGTTGTCCGGACGGAGCCAAATTTTCGCTCATGGGAAGACGGCACTCTAGTTCAGCGCCTTCTGCCACACAACAAGAACGGTTCCGCGTTCCTGCCTTGGAATTATCTTTAATCGTCCCACCCCCGCTTGTAAGAGAGTAGCAGGTGAAGCACTCCGTTTCTTTCGCGACCATCTGCCGCGCTGTGCTGATGGCCCTGTCCCTGCTGATTTCGTTCGTCTCGCTGAAGCTCTACAGCTCCTATCTCACCAAGGACATTTACGGAACCATTCTGGTCGCGTCCCAATTTATGCTTTATTTGCCGCTGTTCAGCGGCGGGTTCGGAATGGTCCTGTTCCAGCAAATGCTCGCTGCCAAGGAACAGGACACCACCCAGCAGTTAGCCATCTATTGCCAGGTGCTCAACTCCTACGTCTGCCTTCTGGCCCTGACGGCCGCTCTTATCCTGATGGCCATTTATAGCCAAACTTCGATGGCCCGCCATTCCGGCCTGCCCGCAGGCCTTTTTCTGGCCATCGCCCTGGCCTTCATGGTCAGTTTTCATGCCGGCACCCAGTTTGCCGTACTTACCGGCTTGGGGCGCCAGACCTATTCCATCATTTTGTCTGGCATCGGCAACATCACGGCCTTCGTCATCTTATGGTTGGGCTTCAGGGCAGGCCTCGGGCCTTGGGCGATGCCGTTCGCGACTGCCGCGGGAGTGGTCATTCTCATTCCGATCGCGCGAATTCTTCAACTGCGCCTTCTGCCCAGCCTCCCCTACCTGTCATTGAGGAGGCCGCCCGGCTTCTGGAATCTGCTCAACAAAATTCTGCCTTCAGCCATGAATTGGCTGCAAAGCCAGTTCATCATCATGCTTCTTTTCACCGTCGACATGATGCTCATGGGTTTTATCTATGGCGCCGCCGCCGCCGCTCTTTATGGCATCGTCGCCAGGGTCATGGCTCTCTCCCGCCAGGTCATCAATACGCTTAGCGAGTCCATGTGGCCCAACCTTGCCGCTGCCCGGGACTCGGGAAAAAAGACTGAACTCATGCGCAAGGTCGACCGCTTGAACGCTTGGCTCACCGGCGGATGGTTCGGCGCCATCGCCGCCACTCTCCAACCTTTTCTTGTCTGGTTCATGAAGGCGGATTGGGTGGCGGGATCGATCATCATTTATGTGGCCGTGGGTCGCTCCGTCGTCTCCTCTCTATCGTCCCCGCATGGCTATGGCCTCCTCGGCACCGGCCAGTTTCGTGACCTCGCCAAGGTGGTGCGGACCGAGTTGATCACCATGGCCATCTTCGTGGTCGTTCTCACCCGCTTTTTAGGTCCCGTCAGCATACCGCTCGCATCACTCCTCGGCACGCTGGGCGGTTCCTTTTGGTACATGACGTACATGTACTTCAAGTCGGCCGAGCACACGGTCTGGTACAAGGAATTGATCGCGGTCTATATCCGCGGAATTATCGGGGGAGTGATTGCATTCTCCGTCGCGTGGGCAGTCTGGCATTTTGTCGCCATGACTTTTCATTTCCAGGGATGGGCCGCCATGGGTGCGGGCGGCTGCGGATTGGCAGCGGCTCTTCTCGTTGGGGCGATTGCCGCGCTGCTTCGCGGCGGCCCTGCCATTCAACCCCTGGGCCCGTGGCTCAAGATTCCTTCCCGGTGGTAGCCATGCCATATCGGGATCAGCGGTGCTCCGGATGAAACCCTTTCACCTGCTGTCATGAGGCGCCCCGACATTCCTGTCCTGACGACGCTGAGGTTTCCCGCGGCCATGGCCATCGTCTTCTACCATTTCCTGGCGTACACGCTCTGCCCGGTTTGGGTGTGGGAGGGGCTTAGTTCGGGCGTTTCGTTCTTCTACATCCTCTCCGGTTTTATTCTGTACTACAATTATGTCGACCTGACCGATCGTGGCTTTTTCTGGACGGCGCGATTTGCCCGTATTTGGCCGGTCCATCTCTTCACCCTGGCGCTGACCTTCCTTCTCCTGCCATTCGACAGTCTCGACGGCCACGCTACTTGGAAATTGACCCTGCCGTTGAATTTCTTCCTGCTCCAGGCCTGGGTGCCGTGGCAGGGTTCCGTCCTCTCCTATAACGGCGTCGCCTGGAGCCTTTCCGCTGAAGCCTTTTTCTATCTCTGCTTTCCCTGGCTTCTCAGCGTCATGAAGGCACGTGGGCCGCTGCTTCCGCTCTGCGTGGCTTTCGCGCTGGGTATTTTCATTACGGCGAGCGCGGCCTTCTTCCTGCCCGGTCACGCCGGCATGGTCTGGCCCTTCAACCCGGCAACACGGCTCTTCGAGTTCGTCCTCGGGATGACCACCGGCTATCTTTGGACCCGCATGCGGGCCTCGACCCGTTCGCGGGCCATGTGGACCGGCCTGGAACTTTTGTGCCTCACCGTCAGTTTGGTTCTCGTGCCCGTCATTCCCCTGGCTCTCCATTGGCTGGGTCTCAGCCACATTACCTACCTCTGTCTCGGTTCGGATCTTTGCGCGCTTGGCTTCGCCGCCACGATCTGGGTGTTTGCCTGCCAGGCCGGATGGATCACACGCGTGCTTTCCAGCCGCGCTTGCGAGTGGTTCGGCGAGATCAGTTTCGCTCTCTACATGTGCCACCAGCTCATTTTCCGCTGGCTCAATCCCAGCGTGATGACCAATCCTTGGAATGCGACATTGTTCTTCCTGGGCTGGCTCGCCGCCAGCCTCCTGCTCTCCGCCGCCATCTTCCACCTTGTCGAAACCCCCTCGCGGCGAGCCATCCTTGCGCTCTACAAAAAGCGCAGGGTCGGCGCGACGGCGAGTTAGTTCTTAGAAGGCTAGGACGAGACGGGACTCACTTCGCCGAACGCTGGTCAATGGACCGCACGATCGGCGTAATCCCGCGCCAGATCTTCGCCTTGATGCGGGTGACCATCCGATCGACGAAACCCTCGCGGCGCGTGGCAGTGAGAATGTCCTGCGCGGAGGCCGAGCCGAACTTCTCCAGTGTGAGGAGCGGTAGCTCCACATCGCGAAGGCCCCAATTCTCCGCGTTGTGTGACTGCGGTTGTGTGACCGAGTCGACCCATTGGGCCCAATCGTTCTTCGGCAGCGGTGCCGCGCCGGGCACTCTCGGGCCGTTGTGCTCGAGATGCATGACGCAAAACGCATCGCCGACATCGGGCGTGCGCTCCGACTTGTTGAGTAGCGCAAGCCGCCGCGCGTTGTTTGCGTCGCTGTGGCCCCAAAGCTTCATCGCTTCCTCACAACCGCCCATGGCCAGCCACTGCTCACGCGGCGCGAGCTGGAAATCTCCGTTCGACGCAAAACGCAGCCACGGCTCCTTGAGCTCGGGCGGATAGACGAAGCCACGGTTGATGATCCCGCGGCAGAGGTCGTGGGTTTGTTCGACGTTGACACGGTCGAGCATCTGCCACTGCTCGGGCTGGATGCCCGTGCGCGGGCAGACGTAAAACTTCGGCGGCAAATCGCGCAGCGTCTGCGCGATGCTCCCGCCCTTGAGCGGGAAAAGCAGGATGTCGCAGTTGGTCGAGAGGATCCACTTGTTCTCCGGGTTGGAACGCCGGATGGCGACGTTGCGCGAGAGCTCGTCGGAGAACGGGAGCGGCGTCTCGCCGATGGCCGCGTGCATCTGCTCGCCCGAGATGCGCCACGTCTTCAGGTAATGGCGCGCCGCGGGGGTGAGCGTGTCGGCGATGGCCTCGGTGAGGGTGGGCAGGTGTGCCGGGGTGTTGCAGTCGACGTAGAGGATTTCGTCACCCGGCTCGCAGAGGCCGGCAAAGTAGTTGAGACTGATCGCCGTCCGCTTGGAAAGGTTGATGCCGTAGTCGTCGTTGCGACCCGCGACGATAATGGAGACCATGGGAAGCAGTGATGTTCTCTGGAACTGGGGATACTACCAGAATAAAAGCTGGAGCTTATTTCTTCTGGGGAGCCTGCATTTTTAGGAGAGATAGAATAGGGAGGATAATTAGCTCTTTGCGGCGGTGAGATCGAGGAGGACGACGTGGTAGCGGTCGTTTCGGTAGACTTCGGGGAGGGGCGATGTCGCGTCGTTGGGAAGAACGATGAACAGCTTTCGCCCGATCCAACCGGGGGGGATTTTTCCGGAACTGTAATAGTCCGCGACTTCCTGGCGGCGCTGGTCGGCGTAGGGCGTGTTGAAGGGGTGGGTGTACCAGGCGCGGAACGGCGTATAGGCGAGCGCCAAGTAGGGCATCGCGGGATCCTTCACCACCAGCAGCTCGCTGTGCTCGGGTTGCTGATTGAGCCAGGCGTAGAACGCGAGGTCCTGCTTGTCGGTCAGGACTCCATCGTAGAGATCGTCGGGAATGGTGCTGCGCGCTTCTTCCGAGGCGGCGGCAACGTACCGGCCGACCGTGCGCGAGGCGAACCAGAGGATATTGTCGGAGAGAAAAAAGAGCATGACCGCCCCGATGGCGGCGATCCTGAAGACCAGAACCTGAATGCCCAACAGGAAATTCCAGAGATTCAGCATGGGGCCGACACCGAGGAGAAAGAGCGGAACGTAGGTGTAGCCGCGGGTAAAATGCGCGGGCTGGCGCGGCTGCACGGCGAAATCGTGATGCGCAAGGGCGAAGGAGACGATGAACCAGACCAGAAACATGCGGTTGGAGGGATGTGAGAACATCTCGCGCGCCAGCGGAAGATTCCGGAGCGCGACAAAGGCCAGCGTGCCGACGATCAGATCCGCCGGGATGAACGAGCCCGCGCGGATAATGGAAGGATAGGTCAATTGATCGTAGAGCGCGCGCTGTTCCGTAAAGAGATTGAGAAACCCGACGTAGTAGGCGAAGTGCGTGACGAGCAATCCGATCACCGCGACGAAGAACCACGTTGGCACGACGTCCGATTTGATAAACCAGCATTCCAGCCACGCCCAAGACACCATGATCAAAAGAAACTGGAGTCCCGTGAATGGGTGGCTGATCGAGATGAGAAAACCGAGTACGGCCGCAATCAGATACCGCTTCCGCAACAGCATCACCATGGCGCCGAATGCAACGAGGTGGTAGTAGGACTCGACTGGATAGACCAGATTTCGCCCGAGGTTCATGAACCACCAGCCATTGCCGGGATCGAGGACAAACATGTCCTTCATGGTGTCGCGCAGAGTCTCGTGATGAGCCAGCGCGAGGGCGATTCCGGCCAAGGCGAGAACGCCGCCGCCCCACATGAAGACGAGCAGGCCCAACCGCTGGGCGGTGCCGGAAAGTCCCGCCACCCCTTCGTACAGAGCGATGGCAACGCGGATGCAGGCCACACCTGTGACCACGCCGAAGGCCACATAAACCGTACCGGGACTAATTCCCGTGAGCTTCTCCGCCAGCCCCATGACAAAAAAATGAGGCTGAAAGTAAATGTATTCGGGATTGAGACTCGAGCTGCAGGGATTGCTGTAGAACAGATGAAAGCCATCGTCAAAAAACTTGCGGGCGTTCGCCATGTAGACCGGCCCATCGCCTTGCAGAAAACCGGTGCCGATCCATCCGCCATGCGCGGCGAGCGCATAGTGAACCACGTACAAGGCGACGATCGGAAGATACAGGACAAGGCTCAGCAACCAGCGATTTCTCTCCGCCGCCCAATCGGTGACGCGGAACTCACGAATCTCCTCGAAAAAGAGACGGCCAACCCGATTTATGGATGAATCAGGACCTTGTTTCAGAAGGATCGATTAAGCCCTTTTAAAGCGAAGCGACAAGAATAAAATCGAAGAGGAAAAGGCCGGACCATCCGCCTTGCTCCCTTGGAATCTGTTTATAATCAAAGAGCTCTGTGTTAGGGTGCGAAAATGCAGTCGCCGCCCCCCGGAGTGGACCGCCATTCCGCCCAAGCAGGTTCGTCTCCCGCCAAGGAGCGCATACCTTGCCTCGATGGCTTGCGCGCCATTTCCATCCTGCTTGTGCTCTTCGCGCATTCCGCCCTCAGCATCCAATTGCCGGACAAATGGGAAGCCCTCGTGCAAAGGACCGTCTTTCCGTACGGAGTCGTGGGAGTCGATGTGTTTTTCGTGATCAGCGGTTACCTGATCACGCTTCTCCTGCTTTCCGAGCGTCGCCGAACGGGAGGCATCAATGTGGTTCATTTTTACCGACGCCGCATCCTGCGTATTTTCCCGGCTTTCTATACTTATATATTGGTGATCTGTACGCTTTGTTTCCTGGGCGTCCTGGCGGTCAGACCTTTCCATCTTCTATCCGCGGCGACGTTCACGGGAAATTTTTACTCGGATACGAATGGGCCGCACGATGATTGGAATGTCGGGCATTTTTGGACGCTGGCCTACGAGGAACAGTTCTATCTCTTCTGGCCAGCCATCCTGTTGCTGCTGGGCCCCGGCCGTGCCTTTTTCTTCCCTCTCGCGTGGGTTTTGGTGGCGCCGATCGTCCGGGCGATCCTGTTTGCGATTCGGCCCTCGCTTGCCCAGGAGTTTCCCGAACTCTACCTGTCCTGCGACTACCTCATGATGGGCTCGCTGGCCGCGTTATGGCAATCGCAGGAACTGCCGTGGACGAAGCCGCTGCATGTCCATGGCAATGTGCCGATCATCGGCGGAATTTTCCTGCTCCTCGGCGCACCGGGCATCTGGCACGTGGGGCTTTTTAACCACGCCGCGGATATTTACCTCATCTCTTTTCAACCTGAGATCAATGCACTGTTCATCATCATCGTGCTGCTATGGCTGGTCGCGCATGCCACGAGTTGGGCCGGTCGCCTGCTCGAACATCCGCTAGTCGTCCACATCGGAGTCATGAGCTATAGCATCTACGTTTGGCAGCAGCTTTTTCTGGGCGAAGGGCATCGAGCTTCATTCATCTGGCTGCCACTGAAGCTTGGCGTTGCCCTTCTCGCAGCGGAGATTTCGTTCCGATTTATCGAGGCGCCGTTCCGGCGAAGGAAGACTGTCGTGCAGTTGCCACGGGAAGCGCCGCAACTGGCCTAACGGCGGCGAGCCAGTTTAATTCAACGGCCCGGCCAGATCCGGTCGATGAACCTGGCCGCGCGCGGCTGGATGACGTACTCGAGAAGCACCACTGCCGCGCTCGTGGCGACGATGAGGACCGCGAAACGCAGGTGCAGGTTGCTGACCAAGGCGGCGACAATGTAGAGGATCGGCGTATGGATGACGTAGAGGGCATAGGAGCCGCCGCCGAGGAAGAGCGAGACGCGGCGGAAGAGCGCGCCGAGTTCCGGCGGCCACTCCGGTTTGCCCAGCGCGATGAGGTGCGCGATGGCGAAGAAGGCGACGGGGAGGGCCAGCAGCAGGGCCATCGGCAACGGATGGAAACCCTGCAGCGGGTGCGTCTCCGCCCAAAACACAACGGTGAGGTAAACGGCGAGGGGAATGATCCATCCGTGCGGGATGGGTTTCGCTTCCGGAAAGAGCTGGCGGACGGCGAGGG
>FSYS01000951.1_pt1 | contig 12663 bp, 15 predicted proteins | sample 1638491 | NCBI WGS metagenome assembly FSYS01 (sample SAMEA3914788, study PRJEB12502) | metagenome | biome: forest; material: soil | place: Canada | collected 2011-07-03 | depth 0.1 m | reverse complement strand
GATGAGGACGAGCGTGTGCCTGACCGCTTGGCTATCCCGTTTCAAAAATTCAGGAATAGGGCAGCAGGGGCCCATAAGCCCTGCGTTGCGGCGTGTCAGGTGGCGGAGCTTTAAATGGCTCCAACTGCAGGACAAGTTGCTTGCCAGCCGAGGTGGCTGGCCACACTAGAGAGGAAGTATCATGCGCGAGATCATTACCCTGCAGTGTCCGGAGTGCAAGAACCGGAACTATTCGACGACCAAGAACAAGAAGACCACTACAGGCCGGTTGGAGTTCGCCAAGTTTTGCAACACATGCCGCAAACATACGCCGCATAAAGAGACCAAGTAGGACTAGCCGTCCGGGCAGAGGCGCTTTGCGCGAGGCCTGGATGGGCGGTCATGGCAGGTTGTGAGAAGCGACCTGCCACATACAGGGGCGTAAGCTCAACGGTTAAACTGTCGGTCTCCAAAACCGAACTTCTCGGTTCGAATCCGAGCGCCCCTGCCAGATTTGTTGAATATCGCAAGAGAACGCAGCTTCAGGAGTACATCCATGGCGAAGGCCGCCGTAGTTGAAACCAACGAACAGGGCGCACTGCAGCGGGCAACCGCAGGCCCACAGCGACTCATCCAGTTCCTCAAGGACACGCGGCAGGAGATGAGCAAGGTTCATACGCCGTCGCGGGCGGAGGTGCAGTCGACGACGATCGTGGTGATCGTCGCGGTGTTCTTGTTTGCCGCGTACTTTGAAGCGGTGGACTTGATCCTGGGCTCGGGCATCGACAAGATGTTCCTGCATCTGACAAAGCACTAGAGTAGAGCGCGCAAGAGAATGCAGAATCCCGCAGCGTCCGGTACCGCGATGGACGCGCGAAGAAGGCTAAACCATGGCAGATGAGTTGAAGCAGGACGAAGATCAGGTGGTACCGACGGGAGCCGATGAGGCCCTGGAGAGCGATGTTGCGGTGGACCCTGAGGTCTCGACCGAAGGCGAGGCAGTCGGCGGAGAGACGGGGGGCGGCGAGGTAGCTGCCGCGACGCCGGTTAACGAGAATTTTAAGTGGTACATCATTCACGCCTACTCGGGCTTTGAGCGCAAGGTGAAGGAGTCGTTGCAGAGCCGCGTGGCGGCCTATCATCTCGAGGACAAAGTCGGGCGGATCGAGATTCCGACCGAGCCGACGACCGAGATGCGCAATGGCAAGAAGTACACCATCGACCGTGTGTTCCTGCCGGGCTATGTGTTTGTCGAGATGGCGCTGGACAACGATATGTGGCACGTGGTGAAGAACACGCCACGGGTCACGGGATTTCTGCAGACCGGCGACCAGCCGAATGCGCTCTCCGAGGCCGAGGTCAACGCGATGCTGAATCGCAGCGACGTGACCAAGGAGAAGCCCAAGCTCAAGCTCAAGTTCACCAAGGGCGAGCAGGTTCGGATCACCGATGGGCCGTTCAACAACTTCAATGGCGCGGTCGATGACGTCAACGAAGATAAGCAGACGCTCAAGGTCATGGTGTCGATCTTCGGAAGGCCGACGCCGACCGAGGTTTCGTTCGCGAATGTGGAGAAGGTCGAGGAGTAATCGACCCCGCAGCAGAGTTTGTAAGACGCAGGACAAGTTTGGGAGTCACAGCCCGGCCGCTTCACCGGACCTTCTAACTCCTCCAGTAATACGGGCAGTAAAAAAATCATGCGAGGCCCTGCATAGCAGAACCGCCCGCAACATAGAAGGATTACGAACATGGCACCGAAGAAGGTTCAGGGATACGTCAAGCTCCAGATCATTGCCGCCAAGGCGACGCCGGCACCGCCGGTCGGACCCGCGCTGGGACAGGCGCAGGTCAACATCATGGAGTTCTGCAAGCAGTTCAACGAGCGCACCAGCAAAGATCCGGCGATGGCCGGTCTGACGATTCCAGTGGTCATCACGGTGTACGCGGACCGTACGTTCTCGTTCATCACGAAGACGCCTCCGGCGCCAGTGCTGCTGCTGAAGGCGGCGGGCATTCCGAAGGGCTCGGGCACGCCGAACAAGGACAAGGTTGGCAAGGTGACCGAGAAGCAGATCCTGGAGATCGCCAAGCAGAAGCTGCCGGACATGAATGCGGCCTCGATTGAGTCGGCGGCGAAGAGCATTCGCGGCACGGCGCGTTCGATGGGTATCGAAGTCGTTGCGTAAGCCGCACGCAGAGGCTGCAGCGTAAGCCGCGCTTAGAAGCTTAGGGGCGCAGAAGGGTCGTCGAGGTCTACCTCGCAATCCGTCTGCGCCTTTTTCTATGGGGCGGGGATGCGAGGTGCAGGCCGGTGGTGAAGGCGGTATCGGCTGTCAGTCGGCCAGAGCGCATCCTATGAGATGCGACCGTGTACTTTGGACGGAGCGGCATATTGTGCGGAGACCGTACAGTATGCGAGGATTCAACAAACTTTCCCGAGGCTGATGAAAATTTCCGACACGATCCAACGCGTTGATCCTCCGAGCGACCTCGGAGTGGAGGGACGCACTTCCTTGCTGGAAGCGATCGTTGAGTCCTCGGAAGACGCCATTATTTCGAAGAACCTCGACGGCATTGTCACCAGCTGGAATCCGGCGGCTACCCGGATCTTCGGCTATCAGCCGAAGGAGATGATTGGGCAATCCATTCTGAAGCTGATCCCTCCTCATCTGCATCATCAGGAACCATTCATCCTCGGCAAGTTGAGGGCCGGGGAGCAAATTGCGCACTTTGAAACGGAGCGGGTGAGCAAAGAGGGGCGACGGATTTTTGTGTTGCTGACGATCTCTCCGGTTCGCGATGCCAGCGGAAACGTGATCGGTGTTTCGAAGATCGCGCGAGACATCACGGATCAGAAGCAGATGGAGATTGCGCGGGCTCGCCTGGCGGCGATTGTGGAATCGGCCGATGATGCGATCTTGAGCAAAGATCTGAACGGGATCATCACGAGCTGGAATTCCGCGGCGGCACGGACGTTCGGTTACACCGAGGAGGAGATGGTCGGGGCTTCGATTTTGACCCTCGTGCCGGAGGAACTGCATCCGGAGGAGGCGGGGATCCTGAGCAAGATTCGCGGAGGGGAGCGGATCGAGCATTACGAGACGACTCGTCTGACGAAGGATGGACGACGCCTGAATGTGTCGCTGACGATCTCACCGCTGAGAGACTCTTCGGGAGCGGTGGTGGGCGCGTCCAAGGTTTTGCGCGACATCACGCAGCGCAAGCGAATGGAGCAATCGCTGATCCAGGCGGAAAAGCTTACTGCCAGCGCGAGGATGGCCGCGTCAATCGCACATGAGATTAATAATCCGCTGGAGGCGGTGCTGAACCTGATCTACCTGGCACGGTCGAACTCCTCGAACCCGGAGGTCAAGGCCTATCTCAACACGGCTGAGAACGAGCTGGTGCGGTTGTCGCATATTGCGAAGCAGACGCTGGGGTTTTACCGCGAGCAGAATTCGGCGGTGGCTGTCCGGTTGACCGACCTGGTGGGCGATGTGCTTAGAATTTACGGCTCGAAGTTGAAGGCAGCGGGTATTGAGGTTGAGACACGATTTGATTCGACACGATCGATCATGCTGAGGAGGGGAGAGCTGGTGCAGGTCATCTCCAATCTCGTGACCAATGCCATGTATGCGATGTCTGCGGGGGGAACGCTTCGCGTCGCAATCGAAGAGGGAAGCTGCAACGGTCGCGAGGCACTCGTGCTTTCGATTGGGGATGATGGGCAGGGCATTCCGGCTGACAATCTACAGCGGATCTTCGAGCCCTTTTTTACGACGCGCGGCTCGATTGGCACGGGCATCGGGCTGTGGGTTGCGAAGCAGTTTATCGCAGGGCACTCGGGGACGATCGAGGTGGAGAGCAGCACGGAGACGGCGTCGCATGGAACGAAATTTCGGATATGCCTGCCGTTTGAGAATGCCTATTCCCGTGAAGTGGCAACGTAGGACAGCGGTACGTCTTAGGCTTCCGCGTCGATCTCCGAGAGGATGCCGTCCCACAGGGCGAGGCGGGCGTTGATGGCGGATTCGGCGGCGAGGTTGGCTTGTTCCCAACGGGAGTCGTCGTCACCGCAGAGGTCGGCGACCATGCGTAGCGAGAGTGGGCCGTGGTCTTCGCCGTCGACTTCGATGTGACGGTCAAGATACCAGGAGAACTTGCTGAGTTCGGCGGCGTTGGATGTGTCGAGGTCGCGGACGAGGTTGCGGAAGATGTCGGGGATGACGTCTTCGCGGCCGAAGGTGAAGGCAGCGGCCATGGCGGCGAGGTTACAGGAGTAGATCACCTGAAAGGTAGAAGCCACGAAGGCGCGCGCCGCGGTGGGGGCTTCGAATGTGCTTGGGACAAAGCTGCCGTGGGTGACGCTGAAGAGTAGCGCGCGGATGGGTGCGGTGTCGGCGTGGGCCTGCTGCATGGCTTCGAGGTAGAGCTCGAAGTGGCTGATGGGGCGGCCTTCGAAGAGGTCGGACTCTTCGCCGAGGACGATCTCGTTGATGAAGCGGCGGCTGGCGGGGAAGGGTGTGGGCGACCATGGAACGGTGGTGCAGGTGAGCTGCGACTGCAGCGTCTTGAGCAGCGACATGAAGTCCCAGACGGCGAAGACGTGCGACTGCATGAAGAGGCGCAGGTGCTCGGGGGTGCGGATGCTGGCGTAGAGCGGATGCGCGTTGAGGCGCGCGCGGAGCGGGGCGATGCGGGTTTCGATGGAGGCGATGCGGTCGGTGGGAGAGGCTACGGTGGTCGAGGTCACCCTTCTATTATGCGGGCGCGGCCGGTCTGTCGCATGCAGGCGTGCGTCCTGCATAATGGTTCCTTCGCGGAGGCTGCCGATGTTCGTTCCGTCCACGTTTGCTGTGGCGTTGTCGATGACGATCCTGAACACGATCTGCTGGGGCTCGTTTGCGAATACGTTCAAGGGCACGAAGAATTATCGCTTCGAGCTCTACTACTGGGACTATGCGCTGGGGATTTTTTTGATTGCCGTGGTGCTCGCGTTCACGATGGGCAGTCACGCGGGTGGGCCGACGGCGTTTCTCGAGAATCTGCATTCGGCCGATGATTTGAATTTGCTGTATGCGGCGCTGGGTGGATTCATCTTCAACATTGCGAATGTGCTGCTGATTGCCGGGATAGAGATCGTCGGGCTGGCGGTGGCGTTTCCGATTTCGATTGGGATTGCATTGGTGGAGGGCGTGGTGTTGAGCTACGCGCTGCAGCCGCGTGGCAATGCGGTGCTGCTCGGAGCTGGCGTGCTGATGGCGGTGGTGGCGGTGGTGTTGGTGGGGAAGTCGTATGGTGCGCTGCGGTCGGGAGCCGAGGCCGTGTCCAAGAAGGGTGTAGTCGTGTGCGTGATCTCGGGATTTCTGATGGGGATCTTTGCTCCGTTCGTGACGAGGGCGATGACCCATGGAAACACGCTGACTCCGTACACGACGGCGGTGTTTCTCACTTTCGAGCGTTTGTGTGCTGCTTCTTCTTCAACACGATTCTGATGCGTAAGCCGATCGTCGGGAGCCCGGTGGCGGCGGCGGAATACTTTCGCGCGCCGGCTGGATATCATGCGCTGGGATTGCTGGGCGGAGCGATCTGGGGGCTGGGGACGGTGTTTAATTTCGTCGCGGCGAGCCTGGTGGGCGTGGCTATCTCGTATGCGATTGGGCAGGCGTCGCCGATGGTGGCCTGCTTGTGGGGAGTGTTTGCGTGGAAGGAATTCAAAGGCGCGAACAACAAGGCGAAGGGCTACCTGGCGGCGATGGTGGTGTCGTACTTACTGGCGCTGGTGTTGATTGCTCGCGCGTATGCGGGTTAGCTAAACGGGAGAGAATGGGAGTATGGCGAAGAAGATTTTGGTGCTGGGAAGTTTTGTGGCGGATGTGGCGTTTCGCGCGGCGAGGCTGCCTGGCTGGGGCGAGACGCTGATGGGCAGCGCGTTTGCGCTGGGGCCGGGCGGCAAGGGGTCGAACCAGGCGGTGGCTGCGGCGCGCGCGGGCGCTGATGTGCAGATGCTCTCTCGGCTGGGAGACGATGCGTTTGGGCGGCTGGCGCGGGATACGTGGGCGGCGGATGGCATCGATGCGTCGCTGGTGGAGAACTGCGCGACGCCGACGGGATCGGCGGCGATTTTGATCGATGAGGTGAAGGGAGAGAACGCGATCATCGTGGTGCCAGGAGCTTGCTTCACTCTGTCGCCAAAGGATGTCGATGCGGCTGGCGATGCGATTCGTGCGGCGGGAGTTTTGCTGACCCAGTTGGAGATTCCGCTGGAGACAGTGGAGTGCGGTCTGCGGGTGGCGCGCGAGGCTGGCGTACGGACTATTCTCAATCCGGCTCCGGCGCAGGCGCTGAGCGATACGATGCTAGGGCTGGCGGACTTTCTGATTCCGAATGAGAGTGAGGCTGCGCTGCTGACGGGGTTACCCGTCGAGAGCAAGGCGCAGGCAGAAGAGGCGGCGCGCGTGTTGCTGGGGCGCGGTGCTCGCTGTGTGATTGTGACGCTCGGAGCGCAGGGGGCACTGGTGTGCGAGGCGGGTGCGGACGCTGTGATGGTGGATGCGTTCAACGCGGGGCCGGTGTTGGAGACGACGGGCGCGGGCGATTCGTTCTGCGGCGGGTTTGCGGCGGCGTTGAGCGAGGGTGCGCCGGTGCTGGACGCGGCGAGGTTTGGGTGTGCGACGGCGGGGATCTCGGTGACGAGGGCGGGGACGGCGCCGTCGATGCCGCATCGGGTGGAGATTGAGGCACTGCTGAGGTCGTTCTAGCTGGCGGCGAAGAGGCTGGGCTGGGAGCTTTCGGCGCGAACCGTGGCGGGTGGTTTGCGCGCGGCGGGTTGCGGGGCGTAGCTGTCGCGCGCCAGAGAGGCTTCGGGGTGGCGCTCGCCGAGGTGGTGCTTGCGGCAGAGTTGGCGGACGATGGTGGACATGCGGTTGCGGTAGGTGGCGTCGACGAAGTCGGCGGTGGCGTAGCGGCGGTTGTAGTCGTCGGCGAGGTGGGGAAGGTGCTCGCGCACGAAGGCCAGCCAGGTGGGGCGGGAGCAGGATTTCAGGAACAGCGGATTGGCTCCGAGGAAGCTGGCTCCGGCAGCGGCGGCGCGGGCGGCGACGGCATCGATGGACTGCACGCTGTCGTTGATGCCGGGCAGCAGTGGCGAGCAGAGGACTCCGGCGTTGAGGCCGGCGATGCAGAGCTTGCGCAGCGCGGCGAAGCGCAGGTCGGGCCGCGGTGCGCGGGGTTCGAGCTGGCGGGCCAGCGCGGCGTCGGTGGTGGTGATGGTGATGTGGATGACCAGCGTGTTGTGCTTGGCGATCTGCTGGAGGAGGTCGACGTCGCGGGTGATGAGCGAGGACTTGGTGATGATGCCGATGCGCAGACCCTTTTGCCGGGCGAAGACTTCGAGCAGAGAGCGGGTGATGCCGACGCGCCGTTCTATCGGTTGATAGGGGTCTGTCGCTGTTCCAATCGCGATCTCTTCGCTCGGGTCGATGCTGCGAAGTTCCTGCTCGAGCAGCCAGGCGGCGTTCTCCTTGAGATAGATCTCGTGCTCGAAGGCGAGCGCCCAGGGTTGTTGCGGTATGTCGAGCGTACCGGGCGGAGGAGTGTTGATGGGCGCGGGCTGGAGGAACTCGTGCGTGTAGCGGGCGAAGCAGTACTTGCAGCCGAACTCGCAGCCGCGGAAGGGGTTGATCGTCCAGTAGTGTTTGAGCTGGCGCTTGGAGACGGACTTGTTGAGAATGGTCCGCGACTGGATGGCGCGAAAGTCAATCTGGTGGCCATCGTCGGCGTGGGTGGCTTCGGCTGCGAGCCGCGCCATGCCTAGCAGGCGGGGGCCGGGGTGGGCGTTCAGGATGGGAAAGAGGGTGCTGGGAGTGAGTTTTGTTTTCGCCATTTCTTCGCCTCAGTGGAGATGAGGTTAGGCGGGAATCGAAGGCGTGTCAAGGGAGATTTTTTCGGGGGTACCTCGAGACTCAGGCGATGCCGGGCGGGATGGAGGCGAGTTCGGATTCCTGGGGTTCCAGCTGCACATGGGAGAGGTTGGACTCGACGCGATTACGGCCGAGAAGCTTGGCGAGATAGAGGGCGCTGTCGGAGGCGTTGAGCAGCGAGAGCGGCGACTCTCCGGGCTTCGGTACGGCCACCGCCACGCCGACGCTGATGGTCTGAATGTGCCAGGGGCTGCCGGAGTGTGGCAGATGGATGGCGGCGACGGCAGCCCGCAGGGTTTCCGCCACAGCCATGGCGCAGGTGCCTTCGGTGTTGGGCAGGATGACGGCGAACTCTTCGCCACCGAAGCGCGAGGCTTCGCCGACGTTCGGCGGCACATTGTCGGCGATGATGTTGGCGATCTGGCGGAGGCAGGTGTCGCCGTTAATGTGGCCGAAGAGGTCGTTGAACTTCTTGAACAGATCGACGTCGATCATGAGCAGGGAGAGAGGCTGTTGGTTCATCAGCGCAGTCAGCCATTGTTCCTCCAGCTCTTCATCGAAGCAGCGGCGATTGGCCAGGCCGGTAAGTCCGTCGAGGTTGGCGAGCAGGCGGTAGCGGGCTTCGCTCTTCTGCAGCGACGTCTCCAGCTCCTTGCGCTCCTCCAGCAGCGCGGCCACTGAAAATGAGGTGAACAGAGCGACCGCGAGGAAGATCTGCACGATCACAATGCGGTGCAGCATGCGATGGTCCGGGACCAGCATCAGCGGGCCATAACCCTTGACGGTCAGGATGATGGAGATGAACGCGATGACGCCGACAGCGAGAACGGTGCCGGGGAATCCGAGTCGGAAGACCACCAGCAGCAGCGCCGGGAAGATCAGGAAGACCAGTGGATCCTGGCTGTGTGTGAAGACGAACAGCGTTGCGACGGCCGGGACCAGCAGCAGCCCGAGCGTGTTGAGCAGCTGGCGGCGATGCAGCACATGGAAGAAGCCTGGGCGAATCAGGATGAAGACCAGCGGCGCCATGATGGACATCCCCAGGATGTCGCCGAGATACCAGGTGCGGAAGAGGGTAAGCCAGGGGCCGGCGTTGACGAATACCAAGGTCCACGACGCGCCGATGGCACTGGTAACGGCAGTAGCTCCGATGACCGTGATGACCAGGAAGCCGACCAGCGGCTTGCGGCGGGAGAGGTTGAAGGGGTTGCCGAAGATGTAGGTGAGGACGTACGCAGAGAGGATGACTTCGACGGAGTTGGCGAGCGAGACACCGAAGGCGAGGGCGAAGCGATCGCCATAGAGCACGTCGGCGAGCGTGTCGGCCAACAGGCCAACGGCGAAGTACTGCAGCCACAGCTTGCGCGGACGCAGGATGACCAGCGCGAAGAGCATGCCGTTGGTGAACCAGATGGTGGCCACCCCTTCGGACGAGTTGGAGAGCTTGATGCCGAGCCAGGAGAAGAGCAGCAGAACCAAGAAGGTAATAGCCAGCTCGACCCCGTGCATGACTCCGCGAGCCGGCGGGGAAGTTGGCGCGTCGGCGAAAGAATAGCCCGGAAGACTTGGCTGCTGACTAAGCTCGGCGCGCATGAGAAGTTTGTACTAGTATCCACCAAATGAATGAGTTGGAACAGTCACCGGGCTGGTCGACGGCAGAATGCGGGGGGATTAAAGTTCGTGCTGCGAGCAATGTATGCGTGGGAGATGTATCGCGCAGATGGCGTTCACCGAGCTGCTGGCGAGGTATCCCATCCAGGAGATTCCGCGCGCGTACCTGGGGCGCGACCGCGACAAGGGGTCGTCGCTGCGATTGGCCGATGCTGCGGGACATAACCGCATCGTGCTGCGCGTTGCGGAGGATGGCACGGCGGAGATGCAGTTTCTGGATGCGTCGGGGAAGGTGACGTCGCAGTGGCCTGCGAAGTAGGCGGCGCGAGGCGTGAGGATTTCAGGCGCGGCGGACGCTGCGGGACTGGTCGGCATATTCGTCCGCTGCCTCGCGAAGCTCGCTGACTACCCGCTTGGGTTCACTCGTTGCGGCTCGGGGTTCACTCGCTGCGGCTCGGGGCTTGATTGCGAGTGCGATGGCGTAGTCGACCTTGCCGCCGCAGTAGCGGCAGTTGGTCTCGCGGATCTCTGCATCGATGGCGTCGATCGTCTGGCGAAAGGGCCGCAGGCACAAGGGGCAGTTGATGAGCACGTGGTCGGTCTCAAAGGGCATGCGGCATTCGAGGTCGATCCACAGCGGGGTGGGGCTGCGCAGGGAGTGAAACGAGGTGTGCCCCAGCCGGGCGGCCAACTCCATCAACTCCAACAGGGGCGCCATACCGGAGGCCTTCTCATGGAAGCCGTCCGCGGCAATGCCCCTGGGGACGGTGGTGCCGGAGTAGGCTCCGCTGGTGGCGATCACGTGGATCCGCGGGTAGAGTCTGCGCACTACCGACAGCAGCTCAAAGCCGGACATGCCGGGCATGTTGAGGTCGGACAAAAGGATGTCCGGTGCCGAGGAACGAATCATCCGGAGCGCAGCAAAGCCATCTTCGGCCGAGCGGACGGTGAACCCGCGCAGGGTGAAGATCTGCGTCAGCAGGAAGCGCGTGTCTACCTCATCCTCAACAATTAACAGGTCAAGATACGTCTTCATCGTCATGAGCTCTTCCGTTTCACTCGCATGCGGAGTCAATCAAGGTTGTCAGGGACAGTCGAAAAATGGCTGTTCAATCGAGATCAGGGCAATGGTGCAGCTGAAGCTTTACTAGATACGGGGGCGCGACTTCTTTGCGGGCACTGTCTTTGGATGCTCTTCGACTTCGACCGGCGGGCGCTCCGAGTTATGGCCGCTGAACTGATCGTGCAGAACGACGTTGAGCAGGGATTTATTGACACGGATGCGGCCGTTGTATTCGATGAACCCGAGCTTGCGAAAGCGGTTCATGAAGAAGCTGACGCGGGAGCGCGTGGTGCCAATGATCTCCGCAAGGGCTTCCTGGGTGATGGCGGGGATCAGGGTCTCGGGCTCGCCGGGCTTGCCAAAGTCGGCCATGAGCAGAAGCGTGCGTGCGAGGCGTTTTTCGCTGGAGTTGAATAGTTGGTCGACCAAGTCGGCCTGGGTTCTCATACCGCGCGCCAGCAGGAAACGGACGAAGAAGTCGGAGAAGGTGTGGTCGTCGTGGAGGGCTTGGATCATCTCCTCACGATTGATCTTCATGGCGGTGCAGGCGGTGATGGCGGAGGCGGTGGCCATGCGCAGACCGCCGACGTCGGCGATCGCTTCCTCCCCGATGAACTCGCCAGGAACCAGAAGGGTGATGGTGGCTTCTTTGCCGGCTTTGGAGACGACGGTGAGCTTGGCGCGGCCCGTCGCGATATAGAAGAGGCAGTTTGACCCGGTCCCCTGGGAGAAGAAGATGCCGCCGGGCGTCAGGTGGACGAGCTTACGACCTGGCCCTTCGGTATCCAGGAAGTCTGTATAAGAAAACTTCGGATCACCTGTGGTTTTCATAGAGTGTCCTTTAATTCGTGGCCGCAACAGTATTCCTTCGGTGTCATGAGCCCGTAGACATTTGCCCGATGATTCGGCCGAATGGGAACGAAGAGGATTGACCTGCATCAAGGATCGTCCATTGGGAGTCTACAGTGGTGGTCAAAATTGCTCGTTATGCAAATAAATTACCAAGGCAGGCAACCCGGCGAAGGTTTTTCCATCGGTCCGCTGGCGGACAAAGCCTTCCTTTGTGCGGCTGGCGGAGATCCACGGGTGTGGGCGCTTGGGTTGGGTCGGAGAAAGTCTTGGGCCGGGAATGGGCTGCGAGCGTAAGCTGCTGCTATGAATGTCGCTCTGCCAGCGATCGATCAGCCGGTGCGGTTGCGGTTTGCGCGACCCATGACGCCCGAGGAACTGATGAGGTTCTGCACAGAGAATGACGCTCTTCGAGTGGAGCAGGATGCGAATGGAGAGCTCATCGTGATGTCGCCAAGTGGTACAGGAACCGGCCGAACCAATTCAGAGCTGAATCTTCAGCTGGCTTTGTGGGCGAGGGAGACGAACTCCGGGGTGACGTTCGATTCGAATGCCGGGTTTACGCTGCCGGATGGTTCGATGCGGAGCCCCAACGCTGCGTGGATCGCCTGGCCGCGCTGGAATGCGCTGACCAAGGAAGAGCAGGACGGGTTTGCGCCAATCTGGTCGGAGTTTGTGATCGAGCTGCGGCCGCCGAGCGATAGCCTTCTCGAATTGCAAGCGAAGATGCGGTTGTGGGTTGCGAATGGGGCAGAGGTGGCTTGGCTGGTCGATCCGTCGCGGAAGACGGCGGAGGTGTATCGTCCGGGGCGCGAGGCTGAGGTGCTGGAGGGTGGGAGGGCGGTGGAAGGTGAGGGGCCGGTGGCGGGGTTTGTGCTGGAGTTGGGGAGAGTGTGGGGGTAGGGTATGGACTTCCACTTTTACTGGAACCAGTCCCGAGACATTTACGATTGGCTGGTCTTTGGTTGCAGTTTAGTGCTGGCATTCGTCGGAATAGGCGGCGTTATCGTTGCAGTGGTTACTCTCAAGAAGATTGAGCGGCAGACGAAAGCTACCGAAGATGCTGTCGCCGTTGCTGGTGCGGCACGCACTTTGGCGGAAGATACGGCGAAAAGGCAATTGAGAGCCTACTTGGGTGTAGCAGGAAAACTTTATATTCGTGACGATGGAAGCGTAGAACCGAGGGTGACGTTCACCAACTGTGGGCAAACGCCCGCCTATGACCTTCAAGGTATAGAG
>FSYS01001861.1_pt1 | contig 12695 bp, 11 predicted proteins | sample 1638491 | NCBI WGS metagenome assembly FSYS01 (sample SAMEA3914788, study PRJEB12502) | metagenome | biome: forest; material: soil | place: Canada | collected 2011-07-03 | depth 0.1 m | reverse complement strand
TCTGTAGACACGCTCCGCGGCCTCAAGGAAAACGTCATCGTCGGCCGCTTGATCCCTGCCGGCACGGGCATGCAGTACTACCGCAACGTTCAGCTCTCACCGGAGCTGGAGGAAGCAGCAGCCCAGGTCCAGCAGGAAGTCACCGCAGCGATCGAAGCCGAAGAGCGCGAGCTCGAGCAGATGCGCATGGAAGGCGAACAGGAAGAACTGGCCGCAGAGTAAGCGCACGAATAACCATCAACACAAAGGGCGGACTCGAAAGAGTCCGCCCTTTGTGCTGCCGCCACTTTCGGTGGTTTGCCGCGCGTGGTTCATAGTTCCTGATCGACTCCAGCGTTACTGATCCAGGATTCGCAGCTTCTCCCGCTTCGATGAATTTTTTCAGAGGCTTGAAGTCTTTTTCAGAAAGTGTTTTAGGTTTTGGAACAAACTCGACTACCAATTCATCCGCGATCCCGAGGGTATGCGGAACCCAGATCACAACAACGAAGTTTGAGTCGGAAACCCGTAGTAGCGAGTGCCCCATCCTCGACGCGCAGTTTCACCGCGCGGCAGGGTGGGGTATCGTTTGCGGTAGCAAACGACCGCTCTCCTCAACCGGCCGCATCCGCCAACTCAAGCGAAGACGGTCGGGCCTTGCCCGATACCCCACCCTGCGGCAAAGAACGCCGCGAGGATGGGGCACTCAGAGGTAGTCGGGGGTGGCGTCCGGCTTGCATCTGCCGTACACTGGCCGCACTTCGAATCAGGATGCCGCCATGCGCAAGATTCTTGTCACCGCCGGTCTAACCCTCGCTGCTGTTATCGCGCTCATACTCGTGGTCGCCGCGTTCAAGCCCGCGGATTACAGCGTCTCGCGCAGTATCGTCATTGCCGCGGCACCGGAGAAGATTGACCCGCTCTTCAATGACTTCCACAACTTCGCGAGCTGGTCGCCATGGCAGAGCCTCGATCCGAACATGACCGTCGGCTACTCCGGCGCTGCCTCCGGTCCAGGCGCCATGTACACCTGGGAGGGGAATAGCAAGGCGGGCAAGGGAAGCATGATCATCCTTTCGTCCTCGAAGTTCCAGACGAAGGTCGCCGTCAATTTCGTCAAGCCATTCCCTAACGACACGATCGCCACCTACGACCTCACGCCTCAGCCGGACAACGGCGGCACGCGCGTCACCTGGACCATGACCGGCAAAGCAAACTACATGTCGAAAGTGATGACCGTCTTCGTTTCGATGGACAAGATGATTGGCGGCGACTTTGAACGCGGCCTCGCTTCTATGAAGCAAGTCGCGGAGCACTAAGATCATCGGGCGGTCACGAGAGTGCCGAGTGCCCCATCCTCGCGACGGTTTGATCGTCGCAGGGTGGGGTATCGTTCGCTGTAGCGAGTCCTGTGCGGAGTCGAAGGGCCGTTCTCCTCAACCCGCTCCGGTCGCCAGCTCAAGCAAAAGACGGTCGGGCTTTGCCCGATACCCCACCCCTGCGGCAAAGAGCGCCGCGAGGGATGGGGCACTCGCATCAAGCCTTAGCTTGGCAAAAACGAAAACGCCAGAGACCGAAGTCTCTGGCGTTTCATCATTGATAATCTCGCAGTCCAGGCGGTCATCGCTTCTTCCAGCTCTTCCGGCGGCCGACTCCCAACTTGCGTCGAGTGTCGCGCGTCCGTCTTTGCTTTCCGATCGTCTTCCGGGCTCCCCGGCTGCTAACTCCCGACTTTCATCGGTCGTCGCATCCCCGGTGCTTCCTTCTGACTGTCTTCCAACTCTTCCTTCGGCCAAACCTCCGATTCGCATCGGCGATCACGTCCTCAGGCTCTGCTGTCCGACCCGTTTCCCGGCCTAATCTTCGGCTAATCCTCCGGCTGTGCCAACGACCAACTTCCGACTTTCATCGAATATTGGCATCTTCAGCGGTGCCAGCGATTCACTTCCGACTTACTGCTTGCTCATCAGTTGAAGGAACATTAGGCGCGGCCCATCTGTGCACGCAAGTGCAAAACCTGTGAATTATGTGAATCGCCGGGACGGCCTTCACTACCCCTCAAAATCCTCGTGCCCCACCGAAGTCCGCCGATCGAAAACGAAGCACTCGCCGCGCCACGTGCTGTCCTCCGCGGGCACGTCTTCGAGATACTTCAGAATCCCACCCTTCAGGTGAAACACCTCGCCGAACCCCTCCTGCAGCAGAAACGCAGACGCCTTCTCGCAGCGAATCCCGCCGGTACAAAACATCGCCACCTTGCGATCCCGCGCGGGGTCAAGGTTTTCGCGCACGTATGCCACGAACTCCGAGAACGTCACAATCCCCGGATCGACCGCTCCGGCAAACGTCCCCATCTCGACTTCGTAATGATTCCGGGTGTCCAGCAGCAGCACTTCCGGGTCGGCAACCAGGGCATTCCAATCCGCCGGCTGCACATACGTCCCATTCTTCGCCGGATCGACCACCGCCTTGCGAAACGCCAGAACCTCCTGCTTCACCCGAATCTTCAGCCGCCCAAACGGCCGCTCCTCCGCCGAAGAAAACTTCACCTCGGCCAGCTCCAGCCCTACGGCCTCCGCCAGAATCGCAAGTAGCCGGTCGATGACCGCAGCGTCCGCCGCCACCGTCCCATTCACACCTTCGTCCGCCAGCAGAATCGTCCCACAGAGCTCGTCTTCGCTGAACGCCGTGCGCAGCTGCTCGCACAGCCCATCTGGATCGGCCAGGGCCATGAAACGGTAGAAAGCGGCAATCGTGTATGTCATCTCTTCCATGATAAAAGGCGCGCCGCCGCCCCGCATCCTGCGTGACACGATGTTTTTACAATCCAAAAGCGTCGTGTCAGCTATTCTTGCCGTCTAACCACCAAACGCGGCACCAAGGAGAGCACATGCAACTTGCAATGGTAGGTCTCGGCAGAATGGGCGCCAACATGGTCAAACGTCTCGCGGCTCACGGCCACGAATGCGTCGTGTTCGACCGGTCACCCAAAGCCGTCGAAGATCTGGCGAAGGAAAACGGCATCACGGGCGCGTCGTCCATGCAGGATCTGATCGGCAAACTCGCCAAGCCGCGCGCTATCTGGCTGATGATCCCGGCCGGCGTCGTCGAGAGTACCATCGCCGAAATTGCCCCGCTACTTGAGTCCGGCGACATCCTCATCGATGGCGGAAACTCCTACTACATCGACGACATCGCCCGCGCGAAGATGCTCGCCGCCCAGGGGATCGAGTACGTCGACGTTGGCACCAGCGGCGGCGTCTGGGGCCTTGAGCGCGGTTACTGCATGATGATCGGCGGCAGCAAAGTCATCGTCGAGCACCTCGACCCCATCTTCAAGACCATCGCTCCCGGCCCCGGCAACATCGACCGCACCCCCGGCCGCAAACCCGGCATCGGCACCGCCGAAGACGGCTATCTCTACTGCGGCCCCAACGGCGCCGGCCACTTTACCAAGATGGTGCACAACGGCATCGAGTACGGCATGATGGCCGCTTATGCTGAAGGTCTCGCCGTGCTGAAGGCGGCGAACATCGGCAAGCATCTGGGCGAAATCGATGCCGAAACCACGCCCCTGCGCGACCCCGAGCACTATCAGTACGACCTCGATCTACCCGAGATCACCGAAGTCTGGCGGCGAGGCAGCGTTATCGCTTCATGGCTGCTCGATCTCACCGCCGCCGCGCTTATCGAAGACCCGCAGCTCTCAAAGTACAGCGGTCGCGTCTCGGACTCCGGCGAGGGCCGTTGGACGATCAAGGCCGGCATCGACGAAGGCGTCCCCACACCCGTACTCACCACGGCACTCTATGAACGCTTCGCTTCACGCGGCGATGCCGAGTTTTCCGATAAGCTGCTCTCTGCGATGCGTTACGAGTTCGGTGGGCATCTTGAGAAACCAGCAGAGAAGTAGCAACCAAGCATTCGAGGAACAACGATGACCGATCAGCACTCCGACGCCCTTGTCTTTTTCGGCGCCACTGGCGACCTGGCTTACAAGAAGATCTTCCCGGCCCTGCAATCGATGGTCAAACGCGGCACGCTCACTGTGCCGGTGATCGGCGTCGCCAAGGCCGGCTGGAATCTCGATCAACTGAAGGCCCGCGCGAAGGACAGCCTCGAGAAGCACGGCGGCCTCGACGACGCTGCCTGGCAAAAGCTCAGCGCCCAACTACGTTACGTCGACGGCGACTACTCCGACCCCGCAACCTTTGTCGCGGTGAAGAAAGAGCTTGGCGACTCCAAGCGTCCCGCGCACTATCTCGCGATTCCGCCGGTGATGTTTGAGAAGGTAATCGAGCAGCTCGTGCAGTCGGGTTCGGCCAAGGACGCGCGCATGATCGTCGAAAAGCCTTTCGGCCACGATCTCGCTTCGGCGCAGGAGCTCAATCGCATCCTGCTCTCAGCATTCCCCGAGTCTGCGATCTTCCGCATCGACCACTATCTCGCCAAGGGCCCCGTCCACAACATGGTGTCGTTCCGCTTCTCGAACGCCTTCCTCGAGCCCCTATGGAATCGCGATCACATCGAAAGCGTGCAGGTGACCATGGCCGAGGACTTCGGCGTCCAGGGCCGCGGTGGGTTCTATGACCAGACCGGCGCCATCCGCGACGTCGTGCAGAACCACGTCTTCCAGATCATGTGCAACCTCGCCATGGAGGCGCCCGCCGATAAAGACCCCGAGTCCGTCCGCGACGAAAAGGCCAAGGTCCTCAAGGCCATCCCTCCCATCAAGCCCGAGGACGTCGTTCGCGGCCAGTTCAACGGCTATCTCGCTGAACCGGGCGTCGCTCCCAACTCCACCGTCGAAACCTTCGCCGCACTTCGCCTGCAGGTAAATTCCTGGCGATGGGATGGCGTGCCGTTCTATCTCCGCGCTGGTAAAAACCTGCCGATTACCTGCACGGAGGTGCTCGCCCGCCTGCGCCCGGCTCCCGCCACAAATTTCTCCGAGCCCGGCACGCGACAGAACTACCTTCGCTTCCGCATCAGCCCCGAAATGACGGTCGCGATGGCTGTATCGGTTTCTTCGGTGGCAGGCAGCGGCCCCAGGCAGGAGGTGGAAATGGTCGCCTCGCGCCATCAGGCCCCCGGCGAAATGGAAGCCTACGAGCGCGTGCTCACCGACGCCATGGCTGGCGACGCAACGAACTTCGCCCGCCAGGATTACGTCGAGCAGGCCTGGCGCATCGTCGACCCCATGCTCAAAGTGCCCACGCCGATCCACCTCTACGAACCCCATACCTGGGGTCCGGAAGCGTGCAATACAGATCTCGTCCCCGAGGGCGGATGGGATTGCCCGTTGCCCGAGACGGGCGACGACTTTCGCCTCATCAAATAGCAAAGCTATGAATCTTCTGCGAGCTACAACGCACCCTTCGGTGGGAACGTATTGAAGATTTTGTCGATGGCTTTATCCAGCTTGCTGGTGTTCTTGTCATTGTTGTTCGAAAGCTGATCGGTCGCCGTGGCGCGGAACAGCAACTGGTGCTGCCCTGTCTCGTACAGGTCGATCACCAGCGTTCCAATTGGAATCTGATTCACGGTCGTATAGGAGCCGCCGAAACCGCCGCTGCCCCAGCCACGGCGCCATCCCCACCTGCCGCCGCCGAGTCCGTCATAGAACGTGCTGTACTCCTGCTGGTCCTTCATGCCGCCGATCGCGACAATGGTTACATCTCCGCCTTGCGGCGGCATCCGCCATCCGTGTGCGATCAAGTCCTTGCTCACCTGGTCCTTGATGCGCTGCTCGAACAGCGGATCGGATGCATGGACCGTGCCGAAAGAAAACGTATGAAACTGCTCGAAGTGAGCCTCATGATCGTAGTCCGTGGTGATGCGCTGGGCCAGCAGGGGTGCGGCAGCAGCCGTCAAAACAATAGTCGCACCGAAAGCCAGCGAGCGAACAGTATTTGCGAAAAGACGCATGAGTTCCTCCTGAGCGTGCGCCGATGAAGCCTCGTTCAGTTCACCCGACAAGCAACTAGGATGCCCGGGTAACATGCTGCGTGGCCCACCGGTTGCCTGCGCGCGCTCCGTCTTTGGACGGCATCTATCCCCACCATGGGCAGAGTTGCATCAAGCCAAAATTTCCGTATACGCGCACCAAATAATCCCGTCTAATCGTGACGATGCGATTCCATGCTTACTTTGCCGCGTTTCTCGCCGCGCTGGCTCCTCTGGCTTATGCGCAACAAGCTGCACCCGCGTCCGAAACCACCACCATTACCGTCGACGCCAGGCTGGTCATCATCCCTGCCATCGTCCGCGACAAGCGCGGCGCGCTGCTCCCGGGGCTTACCCGCGACAACTTCGCCCTGCAGGTCGACAGCAAACCCCAGGCCATTCGCTACTTCGACCACGACGCCGACGTTCCTCTCACCGTCGGCCTGCTCATCGACACCAGCATGAGCCAGCGTAACGTGCTCGACGACGAACGCTCCGCCAGCGCGACCTTCCTCGACAAAATGCTCACACCGGACCGCGATCAGGCGTTCCTCATCCAGTTCGCACACGCCGTCACGCTCCTGCAGGACGTCACCACCTCCCGCCCCAAACTCCAGCAGGCGCTCAAGCAGGTCGATGCAGACAAGCCCAGCTTTCAATCCGACCCCAACGGCAATTCCGGCTCCGACAATACCGGCTCACAAGGCGGCTATCGTGGTCATTCGCACGGCGCGCAGGGTGGCGGCACCGCTCTCTTCGACGCCGTCTTTCTCGCTTCCGACGAGGTCATCGCCAAGCAAAAGGGGCGCCGCGCCCTCATCCTGCTCACCGATGGCGGCGACCGCGGCAGCCTCAAAAACCTTGCCGAATCCATCGAGTCCGCTCAGCGCGCCGACACCATCGTCTACGCCATCTACTACAAGGACGAACACCACGACTACGGCGGCGGCGGTCCCTTTGGTGGCGGCATGGGTCGCCACGGTGGCCCTGGCGGAGGAGGCGGTCGCGGCGGTGGTGGCGGCTACGGCCAGCAGGTTGACGGCAAAAAAATCCTCGACCGCATGTGCGGAGAAACCGGCGGACGCGTCTTCGAAGTCAGCAAGAAGGAAACGGTCGACAAAATCTACGCCGAAATCGGCGAAGAACTCCGTTCTCAATACCGCCTCGGATTCACTCCCACAGCGGAGGCCGCCTCCGAGGGCTACCACCTGATCAACCTCACTCTCACCGGCCCGCCGGCGAAGGAAAAGAATGAAGTCCGGGCTCGCGACGGCTATTACAGAAAGTAATTACTGCGGAGGCAAAGTCGCCAGCCGCGCCGCGACCAACTTCGGAAGCTCGACTGGCTTCGCTTTCAGTTCGGTCGCGTAAGGATCGAGAACAATCTGAACTTGATGCGGCAAATTGTACTCTGCGGCGTTGGTTGAAACGAACTCATCCCGCGAAATAGGAATCGTCCCCGAAACCCACACCGGCTTGGCAATTCCGCTGAACTTTACCTGCGCGCAAACGAGAATCCAGTAGTTTCCACGATGCACGAAGTCGAAGTAGACATCACCGCCGGGACCAACTGTGCCGCCCTGTCCCGGCACGAACGCCTGGCAAACCTTGTCTGCCTGCTGCACGCCGTCGCGCCCACTGGTAATGGCAGCAACATCCTCCTGGGCGCCAGGGTCGGTCGAGTCATAAAGCACAGCGTTGGCGCTATCCACTGACGCCAACAGCTTGCCGGCATAAAAAAACCGCGCCTGCGTATGGATCATGCTGGACGAGCGGCTCTGCTCCACCACCAACGCCTGAGCAGCCGGCGGCTGCTTATGATGGTGTGTCCAGAAAAGTATCTGAGAAGAGGCCGGTCCAGCGCAGATCCAGAACACAAGAAAGAAGTAGGCAGCTCTACGGCAGAAAAGCATTTGGTCCCCCTGCGTGAAACCAGATACCCTGAACGGCGTCATTGCACTGATTTACCGAGTCTAGCACTCATCATCGCGCTTTCCGCCTTCACGCGCGAACCTGCCCAAATGAGAGACCCTCACTGAAACAAGCGCAACCGAGTGGTGACCCGGCTGCGTTTCTTTCTGCAAGGGTGGCGACGCGCAGGTGTAAACGACCCATCCGCGTTTCGGGATGAATCGCCCTGCCCAGCGCTACTTCACCACCGGAGCCTTCGCGAACGCTTCATTGATCAGCTTCGCGAGCCGCAGCCCGCCTTGCTCCAACCGCTGCTCCACAACACCAATGTTGCGGTCGTAGTATGCCTGATCGATATCGGTTCCAGGAGCCACCAGCGCGGCTTTCGCAAGATCGTGCGACTCCATCGCCCAGTCCGCCGAGTTCCCATCACCGGCCACCATCTTCTTCTCCGCAATCTGCGCTTCGAGCATCTTCAGCCACGCAGCCTCATCCAGTTCGCGATGCTCAATCAGCTTCCCGTCCCACACTTCATGCAGATTGCACACCCACTCCCCGCACTGATCGCTGCCCCAAACCTTCACCGCGATATCATTGCCCCCGTGGCCGACGCCGAACGTGTGAAACGGCTGATGCTCATCCCCCACCAGATGCACGAGGAACTTCAGCGCAATCGCACGGTCGCTGTTATCGAGCGTCGCGTCGGCAACCCGCTCCTCGTTATACGGAATGCGCTCGACGACGCAGTCACGCCACTTATCGATGCGCGTCCCAGCTGTTGTTCTCGGCTGTATCAGGCAATCGCGGTCGCGATCGTAGCTTGTCGCGTCGGGCGGAATATTGATGAAGTGCCAGTAGAACGTCTGATAGTTCCCGATCAGATAATGATCAGCCCATGACGAAACATCGGCCAGGCTCTCACGCCCCAGCAACGCCTCTACGCCGGCCTTTGCTTCCGGCGTCAAATGATCCCACGCAACATCCGCAACCAGCCGATGGCCCAACGGGCCCCACGCCCACGACGGTTGTGCTGCGAGCAACAAAACGACAAACGAAATAGCCAGAGCAATGCGCTTCATCAGTGCAGTATAAAAGCATCGCGTTGATGTACGTCGCAGCGCGGGCTCAGGGCCTCTCCAACACCCGCGCGCGAAAGCTGCCCTCAGCCAGTCGCGCTGTCACAGTGTCATGAGCCACCACACTATTCGCCGATCGCAGCAGCTTGCCATCCGGCCCATACACCAGTGCATAGCCGCGTTCGAGCACTCGCAGCGGACTCAACGCCTCCAGCCGCGACGCGCAGCGTTCAACCCGTTGCACCCGCGCCGTTGCAACCGCTGCACCAGCGCTCTCCAATCGCGACCGCAATCGTTCCAGCCGCCGCGCATCTTCAGCAAGACGCAACGCAACATCCTGCCGTTGCAGCCTGCTGCTCAATCGCGTTAGACGCTCGCGCCGCCCACGCAATGTACGAGCCATCGCACTCTCCGCGCGAAAGCCAAGCTCATCCAGCCGCTGCTCACGCCGCGATAGCGAATCCCGCAGACGTCTTAGCGCAGCCTCCGCGCTGAGACGCGAAAATCTCTGCCGCGCCCGCAGCATCTCGTAGCTGCCTGAACGCAACACACGCCCACGCAACCGCGCCACACGCTCTTCGATGTGATGCTGCGCAGCGGTCACCAGTTCAGCCGCAGCCGACGGCGTTGGCGCGCACACATCCGCCGCTGCATCGGCGATCGTCGTATCGGTAGCATGTCCAATGCCTGCGATCACTGGCACAGTGCATGCCGCAATCGCACGCGCGACACCTTCATCATCAAAGCCGTGCAGATCCTCCCAGCTTCCACCGCCGCGCGCCACAATCACAACATCCACTCGCTCAGCATGCGCGCTGAACCACTTCACTCCCGCGATAACCTCTACCGCGCAACGCGGCCCTTGCACCGCGGCCGGATAAATCAACAGGTTCACCGCCGCATGTCTTCTCCGACACACCTTTACGATGTCGCGCAGCGCCGCTCCCTGCAAACTCGTCACCACACCGATGCACTTTGGAAACGCCGGCAACACACGCTTGCGATCGAACAGCCCTTCACGGCGCAGCTTCTCCTTCAACCGCTGCACCGCAGCCAGCAGCGCACCTTGTCCAACCTCTTCCATGCTCTCGGCAATGAGTTGCATCTGCCCGCGGCTTTCATACACGCTCACCTGCCCACGCAGACGAACCGCATCGCCATCCTTCGGCTTGAAGCGCAGCAGCGCAGCCTGCCGCCGAAACAGCACCACCGATAGCTGCGCATTGCCATCCTTCAACGTGAAGTAGCAATGCCCGCTGGCCGCTGGACGCCAGTTGGATATCTCTCCGTCGACAGTGATCTGCGCGTAGCTGCGTTCCACCAGCTCGCGCACCTCACGCACCAGGTCGCCGACAGTCCACACTCGAGCTTCAATAGCGGGTGCAACATCTCTTTTCGCAGCGACGACCCTCGATACATCAGAGCCCAGCCCGCGCGACACTTCCGCAATCACATCTGCTGCGGTAACGTCGTGCGCAATCGTCGTCTCTTCGCGAACGATCTCAGGTTCAGCCAGCGTGTCGAACAGGGAAGCGGGGCGCTCTGCGTGTGCAAACTTTTGCGCACGCGCCGTGCGTTTGCCCGCCTTGCGACGCAGGCTGGCAAGGCTCGGAATTTCATCGGAGGAAGACACTATCAAACGAGTTTACGCCGGACGAACAGCTACGCGGATTTCAACATTTCTGTAGCCGTACGCAGCAGTTCTTCCGGACGGCACGGCTTGTTCAACAGCTTCAGCGGCCGCCCCAGCCGCGAAGATTCCGCCTCCACCCTGGCGGTATTGCTCGAGTACGCAGTCAGCATCAGCATCTGCGTTCGCGGAAGTTCTCTGGTCAGCTTCTCAGCCAGGTCCAGCCCATTTCCATCAGGCATGCTCACGTCGCACAGCACCAGTTCCGGGTCGAAACTAAGTGCACGTTCGAAGCCCGCAGCCGCAGAGTATCGTGCTTCGGATTGAAACCCGTTGGCCAGAAAAATCAGGGTCAGCGTATCCGCCACCAACTTATCGTCGTCGATCACTAACACGCGCTGTTTCATGAGAGCCTCGTATACACGCTGCGCAGAATGATTTTCAGTTTGCGAAAGGGGAGCGCGCCGACGAACGAGCGCGCAGAGCGTATATGCAGACTAGACTCCCTATCGGAGAATTTGTTGTGTGATTCGCTAAATTTCTCACACTATTTTTCTACTTCGATAGCTGTCTGACCGCGCGAAGCCGATACAGTGACATCATGCACCTTGCAGCAATTATCTTCGGTTGCATCTGTCTCGCAGGCGTTCTGCTGGATGCCTTCCAGACCATCATCCTGCCACGCCGTCCCGTGGGCCGCTTTCGCATCACCAGGGTTTTCTTTCTCCTCACCTGGGGACCATGGGCCTACGTCGCTTCGCACTGGCCGTGGCGTCGCAGCCGCGAGCAGATCTACAGCTTCTATGGCCCGCTCGCTCTGCTGCTGCTTTTCGGAGTCTGGGCGATGTTGCTGGTCTTCTCCTACGGCTTCATCTTCTTCGGCATGCACACGCCGTTTGTCGATCCAATGCATCCCGTCACGGTAGTCGCTCGATTGCGCAGCTGCTTCTATGTCAGCGGAACGACGATCTTCACACTTGGCCTCGGCGATGTCCTTCCCGCCACGCATGCCGCTCGCTCCATGATCGTCATAGAAGCCGGCACAGGCCTCGGCTTCGTCGCGCTGGTCATCGGCTATGTTCCGGTGCTGTACACGGCATTCTCCAACCGCGAGATCGCCGTCGCTCTGCTTGACGCACGCGCGGGCTCTCCGCCCACTGCCGGCGAGCTGCTGCTTCGCCACAACTTCAGCGGCGGTCCTCAGGCGCTCACCGATCTGCTCGCCGAGTGGGAACGCTGGTGCGCTCTCATGCTTGAAACCCACATCTCCTATCCAATTCTTTCTTACTATCGCTCGCAGCACGACAACCAAAGCTGGCTCGCCGCGCTCACCTCAGTGCTTGACGCCTGCGCCCTGCTCATCACCACCATCGAAGGCCCGACGACTCGCCAGGCGCAGCTCACCTTCGCCATCGGGCGGCATACGCTCGTCGATCTCGGCCATGTCTTCCGTCTGGAACGCAACGAGCAAAAGCTCCGCGAAGCCCCTTGCACGCGACTTCCAGATGACGAGTTCGTCCGCCTCTGCGACATGCTGAGCTTTGCCGGCTTCTCTCTGTGTGGCGACGACCTCGATGCTCGCAAGCGGCTGCTCGCACTGCGCAAGCTTTACGAACCGCACTCGGAAGCGCTAGCCACCTATCTCGGCCTCACGCTGCCACTCTGGGTTCCCCCACCCGTCGACCCAACCCGCAAGCCCGACCAATGGACAACGGTCGCCGGCCTGCGGTCTCCCAGCGCCGCCGCCGACCACCTGACCACCCACATCAGCTCCCGCTCCACGGCCACGCACCTGGATGACAGCACGAGGTAGGAAGTAGGAAACAGGGAATAGGACGTAGGAGCACAATCAGGCGACAGTTGCCGTTGCTGTTGTTCTTGCTTTTCTGGCTGTCATCCCCGAAGGGGATCTGCTATCGCTGTTGCTCCCACACCCATTCGTCCCCAAAACAAACGCCCCTTCATCGAAGGGGCGTTCTACTTCCTACTCGCTACTTCAGCCTTTACTGCGGTCCCTGTGCTCTAGGAGTCAGCTTCTCCGCCGCAACCGCACCGGCCGGTCCGGGATTGCCTTTGGCGTCCTTATCCTTGTCCTTCAGCTTCGCGTAAATCTCCTTGGCCTTATCGTTCTTGCCCTCGGAGGCATACATGTC
>FSYS01001690.1_pt1 | contig 12718 bp, 11 predicted proteins | sample 1638491 | NCBI WGS metagenome assembly FSYS01 (sample SAMEA3914788, study PRJEB12502) | metagenome | biome: forest; material: soil | place: Canada | collected 2011-07-03 | depth 0.1 m | reverse complement strand
CGCGTGGGAGAGGTTGATCCGCGTGCTTGGGCATGAGATCAATAATTCGCTGACACCTATCAAGTCGATCGCAAGTAGTCTGCGTGGACGACTTGACGCCCTCCCCGACTTATCGGGGGAGAGCTGCGACTTCAAACGTGGCCTTGAGGTAATCGAGAATCGTTCGGAATCGCTGAACCGTTTCTTGCAGGCTTATCGCCAGTTGATGGGACTGCCCGCGCCGAAGCTGGCATCGGTATCCCTGGCGGCGTTGGTCGAGCACGTCGTACATTTGGAAACGCGCGTGGCTGTAGATGTTGGAAGCGCAGTCGATGTAACACTTCAGGTCGACGCAGATCATATCGAACAGGCGTTGATTAATCTGCTGCGCAACGCGGCGGAGGCGTCACTGAGTCCTGATGCGAAAAACAGCGGTGTTCCGCGGGTCAAGATCGACTGGGAACGCGCCTCTGCCGAGGTGATCATCTCGATCTACGACAGTGGACCGGGGCTGACGAATGCGGGAAATCTTTTTGTCCCGTTCTATACGACCAAGCCAGGAGGTACTGGGATCGGGCTGGTGCTGGCGCAGCAGATTGCGCAAGCACATCGAGGATCGGTACAGCTTGCCAATCGCACGGACGGACAGAGCGGATGCAAAGCGGAGCTGCGGCTGCCACTGCCGAATTAACTTTGCAAACTTTCAAGTAGGATTATCTGCTACAGAGCGTACGGCTGTTGAAATAGAGTACGTCAGTTATCGCCAAACCTTTGGCAACTTGCTCGAAATCAACCACACAGTCGCGTGAAGGCCGCGAGCAGCATTTCGACGCACTCATCAAGTTCGACGATAGGAACACACTCGCGCGGGCTGTGTGCGGTGAGCATCGATCCAGGTCCGATCACAACAGCCTCCGCACCCATCTTCGCCATCCATGGAGCTTCAGTCCCAAATGAGATGTTCTGAACATCGGCGTTAGATCGCTGAAGAACTGCATGCACCACGGCGCTCGCGTTGGAGGTTTCGAAGCCTTCTTCCATTCTCAGGACTTCGATACTGGCGGAGAATCGACGATCTTCCGCAGCGAGATTGTCGATGATGTCGCGCACGCGCTTAAGGACAAATGATGGCTCCTGATCTGGGACCGGTCGCCATTCCAGCAGCATCGAACATTGTGACGGAACGATGTTCTTCGCTGTTCCACCATGGATTTCTCCAACATTGAGCGTGGTCCACGGCGGAGAGAATGCTTCGTTGGGATGCTCGGTGAGTTCCTGCGCGAGAGCTTCGATTTTTCGAAGCAGCAGAGCTGCAGCAAAGATGGCGGAGGTGCCTGCCTCAGGGAAAGCGCTGTGCGCCGACTTGCCGAAGACGTCAATCTTCGCCAGGCAATATCCTTTGCCAGCGCGTGCTGGAATGAGCGATGTAGGCTCGCCAACGATGGCGTATCTAGCGCGGATGGCCTTCTGCTCCAGGAGAAACCGCGCCCCCCCGCAGCCGATTTCTTCGTCCGAGGTAAAGATCAGACACAGCCGCTTCGCCAACCGTGAGCGGTCCACTGTGGCCGCCGCCGCCAGCATGCAGGCCAGAAATCCCTTTACATCGCAGGTGCCGCATCCGTAAAACATCCCGTTTTCTTCACGCAACGTTGTCGCCTCCTGCCACGCAACTGCATAGGGGACGGTATCGGTATGGCAGACGATGGCGAGCTCCGCTTGAATGATGCCCTCTTCCAGAGGCTCCGGCGAAACGATGAGATTCAGTTTTTGCTCGCCCTCTGCGTCTGTGTAAGTGAGGACGCGCTGATGCCAGCCGAGTGGCTCGAAGTATCGCTGCAGCCATTGCACAAGTGTGCCGTTGCTTTGGCTGGAGACCGTCGGGATCGCGACGAGTTCTCGCAATAGTGTTGCAGGCGATGTCAAAGCTCTGGTCCCAGCCGCTGTTGGACGCGGCAGAAAGCTTCGATGATCTCATCGTGGAGCGCGTGCCGACTGTGGTCGATTTTCATCTTCCCATCGACGGCAACATGGCGGATCGCGCTCCGCGACATGCTGAACACGATGTTGGTCAGCAACTCCTCCGGCAGGCTCCCGGCGATGGACGGATCGGCAAGGTCGACTGTGAAAAAGTCAGCAGGCTTGCCTGGTTCGAGCGTTCCGGTCCCGAGATGCAGCGAGCGAGCGCCGGCTCTGGTAGCGGAGTCGAAGAGCAGGGAAGCGAGTGGGCGACCTTGCCTGCCATCGAGCACGGCTCGCTGCAGATAACGTAACCGCAGATTCGACTCCAGCTCTCTGGCGTTCTCAAGCGCGTCGGTCTGCGTGTGGCTGTCTGTCCCCAACGCTATGGACACGCCCGCATCGATCAACTGGTCGACGCTGAGAATTCCGTCGCCGAGGTTGCGTTCGGTCGTAGGACATGCGCCCACGGTGATCCTGCCACGAGCCATTCGTTCTATATCTCCGGTGCTTAAATGGATGGCGTGGATCGCGGTAAAATCCTGTGTCAGCAGGCCAACTTCGTCGAGAAACTGAAACGGGGCGAACCCATATTCAGCGATGGAAGCTTCGATCTCCGCCGGCTGCTCTGCGACGTGCATGTGCAGCGGCAGTTCGTATGAGTGAGCCCATGCAGCGATGGTCTGCAAGTAATCGCGCGGCACAGCGCGGATGCTGTGGGGGGCGATGCCGAAGCTGACGGTCGAAGACATGCGGGCGATGTCGCTTCGCAGGTCCTCCGCATTCCGTATAAATGTTTCTGCTTGCGGTTCGAGGAAGCGAACTTGCCCAGGATCGGACGGCAAACCAAAACCCGCGCGGACATAGGCGCAGCGCAGCAGCACGATGCGGATGCCGACACTCTCGGCGGCGCGAATCACCTGCTTCGCAAGCAGATTCGGATCGTCATAGGCTGCTCCATCGGGGGTGCGATGCAGATAATGAAACTCGCCCACCGTGGTGATGCCAGCTAGCATCATCTCCAGAAAAGCCATGCGTGCCACGTCGTAGATGTCTTCCGGCGTCAGCGCAAGGGCACAGCGATACATGCTGTTGCGCCATGACCAGAAGTCAGGGCCACTTCTGCGCCGCGACTCCGCTTTACCGCGCAGAGCACGTTGGAAGGAATGGGAGTGGACGTCGATCATGCCAGGCAGCAAGGCGCATCCCGACAATCTATAGACGCCAGCTTCAGAGTTCATTTCGGAGACACCGTTGATGGAGATCATCTTTCCGTCGTCGCCTACTTCAAGGACACGGTCATGATGAAAACTGCCATCAACCAACATCAGATCGGGCTGATAAAAGATGCTCATACGTTCTGCCTTCGACCTGCGAGCCACACTTCTCTCACCATATTTTTCCCGAGCGTATAAGGAAGATCGCGCCAATCGGGACCTTCAAGAACTATCAGGTCGGCAGGCAATCCGATCTCCAGCCGGCCAGCTTCCGGACGGCCCAACGCAGCGGCTGCATTGACAGTAGCAGCGGTCAGCGCCTCCTGAGCGGTCAATCCATTTAGCCGTACCGAAAGCGCCATCGCGACTGCGGTGGCGAAGACGGGACTCGAGCCGGGGTTCAAGTCGGTGCCGACAGCGACGGCAGCTCCAGCATCGATCAATGCGCGGCCGGGGGCGGCAGCGAGTCCCAGATGCAGGCTGACTCCTGGAAGAATGACCGCGATGGTAGATGAGGCGGCGACCGCACGACACTGCTCGGGCGAGCACACCTCGAGGTGGTCGATGCTTAGCGCGCCCAGCCGTAGGCCAAGCTCAAGACCACCGATCCGCTGAAATTGTTCGGTGTGGAGCTTGATGTCGAGTCCATGCGACCGGGCGCAGCCGAGGATAATAGCTGCGTCCTCCGCGTTCCACGCATGATGCTCCACAAAGATGTCGACAGCTACAGCTAGCTCACGCCGTGCTGCTTCGGGTATCAGCTCGCTGCAGATGCGATCGCGATACTCTTCACGTGCCCTTCGTTCTTCCGGGCAGATGTGAATCAAGAGTGTCGGGACGAGTCTGGCCCGTGTTCGAGCTGCCAGAAGCTTGATTGCCTCCAGCATGCGCAGCTCTGCTTCGGGTGTGTACCCATAACCTGACTTCACTTCGATTGTCGTGGCGCCGGATCGAATGAGCGCCTCGATGCGCGGAAGCGCGAGAGCGGCCGTCTCTTCGGATGTTTTGTCGGCGGTTTGACGGATGGTGTGCCAGATGCCGCCGCCTGCAGACAGGATCTCTTCGTAGGCGACGCCGGCGCTGTGCGCTTCAAAGTCGGCAAGCCGATCGCCTGCCCAGACTGCGTGAGTGTGCGGATCGACCAGCCCAGGCAGCACAGCGCATCCACCAAGGTCGATGGTCTCCTTCACCTGTCCACTCCATTCGCTGCGAGGGCCGAGCCACGCGATTGTTCCCGCATTGATCGCAATGGCCGCGTCGCGTGTGATGTTTAGGATTCCCATCGCCGAGCCGCGTCTAGGGCCCGGACCGGGTGCGGTTACCAGTTGCGAGATCCCGGTCAGCAGCAGATCGGTCATCGCGGCCCGTTCCGTTGCTCGCTGGGCATGTCTACACCGCGCGTTGCGGCGACCTCGCGAGCTTTTTCGTACCCGGCGTCGGCGTGGCGGATCACACCCGTTGCCGGATCGTTCGTCAGACAAAGGCGCAAGCGCTGGTCGGCCTCTTCGCTGCCATCGGCGACGGCCACCAGTCCTGCGTGCTGACTATAGCCCATGCCTACACCGCCGCCGTGATGAAAGCTCATCCACGCGGCCCCACTCGCGATGCCGGTCGCGAAGTTCAGCAGCGCCCAATCGGAAACTGCATCCGAGCCGTCGAGCATTGCTTCGGTCTCGCGATAGGGACTTGCTACCGAGCCTGCATCAAGGTGGTCGCGGCCAATCACAATCGGCGCCTTCAATCGTCCATCGCGCACCATTTGATTGAAGAGCAGACCCGCGCGATCCCGCTCGCGATAGCCGAGCCAGCAGATCCGCGCTGGCAACCCCTGAAATGCAATGTTGTCGCCGGCCCAGTTGAGCCATTTCGTCAACCGCGCATCCTCTGGAAACAGGTCGAGAAGAGCTCTGTCAGTGGCGGCAATATCCGCCGGATCGCCCGACAGCGCTACCCAACGAAACGGTCCTCGACCCTCGCAGAAGGAATCGCGAATGAACGCGGGAACAAATCCGGGATAATCGAATGCATTTGCCACACCAGCGATCTTAGCCTGTGCGCGCAGGTTGTTGCCGTAGTCGAACGCAATCGAGCCGCGGCGCTGCAATTCTAGAATCGCTTCGACATGTGTTCCCATGTCTGCGCGCACGCGTTCGAGATAGCGCTCTGGATCTTTGCCACGTTGTGCCGAGAGATCTTCATCTTCTGTGGCTATTGGCCAGTATCCGTAGAGAGGATCATGCGCGCTCGTTTGATCTGTAACGATGTCGGGAACGAATCCACTGCTGACCATCTGCGGAAGAATCGTTGCTACATTTCCCTGCAAACCAATGGAAAGCGCGCGGTCTTCCTTGCGAGCTGTCTCGGCAAGCTGCACCGCCTGTTGCAACGATGTCGTCGCTTCATCGAGATAACGGGTCGCGATGCGCCGCTGAATTCGGCTCTCGTCCACCTCGATGCAAATGCTCACACCTCCCGCCAGCTTTACGGCCAGCGGCTGGGCTCCGCCCATTCCACCCAGGCCCGCGGTTACCGTGACCGTTCCCTTCAGCGATCCGCCGAAGTGCTTCTGGGCCGCTCCCAAAAACGTTTCGTAGGTCCCTTGCAGAATTCCCTGCGTACCTATGTAGATCCACGAGCCGGCGGTCATCTGGCCGTACATCATCAGGCCTGCGCGATCCAGCCGATCGAACTCCTCCCACGTGGCCCAGTGCGGGACGAGGTTGGAGTTTGCAATCAGCACCCGCGGCGCCAGCGGATGTGTCTCCAGCACGGCAACCGCCTTGCCTGATTGCACCAGCAGCGTCTCGTGGTTCTTCAGTCTTTCCAGCGTGGCGATTAGTGTGTGATAACACTCCCAGTTGCGCGCTGCCTTGCCGCGGCCTCCATAGACGATCAGCTCCTCGGGCTTCTCGGCAACCTCGGGGTCAAGGTTGTTCATCAGCATCCGTTTCGCTGCTTCCTGGATCCAGCCGGGCGCAGTGCGCACATTTCCGCGAGGCGCTCTGATCGGCGTGTAGCTGCTCATATCTGCAACGCCTCCTGCGGTGTCAGAACAGCATCCCAGTTTGCCGTGGCCAGGAAGTGGTCCGCTTCGTTCATGGCGGTCGACAGAATGCGATCCTGCTTCCACGCCGGGCACTGGATGCGAAACGCAGCCCGGGCCGCATCGAGCGCGGGCGAGACAAAATCATCTCCACGAATGTCCAGCGCTCGCGTGGCCGTCATCCATTCGATGGCAAGCACCATGCGGCAATGTCCGGCTGACTGCATCAGCTTCAGCGCCGCCGTCATGCCCATGCTGACAAAGTCCTCCTGGTTTCCGCTGGTAGGAATAGAACAAGCCGATGCGGGCGTTGCAAGCACGCGCATCTCCGCCACTAAAGCAGCCGCAGTCACTTGCGCCATCATCAGGCCGGACTCGATCCCAGGCTGCGCGGCGAGAAACGCGGGCAGCCCCTCATTGAGGCTCGGATTCATCATCCGTTCGGTGCGGCGCTCAGAGATGCCCGCAAGCTGACAGAGCGCAATCGCAAGCTGATCGAGCGCCAATGCCAGGGGCGCGCCGTGAAAGTTGCCTCCCGAGATAAAGTTATCGCCGAAGACCAGCGGATTGTCTGTCGCGCTGTTCAGCTCAATTGCAAACACCCGTTCCGCCTGACGAAGGCAGTCCCACACCGCGCCATGCACCTGCGGAACACAGCGAAGACAGTATGCGTCCTGCACCCTGGTGTTCTCCGCCGGAGGTCTCGCGCCTTCGAGCATCCTGCACAGAGAAGCGGCACTCTCCACCTGTCCTGGATGAGGACGCGCGGCGTGCAGACGTTCGTCATAGGCGGCGGATGTTCCCTGCAATGCCTGTAAGGTTAGCGCTGCGGCTGTCTGTGCGGCCTCAAACAGCGAGTCGAGGTCGGTGAGCTGCAGGCAGCCGATGGCGAGCATGGCCTGGGTCCCGTTCAGCAGCGAGATTCCCTCCTTGGCCTGCAAGATCAACGGCTCCAGCCCCGCGCGTTTCAGGCAGTCGCGCGCGGGCAGACGTTCGCCACGATAGAGCGCCTCGCCTTCGCCAATCAGCACCACTGCCATGTGCGCTAATGGCGCCAAATCTCCGCTAGCCCCAACGCTTCCCCGCATCGGCACGATCGGCGTGATCCCGTGGTTCAGCAGATCGCACAGCCTTTGCGCCACCACAGAGCGAATCCCGGAAAGACCCTGCGCCAGTACATTCGCGCGGATCAACATCATCGCCCTCACCACATCGGTCGGCAACGGATCGCCCACACCGCAGCAGTGCGATCGCACCAGGTTCAGCTGCATCTGTTCGATGCTTGCCTCTTCCAGGCGCACATTGGCCAGCAGGCCCACACCGGTGTTCAGCGCGTAAACGGCATCCTGGCCGCGGAGCGCCTGCTCTACCTTGCTGCGCGATGCCGTCATACGCGTCAGTGACGATTCTGCGAGAGTGACTGTATCGCCCTCCCGTGCTACTTGGACAACCTCTTCGATGGTGAGTTTGTTTCCGTAAAGTTCGACCATAATGTGTTTGCAATCTTAGTGTGGCAGGCCATGAAATAGCCACGAGCATTCGCTGCAAAATATCAATATATCCAACGATCGTGTGGATATAATCTAGTCTGACGATTGAATCGTTGGCACCAAGGCCTACTTTTCGCGTTATCCTTCAGAAGGTCCATACCATGGCGCCAGCTTACGATCTCGATTCAATCGACTACAACATCGTGCGCGAGCTCGCCTCGGACGCCAGGCTTTCTTTCGCAGAACTTGGCCGCCGGGTAGGCCTGTCGCCATCTGCCGTGGCGGAGCGCGTCCGCCAGCTCGAGAACGAACGCATCGTCTTAGGCTATCGCGCCATTCTCGACGAGCGGGCCTTCGGCTACACCGTCATCGCCTTCATTCGTTTAACGTGCGACAACCAGCACTATCGGCCGTTCCTTAAATTTCTCTCAACGCTTGACGCGGTGCAGGAATGCCATCACATCACCGGGGGAGAGGCCTTCCTCATAAAGGTCATTCTGCCGTCGATCGACCAGTTGGAGCCGCTCATCGAACGCCTGCTCCCCTACGGCATGCCGACCACAAGCATGGTGCTTTCCACTCCGGTCTACCGTCAGCAGGAGGCGTGGTTGCTCAAAGGTCCTGAACTCTCCCGACGGCCCATCGAGGATTGAAGCGTAGGCAACAGCGAGTGTTGATTCTGTCCTAGACGCGCGTGGTAAGGCTAAACGCAGCCAGCTGAAAGACATCTGGACTCACCCCCCACCACCCGTGATACTTTCTCCGAATGGAACTCAATCCTTACGCCAGATTCCTCGACGGGAAGGACCCTGTCCCAGTCCTCTTCGCTACCGCACTGCGTCTTCGCCGCGTCCTCGCTCCCTTCTCCGTCGAGCAGGTCGACCACAGACCAGCTCCGAACAAATGGAGCATCCGTGAGATCATCGCCCACTTGGCCGACTGCGAACTCGTCTTTGCGTTTCGTCTTCGCCAGACGCTCAGCCCCGCGCCAGACGAGCCCCACGCGATCATCCAGCCCTTCGACCAGGAGGCCTGGGCAAAGCGCTATGCCGCATACAATCTTGCGGAGGCGCTCGATCTCTTCCAGTATGCCCGCGAATGGAATCTCCGCTTCCTCAGCACCGTCACAGAAGCCGACCGCCACCGCATCACCACCCACCCCGAGCGCGGCACCATGACCTTCTGGACCATCGTCGAAACCATGGCCGGCCACGATATCAATCACATTCGGCAGGTCGAGCGTATCGCCGCGACGCTCGCCGCCTGATTCGCGACTACAACCCCAGCGCCTCATTCACATCGCGTACCAAATTCCGCAGATAGCTCCGCTTGTTAAGCAGCTCCACCATCGCACCCTTCGCCCTGGTCTTCGCCACTTCGTCAGCCCCATCCAGGCCCGCGTCCCAGACGGCCCAAAGCTGTTCAAGTTTCGCCTGGGTCTCCACCATCTTTGCGTCGAAGGCGTCCTTCGCGGTCATCAGATCGCGTCGCAGCTCCGGCTCATCTTCGCCCATCTCTTTGGCGGCGCGCATCTCCGCCAGTTGCATATTCAGCTCGAAGACCTCTTCCAGCAGCTCCGGCGGAACCACCTGTTTTTTCTGTTCGCCCGAGGCGCGAGCCGCATCGGTAGCTGCCTTCGATTGCTCCTCCAACTCGACACCCTCAAGCTTGAGCAGGTACTGAGTGCGCAGAATAGGATCCTTCAACGTGCGATAGGCATCATTCAGCCGCGAACTTTCAGCCAGCGCCGCTTCCTGCTCCGCGGCAGGCTTCGAAGCAAACCGGTCTGGATGCAAGCGACGGGAGAGAGCGTAGAAACGCTGCTCCAGCGACACCGTGTCGATCCGCAGCTTGACAGGCAGATCGAAAAATTCAAAGTAGGTTGACTTGGACAAAGGATCTCTCCCGCCGCCGTCAGCAACACGGCTGGCTCCGTGACCGCGCCGCGCGGGCTCCCTTTTTTGGAGCGCCATACGCGAACAGTGACGACACAATTAGAATACGGCATGATGCCCTCGCCTCTAGCCGCACTCCTCACTCTCCTTATCGCTGGCTCGTTCCCCAATCCCAACGGTGTACAAAGCGCTGCCGCTCCATCCTCTGATCAGTCCATATCTCAGACCCCGCCGTCAGCTCGGCCTGCCTGGGAGAGAGCTATCGAAGCGCGCCACAAAGAATTGATCGAGCGGAACGGCCCCGGCACAGACGCACCGCTGCGGGAGCAGTTGTTGAAGATGTACAGCGTCGATCAAAGCGCGCGCGGATTCTCTGGTACTGCACTCGTCTCGATGAAGGAGCTCGCTGCCACTGATGCGCAACTGACCCTCGAGTTGAAACAGATTGTGGACCAGAAGGGATGGCCGACCATCGCGCTGGTAGGGATCGACGCTTCGAACGCTGCAATCACGGTGTTGACGCACTCTGCGGATCATGCCTGGCAGTTGCATCTTCTACCTTCGCTCGAGCAGTTGGCGGATGACGGCAAGATCGACCCCTCAACTCTGGCGCTGGTCGTCGATAGAGAGCTGGTGTCGGAAGGAAAGTTGCAGCGCTATGGCTCCCAGTTCAGAGCAGTCGCAGGCGGAATGGCGATGTATGGCGTGGAAGATCCCGATCAACTGGATCAGCGGCGCGCACAAGCGATGCTCCCGCCACTGGCAGTCTATAAGGAGACTTTGGAGAGGATGTATCACCTTAAGGCTGTCAACGCTATCGTCAGTGCGACTCCTGCTCCGAAGCCGCAAAACTAAACGGTTATGCCGTAAAGCTCGACCCACACCCGCAGCTCTTGGTCGAGTTCGGATTGATGAAGTTGAACCCCTGCCGCATCAGCGTCTCTTCAAAATCAAGCACCATGCCGTGCAGGTAGATGAAGCTCTTGGGATCGACGAAGATGCGGATCGGCGCTCCGTCCGTCGGATCGCCCGCGGTCGCAATTCCTGCGCCGAAAGAGTAGACACGGTCACGCTCGCGAGGCTTCGTGTCAAAGCGAATGTTGTAGCTCAATCCGGAGCACCCACCACCCTGAATTCCGACGCGCAGGCCGCCTTGCTCTGGCGAAACGTTCTCCTTCGCCATGGCGACGCGAATCCGCTTCAGGGCCTTCTCGGTGATCTGAATACCCTTCTGCCCAGGCTCCTGCCCCTCGGCCGTGAGCACATTCATTCCCGCCAGCGGATTCTTCGCCTGACCGGACGCAGCCGCATTATGCGCCGCCTCCATCTCCGCCGCGGTTTGTAATGTCACCATCGCCATATCTCAATCCTTGCCGCTAATACAAGACGGTAGCAACGCGACTTGAAGCAGACGCACCGCTACCGTTATTGTTACCTATCAGGACACTTAGTGAGCAGCCGCAACCGCGGTTGTCGCGGCAACGTTGTTCTTCTTCTTCCAGTCGCCGATTGCCGCACGGATCGCATCTTCTGCGAGCACCGAGCAGTGAATCTTCACGGGAGGAAGCGCGAGCTCCTTGACAATGTCCGTATTCGTGATCGCGAGCGCCTCGTCGATAGTCTTGCCCTTCACCCACTCGGTGGCGAGCGAAGAGGAAGCAATCGCCGAACCGCAACCGAAGGTCTTGAACTTGGCATCTTCGATCACGTTCGTCTCAGGGTTCACGCGAATCTGCAGACGCATCACGTCGCCGCACTCCGGCGCGCCGACAAGCCCGGTTCCAACTGCATCCGAACTCTTATCCATCTGTCCAACGTTCCGCGGATTGTTGTAGTGATCAATTACCTTGTCGCTATATGCCATGTCATTTCTCCTTGCTGTCTTAAACTTTGTTCTAAAGCTAATCTCATTCGACGATTAGTGCGCTGCCCATTCGATCTTCGTGAGGTCGATTCCTTCTTTCACCATCTCATACAGCGGCGAAAGTTCCCGCAGCTTCGAAACCACGTCGATCAACTTGTCAGAGACGTAGTCCACTTCGGCTTTGGTGTTGAAGCGGCCAAGCCCGAACCGAATTGAGCTGTGCGCCACATCGTCGCCCAGCCCTAAAGCCTTCAATACATAAGATGGCTCAAGCGTCGCCGAGGTGCAAGCCGAACCCGAAGAAACTGCGATGTCATTGATACCCATCAGCAGGCTCTCGCCTTCGACATACACGAAGCTCATGTTCAGGTTGCCCGGCAGATGGTGCTCCATGTTGCCGTTCACATGCACGTAATCCAAAGCCTTCTCAAACTTGTTCTTCAGGTAATCGCGAAGCTCCTTCTCGCGCTTGCCTTCGGTTTCCATCTCCTCGCCAGCAATCTCGCAAGCCTTGCCCAGTCCAACAATACCTGGGACATTCAGCGTGCCTGACCGCATACCGCGCTCATGGCCGCCGCCGTTGATCTGCTCGGAGATCTGGACCCGCGGGTTGCGGCGCCGAACATACAGCGCGCCCACCCCCTTTGGCCCATAGATCTTGTGCCCCGAAAGCGACAGCACATCGATGTTATCCTTCTGGACGTCCACCGGAATCTTGCCCACCGCCTGGACTGCATCGGTGTGAAAGATCACGCCCTTCTCATGACAGATCTTGCCGATCTCGGCGATAGGCTGGATCACACCGATCTCATTATTCGCATACATGATTGATACGAGGATCGTCTTGTCGTCCATCGCACGCTTCAGGTCTTCGATGTCGATCAGACCATCCGCCTGCACCGGCAGATAGGTGACTCGGAAGCCCTGCTTCTCAAGCTTCTTGCATGTATCCAGAATGGCCTTGTGCTCGGTAACCTGGGTGATGATGTGGTTGCCGCGTTCGCGATACATCTCGGCGATACCCTTGAGCGCGAGGTTGTTCGACTCGGTCGCGCCGCTGGTGAAGATGATCTCCTTCGCGGTCGCGCCAATCAGCTTCGCAATCTGCTCGCGCGCCTTTTCGACAGCCTTTTCAGCCTCCCAGCCAAACGAGTGATTACGGCTGGCTGCGTTACCGAAGACCTTGCCGAAGTACGGCAGCATCGTGTCCAGAACGTGGGGGTCGATCTGCGTCGTCGCGTGGTTGTCCATGTAAATCGGCAGCGTCACCCCTG
>FSYS01003101.1_pt1 | contig 12771 bp, 6 predicted proteins | sample 1638491 | NCBI WGS metagenome assembly FSYS01 (sample SAMEA3914788, study PRJEB12502) | metagenome | biome: forest; material: soil | place: Canada | collected 2011-07-03 | depth 0.1 m | reverse complement strand
GGCGGCTGGTTTCGCGCCAACCCCAAGTCCGCGAAGAAGCCCTACTCGATCGTCATGCCGCCACCGAACGTGACCGGCAAGCTGACGCTCGGCCACGTGCTCAACAATACGATCCAGGACATCCTCTGCCGCAAGGCGCGCATGGAGGGCAAGGAAGTGCTGTGGCTGCCGGGCACCGACCACGCCGGTCTCGCCACGCAGAGCGCGGTGGAGCGCCACCTGCGCAATACCGAAAAGAAGACGCGGCACGATTTCACGCGCGACGAATTCGTGGCGCGGGTGTGGAAGTGGAAAGAGGAATTCGGCGGCATCATCACACAGCAACTGCGCAAGATCGGCGCATCCTGCGACTGGTCGCGCGAGCGCTTCACGCTCGACACCGATTACGAGCGCGCGGTGCAGGAGGTTTTCGTGCGGCTCTTCCAGGAAGGACACATTTATCGCGGCACGCGCATGGTGAATTGGTGCCCGGGCTCGCTGACGGCGATCTCCGACGAGGAAGTGATTCCGACCAAGCAAAAGGGCGCGCTCTATTATGTGAAGTACGAGCTGGTGCCCGATGCGGCTGACTCTGTGGCGGGCGTGTATGATCGCGGTGGCTCGCTCGGCGAATCGCGCCGCGCGCCGCTCCAGGAAGGAACCGCGAGCGTGGCGCCATCCGTAGATCCCGGCGGGCTTTCTCCGGCGGAAGTTGATCCGGCGCTTGGAACGGAAGCGACGTCCGGGCAGTCCGATTCCCGCCAGTTCCTGGTCGTCGCGACGACGCGTCCAGAGACGATCATGGCCGACGTGGCCCTCGCCGTGAAACCCGACGGCAAGTGGGCTTATCTCGTGGGACGCAAGGTGATCCGGCCCCTGCACAACACGGAGATTCCGATCATCGCCGATGACGCGGTAGAGGAAGGCTTCGGCACCGGCGTGCTCAAGGTGACGCCCGCGCACGACAAGGTCGACTACGAGATTGGCAAGCGCCACAAGCTGGAGTTCCGCGACATCCTCACGCCCAGCGCGAAGATCAACGATCCCGGCGAGCACGACGCGGCGGAACTTCACGGGCTCGACCGGTTCGACGCGCGCAAGCGTTCCGCCGAGATGTTGAAGGAGCGCGGGCTGCTCGAGAAAGAGGAGCCGTACGAAAACAACGTCGGCTTCAGCGAGCGCGCCAACGTGCCGATCGAGCCGCGCCTGAGCGAGCAGTGGTTCATGAAGTACCCGGACCTGCCACAGGCCCTAGCGTTGCTGCGCGACGGCCACGTGCGGTTTCATCCGGCACACTGGACGAAGACTTACGAGCATTGGCTGACCAACATCCAGGATTGGTGCATTTCGCGCCAGGTGTGGTGGGGCCATCGCATCCCTGTTTGGTACAAGGACGGCGAGGATCCAAAGTGCCAGCTCACCTCGCCCGGCGCGGGCTGGACGCAGGACGCCGACACGCTCGACACGTGGTTCTCCTCCTGGCTCTGGGCCTACGAGACGATGCGCACCGAGGACGGCACGCGCAAAAAGTTCTACCCGACGAGCGCGCTTGTGACCGGGCCGGACATCATTTTCCTGTGGGTCGCGCGCATGCTCATCGCGGGCATTCATTTCAAGCCCAACGGCACGCGGCCGAACGAGGCCGAGATGCTCGAGGCGAACCTCGCGTTCAAGGACGTCTATTTCACCGGCCTGATCCGCGACAAGCAGGGGCGCAAGCTCTCGAAATCGCTCGGCAACTCGCCCGATCCGCTCGAGCTCATCGCCAAGTACGGCGCGGACGGCCTGCGTTATGGCCTCGTGCGCATCGCACCGCAGGGCGCGGACATCCGCTTCGACGAAAAGCAGATCGAGGAGGGCCGCAACTTCTGCAACAAGCTCTGGAACGTCTGCCGCTTCCGCACATTGCAGGGCAACGTGGACTTCAACGCCGAGCCGTGGAAGCACCAGCGCTCGATCTTCGCCGACGAGCTGCTCGAGCGCCTGCACGACCTGCTCGAGGGCGAGCGCAACGTCAACGCCGCGATCAACGCGTTCAACTTCAGCGAGGCCGCGGCGCTGCTCTACGACTTCGTGTGGAACGAATTCGCCGCGCGCTTTGTCGAGGCGTCGAAGTCCGATTTCGCCGAGAGCGATTCGCCCACGCGCGCCGGCACACTGGCGACGTTCGATTATGTGATGAGCCACGTGCTGCGCCTGCTGCATCCGTTCGCGCCGTTCGTGACCGAGGAACTCTGGTGCGAGTTGGGCTTCGGCACCGAGACGATCCAAACCACGCTCTGGCCGAAGCAGACGCCGAAGTCGAAGACGTGGACCACGCGCGCGCGCGACATCTACGCCACGGCGGACGCGGGCCGGCAGTTGCGCGGCGAGATCAAGATCGCGTCGAACCAGAAGGTGCCGTTCCTGCTCGTGACCAAGGGCGCGGAGCTTTCCGAGGACGAGCTTACCGTGCTCACGGCGCTGCTCAACGCCACCGATGTGCAGGTGCACACCATGCCGCCGGAAAAGCCGGGCCCGAAGACCTTCACGCCGCTGGGCGAGCTCTACCTGCCCGCCACCGGTCTGGTCGATCCCGCGTTGGAAAAGGACCGGCTGACCAAGGAACTCGCGAAGGCGGAGAAGGACCTCGAGCAGACGCGCAAGAAACTCAACGACCCGAACATGCTGGCAAAGGCGCCGGCAGCAAAGCTCGATGAGTGGCGCGCGCTGGAGATGATCCTCGTCGAGAAGGAAGCCTCCATTCGCGAGGCGCTCGAGCGCCTCAACGGCGACGCCTGACGCGCGATCACGGCAGCGCGTACTCGGGGTGCTGCGTCATCCAGTTTCTCACCCATGCCTTATAGGGCGCGGTCACGGCGTCCGGATAAGGCAGACCGTGGCGATGCTCGTGATCGACATGTTGAAAGATCTGGCGCGAGTCAGGCCGCGGCACGCCCTTGTCCGCGCCCTCCCGCTGCATGAACGGGTAGTAGAGACCATCCATGGCGCGGAACTGGATCGAGGGATCGAGGCTGTCGAGAAACTTCCCGAGCCACGGCACTCCGCGCGGGTCCCGCATCTCGGAGAAGGCATCGCACACGTGATGCTCGGCTTCGTTATCGCCGGCGATCATTCGCTCGATGAAGCCCGGATCCATCTGCGCGTAGGTGTCCTTCGTGATGGCGCGGCCCAAGTTGTGCGCAAACGAGTGTCGGTCCGCGGGCGAAAGCTTGCCCGCCGCATCGAGCTGCACCGCGAGCCGGTAGCCGCCCATGGGATCGCGGTGGAACAGCGAGAAGACAAACTCATCGCGGTCGCGGGCGCTCAGCGTTCCCGCGTTGAACTGGTCCATGCCAAACTGCGCCGCCTGCGCCGGATCGATCTGCGCCAAGTCCTCGAAGGCCTCGCGATGCGCGACCATGATCGCCATCGAGAGGTTGGGATTTGTGTAGATCGCCTTGAGCGCGGCGACGGTCCGGGGATCGTTCGTCCCGAAGTTCTTCAGCGTCGCCAGCGCCTGATAGAGCATCTCATAGTTGTTCTGCTCGAGCCCATATTGGCCAGGCGGTTCCGCAGGTGGCTTGTAGGTGGCATAGCTTTCCAACGCATTGACGCAGCCAGACTCGATCGCCCTTTCTGGCGAAAGCCCACCGGCATTGGCAAGGGCGCTGTCGGGCAGGCCGACCCACGCGTTCATGATGTCGGTCAATTGCCACGCCGGGCTGCCGGTCGTGTCCTTCTTGAGCGCGAGCAGGAACCGCTTGCTGTTGGCGGGGTCATACGTGCCGAGGTAATCGCTGACCAGCGGAAGCGACTCAAACCGCACCACGTCCAGCGTGGCGGGGCCGTTGCCCTTCCAGTAGTGATCGACCGCGAACGGCCGGGTGGTCCGCGCCACGCCGGTATAGGTGTAGGAATCGATCGTCAGGCTGACCGTGTCCGCGCCGGAAGTCGCCGGCGCGAAATGGCCCGAGCAGACGATTTCCGCATCGGCCAACTGCGCGCGAGTCAGCCCGCCATAGACCCACAGTTGATGCGGCAGCGGATGACCGTCGAAGCGCACGACGCGGTTGCCCAACGACAAGAGCACGACAAAGCCCATGCCGACCAAAGCGAACAGGCCGAGGCAACCAAGAATCCAGCGCCGCACCGGGCTAATTTGCCCGGCCTTCGCGCCAAAGTCGATGCGGCGTAAACTACACGCCGCCGGACTTTCCCCTGCCCCGGCGCGGTGCGCGATCGGCGATCAGTTTCAGCAGTTCGCAGGCACCGCGGCCGGGCGGCCGTTGACGCGGCCAAACGGCGACGATCTCGCGCCGCGGCCGGGGCGGCTGGAGCGCGAGATAGCGCGGCGAGGCGCCGCTGCGGTTAGGGACGGCCATGGCGGGTACGAGCGAAATGCCGAGGCCCGAGCGCACAAAGGCCTGGATCGTCTCCAACTGAGAGCTGCGAAAGCTGATGCGCGTCCGGACGTCGTGGTGGCCGCAAAAGCCGAGTACTTGGTCGCCCAGGCAGTGCCCTTCCTTCAGGACGATCAGCGGTTCGTCCCGCAACTCGGCTGGGGCGACCGAGCGCTTGCGGGCGAGGCGGTGGCCGGGCGGCAGCGCGAGCAGCAGCTCGTCGAAGAACAGGGACCGAATCTCGAGCCGCGGGTCGTGAATGGGCTGGCTGGCCACGGCGAAGTCGATCTCATAGGCCAGCACGCGTCGCAGGAGCTGCTCGGTCGTGTCCTCGTGCACGACGATCTCCATGCCCGGATGCTTGGCGGTGAACTGGGCCACCGCTGCGGGCAGTAGATAGGGCGCGATGGTTGGCAGTGCGCCGAGCGAAATGGTGCCGCGCAGGAGGCTGCCGGCGTCCTCGGCTTCCCGCCGGGCGGCGTCGGCTTCCTCAAGGATGCGCACCGCGCGGGGCAGGAACGCCTCCCCGTGAGGCGTGAGCCGGACGTCGCGCCTTTTGCGGACGAAAAGCCGCTGTCCCAGCTCACCCTCCAGCTTTTGGATCTGCTGGCTCAACGACGGCTGGGCCACGTTGCACTGGCGCGCGGCATTCGAGAAGTTGCCCGTGCGGGCCACCGCGACGGCATAACGGAGCTGATGCATTTCCATAGGTGCAACCTATGGTTAGCACAGGAAACAAGTATTTCAACAATAGCGTCCGGGCTGCTTCCCTTGCAGAAGGAAGAATCCCCATGCCCAAAACTCCCGTGACCCTGACCACCACCGGCGGCAATCCCATCGCCGACAACCAGAACTCCATCACCGCTGGACCGAGAGGTCCGCTCCTGATCGAGGATTACCAACTCATCGAGAAGCTCGCCCACCAGAACCGCGAGCGCATCCCCGAACGCACCGTACACGCCAAGGGCTCGGCCGCTTACGGCACGCTGACCATCACGCACGACATCACGCAGTATTCCAAGGCCAGCGTCTTCCAGGTCGGCAAGAAGACCGAAGCATTACTGCGCTTCTCGACTGTCGCCGGTGAGCGCGGAGCGGCTGATGCCGAGCGCGACGTGCGCGGCTTCGCCCTGAAGTTCTACACCGATGAAGGCATCTGGGACATGGTCGGCAACAACACGCCGGTCTTCTTCGTGCGCGATCCGTACAAGTTTCCTGACTTCATCCACACGCAGAAGCGCCATCCGAAAACCAATATGCGCAGCAACACGGCGGCGTGGGATTTCTGGTCGCTCTCGCCTGAGTCGCTTCACCAGGTGACGATCCTGATGTCCGATCGCGGCCTGCCGCGCGGTTATCGCAACGTCAACGGCTACGGCAGCCACACCTACAGCTTCATCAATGCGAAGAACGAGCGCTTCTGGGTGAAGTTCCATTTCAAGACGCTCCAGGGCATTAATTATTGGACGAACGGCGAAGCGGCCGAGGTCGTGGCGCGCGACCGCGAGAGCTCGCAGCGCGATCTCTTCGAGGCGATCGAGCACGGCGATTTCCCCAAGTGGCGCTTCAGCGTGCAGATCATGCCCGAGAAGGACGCGGCGACGTATCGCTGGAATCCGTTCGACCTGACGAAGGTCTGGTCGCACAAGGATTACCCGTTGATCGAGGTCGGCATCCTCGAGCTCAACCGCAATCCCGAACACTACTTCGCCGAGGTCGAACAGGCGGCGTTCAGCCCGTCCAACATTGTGCCCGGCATCGGCTTCTCGCCAGACAAGATGCTGCAGGCGCGCGTCTTTTCCTATGCGGACGCGCACCGTTATCGCGTCGGCACGCACTACGAGTTGCTGCCGGTCAACCGTCCCAAGTCGGCGGTGAACCATTACCACGCCGACGGCCCGATGCGCTTCGACGCGCCCAAGGGCACCGACGCCTACTACGAGCCGAACAGCTTTGGCGGCCCGGTGCAGGACAGCAAGTTTGCGGAGCCCGCGCTCGCCATCAGCGGCGATGCGGCCCGGTACAATCACCGCGACGGCAATGACGATTACACCCAGCCCGGCGATCTGTTCCGCCTGATGAACGCCGAGCAGCAGCAGCGGCTCTTTAAGAACATCGCCGCGGCCATGGAAGGCGTGCCGGAAGAGATCGTGCAGCGCCAGCTCGCGCATTTCCAGAAGGCCGACCCGCGTTACGCGGAAGGGGTGAAGCGGGCGCTCGCCGCCGGCAAGAACGGCGTCGTGCCGCAGGAACCGACGCCTGACAGCGTCCACGGCGCGGGAGTACCCGTCCATGCCGACACTGGCGCCTAGCACCGAGGAGGCGCGCTACGCCGAACTCCAGCAGATGGCGCTCGATTTCGCCCGCCAGGGCGAGACGGCGCAACTGCTGGAGATGGTGCGGCACGGGCTGCCGGTCAACCTCGCCGACCACAAGGGCAGCTCGCTCCTGATGCTCGCCACCTACCACGGCAACGTGGAGACCGCGCGCATGCTGCTCCATAATCGCGCCGATCCCGACCGCCGCAACGATCACGGTCAAACCCCGCTCGGCGGCGCGGCCTTCAAGGGCTACGAGGACGTCGTTGCGTTGCTGCTCGATCACGGGGCCGACATCGACGCCGATAATGGAGCCGGCATGACGCCGATCATGTTCGCCGCCATGTTCGGCCGCACCAAAGTCGTGGCCCGACTGCGCGAGCGAGGCGCCTCGATGAAGCGCCGTAATCGCCTCGGCCTCTCCGCCCGCTGGATGGTGAAGTTGTCCGGCTGGATCACCTACTTTCGGCCGCGCAAGGTCGCGCCTTCACGATAGGCTCCGGCCCTTTCTGCTTGCCGCTCGTGGGCACTCGCCCATATTCTTTTCAGCTCCATTTCCGCCGACCGACGGAGATGTTACGCCAGGGTAGCTCAGCGGTAGAGCAGGGGACTCATAAGCCCTTGGTCGGGGGTTCGATTCCCCCCTCTGGCACATCGCCGCTAATTATGGCGAGGCAGGCCGCCGAGACGGCTGATGTTGTTGCTGATCCGGTCGAGCTCGTCCTTCAGCGCCTGGCGGTATTCCATCTCGTCCTTCGCGCGCTGGCGGTCGTACATATAAAAGTTGTTTTGATTCTGGATGGTGGAGACGTCGGTGTTGGCGGCGTCGACAATGCTGCCGAGAAGTTCGCGCAGCGCGTCCATCTTTTGTCCGGTGTCGACGTCGCCGCCGGATTGATCCTCGAATGATTCGTTGGCGCGAACCAGCACCGTGTCCTGACGCCAGAGGTTGGCGTCCTGACTGTCCTGCTGGCTGTCGGCCTGCTGGCCGTTGCCATTCTGCGAGGAATTGTCGCTGGGGCTCGGCGAATTGAGGAAAGAATCGAGGCAGCGGTTGCGCTGGTCGAACTTGTCGAGGAAAGCGGTCTCGCCCTCGTAGGCTTTCAAGTCGATATCCTCCCACTTCGGAACGTTATCGACCCGCATCGCGAAGTAGCGCATAGAGTTTTGAATGGCCGAGCTGCGGCTGGCGAATGACGCCTTGTCGAGCACATCGCTGGTGTCGACCTTGATCGCTTCCGTGACTACGCCGATGACCTGGTTCGTCTTGGCGTCGTAAACCGGGCCGCCGCTGTTGCCGTGATAAAAGGGATTGTCGATCTCAATGCGGTCCGGCCCGATGGCGAGCACCTTGCCATTGGTGTTGAGCATAACCTCGCCGCCTTCGCTGTTACCGGGGGTGACGGCCGGGTCGCCGGGCGAAACGGCGGTGACATCCGTGGCGAGAGTGAGGTAGCTGTAACCTTCATCCTTGATCGCGATCATGGCGAGGTCGCGATCGGTGGCGGCCTTGAACGAGAGCGGGGTGATGGTCAGTCCGCCGCTGGTGGTGATCTTGATGTTGGGATTGTTGGCGATGACGTGCTGGTTGGTGATGACCACGGGACCGTCCTTGGTCTTGACCAGGAAGCCGGTGCCCTCGCCGATGTCGCCCTTGATGAGCACCACGGCGCGGGCCTGGTCCTGTGTCAAGTTCACGGCGGGAGCGGAAGGCGTCGCCGGCGTAGAGGCGACAGCGGTCGTCACGGCGGGAGCGGACGTTGAAACCGAGGCGGGCGTGACAGCGCTACCAGGCGCAGACGAAGCGGCGCCGGGCGTGCCGGTGGGCAGCTTGAAAAAGGGCATCCTGCCGAAGCCGTCCGACGCCACGGGCGCGGAGGCCGGCAGAACCTCGACCGTGTAGGGCCGGTTCATCATCGCCTGGTATGCCGGGTTGTTGTAGATGGACGGAGGTACACCGCCGGGCGTAGATGGCGCATGCGTGTCTCCGTAATTGTCGCGCGTGACCGGGCTGTAAGGGGTCTGCTGGGTTTGCGGCTGTTGTTCACCTGAAGGCGGCATTTGCGGCGGCGCATCGTAATCGATCTCGAGATGGAAATTGCCGCCCTTCGGCAGGTAAACAGCGCCGCGCTGGCCCGCGCCGCCGGCGACCACCGTGCCATCCGGAGCCAGCACGGCGACGTTCAGGTTGCGCACTCCCTGCCAGCGCACCTCCCACGAATCCGGCGCTTGGAATGCCGCCGTGGTTTGAGAACTCGTGCCCTGAAAACTCTGCAAAGGCGCTGGCGCTGGAAGCTGCGCGTGGGCCGAACCGCCAAAAATAGCGAACCCCGCAAAGGCAAGGAGCCGGGGCCAAGGGCGCATGGCCACGTCTTTATCAGCAACCCTTGGAGACAGCAACCTTGAAGATACAACGACCTTTATTGCGCGCGAACTTAGTCGTTTTGCGGATCGCCAAGAGCCGAATGCGGAAAAGTGTAGGTGACTCGCGGGCGGATGCCGTATTTTAGGCCGTCATGGCCGGCATGATTCCCCCCGATATCGTCGAGCAGGTGCGCCACGCCTCGGACATCGTCGACGTGGTGGGCGGTTACGTGCCTCTGAAGAAATCCGGCTCCAAGTTCAAGGCCCTGAGCCCGTTCCAGAAGGAGAAGACGCCGTCCTTTTACGTCAATCCGCAGATGCAGATCTTCAAGTGCTTCAGTAGCGGGCACGGCGGCGACGTCTTCAAGTTCCTGATGCTGATGGAAAACATGGCGTTCCCCGAGGCGGTGCGGCGGCTGGCGCAGCGGGCGGGCATCGCCATCCCGGAAAGCGACGGAAGCTATGACCCGAAAGTGCGCAGCCAGCGTGAGGAATTGCTGGCGCTGAACGCGGCGGTGGCGTCGTGGTGGCACAAGCTGCTGAAGAGCGATCCGGCGGCGGAACCGGCGCGCGCCTATTTGAAGAGCCGCGATTTTCCCGAGTCGCTGGCGGACGAGTTCGGCCTGGGCTACGCGCCGGACAGCTTTGACGCAATCCCGCAATGGGCGCGCACGGCCGGCTACAGCCAGGAGGCGCTCGAGGCGGGCAGGCTCATCGCCACCAGCGATCGCGGCAGTGTCTACGGCTTCTTCCGCGGACGGTTGATGATCCCGATTCATAACGACGCGGGCGAGGTCGTCGCGTTTAGCGGGCGCTTGCTCGATCCCAACGCGAAAGCGCAGAAGTACGTGAACTCCGCCGAGACGCCGGTGTTCACCAAGAGCAAGATTCTCTTCGGCCTCAACAAGACGAAGCGCGCCATTATCGAGGCGGAAAGCGCGATTTTGTGCGAGGGCCAGATCGACCTGATGCGGTGCTGGCAGCACGGCATTCGCAACGTCGTAGCGCCGCAGGGCACGGCGTTCACGGACGCACACGCGCGCATTATCAAACGCGCGGCACGCAAGGAAGTCGTCGTCTGCTACGATGCCGACCGCGCCGGCCAGAACGCAGCCGAGAAGGCCATCGACATCCTGCTCAAGGAGGATCTCCAGGTGCGGATCGCGCGGATTCCCCAGGGCGAGGATCCGGACAGCCTGCTGCGGAAAAATCCGGTCGCGGTTTTCGAGACGATCCTGCGCGAGGCGAAGGACTACACGCGGCATCTGCTCGACACCGCCTGCGAGCAGGAAGACATCGCCAGCCCGCGCGGACGCGGTCTCGTCGCGGCAAAGATGGCGGTGGTGATCGCAAAGATTCCGAACGCGGTGCAGCGCGAGACGTTCATGCTCGACGTGGCGCGGCGGCTGGAAGTCCCGCGCGCGGCGCTCGAGGAGGAAGTGCGCAAGGCGGAGGCGCAGTTGCGGCGGGCGGAACAACTTTCCCAAGGCGCGACGTCTCGCTTTGACGCGCATGGGTCGACCAACGTTACCGTCGATCCGGCGGCGTCAGAGCCAGAGCCATTGCCGCCCATCGAAGGCTCACCCATCGTTGAATCGATGCTCGTGCTGTTGCTCACTCACCCCGAGTTCGCGCCGCAGGTCAGCCGTCAGCTCAACCCGGCCTGGCTGGAACGCCGCGGCGGCGCGGAGGTGCTGCTGCAACTGCTCGACGCACACGCGCATGATGCCTTTGAAACGGCCGAGCAATTCATGGGCGAATGCGACGAGCGCAGCCGCGATTTCATCGCCGGGCTGTTAATCGAACGGGACACGACGAAGAGTTTTCTGCAATCGCCGGGCCGTCCACTGAGCGACCGCGAGAAGAAGCTTGCCGCCGAGTTCGAGAAGGAGCTCAAGGGCACGCCCGAGGAAATTCTGCAAGGCTTCCTCGCCCTGCTGGAGCGCGACTGGAAACGCCAGCGCCTCCAGTTTCTCACGCTCTCCGTCAAGTCGCCCGAGCTCTCGATGGAGGAGCGGCTCAAATACATTGCTGAGCTGGAGGCCTTTCGCCGCCAGTTCCCGAATTTGAAGCCCTGATATGGGCAGCCTCGATTCGCCCGAGATTGTCTGCTATTGCGCGTGGCAAAGACGTCGCCGTTATCCGAATCTCGTGGACAACATGCATGCCTCGAACAAAAAGTAAGAACTTTTGCATTAACGGCTGGCAGAGGTATCTTTCACTAACAAGGATAGTTCGCTTTTGTTTAAAATAGTGCCTTGACCGCTGAGCTCCGCTAGTCGATAGTAGCAAGTTCCGCGTCGTCACCCGTCCCCACCCCGACTTATGCCCAAATCGAGCCGCTCCGTTACGCCCAAAACGTCCTCCAAGAACCACCGCCAGAACACTCCCGCGAAGTCCGCTCCCGCCTCTGCCAAACCGGCAAAGAATGGCCACAAAAAAAGCGAGAAGGATGACCTCAAGCATGCGCCCAAGAATGGGCATAAGAACGGTCGTCCCGAAGGTCCAACCGTAGGCACGCCGTCGAAGTCGCTGGCTGAAGCCAACGAAAAGGACGCGAAAGCATCGCAGGCCGTCTGGACCGGTCAGCCCGAGCGCCAGGAGCGCCTGCGCGACCTCGTCAAGCTGGCGAAGGACCAGGGTTACCTCACGTGGGACGACCTGAACGAGGCAATCCCGGAGAGCGTCAACAATCCCGAGGAGCTCGAGGCGATCATCATGTTCCTGCGCAACCTCGAAATCGACGTCATCGATGCGTCCGAGGTCGACCGCTACAAGCAGTCCGCCGCTCCCGGACAGGAAGAGGAGCTTTCCGACGAGGAAAAGACCGACGCGAAGCTCGATATTCTCGATGACCCGGTGCGCATGTACCTCAAGCAGATGGGCCAGGTGCCGCTGCTGACGCGTGAGCAGGAAGTCGAAATTTCCAAGCGCATTGAAGACGCCGAAAGCATGGTGCAGAAGCACCTCAACCGCTTCGGTTTCACCGCGCGTGAATACCTCAACCTCGCGCGCAAGCTCGAGCAAGGCCGCGAGCGTTTCGACCGCGTCATCCAGGACAAGAAGATCGACAGCCGCGACAAGTATCTCGCCACGCTGAAGGCGCTGGTGCGCTCGGTCGAGGGCGCGAACCAGAAGGCCGACCAAGCCTACGCGAAGGTCGTCAAGGCGCGTGGGCATTCCTCGGAGGCCAAGGCGGAAAAGGAATTCCTGAAGACCGACGCCGCGTTGCAGAAACTTTTTGTCCGCTTCTATTACAAGCAGAAGGTGACCGAGGAATTCGTCGTCGTCTGCGAGCATCACCATCACGAGCTGGTCGAGGCCGAGCGAGCGCTGGAGAAGCTGCACAAGTCGCGCAGCAAATCCCGCGAGCACAACTCGCACGTCAGCGAGCTCGAGCAGAAGCTGCAGGACGTCGAGCAAATGGTGCGCATGCCGCTGAACCGTTTCCACGAGGACCATCACCAGCTCGTCGAGTGGCTGCGCAAGGCGCATAAGGCGAAGACCGAGATGGTCGAAGCCAACCTGCGCCTCGTCATTTCCATCGCCAAGAAGTACACGAACCGCGGCCTGTCGTTCCTCGATCTCATTCAAGAGGGCAACATGGGCCTGATGAAGGCGGTCGAGAAATTCGAGTACCGCCGCGGCTACAAGTTCTCCACTTACGCGACGTGGTGGATTCGCCAGGCCATCACCCGCTCGATCGCCGACCAGGCGCGCACCATCCG
>FSYS01003146.1_pt1 | contig 12863 bp, 8 predicted proteins | sample 1638491 | NCBI WGS metagenome assembly FSYS01 (sample SAMEA3914788, study PRJEB12502) | metagenome | biome: forest; material: soil | place: Canada | collected 2011-07-03 | depth 0.1 m | reverse complement strand
CCTCCGCCGGCTCGCTGGCGACCGCGCACTTCTACGCCTACTACGCGCTCACACCGAATGAGTGGAAAGCGCCGGCCGAGGGCGAGGCGCCGCCCACCGGTGGCCAGTCGCGCGTCGTGCTCCACTTCGCCGGCGGCGACGAGCCCGCCGCGATCGAGCACACGTGGGGTGCAGGCCGCGTCATTCTCTTCGCCAGCACACCGACGACGGCGTGGAACGACCTGCCCATTCACGCCGCGTTCGTGCCACTGATGCAGCGCGTGCTCGGCTCGCTAATCGAGCGCCAGACCGAAGGCCTCAACGTCCGCGTCGGGCAGCAATTCTCCTTCGTCGTGCCGAGCGAGGAACTGCATCGGGACGTCAGCGTCACCGTTCCCGGCCAGACCGACCCGCCGCGCGTCGAGGGCCAGGTGGCGCTGGTCGACGGCCTGCCCGTCGTGCAGTACGCCAAGACAGATCTCGCCGGCGGCTACAAGGTCACCATCTCCGGCAGCGACACGCCCCTCTATTTCGCCGCGCAGTCCGACTCGCGCGAATCCGATCTCACGCTTCTCACCGACGCGCAGCTCAAGACGCTTAGCCAGTCCGCCGACGTGATCAAGTGGACGCCCGACGTCTCACTCACGCCAAAACTCACCAGCGCGCGCAACGGCCACGAGCTCTGGTGGCCGCTGCTCATTGCCGCCCTCATCTGCGCCGCGCTCGAGACTGTCCTCGCGCAGTCGTTCAGTAAATCCAAGTGACGCCATGAAAGAGTTGCTTCATCTATTAGGCGTTCCGGTCGCTGGCAATGTCAACGTGTCGGAGATCAACATTGCGTTCCACGGCATCGGCCCGAGCACCGCGCTGCTCATTGCCGCCGTCCTCATTGCCGCGACGGCATGGATTTACCTGCGCACCACGCCGCGGCTCACCAAGGTGCAGAAGATCATCCTCACCGTCCTGCGTTGCGTCCTGCTCGCGATGATCGTGCTCATGCTCATGCGCCCGGTGCTGCTCCTCACCGTTGAGGGAACCATCCGCCGCTCGCTGCTCTTGCTGGTCGACTCCAGCGCCAGCATGCAGATCAAGGACCTGCGTCAGGACTCGGACGACGTGAAGCGCGCTGCCATCGCGCGTGGGCAAATCGATCCGAAGGGCGGCTTGACCCAAAGCCTGCCGCCGGAGGCCGGTCAAAACGTGGAGGCATCCCGCGCCGACATCGCCAAGGCGATGCTCACCAACCAGCGCCTGCAATTGCTCGAGACCCTAAGCCAGACCTACGACCTCGTCCCCTACACCTTCGGGCAAACGCTCCAAGCCGTTTCCAACACCAGCCCTTCCGCCAGCGCCGCGCCCGCGAGCACCCCGTCGACGAACGCGCCGCCAGTCGACCCAAACGGCGTGGCGAAAAATCCGACCTCGTTCCTCGACGCCGTCACCTTCGACAAGCCCTACACCGCCATTGGCGACGCCGTGCGCAGCCTGCTCGACCTCAAGCGCGGCCAGCCGCTTGCCGGCATCTTCCTCATCACTGACGGCGGCAACAACTACGGCAGTCAACCCCTCGATGCCGCCGCGCTCGCGCAACAGGACAAGGTGCCGCTCTACATCTACGGCGTCGGCATCGCCTCGCCGCACGACATCATCGTCTCGCAGGTCTACGCGCCCGAGGTTGAGTTCGCCGGCGAAGACCAGACCGCCGCAGTCACCGTGCGCGCGCAATCGATGAAAGGCCGCACGGCGCATCTCGATCTTCGGCTCGGCAACGATGTCGTGGCCAGCCAGGACGTCACCTTCGGCGAGGACGGCGAGAAGGTCATCCAGATGAAATTCCAGCCCAAGCAAAAGGGCGAGTACGACCTCAGCGCCACCATCCCGCCGCTGGCCGACGAGGCGATCAAGGATAACAACACCGCCTCGCAGCGTGTCCGCGTCATCGACGGCAAGGTGCAGATCCTCTACGTCGAGGAAAAGCCGCGCTGGGAATTCCGTTACCTCGAGGCGATGCTGATCCGCGACAAGCGACTCGAGCCGCACTTCTATCTCGTCGACGGCGACCCCGAGCTCAGCAAGGAAGAAGGTTCGCCCTACCTCGCGTCGCTGCCCGCGACCAAGGAGGACTGGGCGAAGTACGACGTGGTCATCATCGGCGACGTCGACGCGCGCCTCTTCAACGACGAGCAGATGCAGAGCATCAACGATCTCGTCTCCACCTTCGGCGGCGGCGTGGTCTTCCTCGCCGGGCGCAACTACATGCCCGACTCCTACCGGCGCACGCCGCTGGAAGTGCTCTTTCCGGTCGAGTTCGAGGGCCAGAGCCTGTCCACCGGCGTGCCGTCGACGCACGCCCTTCCGCTGGAGCTTTCCACCGCGGGCCAGAACTCGCCGACGCTACGTCTCGCAACCGACGATAACGAGAACGCGGAAATCTGGAAAAATATGCCCGGCGTTTACTGGGACGCGAAGGTCGACAAAGCCAAGCCGGCGGCGGAAGTGCTGCTCGAGGATCCGTCGCCCGAGAAGGCCACGCGCGCGGGGCTGATGCCGGTCGTCGCGCTGCAAAGCTACGGCGCGGGCCAGACCATTTTCGTCGGCACGGATGAGACCTGGCGCTGGCGCAAGAACGTTGGTGAAAAATACTACACGCGCTTCTGGGGCCAGACGCTGCTGCGGCTCGGCCTTCCGCGCCTGCTCGGCGCATCGCGCCTGACCCAGCTCGCAACCGAGAAGAAGGCCTACGTTAGCGGGGAACGCGTCACCATCTCCGGCCGCATTTACCGCAGCGGTTTCCAGCCGGTGATCGATGCGACCGTCGCCGGCACGCTGACCATCAAGCCGGACGATCCCAGCGCGCCGGCGGGCGACTTGAAAAAGACCGTCACCTTGCAGGCCAGCCCCGGCAAGCCGGGCTTCTACGAGGGCGAGGTCATCGTGACCACCCCCGGCGTTTACGCCTTCGCCACGGAGAACGATCCGTCCTCGCCGATCGATTTCCGCGTGACCGAGCCGAAGTTCGAGTTCGGCGATACCGCACTGAACGTCACGCTGCTCAAGAAGATGGCCGAGACCAGCGGCGGCGTCTTCTACCGCGAGGAAGACTTATACAAGATGCTCGAGCCCTCCAGCGCGCCCGGCGCCGACGAGACGGCCACGCCCGACAACGTGCCGAGCGGCCTCGGCGGCGCATCGATCAAGGTCCCCTCGCCACAGGAAGTGGAACTCGCCTTCTCGCCGTTTTATTACGGCCTGATGATTTTGGTCGCGACAGTGGAATGGCTCCTGCGCAAACGCTGGCAACTCAAGTAACCCTTTTTTAACAGGAAGACATGAAATCAGGAATACATGAAAAAGGCAGAAGGTGGCTCGACTTGATTCATGAATTTCCTGTCTTCATGCCTTCATGTTTTCCTGTTCAAAAAGACCTGAGGATCCTTCCATGACTCACGTCAAACGCATCAGCCCGATGCTCGCCGTCGCGAACATGGACGACACCATCAGCTTTTACCGCGACGTCCTGGGCTTCGCGGTGGTGAAGCAACTCCCCGAATACGCCATTGTCGAGCGTGACGGCGCTACGATCCATTTCATGCTGGCCTCGGACGAATCGGTGCTGAAAGCCGTGCGCGGGCACACCGAGATTTACGTCGAGGTCGAGGACATCGCGGCGCTCTGGACACACGTGCAGCAGTTCAAGGGACAGCACCCCATTCGCGATCTCTTCGAGCAGCCGTACGGCATGATCGAATTTCACATCGGCGACCCAAACGGGTGCCTGGTCTTCATTGGCCAGAAAAAGGCGTAACCACTCAAGTGATGTCTCTTAAAAACAGGAAAACATGAAATGATGAAGACAAGAAATAGATCAGGACAGACCTATCTCCTCCAAGGTCGTTCATGTTTTCATTTCTTCATGTCTTCCTGTTGAAAAACCTGCGAATACCCATGGCCGTTCTCGATTACATCCCCGAGAAGCTCCTTCCGAAAAAGAAGAAGACGCCCAAAGGCGTGTCGATACCGCCCATCAACGTCCCGCGCTACACGCCGCCGCTCGTTCCGAGCCAGCACCCGGTGCCTCGGCGGCTGGCCGCCAAGTTGTTCGCCCTCGGCCGGCGCCATCGCTCCGTCAACCTGACCGAGCACGTGGCGCGCGTGATCGCTTTCGCCGTGATGCTGGTGACGCTCCAGATGTTCCTCGACTGGATGCTGAATTTAAACGCCTTCTACCGGCTGTTGCTGCTCGCGGCCGACATTGCGCTGCTCGTCTATTACGCCCGCAAGCACATCCTGCCGCTCTTCGCCAGGAAACCCAACCTCGAGACCAGCGCACTCCTGGTCGAGAAGCATTTCCCGAAGCTGCGCGGCCGCGTTATCGCCGCTGTGCAGCTCAGCCGCCTGAGTTACACGCGCGATTCCCCCGAGCTCGTGCAGGCCATCCAGCAGGACACCGACCTGCGCACGGCTTCGATGGATTTCCGTACAATCGTCCCGACGCGCGGAATGAAGCGCCGCGTCCAAATCGCGGTCTTCGTCGCGGTCGTCTGGGTCGCCTATCTGATCATTTGCGCACCCGGTTCCTTTGCGTTGCTCGAGCGCGTTTTCCTGTTCCCAGCCAAGGTGCCACGCAAGACCGAGGTCATCTGCCTGACCGGCGACAAGACCATCCCTGCGGGCGACAGCGTGCTGCTCGAAGCGCAGGCCCGCGGCTTCGTGCCCTACCACGGCCGCGTCACCCTCACCGACGACGCCGGGCACATCCAGGAAATCGACATCGAGCGCGAAAAGGGCTTCTCGGACCGCTTCAGCCTCGAGGTCAAGAGCGTCGACCACCCCTTCACCTACTCCATCACGCTTAACGATGGCGATGCGGGCCCGTATGACATCACGATCGTCCCGCGCCCCAACGTCACCACGATCGAGTGCGTGCAGGTCTATCCGGCCTACACCGGGCTGGCCGACCTGAAGCGCAACGTGGGCAACTTGGCGCTGCTCGCCGGCAGCAAGCTCAAGATTCACGCCGTCGTCAACAGCAAGGTGGTCAAGGCGGCGATCAAGCTCGCCGGGATCGACAAGACGCTCCCGCTCACCATCGGCGGCACGGACGACAACGACCTCACCGGCGAGATCGACATTCCCGCCGACAAGCTCACCGGCTTCTCGATTCAGCTCACCAACGTGGCGGGGGTCACCTCCGGCGACGAGACACAATATCGCATCGACCTCATCCCCGACCATCCGCCCGTGGTCCAGTTGACCGCGCCCGAGCGACTGCAGGAATTGTATACGCTCAAGGCCAAGCCGAAGATCGCCTTCACCGCGACCGACGACTACGGCGTCGCCAAGGCGACGCTTTGCTACCGCTTCGTTCGCGACCAGGACGACACGACCGTCACCGACGCCGGGGTTACGAACCCGGACGCCCCCGCTCCCGCGCCCGTGCCGCCGACGCGCATCCCGATGGACATCGGCGCCGGGCATCCGCTGACCTACAACGGCACCTACGTGCTCGATCTCTCCGCGATCAAGCCGACGGTCACCGAGGGCATGATCATCGAGTACTGGATCGAAGCCGAGGACGCCAACAACATCACCGGCCCCGGCGTCGGCTCCAGCGAGCACCACGTCATCAAGGTCGTAAGCGAGGCCGAGAAGAAGGCCGAGGTCATGAACCGCATGGATGACGCTCTCAGCGTGGTCAACGAGCTCCAGGACCACGAGTCCAAGATCAACCAGAACCTCGGTGACGCCATCCAGGGCCGCCAGCAACCGGCCCCAGCGCCCCCTCCCGCGCCAGCGAAATAGGCTGTCGCCATGGCATCGACAATACGCAACTTCACCGCTAGCTTTAGGTTTGTTAAAGAAGGCCACTCCCGACGCACACTCCCTATGAAAAACCTGCTTTCCCTCCGCCGCGCCGGGGTCGTTTTGATGCTGGCCATGCTGCCCGTCTCCGCGCAGGACGCGACGAAGAACTCGATCCTGCAAAACAAGGCCGACCAGCAGGACTTGAAGCAGCACACCAGCGTCCTATCCGTTCAGATCCAGAGCCTCATCGATGAGCTCTCGGAAAACGGCATCGCCGGCGACGACGTGAAGGTCCTCGCCACCACCAAGGCCGTGCTCAATAATCTTTCCGCGGCGGAAATGCAGCGCGTCATCGCCTCGCTGCAGAAGGCGGGCGACAACGCCGGCACGCAGACCGGCGAGCAGAACCTCGTCGACGCCTACGGCGCGCAAAAGGGCATTATCCTCGAATTCCGCCAGATCCTGAAAGACTACGAGCAGCGTCAGGCCGCCGACGAATTGCCCGCCAAGTTCAAGGAGCTCACCGACCGCCAGACGCAGGTCATGTGGACCACCGCGCAGGTCGCCACCGACATCGCCGGCAAGAGCCAGCAGGAGCTCAACACCATGCAGCAGACCACGGCGCAGATCGTCCAGACCGACCAGAACGCGCTGGTCAACGACGTCGCCATGGCCAAGCAGATGCTCGACAAGGCCTCGCAAAACTCCACCGGCGACCAAGGCCACGCCATGCAGCAGGCGCAAAAAGACCTCGCCGACGGCAAGCTCCAGGCCGCGCTGGACAAGGCCAACGACGACCTCGCCAAGGGGCACCTCCTCCAGGCCACCACCGAGCAGAAAGCCGCGCGCGACATGCTGCGGCAATTGTCCAAGGACCTCAATCCGCCCACCACCACCGCCGACGCGCTCTCCGACTTCGCCGCCACGCTCAACAAGATCATCGACGAGGAGAAGGACCTCCTCGTCCAGACCAACGCCGCCGCCGGCATCACGCCGCGCGTCACCGGCCTCGATTCCAAGCAGGGCCTGCTGGTCGATAAGACCAACTCACTCCAGGAAGACATGCAGACCATGAGCGCGACCGCGGCCGGATTGGTCAAGGACGCCATGGCCCCGATGCAAATCGCGCGCGCCGCGCTCGGGCCGCGCGGGGGCTCCTTCCCCAAGGCCGCTGCCAGCGAGCAGGACGCCATCGACAAGCTCCAGCAGGCCGCGCTGCAGTTGAACCAGCAGGTCGCCGACGCGCAGAAAGCCGCCGATGACGCCTCCAAGGATTCGACGCAAAAGCTCCAGCAACTTCAGCAGCAAATCCAGCAGGCGCAACAGGCCCAGCAGCAGGTGGCGCAAAACACCGCCAATGCCAACGCTCAAAATGCCGCGTCGGCCAACAACGCGCAGGCCCAGCAAGCACAGGCTCAGGCCGCGCAGCAACAGAGCCAGGTCCAGCAGGCCACGCAGAATATGCAGCAGGCCGCCGCGCCGCTATCGCTGCAGGCCTCGCAGGCCCTGGCCAATGCCGCGCAGGCCATGCAACAGGCGCAGCAGGCGATGACCGATCCGTCCCAAGCCCAGCAGGCGCAAGCGGCGCAGCAAGCCGCTCAGCAGGCGCTCCAGCAGGCCAACCAGGCCGTCCAACAGGCTATCGCGCAGAACCAGCAACAGCAGGCTGACCCGTCGCAACTCGCGCAGGCGGCGAACCAGCTTCAGCAAGCCCAGCAGGATGTAAGCAAAGCCGAGGCCGCCGCGCAGCAACAGCAGTCGGGCCAGCAACAACAGCAGCAAGCCGGGCAGCAGCAGCAGGCCAATACCCAACAAGCCGCCGCTGTCGCCGCTGCCGCCGCTCAACAGCAAGCCGCTGGCCAACAACAGGCCGCCGGTCAGCAAGATGCAGCCTCGATGCAACAGGCCCAACAAGCCCTCGCCCAAGCCGCACAGGCCACGCAAGCCGCTGCCGCAACTCCCGGTTTGCCGGATGCCGCGCAAAGCGCCGTGCAGAGCGCCCAGCAGGACATCGCCCAAGGCCAGCAGGCCGCCGCTCAAGGCAACGCGCAGGCCACGGCGCAAGCCGCTTCCGCCGCACAGGCCTCCCTCGCGCAGGCCCAGGCCGCCGTCGCCGTCGCCCAGGCCGGCATGACCCCCACGCCTTCCATGGCGGGCGGTCCGCCCAGTCCGCCCACCCCCGGTGGCCCTCCCATGCCGGGCCAGACCCCAGGCACTCCCGGGGCCATGCCCACCCCGCCCGCACCCGATGCGCCCAGCAAGGACGGCGCAAAAATGGTCTCCGGCGGCAGCACCGACAAGGGCCACCTGCACGACACCGCCGGCAATGGCAAATTCCTTACCGTGCAGAGCCGCGAACGCACCGCCATCAGCGAGACCCAGCAGGAAACCCGCCCGCAAGAATACTCGCCGATGATCGACCAGTACCTGAAAAATCTCTCCGATCAGGCCACCGCGGCGCAATGACATCATGCCCGGCTCCTTTTTCGTCCGCCGCCTCCCCGGCTTTGCCCTAATCGCCGGGCTCGCACTCCTCACCTGTGCGGCGCGCGCCGATGACAACCCCGCACCCGCGCCCGAGGACACCGTCAAGGTCGACAAGAACACCGAGGCCGTCATCAACGGCGCGTTGAAATACCTCGCCTCGCAGCAACTCGCCGACGGCTCCTGGACCGGTGACAAAAGCAGCACGCAATCCAACAAATGGGCCGTGGCCATGACCTCCTACGTCATGATGGCCTACATGGCCAACGGCAACCTGCCCGACGCCGGCCCCTACGCCAAGCAGGTCAAAAACGGCATGCAGTTCCTGCTCGATTCCGTCCAGGCCGACGGCACCTTCCACACCGGCGACCCAGGCCACTACATGTACATGCACGGCCTCGGCACCATGGTGCTGGCCGAGCTCTACGGCGAGACGCAGAACCCGGTCATCAAGCCCAAGCTCGAGCACCTCGTGCTTCTCATCGTCCACGGCCAGAACTCCGAGGGCGGATGGCGCTACCAACCCGGCTCGCACGACGCCGATCTTTCCGTCACCGTGCCGCAAACCGTCGCGCTCGTCGCCGCCAAGCGTGCCGGCATCGCCGTGCCACAAGTCACCATCGACCGCGCCATCGCCTACATTAAGAAATGCGCGATCGGAAACACCGGCCAGTTCGCCTATCAGGCGAAAGGCGGCGGCGGCAGCTACGCGCGCGACTCCGCGGCCATCTACGCCCTGCAGATCACCGGCCTCTTCGACGACCCGCTCGTCAGCGCCGGTTCAACCGCCGTCATGGCGGACATCAGCGGAAGCAACAACCCCAACTGGCGCGCCGAGTGGCTGACCTACGGCAGCTACTATTCCGGCGTCGCCCATTACCTCATCGGCGGCAGCGCGTGGAAGACTTACTACCAGACGTTCGGCCAGCAGTTCCTGCTCAAGCACGTGACCACGCAGGGCGACATGAGCCACTGGGATGAGGACATCGACCACAACGCCAAAGGCATCGGGCCGAACTGGTGCACCGCCGTTTTCACCACCATCCTCTCGCTGCCGTATGGTTACCTTCCTCTCTACCAGCGCTAAGACGCTCCGCTGCCGCACGCTGGCCACCTCCGCGCTGGCGCTCGCGCTCGGCGCTCCGTTCCTGCACGCCGGCAGCATCATCACGCTGACCAACGGCTCCGAGATCGACGGCAAGCTCTCCGTCGCCGGCCCCGCGATTCACTCCGATTCCCAAGCCTCCCAGCCCGACACGCAAGTCACCGACGTCCTCGAGTCCACCTTCGGTGACGCTCCCTTCGCCTTGAACATTTTCCACGCAGGCAAGATCAACCAGCTTCCGCCGAACTGGACCGCGCAGGACATCGGCGACGTCGTCGCCCCCGGCTCCGTCACGGTGAAAGACGGCACCTTCACCGTGATCGGCAGCGGCAACAACAAGCGTGAGCACGGCCCCGGCAAAGACCATTTCTTCTACGTCTGCGTGCCGTGGCCGGACGACGGCCAGTTCACGACGCGGCTCGCATCGCTCGACGGCCAGGGCGAGGATCCTTGGTCAGGCATCCACTTCCGGGACTCGCTCGACCCCCAGGGCGCGGATTGTGCCGCGGTGCTCAACGGTCAGGGACAAATCCGCATGCCCTTTCGCCACGAGGCGCACAAGGACGATTGGGGCACCTCGACCAACGGGGATGCGCCGATCTGGCTCCGCTTCACGCACCGGGGCAACACCATCTTCATTTCAACTTCCGCCGATGGAAACGACTGGAACATCGTCGACGAGCGCCCATTCAAGACCATCGACAACCCGCTCGTCGGACTTGCCTCCCATTGCTTCGGCGACAAGAGCAAAATCACGTCGACTTTCGACAACGTGTCCCTCACCCCGCTGCCCTCGTCCGCACAGGTCCTGCCGGCCGGTGTGCTGCTCCAGGGCGGCTCTATCCTGGCCGGCCACTTCAACCATCTCAGTTTCGATCCCTCCGCCGGTGATAACAATGGCGAGTTTGAACGCGGCGACAAAAAAATGGAGATGGCGCGCTCGTCCATCGCCGCCATCGTCTCGCTGCCGATTGAGCGCTCGCAGTTGGCCGATTTCAGCTCGAAGACCGGCATCCTGATGCGTAATGGCGACACCATGGACGGCGACGTCACCGAGGTTTCGCGCGATCAAGTCTCGGTCAGCTCCGTCCTGCTCGGCCTCACCACGTATCGCCCCGGCGAAGTGCGCGCCGCTTTTGTCGCTCCGCAACAAACCAAGCCAGGCACCTACGAAGTTCGCCTCCGCGACGGCTCGATCCTCAACGCCACCGCCGTCAGCGGCGACGCCAACGAGATCGTCATCACCGACGTCTCCGGCGTCACCATCCAGGCTGACCAGGACGAAATCGCCCAGATCCGCGCCGGAAGCGCAGTGGTGCAGAACCTCGCGCAACTCGACTGGAAAGCCACCTCGCCCAATGCCCCTGCGGCGCCTGCGCCCGCTCCTGCTGCGAATCCCGCCGCAGCCGCAAATAACGCGGGCGCGCCCGTCGCCAATCCCGCTCCGGCAACTACGCCGCCGCTGGTCGACTCGTGGCTCGGCAAGGACCAGCAGCAAATCCTCGAGACCGGTATCGACACGCTGCTGGAATTCCCGCTGCCCGGCAAGTTCCGCGCCTTCGGCACGCAGGTCGCGGTTTCCGCCGACTCGCCGCCGAATGCGACCGCGACCATCCGCATCCTCGTCAACGGCCAGGAACTCGCCAAGACGCCGCCCTTCCGCGTGGGCGATGCCCCGCGCTTCCTCGAGCTGTCACTGCCAAGCGCGGCGCACATCACACTGCAGGCCCAATCGATTTTCCCCGGCACGAAGGTGCTCTACCTCGATCCGGTCGCGATCCGGCAATAGAGGCTATCCGAAAAATAGCCGTAGGTCGCGCCGACAGAGATTTTGGCTTGAGGCGAGGAGTCGAACGAGGAGCATAGCCCTAGCTACGTGACGAGTGAGCGACGAAGCCCCAAGCCAAAAGATTGTCGGCCCCACGCGTGATCGCATTTGCCACGGTACGCGACCTGCGGCTATTTTTCGGATAGCCTCTCATAACTATGACGCTCGCGCTGCTCCTCGCCGCCGCCCTCCTCGGCCAGGCCACCAATGCCGCTCCGCCCTCGGCCACCGACAGCGCCACCAACGCCGTCCCGCTGCGCGAAGTCGCGCCCGGCATCTTCGATTACCACGGCGTGCGCCTCGATAAAAAGAACCGAAGCATCTCCTTCGACGCCGCCGTCAATCAGGTCACCGGCCTCGTCGAGTACCTGCTCGTCAACGACAAGGGCAAGGTGCATGAGAGCCTTCTCTCCACCAAGATCGCGCCGCACGACATTCATCTCGCGCTGCTCCTCGTCGGCCTCAAGGAAGACAAGAAATCCAACATCAACGAGCCGCTGCCGCCCTCCGCCATCGACTCCGCCTACCTGCAGGCCGCGCCAAAAATCAAAGGCGCGCCCGTCAACATTTCCCTCGCGTGGAAACAGGACAACAAGCCGCAGCAGGCGTCCGCGGAAAGCTGGATTCTGAACCTGCACACCAACAAGCTCATGTCCCCCGGCCCGTGGACCTACAACGGTTCGCTCGTCGAGGACGGCCAGTTTCTCGCCGACTCCGAACTCTCCATCGTCGCCGTCATCACCGACCCCACCGCCCTCGCCAACAATCCCCGCGACGGTTACGACGACGACCAAATCTGGCAAATCCAGGAAAAAGCCGTCCCCCCCATGGACACCCCCGTCGAGGTCACCATCACCCTCGACAACGCCGCGGCTAAACCCTAAGCGTCACTTTCCTTGGAGGGATGGGCTCCTTGCCCGTCCGTCTGCATCCGCCGTAGCAACAGCACAAGAAGCCGCCGAAAACTCGCTCCTCACTGCATCCGTCCCATAAGTCCTATAGGTCCCATGAGTCCCATAGGTCCTATTCTGTGCTTTATAAACCGAATACCGGCCAACGACACTTGCGCAGCCCGAAGACCTGCGCCAATTTCATTCAATCGCATGACCCGCTCCGAAATCACCGACCTCTACTTCGCCGAGGCGCGCTCCAAGCTCATCGACCTCGCGGCCTTCCTCGACCGCGCCGAGCGCAGTGAAGGCGCCGATGATTTCCGTCTGAAATCCCTCCGCACCGCAATAAAGGAACTCAGTTCCTCGAGCCCCGAGAAGGCGAAGAAAGTCCTCATGGTCCTCAGCGATCCCACGACCGACCCAATCCCCGCCGCCGGCGAGAAATCGGCCTCAGGCGCATGGTCGGGTTTCCAACCGCGCTCGTGATTTCACGCGCCGAAGCCGCGAATGAAGAGCCGACGGATTTAAACCCACTCCTTCTTTGCGATCTTTGCATCTTTGCGTGAAACCCGCCCCCTGATTGGATTTCCCCGTTGCGATCGTTGCGTCGCTGCGTGAAACTCAGCTATCCCATGCGTTACATCGAGCCCCACGCCCACATGGTCAGCCGCGTCACCGACGACTATGCGGCCATGGCCACCGCCGGTTGCCGCGCCGTTTGCGAGCCCGCGTTCTGGGCCGGCTTCGACCGCGGCTCGGCCGAGGGCTT
>FSYS01001681.1_pt1 | contig 12912 bp, 9 predicted proteins | sample 1638491 | NCBI WGS metagenome assembly FSYS01 (sample SAMEA3914788, study PRJEB12502) | metagenome | biome: forest; material: soil | place: Canada | collected 2011-07-03 | depth 0.1 m | reverse complement strand
CGGCATGCGTCGCACCGAGCCAAGCATCACGGTGTGGGGATTTCGGTGTTGCGGCGGCGGGAGCCGGCAGAGGGTGGCAGACACACGCCGCGGCACCAGAAAAATAGGCACCGACGCAGGAGAGACACAGAAGCGGAGCGAAGGGTCTGCCTGCGCGGGAGGGTAACCTGTGGCATCCCGGTTCGCAAGAAAATCGTGGATCTCGCCCAGTTCGGTGTAATCTGAGCCAAAATTGCAGAATTCGGCCTGCAGCCGACGCTCGTTTCCACAGGAAAATCCCAGTACGGTACCAGTTTTGTTCCACACTACGGTTACTTTCGGGCGCGGAGTAGTATCGTGGAAGGCAGCGCAGGGAACTGTACGGCTGTCGAGCCCTTAGTCGTCCAGGATTCCGTCTGCAATCCACTTTGGACAGACCCGGACAGCCACCATCACGGTGTGGCAGTCGAGAACATTAACTGCAGACGAGTAGCGACGAAAGGATACAAACAACTATGTGGAAACCCAATCAGCCCGGCACCGGCGCCCCTTCGACTCCTGAGCCGGTACGTCCCGGAACTTCGACCGCGCCCACTATCGATGCGACCCCGAGCCGTCCTGCCGCTTCGGCCCCCGCCGGGCTGGCAGCCGCTCCTACGGGAGAGCAGGCGACGATCGGCAAGTCGCTGATCATCAAGGGTGAGGTCTCGGGTTCGGAGTCGCTCTACATTGACGGCAAGATCGAAGGCGCCATCAACCTTCCTGGCAACCGCGTGACCATCGGTCGCAACGGCCAGGTGGCGGCCAACATCATGGCGCGCGAAGTGGTGGTGCTGGGCAAGGTGCGCGGAAACGTGCACGCCAGCGACCGCATCGACATCCGCAGCGAAGGTTCGCTGACCGGCGACGTCATCGCCGCCCGCATCTCGATCGAGGATGGAGCCTTCTTCAAGGGGGGCATCGACATCCGCAAGCCGGGTTCGGGAGACGCGAAGCCGCTGGCTCCTGCGGAACCGGTCACCGCCAACGCGTAGCCAAGCCGATTTGCCGCTCCCCGCGAAAGCGTGGTGACGATCCTTGGATCTCTGTCAAAGCCCCGGCCCTCGCTGGGGCTTTGGCATTTTTCCGTGTTTGTCCTATCCCCGCAGGTTGCGGAGCACGGCGAAGCCCAGGGCAACGGCGATGCCGCCATAGATCAAGACATGCGCCCATTTGGGCTGAGGCGCGGGCCAGCGAAACTCTTCGCGGCGCAGTAACCGAACCAGACAAAGCCCGGCGTAGACGGCCGCAGCAGGCAGCACCCCCGCGATCAGCAGCGCGTTGAGATGAAAGGCGTCCGCGACCCTGCCGTGCAACAGCGCGGCCAGGGCGCGGGTAGCTCCGCAGCCTGGACATTGCAGATGCAGATAGCTGTGGATGGGGCACTGCGGGTAGAAGCTGTACTGCTCCGGCGGAAAGCGGAACAGGAGGACTGCTACGCCCGTCACGCAAACAAAAGCCGCCGCCAGCCCGGTTTCGGCTCGACGGCGGCGCTGGGCGGGGAGGCTCAAAACGAGGCTTCCCGGTAGCGGATCGCCTGCTTGATCTCGTTGATGCGGCTGAGTTCGGACTGGATGTAGAGGCCGCCGAAGAAGAAGAGCAGCACCGGATTCATGGTGTACCCGATGGGTTCGGGACCGTTGAAGTGCTCCTCCAGCGAGGCCTTCACGCTGAAGCGCGCGACCAGGCGGAAGACCCAGGCAACAAGCCCCAGCAGGCCGGCGCCGAAGTGGCGGTGCATTCCCGTGTGGTGAAGCTGCGCAAGGAAGATCGGGAACGACAGGCCGCTATACAAGAGCAAAAGGCCGTAGCCGATGGCGTAGTAGAGGAGGGCCTTGCTGTTCTGTTGCACCCGCTTCAGCCACGACGCAATGACGAAGTTCCAGATGAGCTGAAACAGGCCGCATGTGAACAGGTCGATCAGCAGCACCAGAGCCCAGTGCAGGTTGGGCGGATCGGGATAGAGGTTTGCGGTGCCATACCCCGGAGCGGGGGCGGCGTAGCCCTGCGCTGAGCCGTAGTTCGCAGCCGGCGCCACGTAGCCGCCTGTGGTCGACGCGGGCGGAGCCGGTTCGACGGGCTCCTGCGGAGTTGCCGGATTCGAGAAGTCGGCGGCGTCGGCCGCGGGCGGGGTGTTCAGGATCTGCCCGACGGGAATCCAGTCGCTCATCTCCTCGCTCTTCGCCAGATCCTTCAGCAGGATATGTCCGGACGCCACATACCGCTGCAGGTCCGCAAGCGTGTAGGGCCCGTAGGTTTGACCGCCGCGTGAAACATGGTAATGCATGCACTCTCCAGTGGCCCATCGTCTAGTTAAGCGGGCTGACAGAACCGATAAGAACACGCGCCCCGTCTTCAGCACAACTGCTTTCCGGATAGATGCTTAGTTCCCGCGGAAAAGCAAAATCCCGGCCGCCAGGATGGCGATCGGGATTTTGCCCAAGGCGGTGCTGCGTTTAATACTTCGGCAGTTGCGCGGTCGACCATCCGCCGCCGAGCGCCTTGATCAGGAGCACACTGGCAACCATCTGCCGGCTCTCGATATTGATGTCATTCTGCTCGTTCATCAGCGCGGTGGTTTCGGCCGTCACCACCGAGAGATAGGTATCGAGCCCTCCGACATAGCGGTTATTGAAGATCCGCTCCGCCGACTCGGCGGCCTGGGTGGAGCTGTGCTGCTGTTCGGCCTCCAGGCTCAGGGTGTGCAGAACGGCGAGGTTGTCCTCGACCTCCTGGAAGGCGCTAAGGGCGGTCTGGCGATAGTTTGCGACCTGTTCATCCCAGCTTCCGCCGGCCATCAGCGTGACGGCGCTACGGGCACCGCCGTCGTAGATGGTCTGCGACAGGCCGGGTCCGACCGCCCACATCGCGTTGGAGCCGGCGAACAGGCTGGCGATGGAGGTGCTCTCAAAGCCGAGAAGGGCGGAGATATTCAGCGCCGGGAAGTAGGCGGCACGGGCGATGCCGATGCGCTCATTGGCTTCGTTGACGCGGCGCTCGGCGGCCGCGATGTCGGGACGGCGCTCCAACAGCTCGGAGGGGAGGCCTACGGGGACGGCAGGCGGCTGGTTATTCAGCGGCGTCTCCTTGAGCGTGAAGTCTGCGGGAGGCCGGCCGAGCAGGACCGCGATCGCATGCTCGTACTCCGCACGCTGGATCGTGATGTCACTCTCCTCCACACGCGCGCTCTGCAACTGGGCCTTCGCCTGGTCTACGTCGGACTCCGGCGAGACGCCCCCAACGAAACGGTTGTTGGTGATGCGATAGGCCTCTTCGTAGTTCTGCACCGTGTCGTCCAGCAGCTTGGCCTGTGCGTCGTCTGCGCGAGCCTGGAAGTAATCGATCGCGAGCTCGGCCTGCAGGCTAAGCAGTGCGGTCTGCAGGTCGGCTGCGGTGGCCTGCGCCTCTTCCTTCGACTCATTGATAGTGCGGCGGGTGCGGCCCCATAGATCGACCTCGTAGCTGAGATCGAGCGGCATCTGCAGGTCGGCCAGACCGGTGTTGGGTGGAGTCAGCTTGAAGTAAGGCCGCGCATCAGAATAGCGCTCGCCGGCTACGGAGGGCGCGGCGCCGATGGTGGGATAAAGGAACGAGTGGTTGTACTTGATCTGCGCGCGAGCCTGAACCAGACGCGCGGCAGCGGCCTTAAGGGTCTGGTTGGCAGCCGCGATCTGGGGCTCGAGTGCATTGAGCTGCGGATCGTTGAAGACGGTCCACCAGTCGCCGCGTGGGGTTGTGTCGCTTGGCTTAGCTGGCTGCCAGGGGCCGCCTTCCTTGTACGCTTCGCCTTGCGCTGCGCCACCAGGCGCCTCTTTATAGTCCGGAGCCGTCGGAGCGGTGGGCTTCACATACTTCGGCCCGACCATGCAGCCGCTCAGCAGCGCCAAGGGGAGAAGCCCCGCGAGGATGCTTCCCGCCTTGGCTGCGGCGAACTTCGTTTGGGCGAGTTGCTTGGTTCGCTTCGAAGGGAGTGCGTGCGTCGTTTGAGATTGTCCTCGCATCAGCGCGTCCCCGCTGGCTTTGCAGCATCTGGACCGGAGCCCGTGCCCGCTTCCGAGATGCCTCCACCCGAGGTCACCCGCACCTGCTCACCCTCTGAGATGGAGTCCGAAGGATTCAGCACGATCTCATCCGAGGCCTGCAGTCCGTCCGCGATCTCGACCGTCGCCCCATGATCGCTGCCGATGGTAACCCGCTGGAGATGCACCGTGCCGTCGTGCACCGTCGCGACTTGCAGCCCCTGCGCCCGGAAGAGCAGCGCGTTCGACGGAATGGTCAGTGCCGTCGCGCGCATCGGAACCTTGAAGTGGACAAAGACGTAGGCACCCGGAAGCAGAAGGCTCTTCGGGTTGTCGACATCGACCTCGACGTTCAACGTACGCGATGCCAGGTTGATCGCATTCGAGTTGCGCGTAACCCGACCGACAAACTTCTGCCCCGGATACTCGTCGAGCGTCAAGGTCGCCGTGTCGCCGTCTTTGATATCGGGCGAGTATGCCTCGGGGACCGCGACGAAGACACGGAGCTTGCCGACCGAGGTCATGTGGAACAGCTCCTGCGGCGTGGCGTTCTCTCCCGCGTCGATCAGCGCGCCGATGTCGGTATTACGCGCGGTGATGATGCCATCGAAGGGAGCGTAGACCTTCTCGAATCCCTGCAACTGCTCGAGGCGGCGGACATTGGCCATCGCCGCATCGACGGTCGCGTTGCGCGCCTCCGCGCCGCTGACTGCAACGTCGGTCTCCTGCTTCGAGACCGAGTTCGTCTTGAGCAGATTCTGGTAGCGCGCCGAGGTCGTGTTTGCTAGATCCAGGTTCGCTTGCGCGGTCTTCAGATCGGCCTGCGCGGACTGCAGCTGCTGATCGATCTCAGGGGTCTCAATCACGGCCAACAGCTGGCCCTTGCGTACATGGGCGCCGATGTCGAAGTACCACGTCTTCAGGTAGCCGTTGGTGCGGGCGTAGATCGGGGTATCGACAAAGGCCTGCGTGTTGCCCGGCAGCGCCAACTCATCGGAGGATCCGGAGGCAGTGGGATGAGTGATTGCAACATCCGGGATCGCCATCTCCCTGTTCTCGTTGGCCAGCGCGCGCTCTGCCGCCGACCGCTTGAGGATGCCGTACACGACGACCGCCGCAATCACCGCTGCAATCGCAATCAATCCAAGCCACGCGCCCCGACCGATCCCGGGCTCTTCGGACGCAGGGGCGATCTGTGATGCGGGATGGGCTGATGGGCTGCTCGTACCGGTGTTCGTTCCGTTCGCATTGGTCATACTGCTCTCTCCGTAATCCATTGACTGGCTCTGTCTTTCCTTGTGTGCGATCTCATCTGTGGCCCCGCTCTGGGGCCGTGGAAACCTCGCTCATGCCCCGGCGACGATGGTGTGGTCGGCAGGCTCTCCCGGAATGCCCTCTTCGCTCGAGCGGCCATGCAGCAGGGCAAAGACGCAGGGCACGAAGACCAGCGTCGCGATCGTAGCGCAGAAGAGACCTCCGATCACCGCGCGGCCAAGGGGAGCATTCTGCTCGCCGCCCTCGCCCGCCCCCAGCGCCATCGGAATCATACCGATGATCATCGCCAGCGCCGTCATCATGACTGGGCGGAAGCGGGTAGCCCCCGCCTCGATGGAGGCCGCGATGGCATCGTTGTGATGCTCATAGCGGTCCTTGGCGAACGAAACCACGAGAATACTATTCGCCGTAGCCACGCCCATGCACATGATGGCGCCCATCAGCGCGGGCACACTCAGTGTGGTGTGGGTGATGAACAGGAACATCACAATGCCGGCCAGCGCGGCAGGGAGCGCGGTGATGATGATGAACGGATCCAGCCAAGACTGGAAGTTCACCACAATCAACAGGTAAACCAGCAGGATGGCGAAGGCGAGACCGGAGAGCAGTCCAACATAGGAGGCCTTCATCGTCTCCACCTGACCGCGAACGCGCACGAAGCTGCCGCGCGGGAGGCTCTTCTCGTTGGCCGCCACAATCTTCGCGATCTGGTTGCTGACGGAGCCCAGGTCGCGTCCCTGCACATCGCCATAGATATCCAGGGTGCGGCGGATGTTGTAGTGCGTGATCACTTCCATCTCGCTGGAGCGGGTGATGTTGGCCACGTCGGCCAATATCTCGGGCTGGCGCGCATTGCCGGAGGCGATCGGAATGTTCCGCAGTTCGTTGAGCGAGGAGATATCGTACTGCGGCGTCTGCACCTGCAGGTTATAGTTGACGCCGTTTTTCCAATTGAGGAAGAACATCGGGCTTAGCTGGGTGCTGCCGCTGAGGATATTCAGCAAGCTGCTGCCAACGTTCTGCTCGGTCAGGCCGCCCTGCGACGCCTTGGTACGGTCGACATTGACGGTGAGCACCGGATAGTCGTCCGGCTGCTGAATACGCAGGTCGACGAGGCCGGGAACGTGGTGCAGTTGATCGAGGATCTTGTTTGCGACAACCCGGTTATCGGCGATGTCCTGTCCCTCGAACTGCACATCGATCGGCGCGGGCAGACCGAAGTTCAGAATCTGCGTGACGATGTCAGAGGGGAGGAAATAGAACATCGTTCCCGGGAAGTCGTGGGGCAGGCTCTTGCGCAGCATGGCGACATACTCGGCCGTGGGACGATGATCTTCCTTGAGTGAAACCAGGATGTCCGCATCGCCCGCGCCGATCAGGCCGGAGGTGGCATGCTGGAAGTTCATGGTGCTGTAAGGCAGGCCGATATTGTCGAGGATGTTATCGATCTGCGAGGGCGGCACCTGCTTGCGAATATCCTGCTCGATGAGGTCGCAAACGCGGGCCGTCTCTTCGATACGGGTACCGGACTTGGCGCGGATATGCAGCGTGAACGATCCGTTATCCGTGGCAGGGAAGAAGTTCTGGCCGAGGAACGGCACCAGCAGAAAGGCGCAGAGGCAGCAGAGCAGGAAGATCGGCACGAACGCCTTGCGCGAGAACACCAGGCTCCGCAACAGCCGCTCGTAGTTGGCGCGGACGCGCTCAAAGGTCCGGTTGAAGGCGCGCTGGAACTGGGCCAGCGGATTGCGCGACGGCACCGCGTGGTGGTCATGCGCGGTCAGCAGATACATCGCCAGGGTCGGCACCAGCGTCCTCGAGAGGATGTAGGAGGCCAACATGGCGAAGACAACGGCCTCAGCCAGCGGAACGAACAGGAACTTCGCAACGCCGCTGAGGAAGAACATGGGCAGGAACACGATACAGATACAGAGCGTCGAAACCAGGGCCGGAACGGCGATCTGCGCTGCGCCCTCAAGGATGCCCTCGTGCAGACCGTGCCCTTCTTCGAGATAACGTTCGATGTTCTCGATGGTCACCGTAGCGTCGTCGACCAGGATGCCGACCGCCAGCGCCAGACCGCCGAGCGTCATGATGTTGATGGTCTGGCCCAGAACGCCGAGCACGATGACCGAGGAGAGGATCGACAGCGGAATCGAAACCGCGATGATGATGGTGCTGCGCCAGCTGCCCAGAAAGAGAAGGATCATCAGACCGGTGAGCACCGCCGCGATCACCGCCTCACGAATCACTCCGATCACCGAGCCGCGCACAAAGATCGACTGGTCGCCGATGGGGGTCATCCGCAGCGCGGGAGGGAGAGTCTGGGCGACGCGGGGCAGGATCTCCTTGACGCCCTTCACCACGTCCAGCGTCGAGGCGCTACCGGACTTGAGCACCGTAACCAGCACGCCGCGCTTGCCGTCCTGACGAACGATATTGGTCTGCGGGATACTGCTGTCAGCAACCGTCGCGATATCGCGCAGATAGATCGTGGAACCGCCGACCTGCTTGATCGGCAGATCGTTGAGACCCTCAAGGGTCATCGGCGCGGAGTTGATATGGATGTCGTACTCATCCTCGCCGATCTTGGCCGTTCCGCCCGGCTGTACAACGTTTTGGGTCTCGAGCGCGTTCAGTACGTCGGTCGGCGCCAGGTTTTTGGCCTGCATGGCCCGGGGGTCCATGTTGACCATGATGGTGCGCTGCTTACCACCGTAAACGCTGGGAACAACGGCGCCAGGGATGGTGACCAGCTGAGTCCGCACGAAGTTGAGACCGTAGTCGTTCAACTGCTGTTCGCTCAGGCCCTTGCCGGAGAGACCGATCTGGATGATCGGCACCGTCGAAGCACTGAAATTAATGATCTGCGGCGGCAGCGTCCCGGGAGGAAGGCTGCGCAGTTCGAATTCGGAGGCGGCGGAGACCTGCGCGTTGGCAGTATCCAGACTGGCGCCCGGCTGCAGGTAGACCTTAACCACCGCCTGGCCGGCCACAGTCGTCGACTCGATGTGCTGAATATTGTCGACCAGCGTCGTCAGCACCTTCTCATACGGAGTCGTAATCCGGCCTTCAAGCTCTTCGGGATTCAGTCCCGTATAGGACCAGGCGATCGAAACCACCGGAATGTTGATGTTCGGGAAGATGTCCGTGGGCGTTCCCATAATCACCACCGGCGCCGCGATCAGGATAAGGATCGCGAGCACGATGAAGGTGTAGGGACGGCTTAGGGCAATTTTTACGATCCACATAACGGAAATTCGCCTCGATCAAAACGGGACTTCGACTCTTCTAGAATATGACGACCTAGGTATCGTTTGGTTTCACAGTTTCTTCCGACCCTTCCGTTCGGAATGACCGATAATACTCAAAGAGGGCCTGGCCGCGATGCCGGTGCTCCTCCCGGAACAGGACCCTATGGAACTAAGGCACTTACGTTACTTCTGCGCGCTCGCCGACTTTGGGACGTTCTCCAAGGCGAGTGAACATCTTCATATCTCGCAGTCTGCCATCAGTGAACAAATTGCCGATCTGGAGCACGAGATCGGAGGTTCGCTCCTGGATCGCAGCCAACGGCGTACGCGGCTCACACCGCAGGGCCTGCTGTTTCTCGACGAGGCCCGCAAAATCCTGACCGCCTCCGAGCGGGCTCTGGATGTCACCCGGCGCTCGATCAACGGGGAGGTCGGCACGCTTTCGATTGGCTTTTTTCCCTGGGGAACGCGCGGCTTCTTCGCCCGCATCATCCGCGACTATCGAAAGCTCTTTCCAGAGGTCAGGCTGTCTCTCTGCGAAATGCATGCCTGGGTTCAGATGGAGGCCCTAACCACGGGCAAGATCGACATCGGCTTCACTCGTCCGCTGGAGCCGCCGTTCAACCGCACGCTCCAGGACGAGTTGCTCTTTCGCGAGCCGGTCGTAGTCGCACTGCCCCGTGACCACCCGCTGGCCGGGTCCTCAGTCGACATCACCGAGCTCGCCGCCGAACCGTTCGTGATGTGCGATCGCACCATGACACCGGTCCTCTTCGATAATATTCTAGCGCTCTGCACCGGTGCCGGCTACTCGCCGCGGATCGTCAACACCACCTCCACCTGGTCCGGCATTCTGACCTTGGTCGAGTCCGGCGAAGGCATTGCCCTGGTGCCCTCCGGTGTCCGCCACCTCCGCACCAGCGGGGTGGTCTTCGCCGCACTGAAACCGGAGACCATCCATATGGGCATCGCCATCGCCTGGAACCCCGCCCACGAGAATCCGATCCAGCGCGCCTTCCTGCGGCTGGTGATGGAGAACAAGGAGCGCATCCATCGCACCGGCGGCAGGCTCAGCGCGCACGGCGAAGGCAGCAGCTCAATGGATCTCTACGAGTAGGCCCTCGCCGGACTCGACCACCATCGGGCCGCCCACGGCCGCTCCATCGCCATCGAGTATCGTCGTCAGCACGATATGGCCGGCATCGCACGGCACGGTCTGAATATCCGAAGTCATGTTCAGCAGGATCTGGAACTGCTCGAGCGCCCCGGTCTCCGGATCCAGAAAGCTCCGAATGTAGGAGAGCACGCCGTTCTCCGCCTTCACATCGTGGATGGCTCCGGCATGCAAGGCGGGGTGGGCGCGGCGAAGCGCCAGCAGCTTGCGGTACAGCGCAAGCGGCGAGCGCGGGTCCGCCGCTTCGACCGCCACGTTGGTCTCGCGGAAGCCGGGATTGATCGGCAGCCACGGCTTGCCGGTCGTGAACCCGGCTCCCTCCGACGCGTCCCACTGCATGGGCGTCCGCTCCGGATCGCGTCCCATTCCGATGCCCGGCTGGTGCTTCTCCGCCGGATCCTGGATCTGGTCCGGAGCAATCCTGCCGTTGGTCATCTCCAACTCTTCGCCATAGTAGAGGGTTGGCGTGCCGCGCAGCGTCAGCAGCAGCATCGCCGCGGCGCGCGCCTGCGCCTTGCCGATGCGGCTCGCGGCGCGGGACTGATCGTGATTGCCCATCACCCAATTCGGCCACGCGCCCGCAGGCAGCGCGGCCTCGTAGTCGCGAATCAACTCGGCGATGCGGTCGGCGTTCCACTCGGTCTGAATCAGGTGGAAATTGAAGGGCATCTGCGCGCCCTGCAGATCCGTGCCGTAGTACTGAACGAGGTTCGAGACCGGAAGATAGATCTCCCCGATCAGCACGCGCTCGGGGTATCGGTCGAGCACAGCACGCATCTCGGCCACAATCGCATGGGTCTCCGGCTGGTCCGCCGTATATGCCGGCAACACGCTCCAGAAGTCCGAGGCGCCGGGCGTCCACTCCGGATTCGGAGGATTATTGCGAAACTCCCTGTCCTTGACCAGCAGCCAGATCACATCCATGCGGAAGCCGTCGACCCCCCGATCCAGCCAGAAGCGCAGGGCGTCGTAGATGGCCTCGCGCACCTCGGGATTGTGCCAGTTGAGGTCCGGCTGCTCTCTCAGAAACGAGTGATAGTAAAACTGGCCGGTCGCCTCGTCGAAGGTCCAGCCCGAGCCGCCGAAGTTGCTCATCCAGTTGTTCGGAACGCCGCCGCCGGGCGCGGGGTCGCGCCAAAGATACCAGTCTCGCTTGGGATTGGTGCGCGACGAGCGGCTCTCGAGAAACCAGGGGTGCTGATCCGAGCTATGGTTCGGCACGAAGTCGAGAATCAGCCTCAGCCCGCGCGCGTGCACGGCGGCGATCAGGTGATCGAAGTCCTCGAGTGTGCCGAAGATGGGATCGACGTCGGTATAGTCCGCAACGTCGTAGCCGAAGTCGGCCATCGGCGAGGGGTAGAACGGAGAGATCCAGATCGCTTGCACACCGAGTTCGACCAGGTAATCCAGCCGCGATTCAATTCCGGCAAGGTCGCCGATACCATCGCCATTGCTGTCCTGAAACGAACGCGGATAGATCTGGTAGATCGCTCCGTCCTGCCACCAAAAACGCTCACTGCTCATGCCGCCGCTAGTCCTCCGCACCCAATCCCTTGTGACCAGCCAGCCGCTCGGGCATGTCGGCCAGCACGTAGGTCATTACGGCAAGCGACGCAATGTTCTTGCGGAACTCGGCCGGATCCACTTTATCGAGTGTATCTGCCTCGGTATGATGCCAGTCGAAGTAGTGCTCGGCGGTGGTCAACTCGCCCAAGCCAGGAACGCCCGCCTCCATCAGCGGCTCGATATCGGAGCCACCGCCGCCGGGACGCATCGTATTGGCACCGATCGGTTCCAGCAAAACGCCGATCTGCTTCAGCAGATCCAGCGAGTGCAGTTCGGCTTCGCTGAGCTGCGGCTCCGCGGCCGGACCATTGGGAGTCGCCCGCCGGCTGCCGACCGAACCGTAGCCATAGCCAATCGGCGCCTCCGCGCCGCCGTCCATCTCGATCGCGGCCACCTGTTGCAGTACCTTGTCCCCAAGCCCTTCGCGGTAGGCCCTCCCACCGGCGCCGCCGTTCTCTTCGTTGACCCAGAAAACGATCCGGATCGTGCGCTTGGGCCTCAGGCCCGATCTCTTGATCAGGTTCACCGCCTCGAGCGTGGCCATGATGCCGGAGCCGTCATCCTGCGCACCCTGGCCGACATCCCAGGAGTCGATGTGGCCGCCCAGCACAACGACCTCATTGGGCCGCTCGCTGCCGACGATCTCGCCCAGCACATTCGCACTCTCGGCGTCCGGCTCCATGTGCGCCTGCATATCGAGATGGACGCGCACAGGCTTGCCCTCGGCCGTCAGGCGCGCCAGCATCAAGGCATCTTCAATGGAGATTGCGGCGGCGGGAATCTGCGGTGCGTCCTTGTCGTACACCAGCGTTCCCGTATGCGGAAGCTGGACGGCCAGCGGCGTAATCGAGCGCACCAGCACCGCGACCGCACCCAGCGCCGCGGCACGCGACGGCCCGGAGACCCGGTACATCACTGTGCGTCCATAGCCTTCGTACGGCGCATTGAAGACGACGATCTTGCCCTGAACGCCTGCTCGGCCGAGATGCGTCAACTCGGCAAAGTTATCGACGACAACCACCTCTGCATCGAGACCGCCCGGAGGTGTCGCCACGCTCATTCCAAGCCCAAGCATATGCAGCGGCTTGCTCACCGGGGCGAGGATCGCCCCAGACTCCTGTCCACGCACCCAGTGGGGCACCATGACCTTCTGGACGGTCACATTCTGCAGGCCATCCTTGCGCATCAGGTCGGCGCTCCAGCTAACCGCGCGGCCAAGAGCCTCACTTCCACCGAGACGCCTGCCGATGTGATCACACAGATAGGCGAGGTTCGCGTAGCCGTCAGTATCCTCAAGCGATGCGGCGATCAACTGCCTCGCAGGCCCCGCATACACCTGATCGAGCGGCCGGCCGTCTTGCCCGAGCCCATGCGCCGCATCCCCAGAGAGAAGCGTCAACGAAACCAGACAGCATACGACCTGCGGAATAAAGCGAGAACGAACGAACGAAAGCAAGCGCAAAAGAAGCCTCCAGGGCTGAGCTCAACTGCGATGGAAGGCAGGTCGCGTCCTTCGCTCGAAGCGGTTTGCGGAAACCAAACCACCACCGGCGGAGCCGTTGATTCTACGCCTGCCTTAGACCGCCATTATATGCACCTGGTTCCG
>FSYS01002779.1_pt1 | contig 12996 bp, 12 predicted proteins | sample 1638491 | NCBI WGS metagenome assembly FSYS01 (sample SAMEA3914788, study PRJEB12502) | metagenome | biome: forest; material: soil | place: Canada | collected 2011-07-03 | depth 0.1 m | reverse complement strand
TTTGGCGGCAGCGAGGCCACCGGCCAGCGCGCGCCGTCCCACGTCAACGCGAGCGCAATCTTCGCGGGCGTGGCGCGGCTCATAGAATCAACATCGCATCACCATAGCTGAAGAACCGGTACTTCTGGGCGATGGCCTCGCGATAAATCTCCAGCAGCTTCTCGCGCCCGATCAGCGCACTCACCAGCATCAACAACGTCGAGTGGGGCAGATGAAAATTGGTTAGCAGCGCATCGACACGTCGAAATTCATACGGCGGATGAATGAAGATGCGCGTGCGCCCCTTGCCCGGCCGCAGGTTCGCAGCGGATTCGAGCACCCGCGCTGAGGTCGTTCCGACCGCGATCACGCGTTTCGCTTCCTCGTACGCGACTTCGAGCCCCTCCGGGATTGAATAGAGCTCCTCGTGCATCTCGTGGTCCTCGATGAACTCCGTCTTCACCGGCCGGAACGTGCCGAGGCCGACGTGCAGCGTGACGAACGCGTGCTTGAACCGCGCCAGCAGTTCCGGAGTGAAGTGCAGCCCCGCCGTCGGCGCTGCGACCGAGCCCACCTGGTTCGCGTAGACTGTCTGGTAACGCTGAAAATCGTCCGCCGCGTGCTCGCTCTCGCCCAGCGCCACGCGCCGCCTGCGGATGTACGGCGGCAGCGGCATCTCGCCCAGCGCCTCGAGATCGAGCGCGCCGAAAAACCGCAGCACGCGCTCGCCACCCGGCAGCGTCTTCAGCACCTCCGCCTCGAGCGGCTTCTCCTCCGTTCCGAAAACGAGCCGCATGCCCGGCTTCGCCCGCGCACCCGGCTTCACCAGCGCGACCCAATGCCGATCGCTCGTTTCCTCCAGCAGCAAAACTTCCAGCCGCCCGTCGGTCGTGGCAATCGCCGCCGGCCGCACCTTCGAATCGTTGAGCACGAGCAGGTCGTCCGGGCCAAGATATTCCGGGAGGTCAAAAAAGCGGCGATGCTCCACGCGACCCTCCGCGCGATGATAAACCAGCAGCCGCGACTCCTCGCGCTTCGCGGCAGGATGCGTCGCAATCAATTCGGGCGGCAGCACGAATTCGTAATCAGCAGCGAGCGCGCCGGGTTCGCGCGAGCGGTTATGGGGTCGGGACATAAATGGTTTTACAGTATCAGCGTGGCCCGGACAACTTGTCGTCCGGGTGGCGTAGCCACAGGAAGCCACCGGAAAGCGCGCGCATAAGAGTGACCTCCTGCGCGCTCCCGCGCCCGGACAACAAGTTGCCCGGGCCACCAAACTCACTCAGACAATCCCGACGGAGGGATACCGCTCCGCCAGCAGCTTTTTCGAGGCCAGGAACGCTTCGCGCGCCTCCTGCAGCTTCGGCTGAAATTCCTCCGGCGTGCAGGGGCCTTTCTCGATGTAATGCAGGATGGTGCCCACCTCGGTAAAGCCGAAGTTCAGCAAGCAGCCGCGCAGCGCATGGGCCAGCGACGACACCGTCTTCCGGTCGCTCGCCATGTCCTTGCTCGCCAGCTCGTCGAATTGCCCATCCGCGCCTCCGACCAACTCAAGCACGATCGCGGCCATGTCGGGTTCAACGTTGTTGGGGTCATCGCCCAAAAGTGAGGCGGCCTGGGACCAATCGAAAGCGGGTTCAGCGGGTGAGCTCATGGAATACAGCGTCCTCCTAGGAATGAGACCAATGGTTATACCTGCGCTACACGCAAATGCAATATTCGCGTGTGCGAAATGTCACCACCTTGTGACCTAGAACGGAATATCGTCCTCGTCCTGCGGTGCCGGAGGCCGATCCTCCGAAACATTTGAAGCAGGCGCAGCCGTACGACCGGTTGATGAGGCCGCGCGCTGGTCGCCGCCGGAATAATTTCCAGCCGGGCGAGAAGAACCTCCACCACTCCCGCCGCCAGCAGCGGGACCACCACCGAGAAATTGAATACGGTCCGCGCGCACCTTCAACCGGCTGCGCTTTTGGCCTTCCTGTTCCCACTGGTCGAGACGGAGCTGGCCCTCGACAAAAACGGGGCGGCCCTTCGTCAGGTACTGCTTGCAGTTCTCTGCCGTACGGCCCCAAACCTCGACATCGACGTAGGTGACCGTTTCCTTGATCGTCCCGTCTTGCGCCTTGTAGCTGTCGTTGATGGCCAAGGCCAAGTCGCCAACCGCCGTGCCCTTCGGTGTATACTTCACCTCCGGGTCACGCGTGAGATTCCCCATCAGCAGGACTTTGTTGAGACTCGCTGCCATGGTGCGCTCCTTCCGCGCTAGGCGGTGACGGCTTCCTGCTTCAGATAAAACTGGCGGTAGACGACCTCGCTGAGCGCGAGTTTCGCGCGCAGCGGTTCGATCTTGTCCGGCGTAAGCTGGAATTGCACGTTAACGTAGAAGCCGCTGTCGAGATCGCCCGCCATGCGCTCAAAGCGCTTGCGATCCATCTTTTGCGTGCCGTTGATTTTTCCGCCGAAGCTTTCGATCTCTTTTTCGATCGATTCAATGGCTTCCTTGAGGCCCTCGTCTTTGCCCTGAATATTGAGGATAAAGAGCCCGTCGTAGTTATTCATTTATTGCATTCTCCTGGATCACTTGTCTTGGGTCCAATGGAGGACCCATTGAACTTGTTCATAGCTACGGCAATTCCCTCTGTCTGGCAACAATCAATCGCCATTCGGGCCGTGCAAATCATCTCTCCGAGTGTGTCTTCCTGCTTCGAGTCGAAGCGCGAGAGCACCCACTTCTCCAAACTCCATCCCGGAGGCACCGCGTCCACGCCGCAGCGTAGCCGCGCATACTTGTCCGTGCCGAGATGCGTCTCGATCGACTTCAGCCCGTTATGTCCGCCGGCGCTTCCGTCGGATCGCAACCGGATCTGCCCCATCGGCAGCGCGACATCATCGACAACCACGAGCAAATCCGCCGGCGTCAGCTTCAGCCATTCAACCCACGCCGCCACGGCCTTGCCGCTGTCATTCATGTAGATCATCGGCTTGATCAAGCGCTCGCCCGATTCCAGCGCCGCCACTTGGGAAAATCGCGCGGGCTCGTTTTTGAACGCGAAGCTGTCCTCATGCGCCCACGCATCGAGCACCATGAACCCCACGTTGTGCCGCGTGAAAAGATACTGCGCGCCCGGATTGCCCAGGCCAACGATAAGCTTGAAGGTGGGCATTTACTTAAAAAATGTAGCGGCGCTCTATGAGCGCCGGTAGATAAAAAGATCGTCGCGTTCAAACCCGAGTGGCCGGCAACGACAGGCGTGCCTATGTTGTCCGGGTGGTTTAGGCCACAGGAAGCCACCGGAAAGCGCGCGCATAAGAGTAACCTCCTGCGCGCTGCGCACGCCCGGACAACAAGTTGTCCGGGCCACAAACCAAAACTACTTCTTCGCGTCGGCCTTCGGAGCTGCCTTTGCATCCTTGCCGCCCTTGGCATCCGCAGGAGCCGCCCCCTCCTCCACCTTCTTCTCCTTGATGACTTCCGGCTGCTGCACTTCCGCCGTCGGCACCTCGGCCACTTCTTCCTTCGGCGCGAACACGCTGAACACCGGCAGTTCCGGCGGATTCGCCGCCTTCACGCCCTCGGGCAGCTTGAGCTCGCTCACATGCACCGAATGTCCGATCTCCAGATGGCTCACGTCGACCGTGATCAAATCCGGCAGGTCGCGCGGCAAGCAGGCCACGCGGATCGTGCGCAGCATCGTCTCGAGGAGACCACCGCCCGTCTTCACGCCCAACGGCTCGCCCGTGCTCGTCACCGGCACTTCGGCGTGCAAAATCTCATCCTGCGCGATTTCGTGCAGGTCGATGTGGATAATATAGTCCTTCAGCGGGTGATGCTGCACGTCGAGCAGCAGCGCCAAATGCTGGTTCACCTTCTTGCCCTCGGCATCGGTCAGCTCCACGTCCACGAGCACGTTCTCGCTCGACGACTTCTGCAGCAGCGACGCCAGCTTCTTGCTCTCGATCTCGATCGGGCGGGAATGGACCGCCGCGTCACCCTTAGACTTGCCGTAAAGCACACCGGGAATGCGGCCGGCTTTGCGCACAGCCTTAACCGCCTTGCGGCCGAGACCGGCGCGCTGAGAAACTTGAAGAGAGATTGCCTTGGACATAAATCGAGAGGGTAAAAATGGATTAAGGTGAGCCGGACATTAAAGCGAAGCGCTCCAAGGGGGTCAAGGGCGATTTTCAATCCCCTGTCACCCCCTCGCCGCGGCTATCCCACCTTCGGCAACTCCGCAAAAAACGCCAGCGCCGCCTTCTCCCCGCGCAGGTCCGCCGCCGATTTACGCAGCACCCAGTGCTCCACGTGCGACGCCGTCCCGCCCGCCGCCAGCGTGATCGCCGGCGCCAACGACTCCAGCTCGAGGATCGCGATGTTCGTGAAGACCTCAAAGTTGCACCCGCGATCCGGATACGGCAGCGCCGCCGAATACGTGAAGTGCTTCGCAAAGACATTGTCGCCGTTCTGGTACGCCACCCAGCCCGTCGGCAGCTTCAGCCCCAGCTTCGTCGCCGGCATTTCCGGCAGATAGCTCACGCGCAGGAAATTCTCGCTGAAGGCATAGCGCCCATCGCTCAAGTCCGTGAACGGCCACAGCACCATCTCGCGATTCGGCAGAAACTCCTCCTCACGCACCGCGCGGCCATCCGGAAATTCCGACGGATGCAGATCCAGCTTCGGCTGTGGAATCAACGCCACGCCGCCCGGCGCCATCACCGAAAGCACCCACGGGTAGATATTCAGCGGCACCGCCGTGATGTTCGTCAGCAGGTGCGTCACCTTCACCACCTCGCCCGCCTGCAACTCCACGCGCAGCGTCTTCTGGAAACCAAACAGCTTGTTCGCTGGCTGCGTGATCTCCACCTCGTCATCGGAAATCTTCTCGTACGTCACGGGCCCGTTGTCCGTCGCGTACGAATGCGAACCCTCCGGCGCGCTCCAAAACCGGTGCCCGCCGCGGATCTTCCAGTCCGGCTCGCCTGAGCCGCCCAGTTGTTCCGGCATCTCCACGAACACATTCCTGTCGCCCGGAAACGCGTAGCGGATCACCCGTGGCCCGACGTCGAGCGTGATGATAAGTTCGGTGGTAGGACCCTGAAGGCGCAAATTGCGCTTCCAGCCGGCGTAGGGGATTTCCTGGATCATGAATGTCGTGTGGGTATGGAGTTGAGAAATGAATCGTAGTACCGGCTATAGATAATCATCGGGTCAAACAGCCGCCGGCAACGCCGCTGCTGCCGAAACGCCGGCTGCTGCTCCAGCCAGTCAACCGCCTCCGGCAGTTGCGCGATGTCCTTGAAGACAAACGAGCCCGCGCCCTCCAGCGCGCGATATCCCGGAATCTCCTGGCACCAGACCGGCATGCGATGCATCGCCGCCTCGAGGACCGGTAGCCCGAAGCCCTCATTGCGCGACGGGAAAAACAGGCAATCCGAAAGCAGGTACAAGTCCCGCAGCGCCTCGTCCGGCACGGGGAAAAAATCGCTCACGAAGATAATATGGCGCTCCAGCTCCTCCGGGATCGATTGCCGCGTAAACGCGCTGTAGTGCTCCGCCATTCCGGTGTCCCGCCCCTTCGCCGCCGTGATCAGTAGCAACGGATTCCGCCCCACCGCGATCAACTCCTTCACCACCTCGATCGCGAACTCGATGTTCTTGCGCACCATGATCCGCGCCGGCAGCAGGAAGACGAAATCGCGCCACGGAATTTCCAGCGCCAGCAGTGCCTTGCGCACATCCGCCGTGCAGCCGAACAGCCGCGCCGGGTCCACCATGTTGGGGATGATCTGCGGCGTCGCGCTGAACTTCAGTTGGATCTTCAGCTCCGCCGCGCGCAAGTCCGACGTCGCCACATAGATCACTTCCTTCGACGGCGTCCGCATCAAATTCCACGGCGGCTGCGTCGGGTTTGGCAGCGCGTAGTCGGGATTCGTCGCCGTCAAATCATGTGTCCACGCGATCATCTTGTGCCGGCCCGCGAGATCATGCAGCGCGCGCGTCAGCGGCAGGTTGAAGTGCACCGTGAAGATATTGTGCACGATCGTCAGGTCCACGCCGTCCAGTTGCGCATCCAGCGCATCAATCAGCTTCGAGCGATAAAAATTAAACCCCTGGTCCATCTGCCCGCGCTCCAGCACCGCGCGCGTTGTCTTATTATGCGGATAATCCGGCGACATCTCCGGAACCACCACCACCTCATATCCCTCCCGCGGATCCTCGCCCGCGCCCGTCAGCACTTTCACCTCGTGCCCGGCCGCGACGAACATGTTCGCCTGGTCGCGCACCATGTTTTCCACGCCGCCCATCTCCGGCCAAGTCGTGTAGTGAATGAGCGCGATTCGCATGGGCCGTCGCAGAATAGCGGCGCACGCGCGCGGAAAAAGGCTTTTTTGAGCAGTTGTCTTAACTCAACCGCTTCCCAAACGTTAAAAGTACAATATCCAAAACTACTTCCCGGCATCAAACGTCGTAAGAACGGCCACAACTATCGATGTTAACACTACTTATGCTTTACAATTACAGGAATTTCATCCTAGCCTGTAAAAGACTGTGCAAATTTGCAAAGTCTAGACAGATGCAGGCGAAAATAAATAATTAACCATAACCTCCGACGATCTCCGTATGAACTCCTCGCTGAAACGGTTCGCTTTCCTTGCTTGTCTCTCTCTCACTCTTCATCCCGCTCAAGCGCAGCTCAGCACCTGGACAGGCGACGCAGGCGATAATCAATGGTCCAGCGCCGGAAATTGGAACCCCGATGGTGAACCCACCGGCGACGCCTTCATCCAATCCACCGCCAGCATCACGTTGCCAACCGGGGGAACTTCCGTCGGCGCAGTTGACATCTTTGGCAACGGCAACCTCGTCACGCTCACGGGCACAACCACCACCAACTTCAGCACCGGTGCCATCTTTGTCTATCATGCAGGAGACTTGGTTCTCAACCTGCAGCCCGGCAATCAATTTAACGTAGCGGACGATGGGAACTTTGTCGGCGATAGCTCGTTCGGCTCTGGCACTTTTACCGTTAATGGCAACGGCACCCTTGCCTTCTCGGGCGGCGTCGACCCGCTCTATGTCGGCGCTGGCAATGTCGGCATCATGAACCAGAACGGTGGCACGATCTCCATTAACGGGGCGCTCACGGTCGGCTCCGACAGCGACGAGTTCGGTAACGGGGGAGCAGGTGGCGTCGGCATCTATAATCTCAGCGGCACCAGCACACTCTCTGTCAGCCAGCTCCTCCTCGGTGTCGGCAGCAGCCCGACCGCACCCACGGCCACCGGTACATTCACCATGACCGGCGGACAGGTCACCGCCGGCCTCGTCACCCTCGGGGTGAACGGCGTTACCGAGACCGATGCCGTCAACGGCGACAGCGGTGTCATCAACCAGTCCGGCGGCAGCTTCACCGGCACCACGATCGAAATCGGCGAATCCTCCGGTGGCATCGGCATCTATAATCTCAGCGGCACCGGCACCTTCAACGGCACCACGGTCGCCATTGGCGACCAGGCCGGCGCGATCGGCACCTTCTTGCAATCGGGTAGCAGCACGGGAACGGTCACCACTCTCGAAGTGGGTGAAGCCGGCACGGGTGCTTACGGCCTCTCCAGCGGCACCCTCACCGTACTCACCGGTGGCGGCATCGTAGTCGGCGACCAAGCTGGCTCCGTCGGCACCTTCACACAATCCGGCGGCGACGTCGTCACCCAGGGCACCTCCGGCATCACCGTCGGCAACGACGGCACCGGCTCCTACATTCAGCAAGGCGGCACGAACACCGTCGCCGGCGCGCTCGACGTCGGCACCGGCGCGGGCACCGGCACCTACACGCTCGACGCGGGCACGCTCACCGCCAACAGCGCAATCACCATCGGTGGTGGTGGCGGCACCGGCGTCTTCAATTACAACGGCGGCACGCTCAATGCCTCCAGCGGCATCTTCGTCGACAACGGCGGCACCTTTAACCAGGGCGCCGACTTCACACCTAGTCTCCAAGAGATCGCCCTCAGCGCGGGCGCTATCTATAACCTCAACGCCGGCGCCACCCTCACCATTGGCGGCAACATGACCGGCGCCACCAGCGGAATCTTCGCCTCCAATGGCGCATTCTTTAACTTCAACGGCGGCACGGTCTCCGTCACCGGCCTGAATTGGGTCGACGCCCTCAACGGGGCGGTGAACGGCAATTCCACGATCGACACCAACGGCCTGACCGCTCTCCTCACCGGAACTCTCACCGGCAGCGGCGTGCTCACCGTCACCGGCGGCGGCACACTCGACATCACCACCGTCGACAGCAGCACAGCCTCATGGGGCATCGATGCCGAGAACGGCATCGTCTCCGCCAACGCCACCACCTTCCCCTCCACTGGCGGCATCACCATCGGCTCGAACGGCACGGTCGAGATGGCCACGGCCGGCACCGACAACCTCAGCGGCGCCCTCAGCGGCACCGGCGTGTTCGACGTCAACTTCGGCAGCAACACCGACGTCCTCGAGCTCAGCAGCGCGGCCAGCTTCGGCGGCGGCACCACCAACCTTAACGGCAACGGCACGCTGGAAGTCCTCAACGGCAGCTTCGGCAACATCACCGGTACCGGCAGCCTCACGATCGGCGCAGGCCCCGGCACCGGTGCCGTCTCGCTCAACGGCACGAACAACACCTACACCGGCTCGACCTTCATCAACCAAGGCTACACCCTCACCGCCTCCAACCTCAGCGGCGCCGGCGTCACCAACGACGGTTTCCTCGGCTCCAACGCCCCGCTCGGCACCACGCCCGCCACCACACTCAGCATTAACGGCCCTCTCGTCTCCACCGGCACTCTTCTCTTCCGCATGGACGCCGGTAACCCCGACGTCATCGCGGTCAACAACACCGCCAACATCTCTGGCGGCGTCACCCTCCTCGATGCCGGCGGCAACTTCTCCGGCCCAATCGTCACCACCGCCGCGAACGGCGACCTGACCTACACCGGCCCTGGCACCATCACCGCCAACGCCCTCGTCACTGCCACCCTCGCGCCTGACGCTAACGACCGCGATCTCATCCTCACCCTCACCACCACCAGCATCAGCTCCCTGCCCGGCATCAACCTCACGCCCAATCAGGCCGCCGTTGCCAGCGCGATCGACCCCATCCTCCTCAACCCCACCAACCTGACCCCGGGCCAGTCGCAGAACTTCAACATCCTCATCAACGACATCGCGCCCGCCGGCGCCAGCGCTTCCCAGATCGCCAGGAACCTCGAGCAGCTCACGCCGGAAAGCCTCCAGTACGGCAACTTCATCAACACTGAGCACGCTACCTTCCTCGCCCAGAAGGTCGACTACATCGACACCCTCATCCGCCAGGATTCCACCGGCTTCAACGCCAGCGCCATCAACATCACCGCGCCCGGCTTCGACAGCGGCCTCGGCCAGATGATGCAGTCCCTCCTCGCCTTCGACGCCCCGCCCTCCGGCGGCTACCACACCAATGCGCCCAACGGCGTGAACTATTACCCCGGCCAGGACGGCACCATCTCCACCACTCCGACAACGCCCGATGCCGTCGCTCCCAGCCAGACCCTCGACAGCCCGACCATCTCCGACAGCCCCGCTCCGCCTCTGCCCCTGCGCACCGAGCCCCGCAACGTCGAACTCCGCCAGCCCTACTCCCACTTCAGCGCCTTCCTCGGCGGTGACGCCACCCTCGCCAATCTCAATCAGGACCAGGGTGCCTCCTACGCTCCCTCCTCCAAGGCCAGCTACACCTCCGCTGATGCCATCGCGGGCGTCAGCTACCGCATGAGCTCCAATCTCTCCGCTGGCGTCCTCATGGACTACAGCCACACCGACGCCGACACCGACAGCTACGGCAGCAGGACCCACATCGACAGCTACTCGCCCGGCGTCTTCGCCACCTACGGCGACAAGGGCTTTTACATCAACGGCCTCTTCGCCTACACCCGCAACAGCTACAGCACCGACCGCGTCATCCCCGTCGTCGGCTCAACCGCCAACAGCAGTCCCGACGGCAACCAGTTCACCGGTGCCCTCGATGCCGGCTACGACTTCCATCCCGCCTACGGCTGGACCATCACCCCCCTCGGCGGCCTGACCTACACCCACATCGACGTCGACTCCTTCTCCGAAAGCGGAGCCACTCCCGCCGACCTTAACGTCGACGCCCAGCACGACAACAGCCTGCGCACCCGCCTCGGCAGCAACCTCAGCTACCAGGTCCAGCTCGGCCAGATCAGCCTCCTGCCCAGCTTCAGCGCCCAGTGGCAGCACGAGTTCCTCGACGAAAACGCCCCCATCACCAGCAACTTCAGCGACTTCAACTCCCAGCCCTTCACCATCCACTCCGTCACCGAAGGCCGCGACACCGCCCTCATCAGCGTCGGCCTCACCGCCACCCTCGACACCAACATGGCCGTCTTCCTCCAATGCACCGCCGACGTCGGCGGCAACTACGACGCCGAAAACATCGTCGGCGGCTTCAAGGGCAGTTTCTAAAGCACGCCCTCCTCAAAAAAAGCGGCGGCCTTCGGTCGCCGCTTTTTTTGTGCCTACGCTTCTCGTTCATTCCGTCATTTTTTGAGGGCCATTTCCACAGCCCATGCATGACCTCCCTGCCGGAAAAGCGGGGCGAAACCGGAGGTCGAAAGCCAAGCCAAATCCGATGAGGTGGGAAGGGTTCGGAAGCTGCCGGCATAAAAGCGTCCATGCTTTTTGAAGTGGGTATCCTCGGATGCCGAGTAAAGGTAATCGATGGCCTCGCCAAGGTACTCACCGATCTCGATCTCGACGCCGCATTCCTCCCTGATCTCCCTCACTAAGGTTGCTTGCGGAGTTTCGCCGGCGGAACTTCCCCCGCCGGGCAGGAAGTGAGAGCCCCCGCTACAGATCGCGGCAACTCCACGGTCGCGATCCAAAATGACAGCATAAGCTCCACTTCGAACGACGCCCCAGCAGCTCCACGAGATTCTCAGGATAGACCGTATCGCTCGTTGCCTCCAGTTCTTCCGTTGACCACCACCTGTACTCCGCCATGACCTCTTTTTCAAAAGCCGTCCACCCTTCGCGGCATAAGTCTTGCCGCGTGACCTGCACCCGGAAATAGCGCTCGTCCGCCACTACCTTTTCGCCGCTAAAAAGTTGCAAAATGAATTCACGCTCGGCCACCGGCTCCCCCACGCTTTCAACAGCAATTCCCGTTTCCTCCAATAGCTCGCGCCGGGCCGCTTGGGCAAAGGACTCGCCTTCCTCCACCGCACCGCCGACAGTCGCCCAGTAATCATCGCCAGCGGTCGGCCCGCTTTTGCTGACGAAGCGAAACAACAGGACATGCCCCTCCTCATCCACGGGCAGAAGTCGTGCAGAAGGTCGTCGCCGCATGGAAATTCCCTTGTTTTTCACTGTGAATGGAGCCGAGATTAACTGTCACGCATAGGCCACCGTTGCAAGGCCGTCGAGACGTTTGCGCGATGGACGCCGATTCTGCTTGCCCGCGCGCGGACGGGCCGTATTCAAATCGGGGCGATGTTTTCCTCACCGTGGCAATGGCTCTGGCCGCTGGCCTTCTATCTCGTCGGCTCCGTCCCGACCGGCTACCTGCTGGGCAAGTCCCGCGGCCTCGATATCCGCCAGCACGGCAGCGGCAACATCGGCGCCACCAACGTCTGGCGCGTCATGGGTCGCAACTGGGGCCTCCTCGCCTTCGCCACCGACTTCTTAAAGGGCTTCCTACTTCTATTTATCCTAAAAATAGAGGCTCCCTTGGTGAAAGAAGCCTGGACCACCGACCTGCTCCTGGTCCTCTGCGGACTGGCCGCCATCATCGGCCACAACTACACGCCCTGGCTCGGCTTCAAGGGCGGCAAGGGCATCGCCACCTCCGCCGGCGTGCTGGCCGCGCTGATGCCGCCCGTGCTCGCCGTGGCCTTCTCCCTCTGGGCGGCGCTCACGCTGGTCACCCGCTACGTCTCGGTCGGCTCGATCGCCGCCGCCCTTTCGCTCGCGCCGCTGGCCTGGTTCTTCTACCCCGGTCGGTGGATCCTCTTCGGCCTCGCCTGCCTCGCCGGCGTGCTGGCCATCTGGCGGCACAGAGGCAACATCCGGCGGCTCCTCGACGGCACCGAGTCGCGCTTCGGCTCCGGCAAAAAGAAGGACTCTCCATGAACATCGTCATCCTCGGCCGCGGCGCATGGGGCCGCGCCATCGCCGGTGTCGTCGAGCGCCTCGGGCACCAGCCGATCCTAATCGGCCACTGCGACGCCGCGTGGCCCGAGGTGAAGGCCGACTACGTCCTCATCGCCCTGCCCGTGCAGCATGTGCGCGAGACGCTGGCCCGCTTCCCCGCGCCGGGCGTGCCGGTGCTGAGTATGAGCAAGGGCCTCGAGATCGCCACCGGCGAGCGCGTCAGCCAGGTCATCACCGAGGTGTGGGACGAGCCGCGCGTGGCGGCACTCTCAGGGCCGACCTTCGCCTCGGAGATTGCCGCCGGCCTGCCCGCCATCTGCACCATCGCGGCCGAGGACGAGAAGTTGGCGCGAGAATTCCAGGCCGTGCTCCATCAGCCGAACTTCCGCACCTACACGTCGGGCGATCTCATCGGCGTCGAGCTCGGCGGGGCGCTCAAGAATATTTACGCCATCGCCGGCGGAGCGTGCCAAGGACTCAACCTCGGCCAGAACGCGCAGGCCGGACTACTCACGCGCTGCCTCGCGGAGATGACCCGCATTGGCGTCAACGCCGGCGCGCGCGCGGAGACCTTCGCGGGCCTCAGCGGCATCGGCGATCTCATGCTCACAGCAACGAGCTCCCAGAGCCGCAACTTCCGTTTCGGCGCGATGCTGGCGCAGGGTCTCACCACCGACGAAATCCTCCCGCAACTCGGCGGCGTCTGCGAGGGCCTGCCCACGACGCGCTCGGTCCATCTCAACAGCGCCATCCCCGCCGACTCCAAGCCGATCGTCACCCACCTCCACGCCGTGCTCTACGAAGGCATGCCCATCGACAAG
>FSYS01001437.1_pt1 | contig 13016 bp, 9 predicted proteins | sample 1638491 | NCBI WGS metagenome assembly FSYS01 (sample SAMEA3914788, study PRJEB12502) | metagenome | biome: forest; material: soil | place: Canada | collected 2011-07-03 | depth 0.1 m | reverse complement strand
GACGATGTTCGGATAGGCACCGCAGCGGCAGATGTTCCCATACATGCCCTGCTTCACGTCGTCATCGCTCGGTCCGCACGGCTCCTTCAGCAGCGCGACCGCGGACATGATCTGGCCGGAGGTGCAGTAGCCGCACTGGTAGCCGTCATTCTCGACGAATGCGGCCTGCATCGCATGCAGGTTGCCCGGCTGTCCCAACCCTTCGATCGTGGTGATCTGGTCGTTGGTGTGCATCATCGCAAACGACAGGCACGAGTTCACCCGTCGGCCATTGACGTGTACCGTGCAGGCTCCGCACTGACCGTGATCGCAGCCCTTCTTCGTGCCCGGCATGTTGAGGTTCTCGCGCAGGCAGTCCAGCAACGTCACCCGCGGTTCGATCTCCAGCTGATGCTCCTTTCCGTTCACGTTCAGCGTAACCGGAATAGCTCCCGGAACCTTGGTCGCCTGCTCCTGGGGTGTCTCGGCCGGCGCAGCCGCAAGCAGCGGCGGTGCGGTCGCGGCAACCCCCGCTGCTCCGCTCGCTGCCATCAGGTTAGTGAGGAACGATCGGCGACTTACGCGTCCAAAGAGAGTTTCCTTGTTCGCTTTCGTCGTGGCATCCACCTTCTCGCGTTCATCGTTCTGCAAGTTGTGGCCCTTGTCTTCCGGAGTCTTGAAGTCGTTTGGCATTAAAATCCTTCGAACCGAAATCTGCTCTTCTGATTCTCTACGACGTGAGACGATCCGTGTACGACGGTAGACGCCTCCAGTCCTCTTTTTATCGGAAGAAATAAAAAAAAGAGCGTGGCTTCTGAAGCCACGCCATGCCAATCGAAACCGGACGTTCTTGGTCTTAGTTCGGATCGTAGAGCAGCGTGAGAAGCAATTTGTTCTCGCCAAACTTGTACGACCGGTGGTTTACCCGCACACTGGCTGGTCGGTGCACCTGATACGAGACCCCTTCAATCACCGTCGGCACCGAGAGGGAGCACGCAGAGTCCAGCCTAGAAATCCTGTTCTTCCAGCCACCCGCCAGCATGTTGCAGAGTTCGCCCCGGCATCGCAGACAGATTCACCGACCGCGTCCACCTCCACTCCGCCCAGCATCGCGCCGGTAATCGCAAGCGAGCCCGCCGTGCCAACGCTGATCTCGCAGATTCCCGACATCGCCCCGGCGAAGCCGACAATTGCGGTCTGCTCGTGGCGCAGCGCCCTTCCCGACGTGGATGGGATCTCGCCCTCGGCCTCGATCTCGATGCCCAGCATCACCGCAAAGACCTCTTTCACGGTTTCATCCATGAACAAAAGATTCTCCAGTGTAAGCATCTCGCAACGCACACGCGCTGACTTCGAATCCGACAGAACTGTCGCCATGGCACCGACCACCCACCCTTCCCTGCTGCGATTTGCGTCTTGCCCGGCGACCCATAGCCTCGCCGGTCCATCCGGACCAAGCGCCTCTAGCGCAGCAGGGCCAACACCTTCTGCTTGACATGATCCGGCGTGAACGGTTTCCGGATATAGCCGCTGGCCCCTACAGCGACCGCCTCGCGAACGTGCTCCGCGCTGCTCTCGGTCGTTACCATGGGCCAGGTTCTGCTCCCGCTTCGCCCGCAGTAGCTCCAGCCCGCTCATCACCGGCATGTTGATATCGCACATGATCAGCTCGACCGTATGTGCCCTCAGAAGTTCCAGGGCCTCCCTTCCATCCCCCGCCTCAAGCACCTTTTGAAAGTCCAGCCCGGCGAGCGTCAGCGCACGCAGCACAATCTTTCGCATCATGGCTGAGTCATCGACAATCAGAATCGTTCCCCGCATCTCGGCTTCTCCTGCGATCACGCTCTTGGGGCCCGAATCTATTCCGTGGGCTCTCAGTCAATATCGGCAGTGGACGCACCACCATTACGCAGAATCGCGACTTGCCGTAACCGTTGCGGTGGCATTTCCGCCAGAGAACCCGGCAGAGAATCAAGGGGGAATCCGGGAGAGTTCTAAACGCGGCGGGCCGCCGCATACACGGCCGTCTCAATCGCCGCGGCGATATCCGGAAGCGCCAGCACACGATCCACCGCACCCAGGCGAAACGCCTCTCGCGGCATCCCGTAGACGACGCTGCTCGCTTCATCCTGGGCGATGGTGAAGGCCCCAGCCTGCTTCATCTTCAACATCCCTTGTGCTCCATCCGCTCCCATGCCGGTCAGCAACACGCCCACCGCGTGTTCCCCCGCCGCCTCCGACACTGACGCGAACATCACATCCACCGACGGCCGCTGATAGCAGACCTGCGGTCCGCTCCGCACCTCCACGCGATAGCCGCCGCCGGAGCTCCGCAGCAGCATGTGAAAGTTGCCCGGTGCAATCAGAACCCGTCCCGGCACCACCTCATCCCCATCGACCGCCTCCTTCACCTCCAGCCGACACAGCTGATCCAGCCGCTTCGCGAAGGCCAGCGAGAAGACCGCCGGAATGTGTTGTGTGATGAGGATCCCGGGAGACGCTCCACCAAGGTGCGTTAACACTTCCTGGATGGCGCAGGTCCCGCCCGTCGAAGCTCCAATCGCGACCACGACGCGCGCATCCGCACCCAGCTGCGCCTTGGGCCTCACACTCCGCGCCGTCGCACCCGGGAGCACAGCGTACGGCGCCGCCTTCGACGCGATTGCACCGCTTGACTCGCTCGTGACCTCGCTGACGGGCAGCGGCCGAACTCGCGAGTATGCCGCCGCGCGCAGCTTCGTCGCCAGTTCCAACCGCAGATCTCCCACCGAGTACGGCCCCGCCGGCTTGGCCATCACATCCACAGCCCCGTAGCGCAGCGCCTCCAGCGACTCGTGACACGACGCCGCTCCCAGCGAACTGATCACGATCACCGGCATGGGATGAAACTGCATCAGCTTCTTGAGAAAGGTGAGGCCGTTCATCCTCGGCATCTCGATATCCAATGTCACGACGTCCGGCTTCAGTGCTAGCACCTTGTCGCGCGCGATATAGGCATCTGGAGCGGTCCCCACCACCTCCATATCGCTCTCCGCAGCGATGGTTGTGGTGAGAATCTTCCGCACGATCGCGCTATCGTCGATCACCAGCACGCGGATCTTTCTGGCCGCTCCAAACCTGCCCTCTATTGCGTCATGAGGCATAGCGCCAGCACCCCGCTATCGGTCTCGAGTAGCTGGTGAACTCCGCTATCCATCCCCTGCATCAGATCGCTGGAAACCTCCACCAATGGGTGAGAGAGTTTAAAGTGTCTCTCGGTCTCCATGCGGCTCAACACCGACCCACAGATCATGTTCGCCATCTCGCCGACCATGTCGCCGATCGCGGTCTCGGTCATATCGGACTCCTCTTCACCAAAGAAGTTCGCCGCCAGCAAACGCGCCGCCTCCGTGCTCAACCTCAGCGTGAAGGTGCCCGACAGCTCGCCCTTAAACTCAAGCCCCGCCGCCCATCCCTCACCACTCAGCGGCACCTCCGAAGCACCCATCACGCTGGTAAAGTACATCGACTCCAGCACGTCGGTTGCGGAGGTCAACAGTGATGCTTCCAGATCGCTCTCAGTTGGGTTCATACGCCCCTCCCGCCAGTAATTTCGTCATCTCGCCGCCAAGATCGCCGGGAAGAAATGGCTTTCCCACATACCCGCCCGCTCCCAGTTCGAGCATCTGCTTCACGCGGCTCTCGCTCCGGTCCGTGGATAAGACAAGCACAGGAATCGCCTGCAGCGCGCTGTCGGATTTGAGCGCACGCAACAGCTCCTCACCATCCATCAACGGCATGTTGATATCCGTGAGCACAATATCGACCCACTCGAGTCGCAGCAGATCGAGCGCCTCCTGTCCGTTGTTGGCCTCGAGGCACTTTCCCAACTCGATGCCGGTAAGCTCCAGAACCCGGCGAACGAACCGCCGCATGGCTGGCGAATCATCGACAATTAGCACGTTATAGGCCACTCGATACCCCTTTCAACGCCGCGGGCACAGTCATCTCCTGCTCCGCTGTTCCCGAGGTACGCAGCATCACCCTTCCGGTCGCGACCTCGATGCGCACAGTGCGCGAGGCCACTCCGCCAATCTCTTCCTTTCGCACCAGAACCCCTGCCTTCCAAAAGATCTTGCGCATCGCCAACTGGTTCTTCTTGCCAATATTGAAGGTGCCATTGGGATCTAGCATCTGCGCTCCGCCCGCGGCCATCACAATCAGCCGAGACTTCACGCCTCCCAACGCATAGGTCCGGTGAAACAGCTCCGGAATGCCGGTATCAGCGTACAGGAACGGCTTCAGCTTGGCCTTCGCCGGATCCAGGCTGGACTCCGGGAGCATGTAATGCAGCATCCCCGCCACCCGCGCGACCGGATCATGAATCATCACCGCAATGCACGATCCCAACGCATGCGTGACCAAAGTATCGTCCGGGTCATTGCTTACCTTGCAATCCCCAATCCCCACCACTTGCAAGCTCATCGTGCAACCTTCCTGGCCCCACGTCCAAACATCGGTTTACGATACGTCGCGGGCTCGACATAGTCGAGATCATGTTCCATCGTATTCAGATTCTCCGAGTGGCCGATCAGCAGATAACCTCCCGGCCCGAGATGCGCCGTCAGCCGCTGCACCAGCGCCTGCTGCGTCGGAGTATCGAAATAGATCATAATGTTGCGGCAGAAGATCACCGAAAAGATTGGCAGCGAGGAGAAGTTCCCCATCAGGTTCAGGTGCTTGAACTCGATCATCGCGCGCAGCTCCGGCTTCACGTAGTATGCCACCTCGCCCGGTCCCGTGCTGCGCAGCAGATAGCGCTGCAGCAACGGCATTGGCAGCCCGCGAAACCGCTCCGCCGCATAAACCGCGCGCTCCGCCTTGGCGAGCACGCGGGTGGAGATGTCGCTGGCAAGAATCCGAATCTCCGATGCATCCGTTCCTCCCAGTTCCTCGGCGATCGAGACCGCGATCGAGTATGCCTCCTCCCCGGTGGAACACGCCGCGCACCACACGTCAATCCGCCTCCGCCCCCGCAGCTGCGGAAGGATGGTCTTCCGCAGGAAACCGAAGTGCTGCGACTCGCGGAAGAAACTGGTGTGGTTCGTTGTCAGGTCGTCCACCATCGAGACCAGCGCCTCCCCACTGGCATCGCTCACCACATGGTCGTAGTACTCCTGGAAGGAGCGCAGGCCAAGGTGCCGAATCTTCTTCGACAGACGCGCCAGGACAAGTCCCTGCTTGCCCGCATGCAGGTCAAGCCCAAAGTCCTCATACGCCAGCTTGCTGATCTTCACGAACTCCGGCTCGCTCAGCCTCAGCCCATCGTCCTGTCGCACCGCCATACCTCCCGACATCCCCATCACGACCTACCCTGCGCTATGCCATCGATATCCAAAATCAACCCGACCCTCCCGTCGCCGAGAATGGCGCAGCCCGCAAGCCCCCGCACATCCTTGAACGTCTCGCCCAAGCTCTTGATCACAACCTCCTGCTTTCCAACCAAATCGTCCACAAACAGGCAAAACGGCCTTTCCTCGCACTCCACAACCACCAACATTCCCTCCACAAGCGCTCGCGAGCGCGGCTCGAGCCCGAACCGCGCATACAGTCGCACCACCGGCAGCAGCCTCCCGCGTACGATCGCCTTCTCTCCCTTGCCCTGGACCGTCGACAGCACCGACGGCTCGGGACGGAACATCTCCGTCACGGAGAATATCGGCAAAATGTAGCGATTTTCACCTACGGCCACGACCAAACCTTCAATAATTGCGAGCGTCAGCGGCAATTTAATGAAAAAAGTCGTGCCCCGGCCTGCCTCGGACTCAATATCGATGCGGCCGCGCATCTTCTGCACATGTTTGCGCACTACATCCATGCCGACGCCGCGGCCTGAGATGTCGGTGATCTTCTCCGCGGTGGAGAAGCCCGCCTCAAAGATCAACAGAAAGATCTCGTTGTCCGAGAGCTGCGACCCGGTCTTCACCAGACCACGCTCGACCGCCTTGGTGAGGATCTTCTCGCGGTCCAACCCGCGACCATCGTCCGCGATCTCGATCACGATCTGGCCGGATCGGTGATAGGCAGCCAGCCGAATGCGAGCGGTCGGGTCTTTGCCCGTCGCACCTCGCTGCTCCGGAGCCTCGATGCCGTGGTCGATCGAGTTCCGCACCATGTGCAGCAAGGGATCGGAGAACTGCTCCGCAATCGTCTTGTCCAGCTCCGTATCCTCCCCGCTGGTGACGAGCACGATCTGCTTGCCCTCCTTGCGCACCAGGCGCGCCGTCTTCTGAAACTGCAGCCCGATCGGCGCCATGCGCATGCTCGTCGTAATCCGCTGCACATCCGCGGTGATCCGGGTCAGCTGCGTCAGATCGCCCACCAGCCGCGAATCCTTGATGGCCGCCAGGTGGGAGTTATGGCTGATCAAGGTCGGCGCGATCACCATCTCGCCCACCATATTCATCAGATGGTCGAGCTTCGCCGTCTCGATGCGGACCGACGCCGCGTCGCTCGCTCGCCGTTCCTCACGCACGGGCAGCGAATTTCCCCCCTCCATCGGGCTGATGGCCGAAGACGCCGCCCTTCCCCGCAGGTTGATCACACCCTTGACGAAGACAGGCGTATGCGGAACCGGAGTCACCTCTTGAATCCCCATGATCTCGCGCACTTTCAGCACGCGCGCCCCGAACTCTTCGCTTCCGAGCCGGAAGATCAAATACTTCCCGGCGCGGTCTTCCCGAGGGCTGCCGGCTACCTGTGAGGACCCAATCAGTGCCGTGGGGAGCATGGACTCTTCTCCTGTCGCTTGCTAAGGGATCGCGGCACACTCCTCGGCGCCGTTCCAGTCCCTCATCGGCAGAGTCCCGGCTTTCCTTAGCGCGTCGTCCCTTCCCCTAGTGCGAAGCCCGTATACAGCGCCCCGAGCAGCTCTCCACTCTCCGAGAGCACCGGCTCATAGGCCGCTACAAACGGCTTGCCCAGCACATACACCGCGCCGAAATGACTCCGGCCCTGCCGCAGCCGTTCCATCGCGAGCCCTTTTGGATTCAGCACCGTTCCCGTCGCCCGCTGACCATCCGCCCGCTTCACATTCGTCGCCGCGCGGACCAACCGCTCGCCATCCCGCACAAAGAGCGTCGCCACACACCCTGTCCGGGCGTTTACCTGATCCACCCATCGGCTGCCATCGATGGCCTTGACCGATCCAAAATAAAGCCCCGGAATCTGCTCCGTCGGTACCGTTACATCGGGCATGGAGTAGCGTCCGCGCACGACCGCCGGCCCCGCCTGCGCGCACAGCCCATTCAGTATCTCGAGCCCAGCCCGCACCTTACTCTCATGTGCCCCGATGCGGCTCACCATGCTCTCCGTCGCCTGCCGCTCGGCCTCCATCGCCCGCGCCTTCTCCACATGCAACTCCGCCAGCCCCGAGTACAGCCGCGCGGTGCAGGCCACCATTTTCATGCTCATCTCGGCCGAGGCATCGGCCTCCTGCGTGCACTCACCCGCCAGATCGTCGATCTGCTTCACACTCGCCGCCACGCGCTCCACCGCGACGATCTGCTTGTCCGAGGCACTCGCCACTTCCGCCGACATGCTCTCCACCTCATGCATCGCGGTGCGAATCCCCTGGAACGATCGCTGCACCTCGAGATTCTGTCGGATGCTGCTCTCCACCGCCGCTTTCCCCACCTGCATGGAGCGTTCGGCAGCCTTAGCACTCGCGCTCATCCGCCCAATCTTCTTGCCAATCTCGGTCGTCGACGCGCTGGTCCGGTCCGCCAGCAATCGAATCTCGCGCGCAATCACGCTGAATCCATCCCCGGCCTTCCCTGCATTCGCCGCCTCGATCGCGGCATTCAGTGCCAGCAGATTCGTCTGCCGGGCGATCTCGCCCACCGTCAGGACGATGCGGTCCACCTCCGCCATCCGTTCCGCGAACTCCTGCATCAACTGGGCGCTCGTGCTCACCGTCTGCGCCATCTCCTGCATGGTGCGTCTGGTCGCCTCCATGGTCTCGTTGCCAAGATCCGTATCATGCGCTACCGCGCCGGTCCGTGCCGCCGTCTCGCGACTGTTCGCTCCGCTCTGCTCGGCGGCCAGCCGGATCCGCTCCTCCATCTGTCCCACATCGACGATGCGTGCACGCTGCTCGTTCGACTTCTTCGCCCCCTCCATCGAGGTCACCACCAGCGATCGGCTCAGCCGCGCAATCTCCTGCGCCGCCTCCAGCAACTCCCGCATCGCCGCATGCTTGTCGCGCCTGCCCCGCCTCCTTCCATGCAGAGGACGATGCCCCGTGGCGTTCGTTGCAATACCCCGACCAGCCAAGAAGCCCAAGCCAGAGCCAGGACAAGCGACTGCCTTGTCCCGGCCGACAGGAATACCGAAGATTCGCATAACGGCTCTATCGGCACACGCCACCCGATTTCAAGCGGGGCGCAGGTATTTTCAACGAGGAGCAAACTGATACTCAGACCGCCTACGCTTCCACTAGGCTCCGTTCCGAGAGCGTCTTCAGCGTGTCCTTGCTCAGCGGTCGCTCATGCAGCAGTAGCTCCGCCGCCCGCACTCGCGCGTTGGCATGGAACCAGCGCTGGAAGACGTTGTCGCGCAGCAGATTTGTAACCGCCAGCAGACTCATTCCCTGATGGTGCGCCATCCACGACCGCACCAGCTCCGGCTGCTGTCCCTTCGCATCCCGGCCCTGGGTATAGTCGGCAGCTTCGTAGAAGCCGAACGGCCCCACCCACCCCATCGCCGCCATCTTGCGCAGATTCGCAATCGCTTCGGTCCGCAGCAATGGCAACGCGAGGAATGTCGCGTACGGCGCGATCACCGGACCATCCTCCGCCCCATACTTCAACGCCAGCTTCGGAATCCCCCAGGCCTGGTATCCATAGCGCCCCAGTTCATCCATAGAGGCAAATCCCGACTCCGAGATGCCCCACGGAATCCCGCGCACATGCTCGCTCTGAATCAGCGCCGCCGCCTCCAGCGACTGCGCAATCAGCGTGTCGGGGAAGGTCCGCATCCACAGCGCCGGCATCAGGTACTCGAACATCGTGCCCGTCCACGAGAGCAGGCACGGCCGTCCCTTCACCAGCACATGCGAGCGGTCCAGCTGGAACCACGACTTCTGCGGAATGTCGTTCTTCGCCACCGCCAGGAACGACGCGATCCGCGCCTCCGAGGCCAACAGGTCGTAGCACGCCGAGTGCAACTCGCCGCTCTTACCGTCATACCCGATCGACAGCAGCTGCCGCTCCTCCACGAGCAGGAAGCCGTACTCCATCGCCTCGGCATTTCTCTCCGCCAACGCCGCAATCGTCGCGACATCCACCTCAAGCCGCCGCAGCCGCTCGCTCGCAGCCGGCAACAGCGCTCTCAGAGCCTCGATCGCCCGCGCCTGCTCGGATCCCTGCGCGACGTTCTTCACCGCCGCCGTCAGGCGCTCCTCCAGCTCGGCTACGTACGCGACCGCATTCTCCAGCGTCGGCACCCCGTACAGCGGAGCCTCGTCCTTCGTCGGCAGCCCGTCCACCGAGAACGCAATGTCGAACTGTGGCAGCAGCCACGGCACATACTGCTCCGCATAGGAGGCCAGCGCAGCCTCGCGACGTCGTAGCTCGCTCGCCGGCCAGGCAAGATCCGCGGCATCTGCACCCGCACCGCCGCGTGTCTCCAGCAACTCCCGTACGCGGGACCGCAAAGACGACCTCGCGGGCACGCCAGACCTTGGAGCGCCATATCGCGTAGCCCCGTTCTTCTTCGTCTGCTGCGGACTCGCCGCCTCGCGCACCAGCTCCAATCCTGCGAAGGCCTCCATCTCGAGAAGCGGCCGCTTCCGCAGATCCAGCGCCCCCGTGTGCAGCGTATAGAAGCCCGCGGCCAGGTTGCCGCTATCCACCGCCGACACCGTATACGGCGGAATCGCCGCCAGCGTCTGTATGTCATACCAGTTGTAGATATGCCCACGCTGCTTCTCGAGCTTGTCGTAGGTCCCCAACGTGCCCAGCGACGCCTCAGCAAACTCCGGCAGCGTCAGGAATCCAAACTCATAGGCCGCCTGCCGCGCATTGAACAACATGCCCAGGTTTGTCGGCGACAGCTTCAGCACCTGGTGCATCCCCTGCTCTTCCACGTTGTCCGGAATCAGCCAGTGGTTGCGCGCGTCTCCAAACTCCGCGAAGTAATGCCAGATCGTCAGCGCCTGCTGCTTCAGGAACGCGATATCCGCCGGCCGCAGCGGCGCCTCACGCTGCGCTGGCGGCGAGTTCAGCCACTTCGAGATCAACGGAGCGCAGGCCCACAACACCAGCACCGGCGCCGCAGCAGCCAACGCCCGCCGATGGTGCCACGCCAGCAGCGCCGCAATCGCCAGCGAAACCACCGGCGACAGCCGCAGATACCAGTCCAGCGGTGTCTTCTTCGCAACGCCCGCCTCCGCCTGCGCCGCCGTCTCCCACTCCAGCATGTGCTTGCCCGAGATGAACCGCCGCGCCATCGAACGGAAGATCGCATCCAGCGACAGCAGCATGTGGTGCGGCAGGAACGCCAGGTTCAGCAGCGTCAACCCAGCCGAGTTCCAAAGCGTCTTGAAGCCGTCGCGTGCCGCCGGCACGCTGAGCTTCAACAACGCCCGTCCGAGGTCGAAGCCCAACTGCACCAACGCCGGCAGAAGCAGCAGAACCAGCGTCGCCGCCGTCCAGTACAGCGGGCCGCCGGTCAACACAAACCAACCCGCCACCAGCAATAGGAACGTCACCGGCTCAATCAAACTCCGCCGCAGGTTATCGAAGATCTTCCAGCGCGAGATCGTGCTGATCGGATTCTCCACCAGCCGTCCCTCTTCATCCGGCACCTGGCTGAAGATCCACTGCGCAATCTGCCAGTCGCCACGCACCCAGCGATGCTTCCGCCGCATATGCGCCGAGTAGTGCGACGGGTAGTCGTCGATGATCTCGATGTCCGTCACCAAACCGGCTCGCGTATACGCGCCCTCGATCAGGTCATGCGACAGCAGCGAGTTCCGCGGAAAGCGCTTGTCCAGCACCTGGTGCAGCACGCTGACCTCATAGATCCCCTTGCCCGCGAAGATGCCCTCGCCAAACAAATCCTGGTAGACATCCGAAACCGCCCGCGTGTAGATATCGAAGCCCGTCTCGCCCGAGTACAGCGCCGCCATCCGCGACCGCGATGCCGACGACACACTCACACCCACGCGCGGCTGCAGAATCCCGTAGCCCTTGGTCACCACCCGCATCTTCGGATCGATGATCGCCTGGTTCAACGGATGCGCCAGCGTTCCAATCATCCGCGCCGCCGTCCCGCGCGGCAACTGCGTATCGGAGTCCAGCGTGATCACGAACCGAATATTCTTCAGCACGCCCATTGGCCCAGCCTTGATCGGGAAGCTGTCGCCCTCCTGCAACAGCAGCTTATTCAGGTCCAGCAGCTTGCCGCGCTTGCGCTCCCAGCCCATCCATACGCCCTGGCGCGAGTTATACACACGGTGCCGATGCAGCATCACGAACGATCCGCCCTTGCTCCCGGCGTACTTGTTATTCAGCTCATCGATCGCATGCGTCGCCATCCGCACTAGCGGGTTGCGGTCATCATCGAGCGGCCGCGTCACCGAGTCCGCAAGGTCGGTCAACAATCCAAAGTGAATATTCGGGTCCTGATTGGCGAGATACCGCGCCTCCAACTCGTCGAACAGATCCCTTACCTGTAGTTCGTTCAACAGCAGCGTCGGAACCACCACCAGCGTGGTCGCATCGGCCGGCACGCCCTTCGAAAAGTCGAGCTTATTCAGCGCCTCTGCATGCAGCAGCGACGACACCGTGCTGTTGATCAGGTCCACGCCGCCCTGCGTCGCCGGCAGCAGTGCCAGCAACAGCGCGAAGATCACGGCCCACGTATCGTGATGCGGCACCAGCGGCGCGATCAACGCCACGATCAGCAGCAACGAGACAGTAAAGATTCCCAGGATATAGAAGTCTTCATTCCACTGCCGCAGCGCATCCTGCAGCCGTTCGAACATTGGCGGGTTGTAGCTGATCCTGACCTTCAGCTTCTTCAACCCCTCCGCAAAAAGGTAGTACCCGATATGCGAGCAGCGCAGCGCCCGGCGCGGATCGCTCTCCGGCTCCAGACTTCCCTTCCGCGCCATCTCCAGCGCCAGCTGCGCCGTACCCACCTCGGTCAGGTCGCCGTTTTTCGCCAGGTCCGCAATCCGTATGTGATACGCCGAGCGAGTCTCCGCCTCCATCCGCGCAAACACACCCGTGGGGTCCTGGCGCAGAATCGAATTGAACACGATCAGCGATTCCAGCAGGTCCCGCCACTCATACTGGTTTAGCCGCCGCAGGCTGTGCAGCGCCGCCGAGAAGGGCGACTGCTCGATCGGCGGCATCTCCACCAGCGCAAACGCAACGTCCGCCTGATCCAGAATGTACTCAAGCTCCGCCAGCTTCAGCGCCTGTGGGATCACCCGCACCTCCTCCAGCAGCAGCGGGTCGAGCATCTGCGCCTGGCCTACATACACCGCCAGCGAATCCGCCGACCAGATTCCCTTCGCCGTGGCCACATATCCCTCGGCCAGATTCATCACCCGCGGCAGATCCTCGCCTGTCGCCAGTCGAATCAGCGGCAGCTTCGCAAACGTCGCCTTCGCCGCTTCGGCCGAGATAATCGCAGCCTCCAGCATGCGCGTGCTCTCGAGCAGCTCCAGCTCCGGCGTCAGCTCCTTGGTCGTGGCGCGCAGCTTGGCCGCGGCAAGCCGCTCCTTCAGCCGCACACTCAAATGCTTCAGGCGCTCCGGTAATCCGCCTTTACTCGCGTCGCCGGTCGCTGGCCCCAGCATCTGCCACTGTGCCGTCAGCGCATCCGCGCCCGCCCGCAGCTCCACCTCGGTCACATCCGGACGCTCCGGCAGTCCCTTGGCGGAGATCTCCGGTGCCGGCGCCGTGGGATGCATCGCCTGCTCCGAAATCATCGGTTCTTTTGAAGATGCTGCCATCTTGTCCTCTCTTGCTCGTTCGCGATTGGGT
>FSYS01001810.1_pt1 | contig 13053 bp, 10 predicted proteins | sample 1638491 | NCBI WGS metagenome assembly FSYS01 (sample SAMEA3914788, study PRJEB12502) | metagenome | biome: forest; material: soil | place: Canada | collected 2011-07-03 | depth 0.1 m | reverse complement strand
GTTCTGGAAGGAGGAAGAGGCGGGGGAGGAGAGGATCTCGGACAATCGTTTTCGCGAGGCGGAGGGGCGGCTGGAGGGGCGTGGGGAGAATAAGGTGCTGGCGGTGGGGTGTCCGTTCTGCAAGAGCATGCTGGAGAGTACGCCGGGGAAGGGTGCGGGGAGCGGGATTGCGGTGAGGGATGTGGCGGAGTTGATGCTGGAGGGTGTGCTGCGGCGGGCTGGCGAGAGTGTGGTGGCGCGGCCGGCGGAGGGGACGGGCGCGGTGGCGGTGGTGGAGGCTCCGGTCGAGGTTGCTGTGCCGTTAGAGGTTGTGGAAGCGGCGCCGGTGGAGACGGCGGAGGTTGTGGAGCCGGTCGTCGTGCGGAAGAAGTGGGCGCCGAAGGGTGCCGCGAAGGTGCCGGAAGCGGTAGGGCCTGAGGCTGCGATGGAGCCGGGGACTCAGATTACGCCGGTGGTGGTGGAGAATGCGGAGGCGGCGCCGGCGAGGAAGAAATGGGAGCCCAAGAAAAGTGGGAAGGATCGTGAGGGTGGGGAGTAGGCGCGCCCGGCTGGGCAGCTGTTGTTTCCTGACGGTTGGTCGGCGGCTGGAGGTGCCCAACCGTTGGAATCACTTCACGCGGTGGAGGGTGAAGTGGGCATGCACCGGCTGATTGTTCGGCATCATGTAGGTCCAGTCTTCGGTGTGATGGTCGGCGTCGATGGCGGTCAAGACGACGTGGTGCATGTGACCGTTCTGGTTGTCGCCGGAGAGGTCGGCGAAGTCGAATTCCACGGTTTGGCTGCCGGGTGATTTTCTTGCCACCATGCGGGGACGGTTGCCGGCGTCGCAGTAGTGAACGAGCGTGAGGTGATCGCCGTCCAGATAAAACATGGTGACCGGATGGTCGTACTTGGCAGGGTCGAGGGGTGTTCCCGAGGTCTGCATCTCGTGCACGACCGCATTGCCGCGGGAGGTGATGCGCAAAGAGATGTGTACGGGGCCGTTGTCGGACATGCCTTGCATCGGCGGATCGGTGCTGACCGGCCCTTCCCACTCACCGGCTAGACTTTTGACGGTGCTGAAAGACGCTTGCGCATCGGACGGAGCGGGGGTGGTAACGGTGGACTGGGAGTGCGCCCGGGGACAAAGGAGCAACCAGAGGGCGCAAAGGGTTAGCAAGGCAGCGGGTGCGATGAGCTTGAGTGATTTCACGGGTTGGCCTCCTAGGGAGAGTTGCCGTTACTGGATGTAGTGTTGTATATAACTACAACACTAGTTGTGTCAATCACGTTTTTAGCCTAATTGGGGGATAGTTCGGTCGGGTCGGAGCCAAAAACTGGATCACGTGAGGTTCGTGGGAGTCAGGATGAGACGTGGAGGCTGTGCCGTTGAAATAAGGCCTTGTGCGCCTGTGGAAAAGCAGGTAGAACAGGGGGTGGGCGGGGAATTCTCGGAGATTCACCCAGGACTGGAGATGTTTCATGGCGGCAGGATCAACACAAGGACAGCTGGCGCTCCGCGAGGTGATGGATATTCGCCAGGCGGCGGATTACCTGGGGATCAGCGGGGATACGCTGTACCGGTATGCGTCCGAGGGGTTTGTGCCGGCGTTCAAGCTGGGGAATCGGTGGCGATTTCGGAAGAGCCTGCTGGATAACTGGATGGATATGAAGAGTGGGGTTGCACCGAAGGGGCCGGTGGAGCCGGGGAAGAAGAAGCCCGTGGCTAGTGCGCGATAGCGGAAGATCTGTCCGAGCGGCGGAGCACACGTTGTGGGCTTTTGGGCGTTGCATCAGGCGCGGCTTGAATGCCCTTGAACGCAACCGGCGACGGAGATGAGAGGATTCGCTGCACTCGGGCGATGAACTGTGCGGGGCCTTTCGAGACGTTGAACGTTTCCGCGGATGACCCGGGGTCTTGGGATGACTTCCAGTTGATCAAGTAGAGATACTTTATGGCTGGTCGCAAAGATTCGGACACAGCGAGCACCCTGCCGATATCTTCGAGGGAGAGAGTGTGTCCCAGGATCAATAATTTGACATGCTCCTGGGAGAGGATTCGTTCGACATCAGCGAGTTCCGTTGTTGCGGAGGTTGGGTAGCCGTGATTCTCCAACAACAGTTGCCTAGTTGCGAGTAACGATGCGTCTCGGCCATACAGAAGCACATCGGTGGGCATGGGCAACGCTCCTGAACCGAAATTTTCAAACTCACATTCTCCACCCGCACGGTGAAGCTTGTCTGTCCGCTAGCGGACAGAGGCTCATGGAGAGAAAGCGGTGATTTCGGAAGGAAACGCTGTCGGGATGAAGCCTTGGCAAGAGGCGAAAGCCGACACCGCTATTTGAGATGGCCAGGGTGGGATGGGGTGTGCAGTCCGCGCGGGGCCCGCGTGCCAGGGATTGCAACGCGCGCCGGCAGATGCGGGGGCTGCTCCTCCGTGGCGCGGGTGAGGGTGTAGTGGGTTAGTTCGGCGGGACAGTTGAGGCGGAAGGGCAGTTCCACGGTGCCGATGCCGCGGTTTACGTAGAGCTGCATGTGGGCGAACTGGAACATGCCTTCGACGTACTTCTGGCCCATGGGGGGAAGGATGAGCGGGCCGATGTAGGGAAGGCGGATCTGGCCGCCGTGAGAGTGGCCGGAGAGCATGAGGTCGATGAGCGGGAAGCGGGGATGCTCGATGACGGTCTCGACGTAGTCGGGCTCATGGCACATGAAGATGACGGGGGCGCGGGGGTTGGGGGGGATGGCGAAGTTGAGGTCGGGAACGCGGGTGCCGGCATCGTTGGCGCCACACAGCCAGAGGATATCGCGACCGCGTTCGAGGGGGGTGTAACTGTCGATGAGGATGGGGGTTCCGTGGGCTTCGACGGGGCGGATGACGTATTCGGCGCCGACGTTGACGTCGTGGTTGCCGAGAATGCCGAAGCGCTGGGGGGCCTTGAGGGTGGAGAGGATCTCGGCGCAGACGCCGGCTGCCTTCCAGGATGTCTTGAGGGCGAGGGGGCCGCGGCTGACGAAGTCGCCGGTGATGAGGACGAGATCGGGGGCCATGGCGTTGACTTCGGCGACCATGCGCTCGAGGAAGTAGGTCTCGGTGTACTCCTCGAGGTGGATGTCGCTCATCTGGACGATGCGGAAGCCCTCGAAACCGTCGGGGAGATTGCGGATGGGGATGGTGAGGCGGGTGATCTCGTACTCGTGGCGGGCGTAGGTTCCGGCGTAGGTAGCGACACCCAGGCCAGCAGCGGCGAGTGTGGCACCGAGAAAGTTGCGGCGTGTAAGCAGATGCGACCCGGAGTGATCGTTGGGCGTGGAACCTCGATGCATACTCCATGATACCGAGTATGGAGAGTTGAGGGTAACTGGTAAGGCATCGCATGAGGCGTAGTGGGTGTGATTGCTCGATCACGCGGGTAAAATGGGGGGATGCGCGAAAGAGTACGACGCAAAGAAGCAATGCAAGCGGCGTTGAAGGCTGGGGCAGATGCCCTGGTCGTCACGCACGGGCCGGATGTTCGCTATCTGAGCGGCTTTACTGGCTCCAGCGGAGCGGTTGCGCTGGTGGGTGGACGAGCTGCATTGTTCACGGACGGGCGCTATACGGCGCAGGCCAAGGCCGAGGTGGAAGGGCTGCGGGTGGTCATCGACAAGCGGGCGCCTGGGTTGCAGGCCGTGGAGTGGTTGGCGGCGGCGGGGGTGAAGAAGTGTGCGTTCGATGTGGGGCAGACGGCGGTGGCGGCGCTGGAGTCGATGAAGAAGGGGTTGCCGGGAGCGGTGCGGCGAAGCTTTTTTGTGGCTACCGATGGACTGGTGGCGCGGATTCGACAGGTGAAGGACGAGGATGAGATTGGCCGGATGCGGCGGGCGGCCGCGCTGGGATGTGGGCTGTTCGATGCCGTGCTGCAGTATGTGGTGGCAGGCACGACAGAGACGCAAGTAGCGGCGCAGCTTGAGTTTATGGCACGGCTGGCGGGTGTGGAGGCGATGAGCTTTGAGACGATCGTGGCCAGTGGCGAGCGGTCGGCGCTGCCGCATGGACGGGCAACGGGGGCCAAGTTGCCGGCGAAGGGCTTTGTGACGCTGGATTTCGGGGTGCTGCTGGGGGGGTATTGCTCGGACATGACGCGGACGGTGCACCTGGGGAAGGCGAGCGCGCAGGAGTGGGACGTGTATCATTCGGTGCTGGAAGCTCAACAGGCGGCGGTTGCGGCGGTTGCGCCTGGAGTGACCTGTGGCGACGTCGATGAAGCTGCGCGGTCGGTGCTGCGGAGTGCAGGGCTGGAGAAGGCGTTCGCGCATTCGACCGGGCATGGCGTAGGGCTGGAGATTCATGAAGGACCAAGGATTGCGGCAAAGCAGGACCAGGTACTGGAACCCGGGATGGTGATTACGATCGAGCCGGGGGCGTATCTTTCTAGAGGGACTGGATTAAGGGATCGGCGTCCGGGCTCGCGCGGCAAAGGGGTTCACCCTGTCGCAAAGGCGTTTGGGGTGCGGATCGAGGATATGGTGCTGGTGACGGAGCGCGGCCACGAAGTGTTGACGGCTGCTAGTCCGAAGAATTGGATCGAGCTGTAAGGCTGGGTCAGGGATTAGGAAAACGAAACTTTAGGAGTTGGAACGCATGGCAGGTACGGAAGGAAACGATTTGCGCGAGTTGAAGGAGTTGGTTGAGTTTCTCAAGGCCAACGGGATCGCCGAGTTTGAGATGGAGCGGCCGGATTTGAAGGTGGGGCTGCGGTTTGCGGGCGAGACGCCGGCGGCGGCACCGGGCATTGACCCGGCGCAGATGGCGGCGTTGCTGGCGGCAGCGAAGGGCAGTGGAGTTCCCGCGCCGCTGGCAGCTCCGGTGGCGGCAGCGGCTCCGGTGAGCCTAGCGGCGGCAGCGACGCCGGAGGCTCCGGCGGCTGAGGCTGATCCGTGGGCGGGGGCGCATATTGTGAAGTCGCCGATTGTGGGTACCTTCTATGAATCTCCATCGCCGGACTCGCCGCCGTTTGTGCAGGTGGGAGACACGGTTGCGGTGGGTAAGGTGCTTTGCATCGTGGAAGCGATGAAGCTGATGAATGAGATCGAGAGCGATGCTGCCGGGAAGGTTGTGCATGTGTTTGTGAAGCGCGAGCAGCCGGTGGAGTATGGGCAACCGCTGTTTGCGGTGAAGTAGGTCGCTCAAAGGAAAGACAAGAGCCTTGACGCAACGGTCGCGAAGAAGAGCGCCACGTTTCGCAAAGGAAGACAAGAACGGGCAATAGCAGATCCTTTGGCCATGCTGAAGGATGGAAATGCAAGCAGAAGCAACAGCAAATATTGGGATTCTCCGCTGCGTTCAGAATGACGAAAGATCGTCGCGATGGCGAAGGACTGGTAAGGGTAAGGGCATTGAATGTTTCGTAAGGTATTGATTGCCAATCGTGGGGAGATCGCACTGCGCGTGATCAGCGCGTGCAAGGAGCTGGGCATTCGCACGGTTGCGGTGTACTCGGAGGCGGACCGCAATAGTCTGCATGTGCGGTTTGCGGATGAGGCGATCTGCATTGGGCCGCCGCCGTCGAAGGACAGCTATCTGAATGTTCCGGCGGTGATCTCGGCTGCGGAGATCGCGGGGGCGGATGCGATTCATCCGGGGTATGGGATGCTGAGCGAGAATGCGAACTTCGCGGAAGTTTGCCGTGCGTCGAATATCAAGTTCATTGGGCCTCCACCGGAGGTGACGCGGATGATGGGCGAGAAGGCCACCGCGCGGCAGACGATGAAGAAGGCCAAGGTGCCGATTCTGCCCGGAAGCGATGGGGCGATCGAGGATGTCGATGCAGCGCTGGAGTGGGCCCAGAGTGTGGGCTATCCGGTGATGCTGAAGGCGGTGGCGGGTGGCGGCGGTCGCGGCATGAGGATTGTTCGCAGCAAGGAAGAGCTGCCGGCGCTGTTCCAGCAGGCATCGCATGAGGCGCTGAATGCGTTCTCGAATGGCGCGCTGTACATGGAGAAGTTTATCGAGCGCCCGCGGCATATCGAGTTCCAGGTGCTGGCCGATGAGCATGGCAATGTGATGAGCCTGGGAGAGAGAGAGTGCTCGATTCAGCGGCGGCATCAAAAGCTGATTGAAGAGGCTCCGAGCCTGCAGATTACTCCCAAGCAGCGCGAGGAGATGGGCAAAGTCATCCGGCGGTCGCTGAAGGATATTGGCTACTGGAATGCCGGGACGATCGAGTTTCTGATGGATGAAGATGGGTCGATTTACTTCATCGAGATGAACACACGCATCCAGGTGGAGCATTGCGTGACCGAGATGGTGACGGGTGTGGACCTGGTGAAGGCGCAGCTGCGGATTGCGGCGGGCGAGAGGCTGGGTGAGATTGTTCCGGAGCAGCCAAAGATGATCGGGCATGCGATCGAGTGCAGGATCAATGCGGAGCATCCGGAGAAGTTCACGCCGAGCCCGGGTAAGCTTACGGTGTTCAATGTGCCGGGTGGGAACGGTGTGCGCGTGGATACGGCGCAGTATGCGGAGGGAGTTGTGCCGCAGTATTACGACTCGCTGATTGCCAAGCTGGTGTGCCATGGCAAGGATCGCGAAGAGGCGATGAACAAGATGCAGCGGGCCTTAAGTCAATTTGTGGTGCAGGGAATTCATACGTCGATTCCGTTGCATCAGCGGATCTTTGCGGATGAAGAGTTCCGGTCGGGGCAGTTCGATACCAAGTTTATGGAGCGGTTCCTGGAGCGCGAGAAGCTGAAGGCTTAGGGATGACGCTGCCGAGGCTGTATGCGATTGTTGACCGGGCAACGCTGGACGCTCGCGGGATGAGTGTGCGGGAGTTTGCGCGGGAGATGGCGCAGGCTGGGGTCGGCTTGCTGCAGTATCGGGATAAGGTGGGAGCGCCGAACGAGGTACTGCGCGCGGCGGCGGAGATTGCTGCGGAGTTTGCGGGCAGGGACTGCTTGTTGATCATGAACGATCGTGCGGACCTGGCGTTGCTGGCAGGGTGGGGGGTGCATGTGGGGCATCTGGATCTCGCGCCGGAAGATGCGCGGCGGGTGCTGGGAATGGGGAAAGTGATTGGAGTTTCGACGCATAACGATAGCCAGGTGATGGCGGCGGATGCGAGTGCGGCGGATTATGTTGCGGTCGGGCCGGTGTTTGGGACGTCGACGAAGGCCGATGCGGAGCCGGTGGTGGGACTGGAAGGAGTGCGGCGGGCGAGGGCGTTGACGCGGAAACCGCTGGTGGCGATTGGTGGAATTACGCGTGAGAATGCGCGCAGCGTGATGGAGGCGGGAGCGGATTCGTTGGCGGTGATTGGTGGATTGGTGGTGAAGGGCGAGCAGCCGGGGAAGATTGCGAAAGACTTTCTGGAAATTTTGGGATAGGGTTTGGGTTACGTGAATTCTGAATCCAGTGTGACGGAAGTAAAGATGCAAGCAGGTCCTACGCCTGCGGCGAAGGATGACAACTCTGTGAGCGTTGCTGCGCCGAAGTTTGTGCAGGGGATGGGGCTGTTTTCGGCGACGGCGATTGTGATGGGCTCGATGATCGGGTCGGGCATTTTTATTGTGCCGGCGGACATGAGCCGGACGCTGGGGTCTCCGGCGCTGCTGATTGCGGCGTGGCTGGTGACGGCGCTGATGACGATGATTGGCGCGCTGAGCTACGGCGAGCTGGCGGCGATGATGCCCAAGGCCGGTGGACAGTATGTGTATCTGCGCGAGTCGCTGGGGCCGATCTGGGGATTTCTTTATGGGTGGACGCTGTTCCTTGTCATTCAAACGGGAACGATTGCGGCAGTGGGTGTGGCGTTCGGGAAGTTTCTGGGAGTGTTCTTCCCGAGCGTGAGCCAGACGCATTGGCTGTGGCATGTGGGAAGCGGCAACATTGGATTGAGCACGGCGAACCTGGCGGCGATCGTCATCATCGTGCTGCTGACGTGGACGAATACGCGCGGCGTAAAGCTGGGTGCGGCGGTGCAGAACGTCTTTACCAGCGCGAAGGTGTTGGCGCTGCTGGGGATTGTTGCGGTGGGGCTGGTGGCGAAGAACGCGGTTGCCGTTGCGGCGAACTTCGGTGCTGGGTGGCATGCGTTCTGGGCGGGCAGTTCTCCATTTTGGGCTGGCGCCGGCTGGCATACGCAGCATGCGGTGCAGGTGGGCGTGGGAGGACCGACGGCGTACGTCGGGATCTTTACGGTGATCGCGGTCGTGCAGGTGGGCTCGCTGTTCTCGAGCGATGCATGGAACAACGTGACGTTTACGGCGGGAGAGATTCAGAATCCGAAGCGGAATTTGCCACTGAGTCTGGCGATGGGTACGGGCGTGGTGTTGCTGCTGTACGTCCTTTGCAATTTTGTCTATCTGAGCGTGCTGCCGATGGCGGCTATCCAGACTGCGCCGCAAGACCGGGTGGCGACGGCGGTGATGCAGGCGGCGTTTGGTGGGCTCGGTGCAAAGCTGATGGCGGCGGCTATCCTGGTGAGCACGTTTGGGTGCGTGAATGGAATGCTGATGGCTGGCGCACGGGTGTACTACGCGATGAGCCAGGATGGGTTGTTCTTCAAGTCGGTGGGGAAGCTCGATGAGAAGACGAAGACGCCGGTGAATTCGTTGTGGATGCAGTGCGTATGGGCATGCCTGCTGTGTTTGAGCGGGCAATATGGGAACCTGCTGGACTACGTGATCTTTGCGGTGCTGGTGTTTTATGTGCTGACGATTGGCGGGCTGTTTGTGCTGCGCAGGACTCGTCCTGAGGCGCCAAGGCCGTATAAGGCGTTGGGGTATCCGGTGTTGCCGGCGCTGTATATCGTGATGGCTGTGTGGATTTGTGGTGTACTGTTGCGATATAAGCCGCAATACACGTGGCCGGGGCTAATCCTGGTGCTGTTGGGTGTGCCGGTGTATGTGGTTTGGACGAGACGCAGCAAAGATGTGGAGCAGGTCGTCCAATAAGTGAAGACGAATTAAGGCTGGTAAGAGAAGACGAATCAAGACTTTGGGAGAACGAGAGCGAATGGCGAATCTGCTGGCGATCAAGCCGCTATCCATGCTGTTGAAGGAAGCCGAGAATGAAGGCGAGACGGGACTCAAACGGGCATTAGGGCCGTTGAACCTGATTACGCTGGGTATCGGCGCAATTATTGGAGCGGGCATCTTTGTACTGACCGGGCAGGCGGCTGCGAAGCATGCGGGGCCGGCGGTGGTGCTGAGCTTTATCGTGGCGGGCATCACGTGCGCGTTTGCGGGGCTTTGCTACGCGGAGTTCGCGTCGCTGATCCCGATTGCGGGGTCGGCCTATACGTATGGTTATGCGACGCTGGGCGAGTTTGTGGCGTGGATCATCGGCTGGGATTTGGTGCTGGAGTATGCGTTTGGCGCGGCGACGGTGGCGTCGGGTTGGAGCGGCTACCTGGTTGGGCTGCTGCAGGACTTCCATATTCATCTGCCGCCGCAGCTGACGACGACACCGGGCAATGTGCTGGTGCTGTTCCAAGATCGATGGGTGCCGCTGGCTTCGCTGCCGCCCGGTGTCAGCTCGGCTGGTCTGCAGCATGTGACGGGGGTGTTCAACCTGGTGGCGTTCCTTGCGATTCTTGCAATCACTGCGGTGCTGGTGATCGGGATCGAGGAATCTGCTAATCTCAACTCCGCGATTGTGATCGTGAAGCTGTTTGTAGTGGGCGTCTTCCTGGTATTGGGAATTGGTTTCCTGCTGCATCATCCGGAGGTTGCGAAGGCCAACTGGCATCCGTTCATTCCGAAGAGCCAGGGGCCGGGGGCGTTTGGTATAGGCGGTATAACGGCGGGCGCGGCGTCGATCTTCTTTGCGTATATCGGGTTTGACGCGGTGTCGACTGCGGCGCAAGAGGCAAAGAATCCGCAGCGCGATATGCCGATTGGCATTCTGGGGTCGCTGGTGATTTGTACGATTCTCTACATCCTGGTGTCGGGCGTTCTGACCGGGTTGGTGAACTACCATGCGCTGAATGTTGCTGATCCTGTTGCTGTGGGTATCGATGCAACGGGCGTGCGGTGGGGATCGATCCTGGTGAAGATTGGAGCGGTGTTCGGCCTCGGTACCGTGATGCTGGTGATGCTTCTTGGCCAGTCGCGGGTGTTCTTCTCGATGTCCAAGGACGGGCTGCTGTGGAAGTGGGCGAGCTCGATTCATCCGAAGTTCCGGACGCCGTGGATCTCGAATATCGTGGTCGGGCTGATTGTGGCGTTCATGCCGGCGCTGTTGCCGATCGATAAGCTGAGCGAGCTGGTGAATATGGGAACGCTGCTGGCGTTCGGAATTGTGTGCGCCGGGGTCTGGATCCTGCGGCGGCGGAATCCGAATCTGCATCGGCCGTTCAAGACGCCGCTGGTTCCGCTGGTGCCGATCCTCGGGATTCTGAGTGCGGCGTATCTCATCTGGACGCTGCCGTCGTTGACCAAGATTGTGGTCATCGGGTGGCTGCTGGTGGGGTTGGTGATTTACTTCACCTACAGCGTGAAGCACAGCAAGGTGCAGAAGCTGCCGGCGTCGGAGCAGGCTCCGCTGATTGATGCTGGAGCGTAGAGCTCGGCTAGATCACTGACGGTGAGGTTGTGGAAGGAGAGCTCGGCGCTTGCAGCGCCGGGCTCTCTGGTTTTTGGGGCGTCGGCGTTGGCCGGGTGATGGGCGCAGGAGTGGGGGTGGTGTCGGGGGTCGCTGATCCTGGCGTTGCCGGTGCGGCGGGGCTTGGGGTCGTGGAGCCCGGGATCTCCTGGCTGGCCGGCTCGGTATCGCTGTGCGTGCTGCGGGTGACGTGATGGACGCGGGCGGTCACGGGCGGCGTTGGCGTGGGGAGGATGGCAGAGTCGATGCTCGCCGGGTCGTCGCGAAGTTTAAAGAAGATGGTGGACGCGGTGGGGTGAGGGACGGTGAGGTTGGTGCCGGTATAGCCGTCGGGAACAGCGACCGGGTCGGAGGAATCCGGGCTGGTCGAGATGGACTGAAGAAGGAAGAAGTTATTGCCGGTAACGGTGCAGGACTGGGTGGCGTCCGGGGGGCACTGCAACTGGGTGAGGGTGGGCAGGCGGACGAGGGTGACGAGGGGCAGCCAATCGCTGGCGGGGGAGGACGCGTCGTCGACGTCGGTGTCGGGCGTGGAGGATGAGGTTCCAGCTTCGGCAGGAGCATCGGAGGGGGCGTGATGGTCTTTCTGACGGCTGGCAGCGGCTGGGTATATGGCGCGCATGCGCAGGGCGCCAAAGGCGCTGGGGCCGAAGGAGCGCAGGGGATCTAACGTCGCCACGATGGTGTGGGGATCCTGCAGGAGCAGACCGCCGGAGGGTGCTAGGGTCAGAACGGTGCGCAGGGTTCCGTCGAGGGTCTCGATCTCGATCTCGCCATTGCGAGGAAAGCGATCGGGGCTCTTGAGGGTGAAGGTGAGCATCGACGAGAGAGGAAGGTCGTCCGGGTTAGAGAGGTTGATATTGGTGTTCTTGGCGTCGGTGAGGGCAGACTTGCGCAGCAGCGCGATGACCGGACGCGATGCGGAGACGGTGAGCGGCACGGAGAGAACGCGGCTGTCGCGCAAGGCGATGCTGGCGGTGAGGTTTTCGCCGACGTGCGTGGAGGGGACAGGAACGTTGGGGGCGAGGGAGAAGTGCAGGGTACCGGGGGCGGCGGAGTCTGCGGGCTCGGTGTCGTAGGAGGCGTCGGGTGCGGGGGAGAAGACGAGATCGCCGATCTTGATTTTTTCGATCAGACCGAGCCGTGTGCCGGTGACGACCAAGGCCTTATCGGCGGCATGCAGCTCGATGTTGGAGACGATGGCGGGCTCGGAGAAGGTGCGGGCGGCGAGCTCGTCGGCCTTGGGCTGGTCGTATTGCTGGATGGCAAGGTGCAGCTCGCCAGGGGTCAGGTTACGTTCCAAGGGGAGGGTGAGGGCGACGAGATTGGGCTGTTCAGGCTTGGGCTGGCGATTGAAGGCAACGGGGAAGGACGTCTGCCCGTTGGGATTGGCCGTGATGGTGTGGACGCAGGCAGAGCCGGTGGAGTTCAGCAGCAGCGTCGCAGTGTGGCCGGCGATGAGGTCATAGGTAGGCTCTTTGCCAGAGGCTGAGGAGGGAACGATGGTCCAGTCTGATCCGGGAAGCTGTTGGAGCTGGACGGTCGGCCCGGTGAAGGTGTCGAAGCCCCAACGGCCCAGGATGACGCCGGAGAGCAGCACAGGCTTGGGCTGGGGCTTGGGCGGAGGCCCGGCTGGGTGGGGCGCCACGGCCGGACTGGCGAACGGATTGGATTCGGCATGTGCTGCGGAGGCGGGCAGGAGCGGTGTTGGGTCGTGCAGGGGGATGTGGTGTTGCTGATCCTTCTGCAGGACGAGGCCGCCGTAGTACGCATCGGGCGTGAGTGGAATGTCCGGCTCAGACGGAGCACCCGGAGGGGTGTTCAGATGCAGGACGAGGTCGTGGGCGAAGTCTGCGGAGAAGACCAGAGGGGCACCATCGACGGGCAGGACGACGGTGGGCTTGATGAGGCAGGTGACTTCATTGGGATCCGCGGGGCGCAGAGGGGGCGTAACGGCTGCCTGTACGGCGGGAAGAGCGATGACGAGCACGGATTTGGGGTTGTGAAAGGACGGCGGCGTGTTGAGGCGCAGATTCATGGCGTCGTCCTGCGGGAAGCTGATGGCGGGGATGTACTGATATTGAGCATTGTGGAGATTGCTCATGATGCGGACGACGTCGACGATGGCGCCCACGTAGGCGGAGTACAGACCGCCACCGGCGGCGCTGCTGTAACTGGCCTGGGAGATGAGGTCGGAGGTGGGGCCGTTGAGGACGTTGGCGATGGTCTGGCCGTTGCCATCGTCAAGCACCATCTGCGAGCCGGACTGGGTGAGGCAGGTGAACTGCATGTCGACCGGCTGCTTGAAGCAGGCGTCGTTGGGCTTGAGATTCAGGGTGCGGGAGAGGAGGTCGGAGTGTTTGATCAACAGGGCGGAATCGGCGGGGGGAACTCGGCGGATGGAGGCGATGTACTTCTCGATGCGCGCTTCTTCGAAGCCGGCCTCGATGAGGTCCTGGGAGGCACGCACGAAGGCTCCCGGG
>FSYS01002151.1_pt1 | contig 13067 bp, 9 predicted proteins | sample 1638491 | NCBI WGS metagenome assembly FSYS01 (sample SAMEA3914788, study PRJEB12502) | metagenome | biome: forest; material: soil | place: Canada | collected 2011-07-03 | depth 0.1 m | reverse complement strand
TCGTGCGCGAGAACGGCCGCCGCGGCGTGCTCATCACCATTGATAAGAATGGCAGCGCGTCGACGCTGGACGTGGTCAAGGGCATTCGCGGCATTTTGCCCCGCGTCGCAAGCACGGTCCCCCCGCAATTGAAGATTACGCCGCTGGCCGACCAGAGCGTCTTCGTCCGCGCTGCCGTTGAGGGAGTCATTCGCGAGGCCATCATCGCTGCCGCGCTCACCGCCATCATGATCCTCGTCTTTCTCGGTAGCTGGAGATCCACGCTGATCATCGCGATCTCGATCCCGCTGTCGATTCTGTCCTCGATCATTATCCTTGGCCTCATCGGCCAAACCATCAACACCATGACCCTCGGCGGGTTGGCGCTGGCCGTCGGTATCCTGGTCGACGACGCCACCGTCACGATCGAGAACATTGAGCGTTTTCTCGAGGAAGGCCACGAGCTGCGTGACGCCATTCTTGAAGGAGCCTCGCAGATCTCCGTGCCGGCCCTAGTCTCCACGCTCTGCATCTGCATTGTGTTCTTGCCGATGTTCCTGCTTGGTGGCGTCGCTGGATTTCTTTTCGTGCCGCTGGCAGAGGCGGTCGTCTTCGCCATGCTCGCCAGCTACTTGCTCAGCCGAACGCTGGTGCCCACGCTGGCGATGTATCTCTTGCGAGCCAAGCAGCATGGAGCCGCCGCAAAGGGCTTCTTCGCACGCTTCCACGCGGGCTTTGAGCGGAGATTCGAAGGCGTGCGCCAGCGCTACCACTCGTTGCTGAAGAGCCTTGTCCTCCACCGGCGCATCTTCATTCCCTCGTTCCTCGGGCTTTGTATCGTCATCTTTGCTCTCGTGCCATTCCTTGGCGAGGACTTCTTTCCGGATACCGATAGCGGCCAGTTCATCCTTCACGTCCGCGCCCCTACCGGAATGCGCATTGAAGATACCGCACGCGTGTTCGATCTGGTCGAGGACGAGATTCGCAAAGAGATTCCGCCGTCGCAGATCAACAACATTCTCGACAACATCGGCTTGCCGTACAGCACCATGAACACCCAGCACCTCACCGACGGTACGTTGGGCGCAGGGGACGGCGACATTCTTGTGACGCTCAAGCCGAATCACGGACCTACCGCTGATTTTGTGCGCTCGCTTCGACGCAATCTTCCACGCATGTTTCCCGGGGAGATTTTCTATACCTTGCCTGCCGACATCACGACGCAGATTCTCAACTTCGGATTGCCCGCGCCGATCGAAGTTCAAATCGAAGGCAATGATATTAACGCCAGCAAGGCCCAGGCAGATAAGCTCCTCGCTCAGTTCCGCGATGTCCCCGGCCTCACCGACCTTCGTATTCAGCAACCCTTCGACTATCCCACCCTTCAGGTGCAGGTGAATCGCACCAAGGCCGCCCAGGGCGGATACACCCAGGACGACGTCTCCGACAGCTTGCTCAATACGCTGAGCGGAAGTTTTCAGCTCACGCCCATGTTCTTTCTCAACTGGAACAATATGGTGGCCTACGACATCGTGGCACAGACGCCGCAATACAAGATGGACACCATGCAGGATCTTCGCAACGTTCCGATCAACCACGCTCTACCCAGCAACCAGGCGGCGCCTTCGTCCACCAATCCTGAGATTTTGAGCGACCTCGCCAGCGTCGGGCGTGGCCATGAGATGGAAGCCGTTGATCATTACAACATTCGGCGCGTTGTCGATATCTATGCTAACGTGCAGGACCGCGATCTGGGAGCAGTGGCCACGCAGATGACGAAGATTCTCAACGCCAACCGAAAGTCATTGCCGCGCGGCACCTTCGTCACCCTGAAGGGACAGGTCGACACGATGCGCAGTGCGTACACCGGACTGCTCGGTGGGCTGGTCTTCTCCATCGTACTGGTCTACCTGCTGATCGTCGTCAACTTCCAGAGCTGGACCGACCCATTCATCATCATCACAGCTCTGCCCGCCGCTCTTGCCGGCATCGTGTTATTCCTCTTTCTCACCCGAACCGCTCTGAGCGTTCCAGCCTTGATGGGAGCCATCATGTGCATGGGCGTGGCAACCGCGAACAGCATCCTCGTCGTCTCCTTCGCGAAGATTCGCCTGGAGGAGCACAACGACGCAATCCAAGCGGCGATTGAGGCCGGCGCCACGCGCTTCCGTCCCGTCATCATGACTGCGCTCGCCATGATCATCGGTATGGTGCCCATGGCCCTCGGGCTGGGCGATGGTGGCGAACAGAATGCCCCCCTGGGTCGCGCCGTGATCGGCGGTCTGCTCTGTGCGACCGTCGCAACCTTGCTCTTCGTTCCCACCGTCTTCGCGCTGATTCATGGATCGGGACAAAGCGGCCAGGCCAAACAGGAAGGGCACTCCACCGAGGAATACGCATGAACTCCACCAGTCGAATGTTTGATCGGGAGAAGAGATGAGCACACAAGATCGCCAATTGCCGACGCCCAAGACCGACGTCGTTCCCGCACCCGCGGATCCGCCCCACGCTGATCCGCCGACTGAAAACTCCGGAAGCCTTCGCATCGTTGGCATCGTCGCCGCAGTTGCTCTGCTAGTAGCGATCGCCTACGGTCTGCACGTGCGCTCGGCAAGCGAGAAAAATCTAACCGTTGCCACCGACGAAGCGGCCATCCCAACCGTCACCGTGGTCCATCCGGTCGCTGGATCCAAGGCCGACGACCTCGCACTTCCCGGCAACGTCGAGGCATTCACCGATACCCCCATCTACTCCCGCACCAACGGCTACCTCAAGAAGTGGTACTTCGATATCGGCGCCCACGTCCACAAAGGCGATCTCCTCGCCGAGGTCGAAACCCCTGAGATCGATCAGCAGTTGAACCAGTCCCGTGCCGAGTTGGAGCGCATGCAGGCCGACGCCGACCTCGCCGGCGTCACCAGCAATCGCTGGCAGACCCTGTTGGCCAAGCACGCCGTCTCGCAGCAGGAAGCGGACCAAACCCGCAGCAACTACATCGCCGCCCAGGCTGCAGTCGATGCCAGCCGCGCAAATGTTCGTCGCCTCGAGCAGCTCCAAAGCTACGAACGCATCGTCGCTCCATTCGATGGCGTCATCACGGCGCGCAACACCGACATCGGTGACCTCATTGATGCCGGATCCGGTTCCAGCAATCCCCGCGAACTGTTTCACCTGGACGCGTCCAACCGCCTGCGCGTCTATGTCTCCATCCCCGAAGTCGACTCCGACTCCATTCATGATGGTGATGAGGCCACCCTGACCCAGGACGCCAACCCCAACCTGAAGATCAGCGGTCGCATCGTTCGCAACGCCGACGCCATCAATCAATCGACACGCACCCTCAGAGTCGAAGTAGATCTCGACAACTCCAAAGGCCTCCTCCGCCCCGGAGCCTTCGTGTTCGTCCACTTCCACCTTCCCCCCACCAATGGCTCCGTCACGATTCCGTCTAACACCTTGCTCTTCCGCACCGAAGGCCTTCGCGTCGGCGTCGTCCGCAACGACCACGTCCAGCTGGTGCCGATCACCATTGGTCAGGACTTCGGCAATGCCGTCGAGGTAACCTCCGGCATCACCCCAGCTGACGAAGTAATCATCGACCCCTCGGACTCTCTTGCCAGTGGCATGCAAGTGCATCCTAAGTTCACGACCGCGGGAGGTCAATCATGATCGGTGCACGTCTCGGGCGCTGGGCCACGATTCCTCTCTCCGCGGCCCTCGGTCTCGCGCTCTCAGGATGCCGTGTCGGGCCGCAGTACGTCCGCCCCTCCGCTCCCCTTGCACCTTCCTTCAAAGAGGCACCGCCCGAAAACTTCAAATCCGTAGATGGATGGAAACCTGCCCAACCCAGCGACGCGCAGTTGAAGGGCGATTGGTGGACGCTCTTCAACGATCCTCAACTGAACGCACTAGAGGTCCAGATTGATCCGGCCAACCAGACCCTCAAGGAGTCGGAGGCGAACTTCCGCGCCGCTCGTGCTGCCGTACGCTTCAACCGCGCCTCCCTTGCGCCCACCATCGGTGCGGCGCCCAGCGTCGGAGCCGTCCGCTACTCGAACAATCAGCCCTACCTCCAGAACCTTCCGCAACCCAACACCGGCGAAGGGGACTTCGAGCTTCCCTTCGATCTCAACTACGAGATCGACGTCTGGGGACGCGTCCGCCGCACCGTTACCCAGGCCAGCGAGATGGCCCAGGCTTCGGCCGCGGACCTCGCCACCACGCGCCTCTCGCTGCACGCTGAGCTCGCGCTCGATTACCTCGATCTGCGCTCCGCCGACGCCCAGACCAAGCTTCTTGACGACACCGTCAAGGCCTACCAGAACGCTCTGCAACTCACCGAGGACCGCTACAACGGCGGTGCCTCTCCCCTCTCCGACGTATCCCAGGCGCGCACCATACTCCAGCAAGCACAGGTCGAGGCCACCAATGTCAACATCTATCGCGCCGCCTACGAACACGCAATCGCTGTCCTGATTGGCAAGCCGCCAGCAAACTTCACGCTACAACCCGATCCCATCACCATCGATGCGCCAACGCTGCCCGCAATCCCCGGCATGCTTCCGTCGCAGTTGCTCGAGCGTCGTCCCGATATCGCCTCCACCGAGCGCAGCATGGCTGCAGCCAACGAGCAGATCGGGATCGCCCAGGCCGCTTACTATCCCACCCTCTCGCTCTCCGGTACCGCTGGCTTCCTTGGCACCTCCGCGGTCAACTGGTTTACCTGGCCCAGCCGCTTCTTCGCCGTCGGCCCCACGTTCTCCGAGACCCTCTACGACCACGGCCGCCGTCGCGCCACCTCCGACATCGCACGCGCGCAGTATGACGGTACGGTTGCCACCTATCGCCAAACCACGCTCACCGCCTTTCAGCAGGTCGAGGACAATCTCAACGCCCTGCATAATCTCGAGATCGAGGACGGCCAGCAGCACGCTGCCACCGCCTCCGCGCAGCAGTCGCTCGACCTCTTCAACATTCGTTACGAGGATGGTGTCGACAACTATCTCCAGGTGATCACCTGGCAAACCGCGCTGCTTGAAAATCAACTCAACGACATCGCCATCACTCAGCGGCGATACGAAGCCAGCGTCCTCCTCGTGAAGGCGCTCGGCGGAGGTTGGAATACATCTCAACTCCCTCAGAAACCGTAAAGGCCGATCCCCGCGATCCTGACCAAAACCAACAACCTGCGACCACCCAACGAGGAGATAACCCCAAAGCGATGTCCGTTACAGACGTACTAATCAAAGAGAAAGTCAGACTTGGTTTCATCGGTCTTGGAATCATGGGCAGTCGGCTGACCAAGCGCCTACATGCTGCCGGTTGGACAATTCAAGCGTGGAATCGCAGCCCTGAGTCAAGCCGGGAGCTGCAGCAATCGGGAGTTCCAATCGCCGAAACGCTAATCGAGCTCGTAGGCACTTCCGATGTTGTCCTCTCCTGCCTGGCCAACGATGCGGCCGTCCATGCGGTGTATTTTGACGCAGCCGGCGTCTTCTCCTCCGCGAAGCCCGGCACCATCATCCTAGAGATGAGCACCATCTCTCCCCAACTATCGCAACTCCTCCATCGCGAAGCATCCGCGCGAGGCTTCAGACTCCTCGACGTCGCCATCTCCGGCTCAGCGCCCGCAGTCGAAGCAGGGACGGTCACCCTCCTCGCTGGTGGCGAGCAAAATACCTTCGCGCAATGCACGCCTCTCTATGAGTCCATCGCCAAACAGTGGTTCCTCATGGGCCCCGGTTCTGCCGGAGTGCAGATGAAGCTCGTCGTCAATCTCCTCCTCGGCATCGGCATGGAGGCCATCGCCGAAGCCGTCTCCCTTGGCGAACATCTCAAGCTGGACAGGAAGGTTCTCCTGGATGTTCTGTCGAAGACGACCGTCATTCCTCCAGCCCTTGTCGGAAAGTTGAAGAAGATCGAGGCTGAGGACTACTCCCCGCAGTTTCCCCTGCGCCTCATGAGCAAGGATATGAACCTCATAGCGGACACGGCCAAAACCGTTGGCGCCGATCTGCCTGCGGCGCGTGCAGCCAAGACGGTCCTCGACGCCACTTTGGACACCAGAGGAGACCTCGATTTATCTGCCGTCGCGCAGTACGTCTCCGGTCGAACTGGCAATAAGCCCAACCTCCAGTAAATTCCGCTTTTCGTCCCTCCATGCGCTGGACCAACCCACACAGGGGCGAAGAATCTGCGCCCGCCCAACAGATTCGCGGAGACCCTATGAAGCAACCATCCATTCGTGTCGTTCATCCAGATCAATTTGATTGCAGCACCGCTCAAACCCCTGGATCCAAGCGCACTGCCGCCATCTACCCGGGCGCTGGCATGGAATCCCCCATGTGGGGCGGACAGTTCCTCGTCGAGCCCGGAGCCCGAACCGGCATCCATCACCATGGAGAGCAGCATACGATTGCATTTATCCTGAGTGGCACGTCCTATATTCGCTGGGGCGACCGAGGTGAGTTCAATGCAACCGCACGAGCAGGGGACTTCCTCTTCGTCCCCGCCTGGCTTCCCCATCAGGAAATCAACCCGTCCAACGACATCCCCTTCCGCTGGGTCGTCGTCCGCAGCACCCCCGAACCCATCGTCGTTAATCTGCGGGACGACTTTTGGGACGACATCAATCTAATTTCGACAGGCATGCGCGCATCAGCCTGACGGCATCACCGAATTCAGAGGAGAAGGTCTACATCGATGACGTATATTCCTGACGAAAAACGTTATGACGGAGCACAGTTCAACCGCTGCGGGCGATCCGGGGTCGTCCTTCCGCCCGTATCGCTTGGGCTATGGCAGAACTTCGGCGGTGTTAATGTCTTCGAGACCGGCCGCGCCGTCATTCGGAGGGCCTTCGATCGCGGCGTAACTCACTTCGATCTCGCCAACAACTATGGTCCGCCCTATGGGGCTGCCGAGGAGAACTTCGGCGAAATTCTTCGCAAGGACTTCCGTGGCCTCCGCAACGAGCTCCTGATCTCAAGCAAAGCTGGTTGGGATATGTGGCCCGGCCCCTATGGCGTGGGTGGCTCGCGCAAGTATCTGCTCGCGTCTCTCGATGAAAGCCTGTCACGCATGGGACTCGACTACGTCGACATCTTTTACTCCCACCGGCCGACCCTCGATGTTCCCCTCGAAGAGACCATGGGCGCGCTGGCGCAGGCCGTCCGGCAGGGCAAGGCGCTATACGTAGGCATCTCGTCCTACAGCCCCGAACGAACCCGCGAGGCCGCCAAAATCTTGAACAGCGAAGGTGTGCCTCTGCTGATTCATCAGCCCTCCTACTCGATGCTCAATCGCTGGGTTGAGAAGGAGCTCCTCAGCACGCTCGACGAGCTGGGCGTTGGCTGCATCGCCTTCTCGCCCCTGGCTCAGGGACTGCTGACAGATAAGTATCTGAACGGTGTCCCCGCGACCTCCCGCGCCAAAGAAGGAGGTTCCTTCAGCGAAGATTTTCTCAACCCGGAAAATCTCCAGCGCGTGAAGGCGCTTAACGAGATCGCAAAGCAGCGCGGACAGTCCCTGGCTCAAATGGCCATCGCCTGGGTCCTGCGCGACAAGCGAGTCACCTCCGCCCTCATCGGAGCCCGCACCGTAGAGCAGCTCGACAACTCGCTCGACGCCGCCAGCAAGCTTCAATTTACCGATGTGGAATTAAAAGAAATCGATCGCTACGCTGAAGATGGTTCCATCGATCTCTGGAAGGGCGCCCGCGAGGGATCTCAATAACCAATAAAACACCGGACGGATCAACCCGGCCTAGTTTGCCATAGGCCGGGAGATGCCGAACTTCTGCATCTTGGCAATCAGCGTCGTGCGCTTCAGTCCAAGTTTTGCCGCCGCGCCCTCCGAGCCCCCGACCATCCATCGGTGGTCTTCCAACGTGCGCAGAATCAAATCGCGCTCTAGCTCCTTCAGCGTTACAGGAGCATCCGACAAAGGCAGACTTCCACGCTCCTTGACCGGCAGGGGATTGGGAAGCACACCATCATTGGACAGAATCACCGCGCGTTCCACCAGGTTCTGCAACTCGCGAATATTCCCCGGCCACGGGTAAGACCTGAGCGCGTCCATCGTCTCGTCTGGAATGTGCTCGATCTGCATCCCCGTCCGGCGGCTCGACACCTCGACGAAATGCTTCACCAACGCCGGAATATCCTCGCGTCTCGCGCGCAACGACGGCAGGTGAATCGGGAACACATTCAACCGGTAATAGAGGTCGCTGCGAAATTCACCCCGCTTCGTCATCTCCGATAAATCGCGATTGGTCGCGGCCACCAGCCGCACATCCACCTGGTGTGTACGGCTGCTGCCCAACCGTTCGAACTCCTGTTCCTGCAATACACGCAGCAGTTTTGGCTGCAACGCCGCCGGAATATCTCCCACCTCATCCAGGAACAGCGTGCCCTTATCGGCAATCTCGAAGCGGCCGAGCTTCTGTGCAAGGGCACCAGTGAAGGCGCCTTTCTCATGGCCGAACAGCTCACTCTCCAGCAGGTCCAAAGGAATCGCAGCGCAGTTCAGTCTCACGAACGGCCGTCCACATCGCGAACTGCAATTGTGAATCGCACGAGCGATCAACTCCTTACCCGTGCCCGTCTCTCCTTGGATTAATACCGTAGATCCGGTGGGCGCCACTCGTCGTACCTGTTCCAGGACTGCTTCGAGCGCCGCGCTGTTGCCGATCAGCTGCTCGAACCTGCCTGGCGACGAAGCTCGTCCTTTACTCTCGAACTCTTCCAATGTCTTCACGATGAACCTCCAGCGTCCCTTCTGGTGGGTAGTTCCTGTCAGTTCAACGCTCGAGTGCTGCTCGAACGCTCTCGACAAGAAGCTCGTCGTCGAATGGCTTTGGGAGAAACTCCACCGCGCCCGCTCTCATAGCTTGAAGCCGCATCTCCTCATCACCGTGTGCCGTGATGAAGATAGTCGGAATGGAACAACTTTCAGCATTCAGTCTGGCTTGCAGATCAAGTCCAGACATGCCCGGCATACTGATATCCGCGATCAGACACGCGGTTTGGCGTTGTTGTCCCGAGTCCAGGAACGCCTCGCCCGACGCATACACCCGCGCCGGCAGTCCCAGCGATTTCAGGAGTCCCGCCATCGCCGCGCGCACTGAATCATCGTCGTCGACAACCGCCACAAATTTGGTCTGTTGTTGAGCGCTCATGCTCCAAGCATGCTCCTTCGCCGATCCGCGCCGCAATCATACCTTGGTATGACGTACTTCGCATGCCGCGGCTCTCCATCGGCAATTCCACTCAGTTCACACCAGGCCGCTCGCGGCTATAAATCACCTGCCCACCCAACACCGTCAACTCGACCTTCACCCCGTCGATCTTCACCGGATCGATCGTAAAAATATCGTCCGAGAGCACGATCAAATCCGCCAATTGCCCCGGCGCGATCCTTCCCTTAATCGTCTCTTCCCGCTCCGCATACGCCGCGTTATACGTGTAAGCCTTCACCGACTCCGCCACCGTCACCTTCTGCTGGGGCATCCATCCCCCCGGATTTTTCCCATCGATCGTCCGCCGCGTCACTGCCGCATAGATTCCTGTCAGCGGCACCAGCGGAGCCACCGGCCAGTCCGATCCAAATGCCACCACGGCGCCCGAATCCATCAGCGACCGAAACGCATACGTATACTTCACCCGCTCCGGCCCAATGCGTGTCTCCGCCCACCGACCATCGTCGATCGCATGATACGGCTGCACCGAAGCAATCACATGCAGCTGCGCAAACCGTGGAATATCTCCCGGCAGCAGCGTCTGCGCATGCTCGATGCGGTCCCGTCGATCCCGCGCGCCATCTTCCTTCTCCAGCCGCTCATACATATCCAGAATCGTATGATTCGCCCGGTCGCCAATCGCATGCGTAATCAACTGCAGCCCCGCCTCATCCGCCAGCTTGAACTGCGCATACAGCTCCTCCGGATGCAACATCGAATCGCTCGCAATCCCATAGTTCTTCGGATTGTCCGTATACGCCGCCGTAAACCACGCCGTCGAAGCCCCCAGCCCCCCATCGGCAAACGTCTTCAAACACCCAACGTGAAACATCTCATTGCCGAACGGCTCCTCAATCCCCAACTCCGACATCTGCTTCCCATACGCCAGCGGCAGACACTCCGCCACGCGCAGCTTCAATCGCCCCTCACGCTCCAGCGCCTGCAGTGCCTGCAGCTTCAGCGGCCCCGTCGGATCGGTCGAGCTCACCGCCATATCCTGCACGCTGGTCACGCCATTCTCCGCCGCCACCTTCTGCGTCGCGAGAATGTATCTCTCCATATCCCCCTCGGTATCCGCGGGAATCTTCGACAAAATTAAGTCCTTCGCCGCGTCCTTAAAAATCCCTGTCGGATTCCCCTCAGCATCCCGCAGAATTACCCCTCCCGGAACATCCTTGGTGTTCCGATCCACGCCCGCCAGCTTCATCGCATACGCATTCGCAAGAATCATGTGCAGATCAGTCCGAGAAACCGCCACCGGATTATCCGGAGTCACATCATCGATCAGCTGGTGCGTCGGCAGCGCCACCGACGTCCACCGCTGCTCATCCCACGCCCCACTCAGAATCCACTTGCCCTTTGGAATCGTCTTCGCATACGCGGCCATCCGCTCGCGAAACTCCGCCTGGCTCTTGCTATCCGTGAGATGAACTCCCACCAGGTTCGCCCCACCCATCTGGATATGCACATGCGCATCATTGAAGCCCGGCAGCACCAGCCGCCCGTTGAGCTGAATGATCTTCGCCCCCGGCACCGCCAGCTTCAGCATCGCCGCGCTGGTCCCCGTCGCGAGAACGCGCGTCCCCTCAATTGCTACAGCCTGCGCCACCGGATCGCCATCTACTCCGGTCCACACCTTGCCTCCCACCAGCACCACATCCGCACCGCCCACCACACGGCTCTGCGCACTCGCATTCATCCCAGCAAGACAAGCCGCCACCAGCACTAACCTCAGTGACAACGAAGTACTCCCACGCAAGCCCATCCTGTCCCTCCGGCCTTCGTCCAACGCAACCCGATAACGTTCAGCTCCGACTCTCGTTGTATCTGTACACCATAGCCCCCAGCGCCTTATCCCGCGGGTTATCCGACAACAACAGCCTCTCCGCCACGGCCATCGCATCCCGCTTCGGTTCATCCTGCCCCAGCTTGAACTTCGCCTCCAACCGCTCGATCCTTACCTCGAACCCTAGAATCGCCGGCAGCCTGCGCACGATCGCCTCATCCGGAATCTCGCTGGTTTTCCATCCATCCGGCACGCCCTGCTCATTGCGTGCGGTCAACGTCTCCACCGCATCGCGCAGCTGATCTTGATCTTGAAACACCAGCGGCCCATAGCAGTGCACCGCACTGTAATACACCGTCGGCGGCATATCTCTGCCCGGATACCAGCTCGCGGTCACATAACTGCTCGGCCCATGAAACACCGCCAGCGCCGGCTCCGTCAGATGCTGCAACGTCAGCGCCTGCGCATTCGCCCGCGCCAGGTGGCTGGTCAGCACACCCTTCTCTCCACGAGTCGTATCGAGCACGAACGGTAGGTTCGTCACCTCTGGCCCCCCCACTCCATTCGAGACCAGCAGTCCCCAGGAGTTCTGCACAATGATGTCGTATACATCCTGCTGCGATTGCGGCAGCCAGCTCGGTCTTACAAACATTCGGTCACCAGGTTAGATCGTGAGAATCATTTCAAGCAGGCCGCGAACAGCAGGGAAGTATCTTCCCCAACACCCGCAGCCAAGGCACAGAATTTCGCGGCCCATAGATTCCCCTATATTCTTCCAGATCGTGGTGCCAGTAAAGAGCCAGATCACGCCGCCGCCGCGGTGCCAGTTCACATCATCGGAAGATCGAGATTTAAAGCATCGGACGATCCAGCCGCAAGCTCAGCATCTTCTCCACCCCCCGCCGTATCTGCGCCGGTGTAAACGCCGTGAATCCAAACACTAAACCGCGCTCCGTCGGAACGCTCGCATACTGCGACAGCGCCGGAACATCCAGCCCCGCCCTCTTCAACCGCGCCGACCACACCAGGTCATCGCAACCCTCTGGCAGAAATCCCGTCAAGTTCATCCCTCCATCGCGATACCGAAAGTCCAGCGGCAAACTCCCCTTTGCAATCGCATCCAGAAACGCCTGTTGCCTCTCCGCATAACTCTTTCGGCATCGCCGAATATGCGAGTAGAACGCCCCGCTATCCAGAAACGCGGCCAGTGTCGCCTGGTCAATCATCGGACCATGGTCCTCCGCAATCGTCTTCAGCTCCGCAAACGGCTCGACCAGCGACTTCGGCAGCACCGCATAACCCAACCGCAGAGACGGAAACAGCAGCTTGCTGAACGTCCCCACATAGATCACCCGATTACCCGAGTCCAGACTCTGCATGCTCGGCAGCGGTGGAGCAATATATCGAAACTCCGAGTCGTAATCGTCCTCCACAATCCACGTATTCGTATTCACCGCGCCATTCACCAGCGCCAACCTCCGCGCTAACGATAAGGACGCGCCCGTCGGGAACTGCCGCGACGGCGTCACATACACCAGCGCCGCCGAGGCCGTCTCCAGCGGAGGAAACACCATCCCCTGCGCATCGATCGGCAGGTGCTCCATTGTCGCTCCCGCAGACTTCCACGCCCGCACCGCGCCGCTATACCCCGGGTTTTCCATATACACCCGGTCGCCCTGCTTCAGCAGCAAGTTCGCCAGCAGATACAGCGCCTGTTGCGACCCAGTAGTGATCGCAATCTGCCACCACTCGCACACCACCCCGCGACTATCCCGCAGGTACGCCGCCAGATTCTCTCGCAGCGGCCGAAACCCCAGCACCGCCTCCGAGTGATAGTGCAGCAGACTCCGATTCGTCGACCGCAGCGCCCTCCCGCGCAGACGGTTCCATAGCGCAAGAGGGAAGAGCTGCACATCCGGCTGGCACGGCCGAAACGGCTTTGGCCCATCCGAATAACTCGCACCTGCCACGTGCGCCGCCACATGCATCGCCGGCACCCTCTCCTGCTGCGCCTTGCTTCTCTGCGCGGCCGACCGAAGCTCCCTTGCCGTGTCCGACACATAC
>FSYS01003156.1_pt1 | contig 13106 bp, 11 predicted proteins | sample 1638491 | NCBI WGS metagenome assembly FSYS01 (sample SAMEA3914788, study PRJEB12502) | metagenome | biome: forest; material: soil | place: Canada | collected 2011-07-03 | depth 0.1 m | reverse complement strand
GGTCTTTACCATGGTCGGCATCACCAAGTACACCTCCCTCCACCCCGATGAACCTTCCGCCTGTGCCGCCTTCGACTAAATGAGCCCGTTACGAAACCAGGCTCGTCCAGTCCAGCACCACCTTGCCCGTCTTTCCCGAGATCATCGCGTCGAACCCCTTCTGAAAGTCGTTGTACGCGAACCGGTGCGTAATCACCGGCTCAATGTCCACGCCACTCTCGAGCATCACCGACATCTTGTACCAGGTCTCGTACATCTCCCGGCCATAGATTCCCTTGATCGTGAGCATGTTGAAGATCACGTCGCGCCAGTTCATCGGCGCCTCCTTCGCAGGAATCCCAAGGATCGCAATCTTCCCTCCATGCGCCATATTCGCAATCATGTCGCGGAGCGCGCGCGGGTTGCCGGACATCTCGAGGCCTACATCAAAGCCCTCCTGCATCCCGAGCTGCTTCTGCACCTCGGGCAGAGAAATCTCTGCAGCGTTCACGGCCAGCGTCGCGCCCATCTTCTTCGCCAGCTCCAGCCGGTACGAATTCATATCCGTAATCACGATATGCCGCGCACCCGCATGTTTCGCCACCGGAATCGCCATGATCCCGATCGGCCCGGCACCGGTAATCAGCACGTCTTCTCCAAGCAAAGGGAACGACAGCGCGGTATGCACGGCATTGCCAAACGGATCGAAGATCGCGGCGACCTCCTGATTGATCTTCGGATCATGCCGCCAAATATTGCTCATCGGCAACGAAATAAACTCTGCAAACGCACCCGGCCGATTTACCCCCACGCCCAGGGTATGTGCGCATAGATGGCGCCGGCCTGCAAGACAGTTTCGGCACCGGCCGCAGGTCACATGGCCCTCCCCGCTCACAATGTCGCCGGGATAAAAATCATTTACATTCGATCCCACCGCAACGATCTCGCCGACAAACTCATGCCCAATCGCCATCGGTACCGGAATCGTCTTCTGCGCCCACTCGTCCCACTGATAGATATGCACATCCGTACCGCAGATCCCCGTATACCGCACGCGGATCAGCACATCGTTGATCCCAATCTCCGGCTCCGGAATATCTTCCAGCCAAAGCCCCTGCTCCGCGCGACTCTTTACCAATGCCTTCATCGTTCCAACGACCGCCTTCCCTGCGCATCTGCGTGGCCTCTCACCAACAGCCCTCGCGATGTCCATGATATCTCGCCCCGTTGTGCGATTCGCAGATTGCTCCGATCCTCTCAATCGCCTACACTAAATCTCATGCCCGAAGTGGGCGGATAGCTCAGTTGGTTAGAGCGCCTGCCTTACAAGCAGGATGTCGGGGGTTCGAGTCCCTCTCTGCCCACCACTTCTTTGCACATCGCCCCACAACTCCCCGCCGAAGTCACCATCTCACGATGCCCGCGCGCCTCATCCTCAATGCAGACGACTTCGGCCTCACCCCCGGCATCAATCGCGCCATTGCCGAGCTGCACTCAGCCGGAGCCCTCACCTCCGGCACCCTCATGGCCAACGGCCCGGCCTTCGACGACGCCGTCCGCATCGCGCACGCGCAACCCTCTCTTGGCATCGGCTGCCACATCGTCCTCACCGACGGCATTCCGATTTCGCCCCCCGAGACCATCCCCACTCTTCTCGGTCACGACCGCAAGACCTTCCGCCCCTCCCTCACCAACTTCTTCGCGGCCGTTCTCCTCGGCAAGGTCTCCGGCGAGGACATCTTCCGCGAAGCCCAGGCCCAGATCAATCGCATCCAGGAGCAAGGCATTTCCCTTACCCACCTGGACACCCACAAGCACACCCACATCCTCACCCGCGTCGCCCGCCCCCTGCTGGCCGCAGCCGAGCGCTCCGGAATCCGCGCCATCCGTAACCCCTTCGAACCGCGCTGGAGCATCGCCCTGGGTAAGAGCCCAATCCTCCGCCGCCTGCAATTGCGCAGCCTCCGCCACCTTCGGCCGCGCTTCCTCGCCCTTCCCCAAATCTCGAACGGCCGCATCGTCACCACCAGCGGCACGCTAGGCATCTCCGCCACCGGCCAGCTCAACGCCACCACCCTCCGCAACACGCTGGACGCTATGCCCGACGGCACCTGGGAGCTGGTCTGCCACCCTGGCTACAACGACCGCGACCTTGACGCCATCACCACCCGACTGCGCAATACCCGGGAGATCGAACGCTCCGCCCTACTCGACGCCTTCTCCGCTTTCTCCCAACAACAATCGCATCCTCTCCGCCCCGAACTCATCAACTACAGCAGCCTCTCCTCGGAGAAGATCGACAAGGGAAACACGATGAAGATTGGTATAGGGAAAATAAGATGAAGATTGGCATCACCTGCTATCCAACCTATGGAGGCTCCGGCGTCGTCGCCACCGAACTCGGCATCGAGCTCGCCGCGCGCGGTCACGAGATCCACTTCATCACCTACTCGCAGCCCTTCCGCCTCGCCGGCCGCGACACCAACATCCGCTACCACGAGGTCCCGGTCTCCAACTACCCGCTCTTCGAGTACCCTCCCTACGATCTAGCCCTCGCCACCCGTATGGCCGAGGTCGCCGAGCTCCATTCGCTGGACCTTCTGCATGTCCACTACGCAATCCCCCACAGCGTGAGCGCCCTGCTCGCTCGCCAGATGCTCGCCACCCGCGGCCGCCGTCTTCCCTTCATCACCACCCTCCACGGCACCGACATCACCCTGGTCGGCCTCGACCGCTCCTACCTCCCCATCACCCGCTTTGGCATCGACGAATCCGATGGCGTCACGGCCATCTCCTCGCACCTCCGCGAGAGGACCCGAGAGAATCTCGGCATCACCCGCGAGATCGAAGTCATTCGCAACTTCGTCAATTGCGACTTCTACACCCGCAATCCCGAGCTGGTCGCCCAGCAGCGTCCCCGCTTCGCCAAACCCGGCGAGCACCTGCTCGTTCACCTCTCCAACTTCCGCCCGGTCAAGCGCATCCTCGACGTAGTCGAGACTTTCGCCCGCGTCTCCCGCGCCCTGCCCGCCCGCCTGCTCCTGATCGGCGACGGCCCCGACCGTTCCGCGGCCGAATTCCTCGCTCTCCGCCTCGGCGTCGGCGATCGTGTCGACTTCGTCGGCAAGCAGGAGAATGTCAACGAGCTCCTCGCTCTCTCCGATCTCATGCTCATGCCCTCCGAGATGGAGTCCTTTGGCCTGGCCGCCCTCGAAGCTATGGCCTGCCGCGTCCCCGCCGTAGCCACCCGCGTCGGCGGCGTTCCCGAGCTGATAGAAGACGGCATCAACGGCCTGCTCTACGAAGTCGGCGATGTTGACGGCATGGCCGCTGGCGCTATCTCTATCCTCAGCGACCCAGCGAAACTCGAACGCATGTCCGACGCTGCCCGTCGCACCGCGCAGGACCACTTCTGCGCCTCCCGCATCATCCCCCTCTACGAGGCCTACTACGAACGCATCCTCGCCGAAAGTTTGGCCGCTCCCCCGCGCTAGTCAAAGACTTCCCCGACCTGTTACCTATTAACTACCGGGTTAACTGCCAGGATGCGTTGCCGCACGAACCTCACACCAACCATCGCCTCGCGTCTACTCTTTTAGACAGGTGCATTTGCGCCACAGCTCTCTCAGGAGAAGATCCTCAATGAAGATGAGGTTGAAGATGAAGTTCTCCCTCCCGCTCGCCGCCGCCATTCTCCTCACCGGCGCGCCGCTGTTTGCCCAGACGACGGGGACCTCGCATCCCGAAGACCTCGACGACACCCAGCAACTCGCGCCGGATGCGCAGTCATCGCACTACGTTCCGCCCTCGCACGCGACGCCCTCCGCGACCGTCACCGTCACCGCGCCTTCGACACCGACGCTCTATCAGCGCACGCCGCAGTACGCGCAGGCGCCAACGCAGACCGCGGCGGTAAATCCCATAGGCACTGGCAATGATCCCGACGGCCAGATTGTCACCGACGTTCCGATAGGCCCCAACGAGCTACCCATCGGCGCCCGGCTCAATGCAACGCTGCAACAGCCCATCTCTACGCAGACTACGCAGCAAGGCACGCGCTTCACCGCAGCCCTTTCCGCGGACGTCAGCCGCAACGGCGTCGTTCTGCTTCCCGCCGGAAGCATCGTCTACGGCCGCATCTCCCGCATCCACGGAGGCCGCCGCATCAGCGGCCCCTCCGCCATTCGCCTGCAGCCGGAATCTGTCAGCCTCCCCGACGGCACCGTCTATCCTATCCGCGCCGAAGTCACCGACCTCGACCACTATGCCGACTCCCACGTCAACGAGGAAGGCACGATCGTCGGCAACACGCATCCCGGCCAGACCGCCGCCGCCGTCGGTCTCACCACCACCACCGCCGTAGTCGCCGGAGCCCTCATCGGTGGCGGAGTAGGAGCCGTCGTCGGCCTCGGCGTGGGCGCTGGAGTCGCCACCGTCTGGTGGCTCAAGCACGACCGCCAGCAGGAGCTACCCACCGGCACCCAGATTGTCTTCACCCTCAACACCCCTCTGCAACTCGCAGCAACCGCCCATTAATTCCCATCCCCCTCCATCTCAAACCTGAAGGCCCTCGGCTCCCCGAGGGCCTTTGCCTTTGCATGCACCCCTCAACTTAAGCGGTCTCCGCAAGCGAAGCCTGTTGCGACCGCGCCTTCCTGCGCAGAATCGTCGCGGAGATCAGCGTAATGAGCAGCCCGACCGGAAACGGTTCGATGAAGGTGTAAAGCATGTTCACCAGGGGATTCTCGTAGAGCTGCTGGGAGTGGCGGATGGCGGCAACTTTGGCCTGGATGGCTTCGGAGGTGTCGGGCGTGGATTGAGCCTTCTGGATTTGGGCTGCGAAGTAGCTGTCCATAAAGCCGTGGAGGAAGTTGAAGTAGAGAATCTCCCACGTGATGACATAGAAGGCGCAGGAGATGAGCGTGATGCAGATGCCGATGCTGAAGGCGCGTCCAAAAGTAATAGTCCCATCGGCAAGGTTATCCCGGTAGGACCGGATGCCGAAGAACACCAGCAGGAAGGAGAGCACGATAGCGGTATAGCCAATCAGCAACCCTTTGTCGCCGTGCTCGGAGTCGCGGAGGAAGGGGATGGTAGCGCACATTAGCACGGAGGAGATAAAGCCGGAGATGAGGCCGAAGGTGAGGATGGTCTTCTTCATGGAAGGCTCCTGGGGGATGAACTGGAGACACTCTGCGGTAGGAGGAGGTGCTTGTCGTCATGCTTTCGGATGATTTTGCGGAGGTGCCGGGAAAATCACGCTTTGGGATGACAGCTAAGCCAGTTCACTGGTCACTGCGCCCAATCCTACGGCATACGGGTACCGTTCTCTTCAGGGAAAACGGATAGTGGCTCAGTTTGCTTTGACTGACGCGGACTTGCCGAAAAGCCGACGTTCAAGGACCTCCGACTTTCGCTCGATCCAAAGCACCAGATTAGGACGGAGGTTCAGTTTTCCGATGGGCGCTCGACATGGTCGATGACGATGGTGTCCATGGAGACCTTGACCTGCCGGAACTCCAGGCCCAGGGGTCTTAGATCCCACGAGAGAGTCGAACTCGAGTCGTCTTCGCCGGGCAGCGGCGAGGGCCGATGCAGAACGAAGTCATATCTGCCACTGAGGCCGGTTTGATCCTGGACCGTTAGGCGAGGGTAGGAAAAGCTAGACAGATACCAGCTTAATCTTTCCATGGTCACGCCGTAGAATCGAATGGTTTGACCATCTTCCTCGTTCAGGACGGTCCCTCCTTCTGGCGTTCGCATGCCGCCGGAAGGTATTTCTTCGTCGGTTGCCGTCGCTTTAAATTGCGGGCCGCGTTTGCCGACTATGAGCATCAGGCCAGGGACCTCGTTCGGGATGTGATGCACTGCGAGCTTACAACGGTCCGCAAGCAGGGCCTGCAACATGGTCCGGAACATCTCCTGCCGTTCCAGCGAGCTTCCCTGCCTTTGCCAAGCTGGAAGATCTTCGGCGGAAACTTTTGCGGCGATGTCGTACTGCTCAGAGTCGAGCCAGGAGGGCGCTCCCTTGAGGCGATCGGGCGTCCAGCTTGCCATGCCTTGAGGAAAGTACGCGATCATGATGGTCGACCAAATCGTCTGGTTCGAAGCGCGGTAGCCGTCGGGCTGAATTGCCCACGTCACAGACGCTCCGCCGTTTGCGCCCGGATAAGTTGCGGGTCGGCTGGGACGCACGGAAATCACATCGAAGGCCAAGTGCTTTGGCTTCTCGGGTGGGGGCGTGGTTGAAGCAGATTGTCCGAGGGCGGACGTCAAGACAAAAGCCAGCGAGAAGCCGAAAAACAATCGAATCGTCCTCATGGCGCAATCTCACTCCTTAGTTCTTTACCTGCCTCGCGAATTAGCAGCTGAGACGCGCCTCGACGTACTAATCGGGCGGCTCGTTTTCTTGCTTGAAGAACAGCCACTGAACGGGATATGAGCAAGCTCCGCCCCCCTACGGAGCGGCTCCGCACGTAGGTTCTCGCATACGAGAAGGATATGCACCACCACTAGGAGAACTCAATGCGAAAGCGGACGCTCCCGTAAAACGGCGATTTCGGCAACTTCCCCCATTCCTAACTCGAGCCTCGGGTACTCACACTGAAACGGTCTACGGCAGAATACCCAGTTGTTTACCCATCTGCACCGCCTGTGTCCGGCGCCGCGCCCCCAGCTTGTCGAAGGCTCGGCTGCAGTGTGTCTTAACGGTGTTCTCGCTCACAAAGAGCCGCTCGGCGATCTCACGATTGCTTAGCCCCTGGGCGATGAGCGAGAGAATTTCGAGCTCGCGCGGCGTAATGCCGAGTGCGTCAAGTTGCGGCTGGTTGAGGATGAAGGTGGCTGGCGCCTCCGCCGGTACGAGCACTTCGCGGAGGACGATCGTTTCCCGCGGCTTGGTAAGCTTGATGCCGAGCCAGATGCCGAAGCCAGCGAACAGAATAGCGATCAGTGCAGCATATATCTCGAAGGAGTTTTCGATCACCAAAAACTGATACTCAGACCAGCGCAGGATGGCGATCAGCACGCCGCCGACGAGGCCTAGTAGCAGAACGTGGCTGAGGACCCGGCGCTTCATGATGGTTAGCTGGATTCTACTGCGCAGCCGATGCCACGGCCAATCCCCTCCCGCATTCAACCCAAAGGCCCTCGATCGCCGAGAACCTTGCACGAAGCATTTTACTAACCGCTAACCACTGCCTTATCCCATCACCTGCGACAGCAGCCGCTTCCAGTTCTTCTGATTCCTCTTGAAGCTCTTCTTCAGGTCTTCGAGAATCCGCTGGAAGTCCGGATTCTCCACCATGCCTCGCCACGCCGGATTGATGCTGAACCACGGATAGTTCTCATTGCCCAGATAGATGGCACGCCGCAGCCAATGCAGCGCCTCCGACGCATCGCCTTCCACCGCAAAGTAGGTTGCCAGCCGGTACGCCATCTCGCTATCGGCCTCTGCCGCAGCCAGTGTCTCTTCCAGCACGAACTCCGCAGCCCGCTTGCGATCGCCCAACTGCACGTAGCACATCGCAATCGTTGGAAACACGATGCGCAGCGTCGAATCATCGCGCGTCACCTGCTCCAGCGTTTCGATGGCCTTCTCCAGCTGCCCCTGCCGCATCTGCTGGTAGCCCTGCGAGATGCGTAGCAGTGGCTGCCGCGGCTCCAGCGTCAGGCCTTTCTCGATCTCATCGCCGGCCAGCTCCAGCTGGTTTTGATACTGATACACTCTCGCGCGATGGTTATAGATCATCGCCGCATTCGACGGATTCAGCCGCAGCGACGTATTGAACTGGTTCAGCGCCTCCTCATACAGGCCGTCGATACGCAGTGTCAGCCCCGCCACAAGGTGCACATTCCAGTCATTGGGAGCCTGTTGCAGCAACCGCTCGATCCCATGCCGCGCGCTCTCCTTCTCACCGCGACTCAATAGCATGTAGACCCGATAAAGATTCGCCTCCACCGACGTCGGATCCCGCTCCAGCGCCCGATCGAACGACCGCCGCGCCTCCAGCACATGCATCTGGCCGCCCAGCCCATGCCGCGCATACTGTATCTGCGTCACACCCAGCCCCGACCACCCCGGAGCATAATCCGGATCGCGCTTCACCACGCGTTCAAACAGATCTCGTGCGCGATCCAGTTCATCCCGGCTACCGGTCCGCGACATGAACGACGACAGCAGCGCCCTCGCCTGCAGATACTCCTCCGACACCGCTGCTCCCAGGAACGCCACGCTTGTCGGCCCCGGAACACCCATCTGCAGCCCGCCAAATCCATGCAGCTCGGCAAACACCTCGTCGCAGATCTCGGTCTGCACCGCGATCAAATCGAAGCTGGCGACACTAATGGCGCCGCCGGTCCGTACGCTCTGCCCAGCCACATCGAGCAGCTGCCAGTTCAGGTCGAAACCTTTCTCCGAGCGCAGAAAACTTCCTGCCAGCACAAAGTCCACCATTAGCTTCCGACCCACGCTCAGCGGATCCAACTGCCGTGTCGGCACATCCATCAGCGCACTCGACGGCCGCACAATCAAGGACGGCACCTTGGCCAGCCGCGCCGCCAAAGCGTCTGCGAGCGCATAGCCATAAAACTGCCGCACGTCCCTCGACTCCAGATTCACAAACGGCAGCACCACAATATTCGGACCCTTCGACGCCGTCGTTGCCGTGCTATCCCGAAACCTCTCCGCCAGCATCGATAGAATCCCGGTGGTCCGCTTCTCTTCCTCCGGCCGCTCCATATCCAGCCGCTGCTGCGCGGCCATGTTGATCGCGCCTTCACCCGGCATCAGCATCGTATCCAGCTGCAGCGACTTCACAATCGTCTTCAGCCCCTCGCGAAGTTCCGCCGCCGACCCATACCGCTCCGACGGCTGCTTCGCCAGGCAGCGGAGAATCACGCTTTCGAGCTCCACCGGCAGATCCGGCACAATCTCCCGCAACGCCGGAGGCTCCGCAAACTGGATCGCCCGAATACTCTGCAGCTCCTGCGCATCTGGCCGATGAAACGGATGCCGCCCGCTCACCATCTCGTAGAGAATCAATCCCAGCGCGAAGATATCGCTCTGCACGCTCGACTGCCCCGTCACAAACTGTTCCGGCGCCATGTACGCGATCGTCCCACCGCGCGCAGTATAGGTCGCCCCGGCAAATGCCGGCGTCACCGGCTGCGTGGTCATCGACGGATCAAAATCCACATTGTCCCGTTTCAACTGCCTCGCCAAACCAAAGTCCAAAATCTTAATCAGCCCGCCATCGGTGAGCATGACGTTGGCTGGCTTCAGGTCCCTATGAAATATTCCCAACGTATGCGCGGCCGACAGACCATCGGCCATCTGCATGCCGCTCGAAAGCACCAGCTGCACGCTCGCCGGCCCCTCCGCAATCACCTTGTCCAGGCTCTTGCCCGGAACATATTGCATGACGATGTACGCTTCGTCGTCTTCCTCACCCACCTCATAAATAGCGCAAACATTCGGGTGATCGATGGCCGACGCCAGCCGAGCCTCCCGCAACTGCGTCGCCCTCACCTGCTCCGGCGTCTGCGATCCCCGCTTGAGCAGTTTCAGCACCACCGGCCGCTGCAGCAGCGTGTCATTGGCAAGAAACACCACGCCACTCCCGCCTGAGCCGATCTTGCGCAGGAATTCATACTGTTTGATAACGCGGCGTGCCATAGGGCCATTATCTCAGCAACACCCTCAACTTCTCTGTGAAGAAGTGCCTCGCCCAATGCCACCACATCTGCGTCCGCATCGGGTACCTCTCTAATTACTGCCCTTTAACTGCGTCGGGCAGCCTTTTCAGAGCATCCTGCATCAGAATCTCGTTGTGCCACCGACAGGCCGCAACTCAGCGGAGAAAGCTGAAGACGTCGAGCTCCCTATAACCGGACAACAAGGCCTTAGAAACACATGCCCCATACCCTGCTTCTCATCGACGACAACGCTATCCAGGCCGCGACCCGTCAGACCATCCTCAAGCGAGCCGGCTACTTCGTCTTCGCCGTTCTTAGCCCCGAGCGTGCTCTGGAACAGCTTCGCCACAATGACTATCCCGACACCATCGACCTCGTCATCACCGACCACATCATGCCCGGCATGAATGGTGCGGAGTTCGTCACCCGCCTCCGCGAGTTCGCTCCCGATCTTCCCGTGCTCGTCATCAGCGGTCTCGCCGAAGCCGAGGACGAGTATGCAGCACTGGATGTCAACTTCCGCATGAAGCCCCTGCTCCCGGAAAATCTGCTCTCCACGGTGCATACCCTGATCGAAGCCCGCACCTCCGCAAGAATCTAATCCACCCCTATCGCTCCAGCCCCTGGGGCCCGGTCGTGGGGACTTCTTCGTTACGACTGTTACGCAGGCATCCTGCACCTGCCACGCACTCGCCTCAATTCTGAGAGAATAGTCATCGAAGGAAGTGTCCACGAATGCCCCACCCCATGCCATTTTTTGGAAGCGTCTCCCTCCTCCTCGCGCTGGGACTGTCGGTCTATACCCTCCTGGCAGGCACGCTTTCGCTCTGGGCCATCGCTCATGGGCGAGCCCTGGCCGTCGCCCCCGAACGCATCCGTGAAACCGCACGCCGCGCCGGCATCGCCAGCTTCATCGCTGTCTCCTGTGCCGCCTTCGCCCTGATCTGGGCCTTTGCCACGAACGACTTTTCGGTCGACTACGTCCTCCACCACAGCAGCATCGCCCTCCCCTGGTACTGGAAGTTTTCCTCCATCTGGGCCGGGCAGGAAGGCTCGCTGCTGCTTTGGGCATGGCTGCTCGCCGGCTACGGCTTCGTCCTTCGCATCCGCCACAAGACTGACATCACGCTCCACGCCTACGCCTCCACCATCCTCGCCGGCGTGCAGATCTTCTTCCTTCTGCTGATCAACTTCAGCGCCATGCCCTTCGCCATCGTTCCCGGAGGCGTCGGCCCCGCGGATGGCTTCGGTCTCAATCCGCTGCTTCAGTACGCAGAGATGATGATCCATCCGCCGATGCTCTACCTCGGCTATGTAGGCTTCTCAGTTCCCTTTGCCTTTGCGCTCGGCGCGCTGATGATGCGCTACCCCGGTGAGAAATGGATCCAGATCACCCGTCGCTGGACCATGGTCGCGTGGCTCTTTCTTACCTGCGGCATCATCCTCGGCATGCATTGGGCCTACGCGGTGCTCGGCTGGGGCGGCTACTGGGGTTGGGACCCAGTCGAGAACGCCTCGCTCATGCCGTGGCTCACCGGTACCGCCTTCCTGCACTCCGTCATGATGCAGGAGAAGCGCGGCATGATGAAGGGCTGGAACGTCTGGCTCATCTTCTCGACCTTCATGCTCACCATCCTCGGAACCCTGCTCACCCGCTCCGGCCTGGTCAGCTCTGTGCACGCCTTTGCAGAAAGCGACATCGGCACCTGGTTCTTCTGGTTCCTCGGCATCGTCCTTGCCATCTGCCTCTTCACCTTCCTCTATAACCGCGATCACCTGCGCAATGAGAACCACCTCGAGTCGCTGGTCTCCCGCGAGAGCTCCTTCCTCTTCAACAACCTCGTCCTGCTCGCTGCCTGCTTCACCGTTCTTTGGGGAACTCTCTTCCCCGTTCTGTCGGAATTTGTGCAGGGCTCGAAGGTCACCATGGGCGCGCCCTTCTATAATCGCGTCGCGGTTCCCATCGGCATCTTCATGCTCTTCCTTACTGGAGTCGGTCCGTTGCTCGCCTGGCGTTCTACCTCGCTGCGAGCCATCCGCCGTAACTTCGTCCTTCCCTGCATCGCGATCATCGTCACCACCCTCGTGTTGATCATCGCCGGTGTGCGTCCCTGGTCCGCGGATGTGCAGGCCGACGGTGCAGTGGGTGCGAATATCTACGCCCTGGTCTGCATCGCGCTCGGCGTAGGCGTCATCACCGCCATCGCCTCCGAGTTCCTGCGCGGAGCCAACGTTGTCCATACCCAGACCGGCAAGAATCTTTTCGAGTCGGCAATTTTGCTCACGCGCCGCAATACCAGACGCTATGGCGGCTACCTGATTCACTTCGGCGTCGTCATTATGTTCATCGGTCTGGCCGGCTCGGCCTTCAACCAGTCCAGAGAATCCGAGATGAGCTTCGGCGATTCGATCAACCTGGGTGGCTACAAGGTCGTCTGCCAGAGCTACTCCGAAGATTCGAATGCGAACTATGACTCGGAGTTTGCCCTGCTCGACGTCTTCCATAACGGAAAGAAGATCACGCGCCTTACACCTGAGCGGCGTGTGTACTTCGTCAATACCGACCACGCCCAGCCCTCCACCATCGTCGCCATCCACTCCACGCTTGCGAATGACCTCTACGTCGTCTTCGAAGGTACCAACCCGGATAATGACCGGCCCATCATCAAGTTCTTCATCAACCCGCTGGTGAACTGGATCTGGGTAGGCGTCGTGGTCGTGGTCTTTGGCACCTTCATCGCCCTGGTGCCGCCGCTCAAGCCCTCCACCCGCCGCGTCGAAGTTCCCTCACCCTCAATCCCTGATCCAACGCTCGGCGGCAGCCTCGCCCGCGGCCCCGTTCCCCTGAGTGCGCAAGAGGGTCCCCATGTATAAGCGCGCGCTGCAGCTCGTCGTCATCGTCTTCGTCGCCTTCACCATGCTGGGCGCGAGCTCGCCGTCAGCCCGCTACAACCGCCTCGGTCACGACCTCATGTGCGCCTGCGGATGCGGCCAGATCCTGCTTGAATGCAACCACGTCGGCTGCCCGGACTCCCCAGGTCAGATTGCCGATCTCCACGCCCAGCTTGACGCTGGCGTCTCCGACGACGCTGTCTTCAAGTTCTTCAGCGCAAAATACGGTCCCACCATCTTGGCGGAACCCGTGCGCGGCGGCTTTGACGACGTAGCCTGGGTTGGCCCCTTCGCCTTCCTGTTGCTCGGCATCGTATTGATCCTCGTGCTGCTGCGCCTCTGGCGCGCTCGTCATGCCCGACTGGTGCCGGAGCCCCCCCTTCTCCCCACACCAGCTGCCGACGCGCTTCGCGACCGCATCCGCGACGAGACCAATTACGAGTAACTTCGGCAGGTAACTGGCTCGGGCACGAACGTCGTACCGGACCTCTATCAGCCTCTCGAGACTGATACGCTCGTAATCACCATGACCCGCCTCG
>FSYS01001892.1_pt1 | contig 13272 bp, 12 predicted proteins | sample 1638491 | NCBI WGS metagenome assembly FSYS01 (sample SAMEA3914788, study PRJEB12502) | metagenome | biome: forest; material: soil | place: Canada | collected 2011-07-03 | depth 0.1 m | reverse complement strand
GCCAAGATTTTCGAGCCGGTGAAACCGTTGACCACGCCCACACCGAGATTCTTCGCCGCCTGCGCCGTCTTGATCATCTCTTCCGCCGCGCGCTTCTGCACGTCCTTCGGCTTGCCGTCGCCCCAAACATGCGGCGGCAGGATCGACTTGTGGCGATCGTCGATCGGATCGCAAACCGCTTGGCCAACAAGATGATTCGAGATAGCGAACGTCTTCAGCCCGTGCTTGGCGAGAATGGCGTGGCGGTCATCGCTGTACTTTTTGTCGGCGGCGCCTTTGACCACGTCGAAGTGGTCGCCCCAGCAGGCGAGCTCAAGGCCGTCGTAGCCGAAGGACTTCGCCTTGGCGCACATCGTGTCGAACGGAAGATCGGCCCATTGGCCGGTGAAGAGAGTGATCGGGCGTGGCATAATGTTTTCCTTTTAAAAAAATTTAACAGGAAAACATGAAGGTATGAAAAGGAAGAGTGAGGGTGGAAAGTCCTTCTCCGCCTACCCCTTTCTGTTTTCCTGATTTCATGTTTTCCTGTTTATCGGGTTCGTTTGAAAGAGAGACGCGCTAAACTTTGATCCAGCGGCGTTCCTTCGCGGATTTCTCGACGGCGGCGAGCACCTTCTGGTCATGCAGGCCGTCCTCGAACGTCGGCTGCACCGACTTGCCCTTCACGACGGCTTCGATGAAGTCGTAGATGGTATGCACGAAGGTGTGCTCGTAGCCGATGATGTGGCCCGGAGGCCACCACGCGCCCACGTAAGGATGCACAGGCTCAGTGACGATGATATCGCGATACCCCTGGCGGTCATCTGCATCGCCGCGGTTGAAATACTTGAGCCGGTTCATGTCCTCGAAGTCGAACACGAGCGAGCCCTTGCTGCCGTTGATCTCGAGCTGAATGTGGTTCTTGCGACCGGCGGCGAAGCGGCTCGCCTCGAGGCATGCAATCGCGCCGTTCTTGAACTTGCCAATGGTGATCACGGCGTCGTCGACCGTCACGCGACCTTTCTTGCCCTTCTCACCCGGGATCGGCCGTTCCTTGATGAACGTCTCGAGATGCCCGCAAACCTCGGAAAGCTCGCCCACCAGATAACGTCCCAGATCGATAATGTGCGCGTTGATGTCGCCGTGCGTGCCGCTGCCCGCGATCTTGCTCTGCAGCCGCCAGACGAGCGGGAACTCCGGATCGATGATCCAGTCCTGCAGGTAGCGCGCTCGATAATGGAAAATGCGCCCAAGATCGCCCGCATCGATCATCTTCTTCGCCTGCGCGATGGCGGGAATGCGCCGGTAGTTGTGGCAAACCATGTGCACCACGCCGGCCTTCTTCACGGCGGCAACCATCGCCTCGGCTTCCTTCACCGTCATGGCTAGCGGCTTTTCGCAGAGCACATGCTTGCCCGCCTTCGCCGCCGCGATGGAAATCTCCGCGTGCGTGTCGTTCGCCGTGTTGATGTCGAGGACGTGAATGTCCGGATTGGCAATGACCTCGCGCCAATCGGTTGCGACATTGTTCCAGCCGAGCTGCCTCGCCGCGGCCGTTACGCCTTTTTTGTCGCGTCCGCAAATGGTGTGCAGCACCGGCTGCGCCGAGACGGGAAAGAACTTATCGACTTGCCGCCACGCGTTCGAATGGGTCTTGCCCATAAACTTGTAGCCGATCATTCCAACATTGAGAGTCTTCATGGTTTGCTCCTGATAAACCGCGATGAGCGCAAATGGTTCCTCGACGTTTGCGTAATGCGCCAGCCTAGGCCTTGGCCGAGGCCCGCATCGATTGTACGCAATTCTTCAGCGCAGGCACGGGGTTCTCCGGCTCCGCCTCGTACTCGATTACGGGGGCGCCGTCAAATCCGCCGGCATCGAGTTCCTTGATGAACGCGGGCAAGTCGAGATTACCTTCGCCGACGACAACATCGCTCCATTGGCCCTTGCGGTCGAAGACGAAATCCTTGAAGTGGATGCCGTAAATCTTGCCGGCGTACTTCTTCGCCCACTCGACCGGTTTGCCCTGCCACGGCCCGATCTGCAGGCACCACGCCGTGTCGATGCAAAGGCCGATCTGCGGCGAGCCCAGCTTCATCAGGTGCTCGAGCACATCAGGCGAGCCGCCAAACTGGTAGCCGCCGTGGCAATGGATGCCGATGCGGATGCCGAATTCGTCGCACAACTTCTGCGCCACCGGGACTGCCGTCGTGAAGCTGTCGACGCGGAAATGCGCCGAGATGTGCTTCGCGCCCGCCAGCGCCGCGCATTCAAACCAGTCGCGCTCGCTCGCCGCGCCGGTGAACGTCTGCACGCCGATGGAGATGATCGAGACGCCGGCATCCTTGTAGATGCTCACGACGTCCTTGAACGCCGACGGCTTGTTCAGGTCGGCATGCACGCCGCAAAGCTCGATCTTGTCGACGCCTATTTCGCGGACCTTTTTCGCGACGTCGGGGTTTTCTTTGAAATTACGGAAACAATAGCTCTGAACGCCAAAATCCAATGCTTTCATGGTGACAGTTTTCCTTTCGGGGAGGGGGTTGGAGAGAGGGGACGAGGCGCCTCAGGCGAGGCGCACTTCTTTGCCGGTCTTGTTCGACTCGGCAATCGCGTCGAGGATCTTCTGCACGACCAGCGCCTGATGCGTGGTCACGCAAAGCTCCTCTTCACCGCGAAGATGATTGATGAAGTTATGGAAGCGCTCCTGGTGCGGCATCTTCAGCGCCACTTTGAGCTCATCCACAATCTCATACGTGGCGGGCAGGCCCGCGCTGCCGCGGAACAGCTTCGCCGGACGCAGGCTGGCGCCACCCTCGGTGCCGTAGACATCGACGCCTTCGCGGCTGCCCACTGCTTGGTGACAGGCCCACGACGTATCGAGCGAAACCGTCGCGCCGTTGGCGAAACGGATCAGAGCCGTGGCGAAATCATCCACGTCAAACGGCGCCTCCGCCGCGCGGTCCGAGAGTCCCCAGCCGCCTTCGCCCAAGCCGCGATTGCCGAACTTGGTGTAGGTCGCGCCGGCCACTGATACGGGCTCGAAATTGTTCATCGTCCATAGGCACAAATCGAGCATGTGCACGCCGATGTCGTAGAGGCTGCCCCCTCCGGCCATTTCCCGGTTCGCGAACCAGGTGCCCAGCTTCGGAATGCCCGCGCGCCGGAACCAGTACGCCTTCGCATGATAGATGTCGCCCAGCACGCCCTGCTCGACGAGCTGCTTGATCTTCTGCGAATCGGCCGTGAACCGCTGGTTCATGCCGACCATGAGCACCTTGTCCGCTTTTTCCGCAACAGCGATGGCCCTCGCGGCCTCTTCGGCGTTCATCGCGAACGGCTTTTCCAGCAGCACATGCTTGCCCGCCTCCAGCGCCTGGATGGTGAGGGGAATGTGGAACTTGTTCGGCACCGCGATGTAGACCGCGTCGACGTCCTTGTTGGCGAGAAGATCCTCGATTTTTTCGTGCGCGTATTGCAGCGAGAATTTCTTTTGCAGGGTCTTCAACCGGTCGAGGCTGAGATCCTGGATGGCGACGAGGCGCGCATCGGGGTGGCGCATCAGGGCTTCCGCGGCGTAGTAGGCGATCTGGCCTGCGCCGATGAAACCAAAACGAACTTCAGAGAGTTTTTTCATTTGTATAAAAGTCGGACAGCTTTCCAGTAGATGCTTATTGATTCCTGCCCGCAATGCGGAAGAATTGTCAAAACCTAGGATTTGTTATCAAAACATCGGATTCCCAACGATCACCGTCCACGCCTCGCCACCGCCCGCGCGCGGACCGTTTCCGGCTGCATTCCGTTTCCCATTTTCATCAGCGGGCCGGTTCGCATCCAAGTGCAATCCATTTCAAGGGCCAGGAGCAATGCATCGAGGTCGTCACTGGTGGCCGTGGCTGGTTTGAAATCGAGGCCCGCTGGCAGGAGGTCGGGCCCGGCGACCTGCTCTGGCATATCGCCGGCGAGCGCACAATCGCCCGCAGCGATTTTATCGATCCCTACAGTTGCCTCGCCGTACGATTTCTCGCGGAGTCGGGCGCGCGCCGGCCCGTGCCGCGCCACACGCGCTGGGAGGAAATGGACGAAGTGCTCTATTTCACCAACCAAGTCGTGGCCCTCCACGCCGACGATGCCTTCGACCGGGCGGTGCTTCTGCACTACATCATCAGCCGCGCGCACTTCCAGGCCGAACTCTACCTGCGCCTGCAGCACGAGCGCGGCCTTCCACCGGAACTGCGGCAGGTGCTCGAGACGATCAACCGCCGCTACGCCGAGCCGCTGCGCCTCGCCGACCTCGCCGATGCCGCGGGCTGGTCTGTGCCACATTTGCACGACCGCTTCCGCGCGCAACTCGGCCTCTCGCCGCACCAGGCGCTCATCCGCCGCCGCATCCAGGTCGCGCGCGAATTGCTCGCCAGCACCAACGATCCCATCAAGAGCGTCGCCGCGCGCTGCGGCTTCCCCAATGCCGCCGCCTTCTGCGTTCAGTTCCGCAAGACAACCCAGATCGCGCCCAAGGAATACCGCGAGCGTCAGCTCTTCGGCAAACGGCGGCTCTAATTACGGCAACCCGGCATTCTCCAGCCAAGTCTCCGCGATCAACGCATGCCCTGCCGGGGAGGGATGTACGCCATCGCCTGCCCAATAGGCCGCCGGAGCCTGCGTAGCTGCCTGCGCGAAAAGCCCGTCCAGCGGCAGCAACTCCGCGCCAAATTCCACCGCGAGCTTCCGCATCACGTCGATCTTCGGATTCAAATCCTCACGCCACGCGTAGCGATCCTCCGGCACATGCAGCAGAAACGGCTCGAGCAACACCACGCGCGCACCAATCGACGCGATCTTCTCCAGCAACGTCCGGTAATCGCGCTCGTAAGCCTTCGCCTCCGTGGGGCTGTTGCTGTCGTAGCGGCGCCACACATCATTAATGCCGATCAGGATCGAAACCACCGTCGGCTTCAACGCCAGCAGGTCCGGCTCGACACGCCCGAGCAGATCGCACACCCGGTTGCCGCTGATGCCGCGATTGTAAATCTTCAGTCCCGGCGAGGCCAGTCGCGCCTGCAGATGCGCTGCCGTCAGCGCCGCGTAGCCCCACCCCAGCGAGTCCGGATTGTTCCGGTCGCGTCCGCAATCGGTGATGCTGTCGCCAGTGAAAAGGATACGATCGTCGGGATTGATGAGCATGGCGCCAGTCTTTAGCGGCCCCGGCGGCGATGTCAAATCCCGCGCAAGTCGGCAAAGCAACAATCCCTTGGCAGACGCACAAAAGTCGCGCAATCTCGCGTTCCTTCATGAGCGCCAGCGTCCTGATCATCCAGCCCGATCCGGCCATTGGCAACCGCATCGGCCAGTTGGTCCTTGCCGTCGCGCCCGATGCGCAGGTCGGCGTCGTCAACTCCACGCAGGACGCCATGGCCGCCCTCGACCAGTACACCGACCTTGACCTCTGCATCAGCGAGCTCTACTTCGAGAACGGCGACGGCCTTGCCTTCCTCGCCGCCATCCGCTCGCGCTTCCGCCGCACCCGCGTCATCTTCGTCTCCAGCTACAACCTCTCCAATTTCCAAGACTACATCCAGGGTCTCACCGTCTTCCGCACACCGCTGGACGAATCGGTCTTCATGTCCACCTGCCAGGACACGCTGGCCACGCTCGAAGGCCACGAGTTCCCACCCTTCCGCCTCGGCAAGAAACAGCCGCCGGACCGCTGGGGCGATTGCTACGCCGCCTACGACACCGGCGTGAAGCGCGACATCTTCATCACTATCCTCCACTCTTGGGCCACGCCGCAGGACGCCGACCACTTCCGCAAGACCGCCACGATGATGGCCCGCGCCGTTCATCCCAACGTTCAGGCCGTGTATCAGGCCGGCGGTTATCAAGGGCGCGATTTTTTCTGTCGCGAGAAATGGGACTACCCGAATCTCTCCGAAATGGCCGCCTCCGGCACGGCCATCGATCCGCGCCTTGCCGTGCAGATCATTCACATCGTCGGCAGTGTCGTGCTCTTCTGGGACGCCAACGATTTCCCCCACACGCGCATCGTCGCCACCGACGTCACCCTCTCTCCGCAGGGCGTCGTCAAGGTCGCCAACTGCGCCGATCCCGCGCAGACCCCGACACCGCCCGGCATGACCGACCTCACCGCGCTGTCCCACGCCGTGCAGGCGCTCCTCCCGCGCGGCGAAGCCGTCCCGCCAGCGGTTACCGCGCTTTTCGGCAAACTCCTCGCCGGACCGGTACCGCTCGCACAGACCGTCGCCGAGGCCCAGGCCATCGATAACAACCTCGCGCCCGAGCGCGTCATCGAGGTCACGCAGGAGCACGTCGTCGCCGAGAAGTTGATCCATACCGAGCGCCGCAAGCAGCGCTTCATGCAGTACGTGATCGGTGCGGGCTTCGCGTTGGTCGTGGTCCTCGTCGGCATCGTCTTCTACCTGCGACTCGATCCGCCGTCTCACATCAACGGCGAGATGGTGCAGGTCCCAGCCGGGTCCTTCATGTATCAGGACAAGACTGACACCACGCTTGACCACCCCTACTACATCGACAAGTACGAGGTCACCATCGGCCAGTACCTGAAATTCCTGCGTGCCCTTCAGAAAAACAACAACGACGACAGCGCGTGGCGCGATCCGGCGCAGCCGGCCGACCACTCCACGACGCACGAGCCGCAGGATTGGGACAACATCTGGAAATGCATCCGCTACGGCCAGCCCTACAACAAGGTCATTCTCACGCTCGACGACCCCGTCTTCAACGTCGACTGGTACGACGCCGAGGCCTTCGCGAAATGGGCCGGCAAGCGCCTGCCCACCGAAAAGGAATGGGAAAAAGCCGCGCGCGGATCGAACGGCTTCCTCTATCCCTGGGGCAACACCTTTCAGCCCTTCGGCAACAATATGGTGCCCGTGGCTAACCAGGACCCCGGCGACGTGCCCCAGCACTCCTACATGGTCGTCGATGAAATGGGCAAGGACGTGAGCCCCTACGGCGTCATCGGCATGGCTGGCAACGTCAGCGAGTGGACCGGCGACCTCGTCGCCAGCGCGAGTTTCGCCTCCGTCAAAGTCGCCATCGTCCGCGGCGCGAATTTCCAGACCAAGGACCCCGACCACCTCCTGCTCACCAATCGCATCACCAACATCGTTCCCGCCAAGCGTTTCTACTGGCTGGGCTTCCGCTGCGCCGCCGACCAATTGCCGCCGCCGAAGTAGGCCAGCGAGTCTCGTCAACGGGCGTCGACTTTGCTTCATTCATCAAATGACTGCTCGCGAGGTGATGAAGGAACTTGTGGCCATGTCACCGGAAGAACGAGCGCAGGTTTTCAAATTTCTGCAGCAGCTTCAAAGCGCTTCCGGGGCATGGCCGCTCAGTGATCAGGAATTTGAAGAGATTTCCGACCGCATTTTCGAGCGCCATGACCAGTTGTTCCGAAAACTTGCGACGTGAGTTTGCGGCGCGCCTGATTTCTTGCCCTGTAAAGGCAACCTAACATAGCGCAGGGTGAAACCCTGGGTTTACGTCTCAAAACAAGGATCAAGCCCTGAAGGGGCGCTCTAAAAGCTCCGCCTGCGGGACGAGGGGATGACCTACTCCGCCAGCTTCTGCAGCGCTTCGCCGTGAAGTTCCATCACGCGCTTAAGGGCTTTTCTCATTTCCTCTCGCGTCGCATTGCGCGGCTCTGGCTTCTCCGCATTCCCGAAGGAATGCCGATGTTGCCGGGGCAGTGTCAACGTCGGAGGTCTTACGATTTCTTTTTCCCACACCCCCAGTATAACTAATCACCTCCCTCCCGCAAAGCCCCCGCCGCCAAGCGAGCAAAGGTAGCAACCATGCCCCCTCTTGGCATCCCGCCATGAAACCGCTACGGTAGCGGGCTGTTGCCATGCCCCGCCGATCCAAAGATTCCGATTCCCCCGATGCGCCGCCGAAGGTGAAGGTCTCCCGTGAGTCGCTGGGGGACATGCTCAGCCTCTACAAATATCTCAAGCCCTACAGCCGGCGCCTCGCCATCGGCGTCTATCTCCTCATCATCTCGACGCTGCTCGGCCTGCTCTTCCCGCTCCTCTCCAGCGAGCTGATTAACAGCGGGTCCAAGGCGCAGGCCTTCCACATCGCGCGTCTCATTGTCGTCGTTCTCCTGGTCCAGGGCGTGATGTCCTTCTTCCAATCGTACCTCTTCAACATCTTCGGCGAGTCCGGCCTGAGCAACCTGCGCAAGGCCCTGTTCGGTCATCTCATCGAGATGCCCATGACCTTTTACAGCCAGCGGCAGGTGGGCGAGCTCTCCAGCCGCATCTTCGCCGACCTCACCCAGTTGCAGGACGCCTTCATCATGGCCGTCCCCCAATTCCTCCGCCAGAGCATCATCATGGTCGGCAGCATGTGTATGATGGTCTACATGTCGCCGCGGCTCACCGGCGTCATGCTCGCCTGCTTCCCGCCCACCATCATTGGCGCGATCCTCATCGGCCGCCTCGTCGGCAAGCGCTCGCGCACCACGCAGGATGAACTCGCGCTCGCCGCCAACGTCGTGACCGAGGCGTTCCAGGGCATCGCCAACGTGAAGGCCTTCTCCAACGAACCGTTCGAGCAAAAACGCTACGACGTCCGCATCACCGAATTCCTCAAGTCGGTTCGCCAGGGTGCCCGCGCCCGCGCCGCGCTGGTTGCCTTCATCATTTTCGCTATCTTCACCGCGATCACCATCGTGCTCTGGTACGGCACCACGCTCATGATCGATGGACGGCTGAGCAGCGGCGAACTCGTCGGCTTCGCGCTCTACACCGTCTTCGTCGGCGGTTCCATCGGCAGCTTCGCCGATCTCTACAGCAACCTGCAGCGCTCCATCGGCGCGACCCAACGCGTGCGCGAACTCCTCAACGAACCCGCCGAAACGCTCGACAGCATCAAACGCGATACTCGCTTCCTCGGCGATGTTCGCTTCGACCACGTCGGCTTCCATTATCCCTCGCGTCCCGAGGTCGAGGTGCTCCGCGGCCTCACCTTCAATGCCGCCCCCGGCAAGATCGTCGCGCTCGTCGGCCCCAGCGGCGCGGGCAAGTCGACCATCGCCTCGCTCCTCTTGCGCTTCTACGATCCCCAGCACGGTCGCATCCTTTTCGACGGCAAGGCCGCCACCGACTACGGCCTGCACGAGCTGCGCAGCCAGATGGCGCTCGTGCCGCAGGAAGTGCTGCTCTTCGGCGGCTCCATCGCGGAGAACATTGCCTACGGCAAGCCCGGCGCCGCTCAGGCCGAGATTGAGGCCGCCGCCAGGCGCGCCAACGCGCACGAGTTCATCGCGCAATTCCCCGAGGGCTACAACACGCTCGTCGGCGAGCGCGGCATCAAAGTCTCCGGCGGCCAGCGCCAGCGCATCGCCATCGCCCGCGCACTGCTCAAGGACCCGTCCATCCTCATCCTCGACGAGGCCACCAGCGCGCTCGATGCCGAAAGCGAACGGCTCGTGCAGCAGGCGCTCGAGGAATTGATGAAAGGCCGCACCTGCTTCGTCATCGCGCACCGGCTCTCCACCATCCGCAACGCCGACCTCATTGTCATGCTGCGCGACGGAGTCGTGCGCGAGTCTGGCTCCCACGACGAGCTCATGGTCATCCCCGACGGCGCCTACCGCCGCATGGTCGAGCTCCAGCACGGCGTCAACATCCTCAGCGAGGAAGCCGAAGTCGCCGCGGTGAAATAGGGGAGGAGCCCGGCGTGAATTATCGCCGGCAAATTCCCTTCGCGCTCGTCGGCCTGCGGTTCACCTTGGGCCCGTGCTTCCTGCTCACGTATGCGCTCGGCGCACCCGTCTGGATTTACGTCTCGCTTCTCCTCACGGCCATCGTTAGCGATATCCTCGACGGCACGCTGGCGCGCCGTTGGGACACCGTTACGCCGAAACTCCGCCGTTGGGACAGTAACGCCGACTCCGTCTGCTTCGGCTTGGCGACGATCACCGTGGTCATGCTGCGGGCCGATTACCTCGCGCCCTGGCGCTGGCCCCTGGCCGTCGTGTTCCTTTTTATCATCGGGCAGAACGTTCTCAACGTCGTCCGCTACGGCCGCCAACCCGCTTATCACATGTGGTCCGGCAAAATCTGGAGCATCATCTTCTGCATCACACTTGCCGCTCTTTTTCTCGAGCGTCCCTGCGCGTGGGCGATCGACCTCCTCATCGTGGTGAGTCTCTACAACTCCATCGAAAACATCACCGCCTCAGCTTTGCTGCCAAGGCCGATGACCGACATTCCCACGATATTTCGCGCGATCCGCATCGCGCGCGACGGCGACGTCTAAAACCGCGCGCCCGTCTACTTCTTGTCGTCCTCGCCCGTATAATAGCTGACCTTCTCGGCCTTGATCAACGACCGCTTCTCCGGCACGCGCACCAGCCACTTGTTCGAGTTCGGAAAATAGGCGTGATCGCTCGTCGGGTTGTCCGCGACGCTGTAGTAGGTCACGTCCGCCTTGCTGTTGTTCACGATGTGGTGCGGCTCGCCCGGCGCGAACATGAAGAAATCGCCCGGCTTAGCCTTCGTGTTGCCGTTGGAGTGCCGCACCGTCGCGATGCCCGAGACGATGATGTAGAACTCCCACTGGTTTGCGTGCATGTGGAGCGGATAATTCGTCGCCCCCGGCGGGATCCGCGTCAGCTCCACCGCAAACGGCCAGCGCTTTAGCAAATCCATCGAGCGCGGATCGCCCCCGATTGCCTCGTTCAGCGGCTTGTCGAACGTATGAAATTTGCCAGAGGGCGAGACCGACTCCTCTTCGTGGATGTCAGCTAAGTTAGCTTTGCGCATGATCGCGATTTTGGCAGACAGTTTCGAGCAATGCAATCTGCGTAACACACGCAGATCGGTAACACCGACGTATTTACGTCAACACATCTGCCGCTTACTTCGACTTTTTGATCTCGAGGTTCGGCTCTTTTTCTAACAACTCCAGCGCAAGCTTAAGCGAGGGAAGCTTCGTGTTGTGCAACCTCTCCAGATACTCGAAATACTCGCAGACAAATCCGCGAATGTTCGGCCAGATTTCCGTCAGCCAAACCGTCTCCGATTTGCACAGCACGCGGCAGGCGCAAATGCGGATGTTCGACTCAAAACTCTGCGGCCCGTACCGCACCAAAAAGAAATAGGAAATGTCGTTCGTGATTTCGCGCGCCGCTTCCATTTCTCCGGAGACCACCGCCATCAGCGCCGAGTAGCAGGCGTTCTCGCTCGACGTGTTGGTCTGCACCATCTTACCGTAGCCTTCCCTGAACGCCTCGATCGGTGTCGTCGGGTCGGCGCCAAACAACCGGTCGGTCACCCGCTTCATCTGGTTGTGATGCCGCACAATCTGCTTGTGGCTGGCGCTGTGCTCATGCTGCACCCACCCCATCAGCGCTGTACGCGCCAGGCGAAAGTATCCGCCGCGCCGCATCATCTTTTCCCAAAGATCATAGTCCTCCGCCGGGCAGATCGTCTCATCAAAGAGTCCGCACTCCAGCATCTTCGATTTCTTGGCGATCACCCCCGACGGAATGAACGGACACAGGGGATGAGTCGCATAATAAAGCCGGTCAAGCGGCAGCGACGGCTTGAACAGCGGCCGGTTCATCAGCGGGGTGCCCTTCTCGTCGACAATCAGCGAGGCGCAGAAGACGCCCAGCAGTTCCGGCTCATCCTCCGCGATGAAAATCTCCATCCGTTTGGAAATCGTGTCCGGATAATAAAGATCATCCGCATCCAGAAACGCGACATACTCCGACTGCGCTTTTTGAATCCCAAAATTTCGCGCTGACGAAACGCCACCGTTCTCCTTTTGCAGGAGCTGGATCTCAGGAAACTTCTCCTGCATCGCCCGCACCACCGCTGCCGAGTCATCCTTGCTCCCGTCGTCGATCACCAAAATCTCGATCGGCCGGTAGTCGTTCTTCAGGATCGAGACCAGCGTGCGCTTGATAAAATTCCCCTGGTTGTAACAGGGAATGACAATCGAAACCAACGGTGCGCTCATCGTTGGGAGCGTTTCTTAACGCACATGAACCGCCTCCGTCTACAAGATTTGATCAACGACTGTCGCGCTGCCCGCCTTGCCATCCCCATCGGCCCGCGCTAGGCTCGCCCCCTTATGTTACGCGCCGGAATCGTCGGTCTCCCCAACGTCGGGAAAAGCACCCTCTTCAACGCCGTCACCCGCACCCGCAAGGCGCAGGCGGCCAACTACCCTTTCTGCACCATCGACCCCAACAACGGCATGGTCACCGTGCCCGATGAGCGCCTGGAAAAACTCAGCGCAATCTCCAAGTCGCAGAAAATCGTTCCCGCCGTCTTCGAGTTCGTCGACATCGCCGGCCTCGTCAAGGGCGCCAGCACCGGGGAGGGACTCGGCAACAAATTCCTCACCCACATCCGCGAAGTCGACGCCATCATCCAGGTCGTCCGCTGTTTTGAGGACGACGACATCCACCACGTCTCCGGCAACGTCGACCCCGTTCGCGACATCGAAGTCATCACCACCGAGCTCGTCATGGCCGACATCGACGCCGTGGCCAAGCGCAAGGACAAGAACCTCAAGGCCGCGCGCGGCGGCGACAAGCAGGCCAAGGCCGAGAACGATCTCATCGTCAAGCTCGAGCCCCATCTCGACGCCGGCAAGCCCGCCGTCACCCTCGAGCTCACCACCGACGAAAAAGCGCTCCTCAAGGGCTTCTTCCTCCTCACCAGCAAGCCCACCCTCTTCGCCTGCAACGTCGCCGAGGGCGAGCTCGCCAACCCCGACGGCAACAAGCACGTCCAGGCCGTCCGCGCCTACGTCAAGACCCACCTCAACACCGAGGCCGTCGTCATCTCCGCCCAGATCGAGTCCGACCTCGTCGACCTCAGCGAGCCCGAGGCCAAGGAATACCTCGAGGGCCTCGGCGTCAAGGAATCCGGCGTCGGCTCCCTCATCCGCGCCGCCTACCACCTCCTCGGCCTGCGCACCTACTTCACCACCGGCGAAAAAGAAACGCGCGCCTGGACCATCCACATCGGCGACAAGGCTCCCGCCGCCGCCGGCGTCATCCACACCGACTTCGAGCGCGGCTTCATCGCCGCCGAATGCACCGCCTACGACGAACTCGTCAAGCTCGGCTCCTTCGCCAAGGCCCGCGAAGCCGGCCGCCTCCGCATCGAAGGCAAGGAGTACACCGTCCAGGACGGCGACGTGATGGAGTTCCGGTTTAACGTATAGTCTGAGGATGTTTCGACCAGTTACTAAATTCAGGGGCAGAGGATTCGTACTGATCTGTTGTGC
>FSYS01003027.1_pt1 | contig 13315 bp, 8 predicted proteins | sample 1638491 | NCBI WGS metagenome assembly FSYS01 (sample SAMEA3914788, study PRJEB12502) | metagenome | biome: forest; material: soil | place: Canada | collected 2011-07-03 | depth 0.1 m | reverse complement strand
CAATCGCGTTCTGATCGTGTTGGGCCATGGCAATCTCGAACAGGTTGAGATGCAGGCCAGTGTCACCCCTTCCGACATGCGCAGCCATCAACGTAGCTGCCTTACAGTCATCGAAACGGTTCGCATCTTTATAAGCTTCGGCGAGGTTCTCATACAGCACAGCGTTGGTTGGAAATAGCTTAAGGCCTCGCTCGGCGGTGGCAATCGCGGGACCGTACTGCCCCAGCTTCAGATATTCATCCACCGTATTCACGGTTCCAATCGCGTCCTGGGGATAGGCCGAGGCCAATACCTGGTAGGCCTTAATCCCCGCCACCAGATCACGCTGTCCGTAGGCTTCGTAACCAGCACGGATGAGCATCTGTTCGTAGGTACTGATGTGGTCGCTGAGGTCCATCGCCTTCTTGTAGTATTGGGCACCGACGGCGCTCTGTCCGCTGTTGACGTTCTCAACCGCCAACTCGCGATAGGCCATTGCGAACTGTGGGTCGAGCTCTACCGCTCGCTGATACGCGGCCATCACCTCGGTTCGGCTTCTACCCTGCGACTGCAGATATTTCCCAATGGAGTACGCTCGCAGCGCTTCGAGTGAAGGCGTGGTGGCGAGCCGCAGCGGAACCTCATAATTTTCAACCGACTCGGCAGACTCATTCAGACCTCTGCGCACGCGCTCCGCAACTTTATCGAGAGCCTCAAGCACGTCCTCTTTATTTCCGGCCTCTGCCTTCGCGCTGGCAAGCCGCTTTCCGGTGCTGCAAGATGAGGCCTCAATCGTCAGGAGATATTTGTTGCCCACCGGGGAGATCATGCCCGTCAGCAGCGCCTGGCGATTGGTGCGCTCGCAGATCTCCTGGCCAATATCAGACGTAATCGGCGTATCGCTCTTGCGCCCCATGAAGAGGAGCGTGCTGACGCCAGCGCGCTCGCCCAATACATCCATGTAAGGAGACTGTTCCAGATCAATCTCAAGGGCGCGCTTGAGCGTGTGGTCGAAGGTTGGATCTCCGGTCGAATTGACAAAGTCGGTCAGCACGACCGTGGCCACGGAGGGCTTGGGATGCAGGCGCTTCCACAGCGCTTCGCCTTCGAACCCTACCCCAACGAGCGCAGCGATCAAAGCCAGCAAGAGGATCCAACGGCGTGACCATCCCGCGCGACGAGGGTTCGTCTCCTCTCTGACCACGCTGGTCGTCACGGTTCGCTGTTGCAGCAGGACGCTCCCTCCCAGCGTCTCTCTTGTCTGGATCTCCCGCTCGATGGTTTCGCGGTGCCCGACCACCTGTACGGGAACGACGAACTGATAGCCGCGGCCGGGGAGGGTCGTTATGTAGCTGGTCTCTCCCGCTCGCTGGTCGAGCGCCTTGCGCAGGACCGAGATGCTTTGCGTGAGATTGTTCTCGTCGACGAACGTGTCTGGCCAGACGTTCTTCAGCAATTCATCCTTCGTGACCACGCGACCGGGGTTCTGTACCAGGTAAAGAAGCACGTCAAAGGCGCGGCGATGTAGCGGCACAGCACTCTCATGGCGCCGCAAGGTGCGGTCCTGAGGGTCCAATCGGAACTCGCCAAATTGAAAGATTTCGCTCGTTTGCTGGAGATTTTCGCCGTTCACAAGTTGTCACCCCTGGTCAGAACGGGTCACTGGTATTTCTGCGTGGCCATCCGCACAATTTGCGCACGCTGAAATTTCGGAGAGCTTGGTGACACGACTTTATCAATGGTTGAAGGAGCGGGCAATGCGTTTTCGCGTCGAGTCGCATGACGATGAAACGCGGCGGCGCGTCCGTACCGAGGTCACGGTGCAGGAGCAGCAGAACACGGTGCTGATCACGAGCTCGGCCTGGACCGGTCCGCGGAGCGGGCCAAAGACCTGTCCCTTATGCGGAAACCCAATGTTTCCGATACCGGAGCCACTCTCCGAGGAAAAGGCACAGGCACTCAAGCTGGGTCACCGGGACGGCCAGGGGACCTGTCCCGGACCCGAAAAACAGGAACCTGCGAAACAACGAGAAACGAAGGGCTCGCGGCAAGGCGAGGACACAAGGAGGCTCCGGTGAGCAGTTCAAGGTACGACATACTCAAGCCAGGTTTGCGTTGCAAGTCGACCTACTCAGCTGCCTTTCGGGTTGCGCTGCTGCTAGGGATAGCCGCTCCGGCGCTCGCGCAGACGGTGACGCCTGCAAGCCCGAGCCTCAGCTTTACGGCCGCACAGGTCGGCATCGCCCACGGAACCGCCGAGACCCTGACGGCGACCTTCGCGATCACCGGGTACAGTACGCTCATCACTCCGACGGCGGCCATGCACTACGGGCTCGCTTACACGGTGGGAGCGGTGAGCTGCACGGGGGCTGTCGGGAGCCAGAGTTGCAGCGTGCCTGTGACCTTTGTGCCGAACTACCCGGGAGGCCGCAGGGACGCCCTGTTCCTGATGAACGGAACGACACGCCTGGCCACCGTCCTTGTCTACGGAGTGGGTGAGAGTCCGTTCGCGTTGATTCAGCCGGGGATCTTCAGCACCTCGGTTCCCGAGCCGGCCGACTATCTCTACGACTCGGTGGGGGATGAGAACGGCGTGCTCTATATCCTGGCCACCGAAGCGAACACGGTCTACGCTCGCAGCACCGCGGGAGTCTTCACGGCGTTGCCCATCACCGGCCTGAACTCCCCGCGAACGATTGCCATCGATGGTGCGGGCGTTCTGTACATCGCCGACCAGACATCCAATGCCGCCATCATCACCTACGACACCGTGCAGGGGATCCAAGGCACCTTCCCCTGGCCCACCCCCAGCCCCGGATACATCCAGTCCGCGACGGTGGGCAACACCGGTACCGTCTATGAAGCCGACTATAGCGACATCTATATCTTTCCTCCAATCGGCAGCCCCAGCGAGGTAGTGCTCGATCCAGCCATCACGCAGCCCAGCATCATGACGATCGACAGCGCCGGCAACCTGTTCATCGGCGGCTACACCATCAACGAGCTCACCCCGGGAGGAACCCAGACCGAGGTCAACACCGTCGGCGGCAGCGGGGGACTTTTTACGGACGCCGCCGACACGCTGTATGCGACGCGCTATTCGACAGGCGGCGTGGCCGAGCTTCCGGCCACTGGCTACGGCACCTACGAGGCAGCGCTCGATACCGCAGCCTCGCCCTTGGGAGCGTCGATGGGTCCTGACGGAACGGTATTTGTCGATAACTACGTCAACCTGGACATCCTGAGCCGCGCGCAGGGTGCGGTCGCCTTTGGAGCGCAGGCGGTTGGAACAGCAGCGACCCCGCAGACGATCACGCTGTACAACGGCGGCAATCAGGCGCTGACGGTCTCCGGTCTTACGCTGAGCGGCTCTTCGACGTTCTCCATCGGCACGCTCGCTTCCGGAAACTGCACCTCGACCACGACTCTTGCGCCGGGTGCGCTTTGCCAGGTCCAGCTCGGATTCACGTCCGCGAATCCTGGGAACTTCACGGGCACGCTGACCTTGACCACCAACTCGCTGAACCAGACGGCCTCCACGCAGACTGTGGCGCTCTCCGCGTCCATCACCGGAGCGTACCTGACGGCATCGCCAGCGGCACTGAACTTTGGATCGCAGACGGACGGAACGACGAGCACGTCGCAGACGATCGCCCTCACGAATCAAGGCTACGGCTACGCGGCCAACGCCTACAGTGTGAGCGCGACCAGCTCAGCCTTTACCACGACGCTCGGCAGCGGCTGCGCCAGCGTGGCGGTGGGAGCGACCTGCGATCTGAACGTCACCTTCTCGCCGACCGCCGTGCAGAGCTACAGCGCAACCGGCAGCGTACTCGTAACGGACGTCGGCCCGGGCACTGCACCGTCGGTCAGCTTCAGCTTGTCCGGAAGCGGAACGTCCGCATCAGCGCCCATCGCCGGCTTGACGCCGAGTCCGCTGGTGTTCTCGTCCGTCACGGTCGATAACTACTCGATCGGCACAGCTACGCTGACCAATACCGGCAATGCAACGCTCAGCAACATCGTGGCCAGCATCACGGGGACCGGGGCGAGTTCGTTTTCGTTTTATCCGACCGGCAGTTGCACGAGCACGCTTGCAGCCGGCGATAGCTGCACGTATGTGCTCCACTTCCAGCCGACGGCCGCGGGTGGTTTTTTGGCGATGCTATCGGTTGCCGATAACGCGAGCGTCTCGCCTCAGACCATCGCTCTGAGCGGCATAGGAACTCCCGCAGCGGAACCTGAGGTGCAGTTCATTCCCACTATCCTGAATGCCATCGCGGGCACAGGCACCATGCCGACAAATTGCGTGAGCCCCGCAGAACCCGGGCCAGCCTTGCAGACGCAACTCTGCGGGCCGAGTGCGGTGGCCGTCGATCTGACAGGAAATGTGTACATCGCCGAGCCCGCCGAGAATGTCGTCAAGAAGCTGGACACCAGCGGCAATATCACTACGTTCGCCGGTGTGGAGGGCAGCGCCGGTAGTTACAGCGGTGACAATGGCCCCGCCACCGCTGCGCACCTGAATCAGCCAGTAGGCCTCGCGGTCGACGGACCGGGGAATGTCTATATCTCAGACTCCGGCAACGGGCGCATTCGTGAGGTGAATGCATCGACCGGAACCATGACCACCTTCGTTGGAGGAGGCAGCGGGACGTACTTCAACGGAAGCAGCGGAACGGCTGTCGTGCTCGCGCCTGCGGGGATTGCCTTCGATCCTTCGGGAAATTTATACGTCGCAGAGCCCACGCAACAGATTGTGGTGAAGGTCACATCGTTGGGCGTCGCCACGCTGTTTGCTGGCGTGCAGGCGTCCGGAGGCGCGGGCGTAGCGGGATACAACGGCGATAACGTCCAGGCGACGAGCGCGGAACTCAACGCACCCACCAGCGTTGCCAGCGATCGCAACGGCAATATTTACATTGCTGACTCGCTGAACTACCGCATCCGTTACATCAACGAGAACTTCGAGCCGGGACTGATCGCAACCGTCGTCGGCAATGGAACCCAGGGTAGTACGGGAGATGGCGGTTCATCCCTCAGCGCGGAGGTCAACCCGCTGTCGATTGCGATGAACGAGGCGAGCGACATCTTCATCTCGGATGGAACCAAGCTGCGCGTCGTCAGCAATAGCACTGGAAATATCACGACGTTTGCCGGCGGCGGGACAGGCGGGCTGGGAGGTCCGGCGACGGCGGCGTTGCTGTCGGGCGTTGGGCAGCCGGGCATCGATAATAATGGCGACGTGCTGATCCCGGTGGCTGGGACTCCGGAAGTTCTCTCGGCTGGGCCCACGGGATTGCTGCAGTTCGGAAACCAGGCTACGGGTACGACGAGTGCTCCACTTACCATCACGGTCGAGAATACTGGCAACAACTTCCTTAACTTCAACAGCCTGACCTTCACCGCAGCGGGGCCCTTCAGCGTGACCGGAGGAACCTGCGAACAAGAGACGGATGGCGGGTATAGTCCGGGTGAGGCCTGCACCTTGACGGTGACGTTTACACCGACGGCGGCCAGTGCGCAAGCCGGTTCGATCAGCGTGGCGAGCAACGCGAATGCCAGCCCATCGACCATCACGCTGCAGGGCACAGGAACCGCAGCGGCGGCTCCGACAGCGACACTCTCACCAAGCACGTTGAGCTTCGGAAGCGTCGCTACGGGAGTTATGACGAGTGCGCAGCCGTTGACGCTGTCGAACACCGGCAACGCGGCGCTGAACATCTCCGGCGTCACGATCGGCGGGACCAATCCGAGCGACTTTGCCGAGACCAACACCTGCGGCGAGACGCTGGCAACGGGTGCGTCCTGCACGATCTCCGTTACGTTCACGCCGAGTTCGGTCGCCAGTCTCACGGCTTCGGTCTCGGTTGCAGATAATGCAACTGGATCGCCACAGACGGCTGCCTTGAGCGGCGCGGGGACTGCCGCACCGGACTTTACTGTGACCACGACGCCACCCACGCAGACTGCGAGCTCCGGCGGCACGGCGACCTACAACGTGAGCGTCGGGTCAGTGAATGGCGACTTCAGCAATGCAGTCACGCTGAGCGCCAGCGGCGTGCCCAGCGGAGCGACCGCCATGTTCGCGCCTGCGTCGGTGACGCCTGGAGGCGAGTCAGCCACCAGCGTACTGACCATTCAGACGGCCTCGCTTACCGCACAAACACGCGCTGCGGATAGGCGTTCCGGCTGGCGATGGATGCCACCGGTGACCGTCGCATTCTTCATACCCCTGCTGTGGTGGCGGCGCCGAATACGGTTGCTGAGCATCGGCCTGCTGTGTGTCCTGCTCACCGTGGGTGCGGGGATGCTGTTGGGCTGCGGCGGCGGCTACTATTCGAAGCCACCAGCCCAGACCTACACCGTCACCGTGACCGGCACCAGCGGTTCCACTCAACATTCCGCCACCGTCACGCTGACGGTCCAGTAGGAGACACGCGATGCGATTCGACAGATCCTCTTCAGCGCTACGGGCAGCGACGATCAAGGCGATCGCCATGCTGGCAGTCGGCATGTTCCCACTTCACAGCAGGGCCCAGGCACGTTCAACAGCGGTCTTCGGGCTGGAGCCGGGCCAGACCAGCGCCGTAGAGCTCGGCTTCAACTACACCTATATTCGCGCCAACGCGCCGCCAGCAGCTTGCGGATGCTTCTCTATGAACGGCGGCGGCGGCAACCTGGTGGTCAACATGCCGCACGGCCTGAGCTTGGTGGCGGATCTTGAAGCTGTGCATGCCAGCGCGATCAATGGGACGACGCAGAACATTACGGTCTTTAACTATCTGGCGGGCCCGCGCTACTCCTACCGAACCAGCAGCCGCTTTACTCCATATATCCAGGTGCTGCTGGGAGGTTCGGAGGAGCTCTCGAATTATGCGTTCGTGCAGAGCAGCAATGCGTTCGCGGTCAGCGGCGGAGGCGGCGTCAGCCGGGCGCTGACTCCTCACCTCGCTTGGAACATCGTCGAGGTGGACTACATCTACTCGCGACTGCCCAATGCCGTTAACGATCACCAGAACGATCTTCGCGTGAGCACCGGGATCACGTTGCGGTTCGGCCCTCGATAGTGAACCGGTGGCTCTAAGCGTGCGCTCGCATGAGCTCCGCAAATACCTCACGGCTGGGGCGGACGCGCTCTTGCGGCAACGTTGCGAGTGGTTCATCGACCAGGTTCATCCTGGTAGTGAAATCCAGCTCATCGGTATCAATGTAGAAGACGCCCGTGAGGACTTCACCCTTTGCGTGAGCCTCCATCAGCATGTTGACCGCGCCCGTCTTGCTGGTGGGCGCATAGTCTTCATGCAGCTTACGTAAACGCAAATGCGAGCCGTCATGCAGCTCCACGTCGACGGTGGTATCGGGATCGTACTCCACAGAGATGTCTTCGAACTGGGCGATGAATCCCGTCTCGTTCACCAGCTCGTCATGCTCCTTCATGTATTTGTAGCTCTTGGTTGAGCCCTCGTGATCGTTGAAGGTGACGCAGGGTGAAACGACGTCGAGCAGAACCGTTCCCTTGTGAGCAATGGCTGCTTTGAGCATGGCTGAAAGCTGCTTCTTATCGCCCGAGAAAGAGCGGCCAACGAAGGTCGCGCCGAGCTGGATCGCGAGCGCGCAGACATCGATGGGTGACAGATCGTTGACGACGCCGGTCTTCAGCTTCGAGCCGATGTCGGCTGTCGCCGAGAACTGGCCCTTGGTGAGCCCGTAGACGCCGTTGTCTTCGATGATGTAGATGATGGGCAGGTTCCGGCGCAGCAAATGCACGAATTGGCCGATGCCGATCGAAGCCGTGTCGCCGTCGCCGCTAATGCCGATCGAGCGCATCGTCTTGTTGGCGAGGATCGCTCCGGTCGCCACAGACGGCATGCGTCCGTGCACAGAGTTGAAGCTAAACGAACGCGACATGAAGTAAGCCGGCGTCTTGGAGGAGCAGCCGATGCCGCTCATCTTCATGACTGTCTCGGGTTGAATGCCCATCTCGTAATACGCTTCGAGGATTCGCTCGGAGATGGCATTGTGTCCGCAGCCGGCGCAAAGGGTCGACTTGCCGCCGCGGTACTCCAGGATCTCGAGGCCGATCAGATTGGTCTTCGCTGGTGTTGGATTGATAGGTGAGGTCGCCATTACTTCTTTGCTCCTTGATGTGGGGCAATCGCCTCGGTAACGGTGCGCGCGTCGAGTGGCAGGCCGCCAAAATAAGTAACGGAGTGCAGCTTCGTGGCATGCGCTGGATCGAGATCGATCTTCATCAGGTTCAGGAGCTGGCCGTCGCGGTTTTGCTCGACCACATAAATGGTCTCGTGGCTGGCGACAAACTCTTCGACCTCCTGCGTAAACGGATATGCACGGACGCGTAGGTAGTCGGTCTCGATCTTCGACTCGCGCTGCAGCTGGTCGCGGCTCTCGAGCACGGCCACGTGGCTGCTGCCGAAGGCGATGATGCCCACCTTATGATTCCCCGCTGCTTCAAGGATCGGCTTGGGGACGTAACTCTTCGCGGTCTCAAACTTTCGCGCCAGGCGCCGCATGTTGTACTGGTAGTCTTCCGGCCGCTCGGTATATTGCGCCTTCTCGTTCTTGCCGCTGCCGCGCGTGAAGTAAGCCGCTTTCGGATGTGGTGTGCCTGGCAGGGTGCGATACGTAATAGCGTCGCCATCGACATCCTTATAGCGCGCGAATCCACCGGATTCTTCAAGCTGCTGCGCGTTTAAAATCTTGCCCCGCGCCATGGGCTTCTCGGGATAATCAAACGGCTCGGACATCCAGTTGTTCATGCCAAGATCGAGGTCCGACAGGACGAAGATGGGCGTCTGCAAGCTCTCCGCGAGATCGAAGGCCTGGGTGCCAAACTCGAAGCACTCGCGGACGGTGCCCGGAAATAAGATGACCTGCTTGGTGTCGCCGTGGGAGAGCCCTGCGACAAACGCGACGTCGCCCTGCGCGGTACGCGTGGGCAATCCAGTGGAAGGGCCGGTGCGCTGGATATCGAAGATCACGCCCGGAATTTCGGCGAAGTAGCCCAGGCCGGCGAACTCCGCCATGAGCGAGATGCCAGGGCCGGAGGTCGCCGTCATGGAACGCGCTCCAGCCCATCCGGCGCCGAGCACCATGCCGATGGCCGCGAGCTCATCCTCAGCCTGCACGATCGCAAAGCTCGCCTTGCCATCCTTCTCCACGCGGTAGGTCTTCATGTACTTGATGAGGTCTTCGATGACGCTGGTCGACGGGGTGATGGGATACCACGCAACCACGGTGACTCCGGCGAACATCGCGCCCATGGCCGCCGCAGCGTTGCCGTCGATGATGATCTTGCCTTGCGTCGCATTCATCGGCTCGACCACCAGCGGGTCCTGCTTGGTGAGGGTGGTGGCGGCGTAGTCGTGGCCCAGCTGGACAGCATTCCAATTGAGGTCTGCGACCGCAATCTTCTTGGCAAACTGCTTGCGCACGATGCTCTCAATGCCTTTGAGGTCGATCGAGAGCAACTGCGCAGCAACCCCGACATAGACCATGTTCTTGATGAGCTTGCGGACCTTCATCTCCGCGCCGGTGGCCGCCACCAGCCGATCGAACGGAACCGGATAATACGTAATGTCGTCGCGCCGTTCCGGAAGATTGAAGGTTTCGTCGAAGATGACAGCCGCGCCTGCCGACAGCTTGCGAATGTCTTCGTGAACCGTCTCCACGTTCATCGCGATCAGGAGATCGTTCTCGCTCTTGCGCGCGACCCAGCCATCCCGGCTGGCGCGAATGAGATACCAGGTGGGAAGCCCCGCAATATTGGACGGAAAGAGATTCTTGCCCGACACCGGCACGCCCATGTTAAATATGCTGCGGAGAAGAATGCTGTTTGCCGATTGCGATCCAGAGCCGTTGACCGTTGCGACATTGATCGCGAAATCGTTCACCACCCTCTTCGGGGGAACGGTCGAGTCTGCAACAGGCAGGCTCTGCACTTCGAGATTACCGGTAGCCATTTAAAATCCTTCCATCTTTATGCGTCGAAAGAGTTCCGCTGAATCTTTAGAAAATCCTTGCAAAGGGCGAACGTATCTTCCCGCGGCCGTGTAACGACCGACTCGTTGATGACCGGAATTGTATTCCCTCAACCTGAAGATTTGCCACGGCCTGGCATTTCGGTCCAGATAGAAATACCCACAATTGAAAGGGGTTTTGGGAATAATCCACTGGGATACCACCCCATTTTCCGGATCGGGAAGCAAGCCAATCTTCCCGTTTCACGGTACTTTCGCGATGGTTTGCCGGGTCAGGCTGCAGGCCAATGCTGCGGCAATCGAGATAGTTAATATCGAGTGCGATTATCATTCAGTTCCCCGCGATCGCTTCAGTATCCCGCTCATTCGGCTATCTGCTGACCGTTCCGTGCCTACCCATTTTCTAAGCGACCATTTTCGCCAGTGGCCCTCTTCGGCAGGGATGATTGTCACAAGGTGATTTTGGGGTCTGGTAATGTTGTACAAAGAAAGTATGACCAACCATATTTATCTACCGGTGATCGTGCTGCTGCTGGGGGGCGCGGGTTTTGCCGTCGGCCCGCTGGCGCTGGCATGGCTGTGGGCCAAGAAGTTCTCCCCGCAGAAATCCGGCCCCAGCAAGAATGCTATTTACGAGTGTGGTCTGGAATCTGACGGAGATGCCTGGGTCAGGTTCAAGCCGGGTTATTATATCTACGCCATCGTCTTTCTTATCTTTGATGTAGAAGCTGTATTTCTACTTCCGTTCGCAGTGTCGTTTGGTGGTTTTACCCCAGGCGAAGCGATCGAAATGCTGGTGTTTGTCATTTTGCTGGTGGGGGGCCTGGTCTGGGCCTGCCAGAAGAATGTGCTGTCCTGGAGCTAGCCAAGACCAGCGAGTAAACTTTAAGCAGCGCCGGTTTGCCCGAGAAAAACCGATTGAACGTTGAACTTGAAAAGGTTTCAGCATGGATGAGCAGCTAAAGAGCGAGTTGAGACGGCAAGGGGTGGTCGCGACGTCGCTTCAGGAACTCTACAACTGGGGCCGCAAAAGTTCTCTCTGGCCGTTGAACTTCGGCCTCGCCTGCTGTGCCATCGAGATGATCGCGACCACCATGGCGCGCTACGACCTGGCCCGCTTTGGCGCTGAGGTCTTTCGGCCATCCCCGCGCCAGGCCGATCTGATGATCGTCGCCGGCACGGTGACCAAGAAGATGGCGCCGCAGGTGGTGCGGCTCTATAACCAGATGCCCGAGCCCAAGTATGTAATCTCCATGGGCGCCTGCGCGATCTCCGGCGGCCCCTTCAAGCAGGGCTACAACGTGCTCAAGGGGATTGACCGATACATCCCCGTCGACGTCTATATACCAGGCTGCCCGCCGCGTCCCGAGGCCCTGATCGACGCCTTCATGATGTTGCAGAAAAAAATCGACGAGCAATCGCTCACCGGGCCCACCCGCCCGCGCCATCTCAACGCCGATCTGCCCAGCGAATTCATCGTGCCGGAGTTCGGCGCCCACGACCTTGTCCCGACCAAGAACAGCGAAGTATGGAGCGTTCCGCTGGTTAACATTTCCAATGCAGGCAAGAATGAACCTGGAAGAGATTAAGTCACAAATCGAGGCGAACGTTCCCGGCTGCCGCTTGGAGATCATCCCCAATGGCAGCCCCTCCGGCCAGCATTCGCTGCTGGTGGACACCGAGCACGCATTTACGGCGGCAAGCTTTCTGCGCGACGGGGCGACCCCTCGATTTGATTTCCTCTCCAATGCCACCGGCATCGACTGGCCCGTCAAAGAAGTCTCGACGAAAGTCAAGACGAAGAAGCTCGTCGACGGCGTGGAGAAGGAGGTCGACGAGGTCGTCAAGACCCAGACCGGCGGCTATCTCGAAGCGGTCTATCACCTGTACTCGATCGAGCAGCGCGAAGGCCCCGTGGTTCTGCGCATGCGCACCGAAGACCGCGCCGAGCGGGTGCATCTTCCCTCGCTTACCCCCATCTGGCGCAGCGCCGAGTTCCAGGAGCGCGAGATCTTCGACCTCTACGGAATCATCTTCGATGCGCATCCCGATTTGCGCCGTCTATTAATGTGGGAGGGCTTTGAAGACTTTCCCATGCGCAGAGATTACGTCGATCCCGACGACTACGAGTACGAGCCGACCGCCCACGATGAAGTGCTGAAGCGAGCCCAGGCGCACCGGCCCGCCGAAGAGGGAGGTCTATGAGCATCCTTACGGAAACCTCTGTCGACACGATCTCCAGCGACCATCTTGCCGGTGACTTACTCGAAGTCTCGATGGGGCCGCAGCACCCCTCCACCCACGGCGTCTTTCGCATGAATGTCACGCTGGACGGCGAGCAGGTGGTCAAGCTGAAGCCCGTCTTCGGATACCTGCATCGCAATCACGAAAAGATCGCCGAGACCGAAAGCTATCTCGGCTGCATGCCCTACACCGACCGCCTGGACTACATCTGCTCCATCACCAACAACTGGGCCTACGCCCTTGCCGTCGAGAAGCTGGCCGGCATCCAGGTACCCGAGCGCGCTGAGTATCTGCGGGTCATCACGGGTGAGCTTACGCGGCTGCAGAATCACGCCGGTCTGATCGGCTTTCTGATGCAGGACATGGGCGCCAGCGGCACTCCGCTGATGTATGCCTTCCGCGAGCGCGAGAAGATTCTGGACCTCTTCGAGGCGCTGACCGGCGCGCGCATGATGTGCAACTACATGCGCTTCGGCGGCTGCCGCGTCGACCTGCCCGCAGGCTGGCTAGAGCAGGCAAAGAAAGTCGTCGACGGATTCCCTCGCTTCCTCGACGAATTTGAAAGCCTGCTGATGACCAACGAGATCCTGATGGCCCGCACCCAGGGCGTGGGCGTGGTCACCACGGCGCAGGCGATCAACTCCGGAATGAGCGGCCCGATGGCGAGAGCTTCAGGCGTGAACTACGACCTGCGCAAGGTCGACAAATACGGCATCTACGAGCGTTTCAACTTCCGCGTCCCACTGGGCGACAATGGCGACGTCTACGATCGCTACATGCTGCGTGTGCTCGAGATGCGCGAGTCGGTCGAGATTCTCAAGCAGGCGATCCGCGACCTTCCGGCCGGCCCGATCATGGACCCGAACACCAAGATTCGCGGCTTCCGTCCCAAGGCCGGCGAAGCCTATGGGCGCATCGAGGGACCGAAGGGCGAGCTCGGCTTCTACCTGATCAGCGACGGCTCGCCGAATCCTTATCGCTTCCGCGTGCGCCCTCCCAGCCTCATCAACCTCACGCTGCTCGAGGACATGTGCCTGGGACAGAACGTGGCCGACATCGTGATCATCCTGGGCAGCGTCGACATCGTTTTG
>FSYS01003119.1_pt1 | contig 13357 bp, 12 predicted proteins | sample 1638491 | NCBI WGS metagenome assembly FSYS01 (sample SAMEA3914788, study PRJEB12502) | metagenome | biome: forest; material: soil | place: Canada | collected 2011-07-03 | depth 0.1 m | reverse complement strand
GTTGCATCCGATATGCCATATATCCTGACGAGAATGAATCGACGCGGCAGATGACAATTTCTATATTGATCGGAGACCTGCCAGTTCAAGGAGGGAAGAAAGGGCTCTTTGCGATACGCGAGGACACATGCTGATTGTCGACCTTCTCTCCGAAGTCTCGCGTCCTCCCTAATGCTAATCCCTGACCGTCTTCCGGACCGCCGCACCCAGGACAGAAAGCCGGTCTTCCCGCTCCAGGTACGCCCGTTCGGCTTCGTCTAGCGTTGTCTGAACGAAACCCACTGTATCACCAGGCAACGCCTGCGCGAGCGCGGGCAAGTCGGCGCTGATCACATAGCCGATCTTGGGATAGCCGCCCGCGCCTTGTCGGTCAGCCATCAGCACGATCGGGTGGCCGTCCGGCGGCACCTGAATCGTGCCGAAGTTGACACCCTCGGACACCATCTCCAGTGGATGCCGCAGGTCAAGAACAGAACCATCGAGCCTGTAGCCCATCCGGTCCGATCTGGCATCGATACGAAACGTGTCGCGGACGAAGCGCTGCTGCGCGTTGGCGCTGAACTTATCCCACTGCGGTCCGCATATAAAGCGCAGTGCTCCGACGAGCGCAGCAGGAGACTGGCTGCGAATTACAGGACCATTCACGAACGGCATGCCGGAGGCAACGAGCGCGGCCTGAAGCTCGGGGTAGCCGACGTCGGCCGGATGCAGCGGCACCTGATCCCCTTTGCGCAACGCGCGCCCCTCGAAGCCGCCGAATGCTCCGCGCACAAACGTGCTGCGGCTACCCAGCACCGGCTCCGTTGCAAAACCACCCCGGACCGCCAGATAAGCACGCGCCCCACCCGTGCGCCTGCCGAACACAAGCGCCGAGTTGCGCCGCACGAGAACTGCCCGGTTGCGCGGCGCCTGCACACCGTCGATCGCAATCTCCATGTCGGCGCCGGTGACGGCGATCAGCGTGTCGCAATCGAAGCGCAGACTGGGTCCCTGCAGCGTGCATTCGAGCGTCGCAGCCGTTTCGCAGTTGCCGACGAGCAGGTTCGCCACACGATGCGACCATTCGTCCATCGCACCGTTGACCGGTACGCCGAGCCGCTGCGACCCGTAGCGACCACCGTCCTGCAGCAGGGAAAAAAGCCCGGGTTTGTCGACGTGCATCATGACTGGCGCTCGTCCATTGCGATGAACGTCTCGGGTGACACCGGCACGAAATTCAGGCGGTCTCCCAGTCGCAGGCGGGTGGGCGGCGTCCACGCGAGATCGAACATGCTCCATGGTGTGCGTCCGATCACATTCCACCCACCGGGCGATGTAACCTGATAGATCGAAGACAGACCATTGGCAATCGCCACCGATCCTGCCTCGACGCGCGCATGGGGCGTGGTTCGGCGCGGCACGGCGAGCCGCGCGTCGAGCGGGCCCGCGAAGGGATTGCCGGGGGAGAAGAAGAAAGTCTGCACGACCAGTTCCGATGCGCCGTGCAAACGGATGACTTCATCGGTCGTGAGTTCGCAGCGGCGCGCGACATCATCGAGATCGGGGCCGTACTCACCCCCGTAGCAGACCGGGACCTCGACCAGCCGGGTACTCTGTTCGACGGGCGGAATGCCGCCTTCAAGCAGCGTAGCAAGCGAGTCTGCGAGTTGCCGGTAAGGAGACCCCTTGTCGCGTGGCAAGCGCTCCGGCAGATAATGCAGCGAGACCGTCGTGAAAGCGGGCACGATATCCACCACTCCCTGCGGCGTATGCGCCAGCAGCCAGGCTGTGAGCGAATGCACGTCGCGGGTTGTCGCCGGGTCGATGCGCTCGCCGAGGCGAACCATCAGGCAGCGATCGCCGAGCGCTTCAATGCGTGGAAATCCGCCGTTGCGCGGGAGCGTTTCTTCGCGGCCGTTCATGTTTCGATGTTCAGTTCGCTGATCGGCCGCAGGCGCACGCCAGCTCCTTCGAGCGCGGCGCGCACGGCTGTGGCGATCGCTACGCCATGCGGGTTGTCGCCGTGCACGCAGATCGTGTGTACCGGCATGGCTACCTTGCGCCCACCCACGGTTCGGATCGCCTGTTCGTCGACCATCCGCAGCGCCTGCGCGGCAGCCGCCGCCGGGTCATGGATGACTGCGCCGGGCTCGCTGCGGGGCAGCAGCAGCCCGTTGTCCGCATAAAGACGATCGGCAAACACTTCGCATGCCACACGGACGCCGCCGCGGCGGGCAGCCCGCTCGGTTTCATTATGAGGTGTACTAACCAGGACAAGGTCGCGGTCCAGCGCGCGCATTGCCCGTACCAATGCGTCCGACAGGCCGCGATCCTCGAAAGCCAACGTCGCCAGCGCGCCATGCAGCTTCACATGGGTGACCCGGTGGCCTACGGCACGGGCCATGCCCTGCAGGGCCGCAATCTGGTAGATCAGCATCTTCTCGATGTCGGCGGGACTGTCGCCGACGATCTTGCGGCGCCCGAAGCCCCAGAGGTCGTTGAAGCCCGGATGCGCACCAAGATCGACGCTTCCTTCCAGGGCACGCGTCGCAGTTCGGTGCATCACGACGGGGTCGCCGCCGTGGAATCCACAGGCGACATTGGCCGACGTGATCAACCCCAGCATCGCCTCGTCATCCCCGATTCTATAGGGACCAAAGCTCTCGCCCAAGTCTGAGTTCAGGTCCACTTCACGCATGTTTTCCTCTGGAAGAATGAGCTTCGAAAGTTTGGTATACCGTTGGCATGCAATGTGCGTGCCATTGAAGGCGAACCGCTTCCAACTGGAGAAACCGATGTCGAGCATGTTGCAGAGGATGAGTTGCGCCGTGGCCGCCGCCGCGGCTCTCCTGAGCGGGGCCGCGCAGGCGTCCGAGCTGGATTTTGCGAGCTGGGGCGGCGCTTACCAGAACGCGATTCGCGAAGCCTGGCTCAAGCCCTTTTCCAGCGAGACCGGCATCAAGGTGCAGGAGGACACCGATCCGCAAGTGGCCAAGATCCGCGCGATGATTGACACCCACTCCGTGGCGTGGGATGTCGTCACCGAGAACAGCGCCCGGCTGACACGCGGCATCAAGCTCGGCGTGTTCGAGAAGATCACGCCGGCCATGGTCGATCAGACGCATGTCATTCCCGCCGCGCGCAACGATTACGGCGTGCCGTCGGAGATTTTCTCGACCAACATCGGTTTTTCGACCAGGACATTCCCGGCTGGCAAACCGCAGCCCAGTACCTTTGCCGACTTCTGGGACGTCACCCGGTTTCCCGGCAAGCGCACGCTGCAGGACGACCCCGCCACCGTGATCGAGGCTGCACTGATCGCCGACGGCGTTGCTCCCGCCGATGTCTACAAGGTGCTGTCCACCCCTGCGGGCATGGATCGCGCGATGAAGCAGATTCAGAAGATCAAACCGTATGTCGCGATGTGGTGGAAGAACGGCGCTGAACCCGTGAATGCCCTCGCCAGCGGTGAGGCGGTGATGGCGCTCGGCTGGAACGGGCGCTTTCAGGCCGGCATGGACGCGGGCCTGCCCATCCAGATGGGCTGGGGCAACGCGGTGGCTCAGGTCGGCTACTTCGCTATCGTCAAGGGCGCACCGCACCGCGCCGAGGCCATCAAGCTGCTCAACTACATGAGCCAGCCGAAGAACCAGGCCGAATTCAGCAAATACATCGCTTATGGGCCGACTACCGAAGCTGCCTTCCCGCTGATCGACGACGCGCGCAAGCAGCGTCTGCCGTCCACGCCCGAGCGCCTGAAGAACGCACTGTTCATCGACTCAGACTTCTGGGACAAGAACGGCCCGGCCATCACCGAGCGTTACAACCAGATCCGCGCCCAATAGGCGGCACGCGGTCCCCGCAACCTATCCCCGCCTCTTTGCCATTCCCGGGCCAGAGCGCCGAAGGACCAGACTGGAACAACGATGGCAAGCACCGTCCCCCTTCCACCGCACGCCGCACGCAAGAACGCCACGGCATGGGTACGGCGCCGCAGAAACCATGCGGCCATGCTCGCTGTCGTGCCCCTGTTGCTGTTCCTGCTGCTGTTCTTTGTCGGGCCGATTGCCGGCTTTCTCAAAGAAAGCTTTTACCGCGACGGCACGCTCACGCTCGCTCACTACCGTCACATACTCGATACACCGGTCTATCGCATCGTGCTGGGCAATACGTTCACCATTGCCGCCGCCGTCACGGTGTCCTGCGTGGTGATGAGCTACCCGCTCGCTTATCTGATGGCCACGGTGTCGCCGACCGTGGCGCGTCTGCTGTTCTTTGCGGTGCTGCTGCCTTTCTGGTCCAGTGCACTGGTACGCACCGCGGCATGGATCGCGCTGCTGGGTAAGAACGGACCTCTCAATACGTTGCTGACAAGCGTCGGCATCGTCGACGCGCCCATCGCGTTCCTCTACAACTTCACGGGCGTGATGATCGGCATGACGCACGTCCTCATGCCTTTCGTGGTGCTGCCGTTGTATGCCTCGTTCCGCTCCATGGACACCGCGCTGGTACAGGCCGCGCAAAGTCTCGGTGCGCGTTCCGCCAGCATCTTCCGCCATGTGGTGTTGCCGCTTACCAGCCCGGGCGCGGTCGCAGGCGCGATCATCGTCTTTATGAACGCGGTGGGTTACTACATCACGCCGTCGCTCATGGGAGGGCCGGGCCAACGCATGGTGGCCGAACTGATCTCGTACAACATCACGGAGGAACTCAACTGGGGACTGGCGGCGGCGCTCGCCGGCGTGCTGCTCGTCACCGTGCTGCTGTCGATGTGGCTCTTCAACCGCCTGTTCGGACTCGACCGGCTCATCAGCGGCACGGCCGCCAAAGGCACGAGCGCGGCCAGCGCGCGGCGCACCCGGGGCGGCCGCCTGGCGGTGCTGGCCGGCGGCGCATGTGCCGTGTTCCTGCTGCTGCCCATCCTCATCGTGATCCCGATGAGCTTCGGCACCAGCGACTTCCCGGTGTTTCCGCCGCCGCAGTACGGTTTGCACTGGTACGCCAGCTTCTTCCAGGACCCGAAGTGGCTGGACGCCCTCGGGTCGAGCCTGCGCGTCGGCCTGACGGTGACGGTCATCGCCACCGTGCTCGGGACCGCAGCCGCACTCGGCGTGCACAAGCTGCGTTGGGTGCGCAAAAGCTGGCTCGACATGCTGTTCGTCGTGCCCATGTCGGTGCCGGCGATCATCACCGCAGTGGCGCTGTATTACCTCATGGCACCGTTGGGCTGGGTCGCCAATTCGGTTGCCGTGGTGCTGGGCCATACAGTACTCGCTTCGCCCTACGTCTACATCACGGTGCGCGCGGCGCTGCGCAGCTTCGACCCCAGCCTCGAACTGGCGGCACTGGGTCTCGGCGCGTCATGGCCGAAGATGTTCCGGCTGGTCATGTTGCCGGCGCTATTGCCGAGTCTGATCGGCGGCGCGGTGTTCGCCTTCGTCACGTCGTTCGACGATGTCGTGATGGCGCTCTTCCTCACCACCATCCACAACCGCACGCTACCCAAGCTGATGTATGAGGGGCTCTCCCAGGACTTCGATCCGACCGTGATTTCCGCCTCCTGTGTGCTGATCGCGGCCACCGCCCTCATCCTGGTTGCCAACCTCCTGACCGGCAGAAACCGGGGAGCCTAAGATGCAACACACCGCAGAGTCCAACTCACCCTTGCCGCCGCAGTTCGCCGCGCAAGCCGAACACCAGGGCAAGGACGTCGTCCTGAGTGGCATTCGCAAAACCTACGGCCCGGCTGTCGCCCTCCCCGAGCTGAGCCTCGACGTGCCGCGTGGCCAGTTCTGCACGCTGCTCGGCGCCTCGGGATCCGGCAAAACCACGCTGCTGAAAATCATCGCCGGCTTCGAGGCACCGGACGCGGGCAGCGTGCGCATCGGCGGCGAGGACGTGACACACACGCCGATCGCCCTGCGCAACATCGGCATGGTGTTTCAGAACTACGCGCTGTTCCCGCACATGACGGTATTCGACAACGTCGCCTTTGCGCTGCGCATGCGCCGCCTGCCGCGCGACGAAATCAGGCGGCGCGTCGGCGAGGTGCTGGAACTGGTCAGCATGGACACACTGCTCGGGCGGCTGCCGCGCGAACTCTCGGGCGGCCAGCAACAACGCGTGGCGCTGGCGCGTGCGCTGGTCTTCACGCCTGACGTCCTGTTGATGGACGAACCACTGGGCGCGCTCGACAAGAACCTGCGCCAGGCGATCCAGTTGCAGTTGAAGAAACTGCACCACGAGTTGGGCCTGACCATCGTGTTCGTCACGCACGACCAGGAAGAGGCGATGAATCTGTCCGAGCGCATCGTCATCATGGATCACGGTCGCATCGTCCAGGCCGGTGCGCCCGAAGCGCTCTACCGCACGCCGGAGTCGCCATTCGTGGCCGGCTTTCTCGGCGAGTGCAATTTCGTCGACCAGGCGGGCTGCACGTTAGGCGTGCGGCCGGAAAACGTACGCATCGGCACCCAGCTGACTTCATCGGACCTGCGCCATGAAGGGCGGATCGTCGCCTCGACCTTCTGCGCACTGCATTGGAAGATATTCATCGAAGCACCTGGCCGCACGGTGGTCGCCTACGTGCCGGCCGGCACCGGCGCGGCCGAGCGCATGCCGGGCCAGTCCGTCGTCTGGGGCTTCAGCGCCACAGACGCAATGGCGTTCGCCGCGGCATGACGCCTGCGACGAATCCGTGCGCCATGCCGCCAACGCCACTCCATGTTTATTTGCTCCCACTCCGATAACCATGAACAACAATCCAACCATCGAGACAAACGGCGGCGCTCCGCGTCCCACATCCACCAAGGCACTGCACCCCGTGCTGTCCGCAGGCGACGAGGCGCCGGATCTGGCAGGCGATGCTTACCAGGCCCTGCTGGACATGATCCAGCGTGGCGTCCTGCCCCCCGAGACGCCGTTGCAGGAACGCGCGCTGGCGGCCACCCTTGGCATTTCGCGCACCCCGCTGCGCGAGGCCATGAGCCGCCTGATCGGCGGCGGCTTCGCCGTGCGGACCGCGCGCGGCCAACTGGTCGTCAAGGAACCCGTCCTGCGCCAGTATCTGGAAATCTTCCAGATCCGTGTGCTCCTCGAAGCCGAGGCGGCGGCCTGCGCCGCAACCCGGCTCGACGAGCAGCGCGCCCGCGCTGTGATGGCTGAAGTGCAGGCCCTGCTGGCAACCGGCAGCTCCTCTATCGAAGAAAATCACCGCGTCGACAACCTCGTGCACGACACCATCGCCGCTGCCAGCGGCAACCCGATGCTCGCGCAACTGATCCACGACCTGCGCATCAAGGCACGCTGCTTCGACCAGAACGGCACACCCGAACGCTTCGAGCCTGGCTGCCGCGAACACATTGCGATTCTGCAGGCCATCGTGGAGCGCAATCCCGAAGCGGCTAGCGAAGCCATGCGGCAGCACCTCGACACCGTGCGCGTCGGTCTCGCCGCGCGTCACACCCGCCTCTGAATCTGGAACCCTTTCATGCCCCACATTTCCCGCATCGATGAAAACACCAAGGGCGTGTACATCATCTCGGCCACGCCATTCACCGACGACGGCGCACTCGACCTCGAAAGCACCGACAGTCTGGTCGACTTCTACCTCGACAAGGGCGTAGCCGGCATGACCATCCTCGGCATGATGGGCGAGGCGCCCAAGCTGACCGAAGAAGAATCGCTGCGCTTCACCCGCCGCGTGCTGGAGCGTGTGGATGGCCGAGTGCCGGTTATCGTCGGTGTGAGCCATGCGTCCAACCAGCACATCGAGCGCCTCGCAGGAGGAGCGATGGAGCTAGGCGCAGCCGGCGTCATGCTGACGCCGGTGGCCAACCTGAAGACCGACGATCAGGTGTATGGCTACTATGCCGCCGTCGCCCGCATGCTGGGTAAAGACGTGCCGATCTGCCTGCAGGACTTCCCGCAATCCACTGGGGTCTACACCTCCGTCGCCGTGGTGCATCAACTGGTCGACGAATTCCCTCAGGTCGTGATGTTCAAGCATGAAGAGTTGCCGGGGCTGCGCAAGCTGTCGCAACTGCGCAGCCAGAGCGAGGCCATCGGGCGCCGCCGCATCAGCATCCTCATCGGCAACGGCGGGCTGTTCCTGCCGCAAGAGATGCTGCGCGGCGCCGACGGCGCGATGACCGGCTTTGCCTACCCCGAGATGCTGGTGCAGGTCTGCGACCTGTTCGCACAGGGCAAGCCCGAAGCCGCCGAGGACCTGTTCGATCTCTACCTGCCCCTCTTGCGTCACGAGTTTCAGTACGGCATTGGCCTCGCCCTGCGCAAGGAAACGCTGCGTCACCGCGGGGCGATCAGGAGTGCTGCGGTTCGCAAGCCCGGCCCGGTGCTCGATGCCACTGACAAGGCAGAGCTGCACCGGCTGATCGGGCGGCTGGAGGCGCGGCTCGCTGTGCGGGCGGCGGCCTGATGAGTCAGCGTACTGAGGGCAACGAATACGGCATGCAATTCGATCTCTGCATTGCCGGGGCGGCGGTTGTCGACGGCAGCGGCGGACCGTCCTTCATCGCAGACGTGGGCATTGCAGGCGGCCGCATCGCCGCCGTGGGCGAGCTGTCCGGTGTACCGTCGCGTGAACGCTGCGACGCCGCCGGCCGGGTGCTCGCCCCAGGCTTTATCGATGTCCATACGCACGATGACCGCGCGCTGCTGATGCCGGGCGCGATGGCGGCCAAACTATCGCAGGGGGTGACCACGGTCGTCACCGGCAATTGCGGCCTGAGCCTCGCACCGGGCGGCATTCGCGGCGCCATTCCGCCGCCCCTCGACCTGATCGCCACACCCGAATGGCTGCGGTTTCCGAACTTCCGCGACTATCTGGAAGCGCTGCAGTCGACCGGCATCGCCGTCAACGCCGCTTGCCTCGTCGGTCATCTCACCCTGCGCGCCAATGTCATGGACGACCTGGAGCGCGCCGCCACACCTGCCGAATGCGACGCCATGCGGGCATTGTTGGCCGAAGCGCTGGAAGCCGGCGCGCTCGGCATGTCGACCGGCACGTTTTACCCGCCGGCGCGACATGCGGACATCGACGAAATCGTTGCCGTCGGCGAGCCGCTACGGGCCTACGGCGCGCTCTATGCAACCCACATGCGCAACGAGGCCGAGAAGATCGTCGACGCCCTCGATGAGACCTTTGAGATCGGCCGGCGCCTCGGCGTGCGAGTGCTGATCTCGCACCACAAGCTCGCGGGCATCGCCAACCACGGCCGCTCCGTCGAAACGCTCAGGCGCATCGCCGCGGCGATGAACGAGCAGCCGGTCTCGCTCGACTGCTATCCGTACAACGCGTCGTCGACGGTCCTGCGGCCGGAATTCGTCGCACGCGCCTCATCGGTGCTGGTGAGCTGGTCCGGGCCGTATCCGCAGCACGTCGGCCGCACGCTCGCCGAGATTTCCCGCGACATGGGTTGCGACGAACTGGAGGCGGCGGCACGGCTCATGCCGGCCGGTGCGATCTACTTCATGATGGACGAGAGCGACGTGCGCCGGATCCTGACGTTTCCCAAGACGATGATCGGCTCCGACGGCATGCCGCACGACGAGCATCCGCATCCGCGCTTGTGGGGCACGTTCCCCCGCGTGCTGGGACACTACTCGCGTGACGAGCAGCTCTTCAGTCTGGAGACCGCGGTGCACAAGATGAGCGGCCTCGCCGCCGATGAACTCGCGCTGCCCAGCCGCGGCCGGATCGAGCCGGGGTTCGCTGCGGATCTGGTGTTATTCGATCCCGCCGACGTCAGCGATCGCGCAACCTTCGCTGAACCGCGCGCTCGGTCTGCCGGTGTGGAGCGGGTCTGGGTCAATGGCCAACTCGCGTTTGCCGACGGCGAGCTTAGGCATACCCGCGCGGGACAGGTCGTGAAGCGGCATTGAGTGCGGCATTACTGCGCGGTGCGTCGAACTGCACATGCAGGTCTGGCAGGACGTGCCGTATATCCCGCTCGAGGCCTACGCGGCCTTGCCGCCTTTTGCCACCGCATTCGCCGCACCCGTCGTATGGTACGCATGGGACAGATGCTTGTGCATGCGCTCGGCAGCGGCCGGCATGTCGTTGGCCAGAATCGCGTCGATGATTTCCAGGTGCTCGTTGCACCACTCCCGGATCCGCTTGCGGTTCACATACCCCTGGAATTCGAGCAGCCGGCGCAGCCGGTTCTGCTGCTGCATCGACTGATGCATGAAAACATTCCCGCTATATTCCGCGAGCATCTCGTGGAAATTCGCGTCGGTATCGAACACTTGCCTGGGGGTTATGCCGTTGAGGCCCAGTTGCGAGGTCAGGAAAATATGTTCACGGCGGCACCGCTCGAGCGCGGAGCGATCCGGCGAGAAGGTCGGCAACAGCAGGCCCGCGGGCTCTAACGTCAGGCGGAAGTCGTAACTGCTCTTCAAGGTCAGGGCAGAATCGAGCGAGGGCTGAAAACTCCAGCCGTGCCCCTTGTTGCGCACGATCAGGCCGTCTTCCGACAGCCGCGACAAGGCTCGTGTCATGGTGACCCGGTCGACCTCGTAGCGCTGCGCGATATCCGTCTGCGTGAGCGACACCGGAATCAGACCGGCCAGCCGGTCTGTCACGAGGCGGTTGTACAGGTCCTCATCTCCCGAGGTGGGCAACTCCAGTTCCACGCGATGCAGACCGTCCGCGGGAGACGCCAGAAAGAACCCCTGGTTCTTGCGCGCCTCGATCACCCCAAGCGATTCGAGCAACGCCATGGCCGCACGGACAGGTGTGCGCGACACCCCGAGCAGATCCGCCAGTTGCTGTTCACGCAGGTGATGCCCCACCTCGAACCTCGCTTCCTGAATCAGATCAAGAATCTGCTTGGCCAGCAGATGGGCTCCTTTGCCCGGCCTCTTTGTCATTGCGTCATCCCTCAGTCTAACTGTAGAAGAATAGCAAAAAATACAAATTTCAAATACTGATCGAGACGGGACTTCGAGCCGATACCGCAGAACGTGCTTCCATCAAAGGGAATTATTCCTTGACCAGTCTTTTTTTCGTTTGTATAAATTGAAACAATCAAGACAAATTGAAGTCCGCAATCGGAGTTGAGCATGTCACTACATCTTCTGCTCGAGTATCTGACCTCGAAGGACTTCCTTCGGGGCGCAGCGCTCACGCTCCTGCTCACGGTCGTTTCGCTCGGATTCGGCATGCTGATCGGCCTTGTGCTGGCACTGTTGCAAGGCACGCGTAGCCGCGTTGCCAAAACCTTTACGTTTTTCTATCTGTGGCTCTTCCGCGGCACCCCTGTGCTGTTCCAGATCATCTTCATCTACAACGTTCTGCCATCGTTCGGCATCCGTTTCAGTGCATTCGTGTGTGCGGTACTCGCGCTGTCGCTGAATGAAGGCGCATTCATGTCGGAAATTTTCCGCTCCGGTCTGCACGCCGTGAAACAGGGTCAACGCACGGCCGGATTCGCGCTGGGCATGACACGCGCCAAGGTATTTCGCCACATCGTCGTGCCGCAAGCGCTGCGGGTCGTACTGCCGCCCATCGGCAACCAGATGATCGGCATGCTCAAGCTAAGCGCCCTCGTCTCGGTCATCGCCGTGCAGGAACTGCTGCTGGTCGCCGATCAGGCCGCCAGCGCGAATTTCCGCTACCTCGAAGCGCTGAGCGCGGCCGGCATCTACTACCTCGCGCTCACGACCTTGTTCATGGTGCTGCAGGGATGGATGGAACGCTCGCTCGACCGAAAGCGCAAATCCAGCACGCGCCGCATGTCGTTCGCCGAACGCCTGCTCGGCACCTCGCAACCGCTCGTTCGCTAAAGGACGCCCATGTCGACCGGTGCCTCCCCGCCTCTGCTGAAAATTCACCGTATCGACAAAAGCTACGGCAGCACGCGCATCCTCAAGAGCTGCTCGCTCGAGGTCGCGCCGCGCGAAACCATCGTGATCGTCGGCCCGTCGGGTTCCGGCAAGTCCACCCTGCTGCGCTGTATCAACCTGCTCGAAACCGTCGACGCGGGCAACATCCTGTTCGACGGCCGCGATCTCACACGGGAACGGAAAGCCGAGCATCTGGTGCGCCAGCAGATCGGCATGGTGTTCCAGAATTTCGAATTGTTCTCGCATTTGTCCGCCGTCGAAAACATCATGCTGGCGCCGATGACCGTGTCCGGCGTCTCCCGCCACGACGCGCACGACCTCGCCATGGTGCTGCTGAGCAAGGTGCGCCTGCGCGAACGGGCAGACGCCTATCCGGATGAGTTATCGGGCGGCCAGCAGCAGCGCGTGGCGATCGCGCGTGCGCTCGCGATGAAGCCGAAAGTCATGCTCTACGATGAGCCCACCTCGGCGCTCGACCCGGAAATGGTCAGCGAAGTGCTGGATGTGATGGCCGAACTGAGCGCGGAGGGCATGACGAGCCTCGTGGTCACCCATGAAATGGGCTTTGCGCGCCGGGCCGCCGACAAGATCGTCTTCATGGATGCCGGCGAAGTCATCCTCACGGAGACCAGCGAACAGTTTTTCAGTGGCACCACGCACGAACGCGCGCGCCGCTTTCTCGACCAGATCCTGCACTGACGCGGAACACCACCCATGCACACTCAACCCGATCTGTCCCGCATGAAGCGGGATCTGACTGACCTTGTCGGCATCAACACCGAGAACCCGCCGGGCCGCGAGCTCGAAGCCGCACAACGGGTTCACTGGTTGCTGGCGAGCGAAGGCTTCGACCTGTCGCTCAGCGAATACAAACCGGGCCGCGCCAATGTGATGGCACGGCTCGAAAACGGCCCCGGCCCGACCTTCGCGTTTAACACGCATCTCGACGTGGTCCCTGCCGGCGACGGTTGGCAGTCCGATCCGTTCATCCTTCGCGAGGCTGATGGCCGTCTGTACGGCCGCGGCTCATGCGATGCGAAAGGCCCGCTGACGGCGATGATCGAAGCGATGCGCATGTTGGCCGCCAACCGCGGCAACTGGTCCGGCACCTTGCTCGGCGTCTTCACCGCGGATGAGGAGATCGCCAGCGAAGGCGCAAAATTCTATGCGGCAGGGAAGCCCAAGGTCGACTTCGTGGTCGTCGGCGAGCCGACCTCGAATGCGACGTTCTCGGCTCACAAGGGCAGTCTGCGGCCGCTCGTGCGGGTGCACGGCGTCACGGCGCATTCCGGTACGCCGCATCTCGGCGACAACGCGATCTACCGGGCCGCGCAATTGCTCAAGCTGATCGAAGGACATCACGAAAACGAAGTGCGCTGCCGCTGCCATCCGCTAGTGGGCTCGGCAAGCCTGACGGTTACGCGCGCGTTCGGCGGACATGCGGACAATGTGGTGCCAGGAGCCTGCGATCTGCTGCTCGACCGTCGCATGGTGCCCGGCGAACTCGAGG
>FSYS01003047.1_pt1 | contig 13370 bp, 11 predicted proteins | sample 1638491 | NCBI WGS metagenome assembly FSYS01 (sample SAMEA3914788, study PRJEB12502) | metagenome | biome: forest; material: soil | place: Canada | collected 2011-07-03 | depth 0.1 m | reverse complement strand
CGCTGCTACGGCGGTCTCGGTTCCGGCGATGATTCCGTCATTGGCTGAGGTTGCTTCCGCAGGCCGAGTAACAGGGCCTTGCATCTTTTGAACAAGCGCAGTGTATGTCTCCCGCCAGGCGCCGTCTTGCGGTACAAGGTCGTACCGCTGGAGAAGGAAGACGCTGCCAGCTACAAGGAGCACCAGAAAGGCACAGAGAAGGACGCCGTGAGGCCCACGAGGCTGTGCATAGGCTCCAAGCGGGATGGGAATCCACTCTTCTTTTTTTGCTTTGGCGGCGGATGGACCGGCGGCGTCGGTGGCCAAGGATTCTGAGCCGGGCGATAGGTAGGGTTGAAGAACGAATTTCAGTTTGGCGACAAGCTCACGAGTGAACTGTCCAACAGTCGGAGTGGGGGCGTCTTCTACCACCTCGTGCACTCGTTGGGCAGGCGACGCATCCCTGGCGGTTAGCTCGTCGAGATGAGGTTCGAGCCTGCTCATCTTCTTGTCGATTTCATCGAGGTGCTGCTTCAGTTCCAGGCTGCTCGCCTGGAGCCAGCGGAGACCTTCTACCAATTCGGACGACAGTGTGGAGGGCAAGGACGATGCGGCAGGCACTTCGCCAACTGTCGGCTGCGGGCTTCGGACGATGTCGGGAAAGCGCGGAGGAGCTGACGACGAAGAGGCTGCACGTACATTACCGTCGAGCGCCTCGGAGATAAAGGCTGCGCGGGACGGGGGTGGCGATGCAGAGGATGACGATCCGTGAGCTTGCGTTTCGCTATCGACATCCTGAGCGAGAAAGGCTGCGCGGAGAGAGGATGTCAGCGTCGACAACAATGATCGCGGAGGACGGGTTTCGGCGTCAGGCAGCTCGTCGGCAGAACGGCGGGTGTACGGCAGCGTGGAGGACGATAATTGTGCCGGAACTCCGCCATCCGCGTGCTCGGAGAGGAAGGCGGCACGGGGAGAGAGCGTCAGCCGCGACGGCAAGAATGGGGTGGGAGCCGCTTCTCCGTCAGCGCCCTCGGAGAGAAAGACGGCGCGAGGTGACGACGACAGCCGGGACAGCAAGGAGCGCGGAGGATCGGCTTCTCGATCGATCCCTTCGGAGATAAAGACAACGCGGGGAGAGAACGATAGAGTGGAGGGCGAAGAGGAGACAGGACGCGCTTCGGGGTCGATTGCCTCGGAGATGAAGGAGAGGCGTGGGGACGAGATCCGCGAGTGCATTTCGCCATTGATGGGCCGCCCAGCTTGAGTCGCTCTGCCTTGCGAATCCGAGTTAATGGACGGAGAGGATCCCGGTTGAGCAGAGCCTGGTGAAAGGCTTCCTATATGGATACCGCCGAGCAGGGCGGAGAGTTCGTCGACGAGAGTCTTCAGCTCCCCGTCTGAGTTCGCAATGTCGCCGCTCGCGATGCTCTCGACGATGATGGCCAGCAATTGCTCGTCTGACAGCTCTCCTTCTTCGCGGCGGCTGATCTTGCCGATGAACGTCCAGAAGTCCGTGGCGAAGTGCGTGTCCTCGGTGAGCCTGGGCACGAGGTCGTGAAGATTCTGCAGCGATCCAAACTCGACGCCGTGGGTGTCGCAGATCGAACGGAATTTCCTGACATATAGATCGAACAGCTCGGGCTTTGTCAGGATGTTTGCGGAGGCGGACATGCTGTCACCTTGGATACCAACAGGGGCCCAATGCTGGCGCTCGCGTCGCGCCTGGAGTATTTCGTATGTAAAGGGGCCCGTGCACCGCCACGATTCTTGCTATCCACGAGAAATCAGTGGGTATCGCCCCTGATCCGGTGCGAGATCAAGAGTATGAGCAGGGGAACCATATTAGCAAACAGTTGGGCAAGATTACATACAATCCGTAGACCGATCGGAAGAAAACCCTTGAGGCCGCGGCTCGCTTCGTCACAGATCGATACGACATTTCAGGCTGTAACGTGGATCATCTGGTTGTAGACATGTGACTTAAGATCATCCGACGATGAAACCTGGGGGCCGATCACGCCGATTTGCTGCCCTCCCGCTACAATGGTCGAGGTACCCGGAAGGCACGCAAGCGATGACCTGGTTCAAACGCGAAGACAACGAGATCGTGAACGACTCCGAGAAGACGGTACGGACCGAGGGTCTTTGGACGCGCTGCCCAGATTGCGGCAAGACGCTGTTCAAGGCTGAACTCGAGGCCAACCAGCAGGTGTGCCCGCAGTGTGGCCATCACTTCCGCATCGACGCACGCACTCGAATCGAGAATCTGCTCGAACCAGGTTACGAGCTTGTAGACCTTGAGTTGCGCTCCACTGACCCGCTGAACTTCACCGACCTGAAGCCCTACAAGCGACGGCTTGCCGAAGCCCAGGAGAAGACGGGGCTGAACGACGCGATCGTCAACGCCGTCGGCATGCTTGGACCGCATAACGTCGTGCTGAGCGTGATGGAGTACAGCTTTATCGGAGGCAGCATGGGTGCCGTTGTCGGCGAGACGATCGCCCGCGCTGTGGACCGCTCGCTTGCCAGCCGCAATCCGCTGATTATCGTTTCGTCGTCAGGCGGTGCGCGCATGATGGAGGGGATCGCCTCGCTGATGCAGTTGGCGAAGGTCTCTGCCGGGCTCGCGCGCCTGGACGATGCGAAGATTCCTTACATCTCGGTGATGACCGATCCGACGACCGGCGGTGTCACGGCGAGTTTCGCGATGCTCGGCGACCTGAACATCGCCGAACCGAACGCTTTGATTGGCTTTGCCGGGCCGCGTGTCATCGAACAGACCATCCGCCAGAAGCTCCGGCCAGGTTTTCAGCGGTCCGAGTTTTTGCTGGAGCACGGCTTTCTTGACGCGATCGTGCCGCGCAAGGACATGAAGCCGTACCTGAACCAGACGCTTAGCTGGATGACCGCGTAGTATCGGTAACGGTGAAAGTTACAATCTACGGCATTCGTGTCAAGCATTGGTCTGGTGTTATCAACCCCCGCAAAGAGATAATCGTTCTATGGAGTCAGCCGCACCCTCCAAAACTGCTCTTCGTGTAGCGCTACGCCGCGCCGCGCACCAGCTCTACGACGCGCACCCGCTTGTGCTCGACGACCCTATCGCCGTGCCTATCCTCGGCGCGAGCTATGCTGAAGAGCTTCGGCGTACTCCCACTCGACCGGATCGGCCCTTCTCGGTTGCGCTCCGCGCATTCATGGTTGCGCGCAGCCGCTACGCCGAGGACAATCTTGCGCAAGCTGTTGCCAATGGTGTTCGTCAATATGTTCTGCTGGGCGCGGGACTCGATACCTTCGCGCACCGGAATCCCTACCCGGGGTTGCATGTGTTTGAGGTGGATCATCCTGCGACGCAGCAGTGGAAGTATGAGCTGCTGCAAACCAACAACTTGCCAATACCGACAAACCTTACTTATGCCGCTGTGGACTTCGAGCGTGAATCGCTGGCGGAACGGCTTGAGGCCACTGGCTTCGACGTCAACGCGCCGGCATTCTTTGCGTGGCTTGGGGTTGTTCCCTACCTCACACTCACTGCCTTCCGCTCCACCGTTTCCTTCGTCGGCTCACGACCTGCCGGCAGCGGTATTGTCCTCGACTACGGCCAACCTCGCTCTGCTCTCCCATTCTTCGAACAACTCGCTCATGACTCGATTGCCTCGCGCGTCCAGCAGGCCGGCGAACCCTTCCAGCTTTTCTTCACTCCGCCGGAAATCACAGTCGAGTTCACCGCTTTCCGTACCATCGAAGACCTCGGCGCTCTCGAAATCAACGCCCGTTATTTCACCGATCGCTCAGATTCACTGAGATTGCTCGGCGCGGCAGTCCGTCTGCTAAGCGCATGGCTTTAAGCTTGATCGAACAAAGAAGAGTCTGGAGTGAACCGAAGATGACGAAGACGAAAAGCACGATTCATCGTTGCGCATGGGTCGAGAGCGACCCGCTGTTGCGCGCGTATCACGACGAGGAGTGGGGCGTGCCGGAGTATGACAGCCGTGCGCTGTGGGAGGCGCTGATGCTTGACGGCTTTCAGGCAGGGTTGTCGTGGCTCACTATTTTGCGCAAGCGCGAGGCGTTTCGTAAGGCGTTTCGGAATTTTGATCCGAAGGCGGTCGCGCGGATGGGTGAGTCCGACATCGCGCGGTTGCTCGAAAATGAAGGCATAGTGCGATCTCGCGCCAAGATCGAAGCGACCATTAGTGGGGCGCGCATCTATGTTGCGATGGCAGACGGTGGCGAAGATTTTTCGACTTACATCTGGAAGATGGCGGGCGGTAAGCCGATTCGAAGCCGCGGTCCGGTTCCTGCAAAGACACCGCTGTCGGAAGAGATTTCCGCGGCGCTGAAGAAGCGTGGTTTCAAATTTGTCGGGCCGGTCATCGTCTATGCGTGGATGCAGGCGACGGGAATCGTCAACGACCATAGTCCCGATTGCTTCCGCCGTGATGCGGTCTAGGCAAGAGCAGATGGAAAAACAAAACCCCTCCGATGTGGAAGGGTTTGTCTTTTCTTGCGGACTGCCGATCACGCGAACTGTGATTACTTCGCAGCCTCCGATGGGGGAAGTGCGTTCGGATAGATTCCTGGGATCGGCGCGGTCATTTCCTTCTCCTTTTCGGGATGGGGGAACGGCTTGCGGGGCATCATCGCGTCGCGCTCGCTTGTGTTGTAGAGGAAGATCGCTTCGACGACGGCAGCCTGCTCCAGGTCGGACGCGTGCAGCCGATCGTAGGTGTCCATGTCTGAGTGGTGCGTCCGGGTCTCGTAGTCCAGCGGGTCTTGAATGTATTGGAAGCCTGGGAGGCCGAGCGCGTCGAACGAGAGGTGATCGGTGCCGCCTGTGTTGCGGTAGGAGATCGTGCTCACGCCGAGGTCGGCGAGCGGCGCGATCCACTGCTTGAAGATTGGAGCGATGGCGTAGTTCTCTTGCGTGTATACGCCGCGAATCTTGCCTGTTCCGTTGTCGAGGTTGTAGTAGGCGTCGAGCGTCTCCCACTCCTTTGTGGTGGTTAGCGCGCCGTGCTGGCGCATGAAGGATGGCACGCTGGCGGGCTCGGGAGTTTTGGGTTCGGCGAAGGTGCCAAAGTGCTGCTTGACGTATCCCTGGGAACCGTAGAGGCCTTCTTCCTCGCCCGACCAGAGCCCGATGCGGATGGTGCGCTTCGGCTGCACGCCCAAGGCCTTGAGGATCCGCACGGCTTCCATTGCGACGATTGCTCCTGCACCGTTGTCGGTCGCGCCAGTGCCGGAGATCCAGCTATCCAGATGGCCGCCTACCATGACGACCTGGTTCTTCAACTTTGGATCGTTGCCTGGAATCTCCGCGACCGTATCGAACCCGTGCTCGTGATCGCCCGTGAACTTGGTCTCTATGTTTACCTCGAGCGTTACAGGTACGTGGTTCTCGAGCATGCGCGCCAGCCGGTTGTAGTGCTCGATCATCATTACGGCGTTGGGGATGGTGACTGCGTTCTCTTTGACCTGCGCGCCGCGGACGAGGTTCGCCCCGTTGTCGTCAAAGATGATGCCGGTTCCACCACCATCGCGCCCGTCGCGTGACGGTGTGATGATCGCTGCGACGTGCTCTTCGGTCATCATCTTCAAGGCGGCGGCGCGCAGTTCGGTCTGGCGCGCACGGTCGGCCATTCGCTGCTGGAGCGTCGGCTCACCTGGGCGTGGCTCACCCGACGGATACGTCTCCATCTCGGCTAGCTCTTCGGTCGTATAGCGGTGAAAGAGCGGCTCGGTGATGTCCGGCGTGGGGCGCATTGCACCGAGTAGCACGATTTTGCCTGCGAGTCTTCCCTTGTATTTGTCGAGGTCCTTCAAGTCCTGCAGATCGATATAGACGGCCTCGCCCGAGACTGGTCCATTGGTCGCCGGAGACCACGGCGCTGCCTGCATCCACAGCGGCTCCGGGTCGGGCGACACGATTCGCGCCCAGGTATTGATCTGCTGCCACCCCATCCCGAAGTCGCCCCAATCTTCCAGGTGAGCGTTCTCAAGGCCAATTCTGGTCAGGGTGTCGCGCGTCCAGGCGTTGGCCTTCTCCATGTTTGGCGATCCTGTCAGCCGAGGGCCGATCCCATCGGCCAGCGCGGCGCCAAACTCCATCACGTGCGAGTGCTTGAATCCCTCTTCGCGAATCCGCGAATACATCGTCAGGTCGATGTTTTCGGTGGCTGGCTGCGTTCCGTAGTACGAAGGCGTCTCGGCTGCGGTGTCCTTCGACTTCTTATCGGCGGCGTGGAGAGAGAGGGCAGGAACGACAAGGCCGACGATTGCTGCCGCGCTGCAGCAACGCGTAAGAACACGAACAAACGACATAGACTATGGACCTCCAAGAATTATGCTAAGGGCGAAGAATAGCAGAATCGTGCGGAGGGAGTGTCTTTAGAAGTCGAAGATGTGGCCGCGGCGGCGGAAGGCTACTTTCCGCGAATCTGCCGGCGCACCCAGAGGGTGCCGAGATAGCCGAGCGCCACGACCAGGACCAGCAGCCCTACTGGCAATCCAACACGGCTGTACGTTAGCGCGAAGTCCACTGCGTGGTGCGTTGTCGTGTTGTAGATAAGTATCGCGAAGATGGCGAAGAAGGTCGCCGCAAAGAACGCCGTAAAGCCCAACGCAAAGCTCATTAGCAGGCTGGTAAACCAGCCAAGATCACCCAGTGGAACGCCAAACAGGTAGCCCGCGCCTACGGTACGGGGAGTAGTCGAGCGCCGGATCTGCGATGCTTGCGTCATACAAGTAGAATACTGCTTTATGGCAGATATTGTTGAGAACGGGTTGGTCGGGTTGGGCGGGTTGATCCCGGGGGGCAGGTGATCCGCGAAGCAGCTGTGCGTCAGGTTCCCAACGGCGTCCACTATGCCGCATTCGGCGATAACACGCTCGATGACAAGGACCTGGAGCGCATGGTGCAGGCCGTTCCCGTCGCCATCGCCGGCGCACTGACGCGCAAGACTTACTACTTCGTCCCACTTGCTCTCAGCGAATCGCGTGGGAGCGAAGCCACGGTCGTCGCGCCCGCCTACACTGCGGAGATCGCGGACCAGGCGATCTGCCATCGCAACGTTACGCTGGGCGAAACCGACGGCGTCTTCATCTCTACTCGCCTCCTCGGCGACCGCTTTGCGCTGGCGTTTGAGTTCTTCATCAACGTGGGCCACGCCTTTGTCGATGCCGTGGGCGTTCCCGATGCCTTCAATCAACTCGTCTGGGCACAAGCGCTGGCCGACGTTCGCGGCGAAACCAGCCAGGACGCCTGGGAGAGCCGCAGCCTGGCGACCACCAGCAATGGAAGAGCAGAAAAAGCCGAAGGCAAGCCCGTCATCGACGAGAAGGCGAAGAACAGTTTCCTTGAGTCTGCGTTCTCCGACTCCGTCGCGATCTACCAGCTCTCGCTATCGGTCGATTTCGACTATTCCGAACTCCGCGAGCGTGAGTATCCGCTGCTCGCTCCGCAGGCCCTGGCTGAGCGTCTTCGCCTGGTCGCCAAACTCTTTCCGCCAAATCCAAATTACGAGTTTTCTATCCGCTACCGACGCCGCGCTTAGAGCGTTTCGGGATGGTTGCCGACAGCGGACCTTTCAGGTCCGATCCAGTTTGCTGGAGAGACGAAGGTCAAACGCGCTCTGGATGAGACCGAATTGCGTGAGACTCATCTAAATACAGGAATCGCCGGATTTTGATTTCGTCGGAGAGGATAATGCCTGTCATTCGAAGCTGTAAACAGTGTGGCCAGAAGAATCGTGTTGGCGCGAAGCACCTTGCGGAAACAGGTCGCTGCGGCGCGTGCAAGACTCCGTTGCCCCCGATGAATGAGCCGCTTCAAGCGAACGCAGAGTTGTTTGATGAGGTCATTCAAGGTTCGAATGTTCCGGTTCTTGTGGATTTCTGGGCTGAGTGGTGCGGACCCTGCCGAGCTGCTGCCCCCGAGGTTGCGCGGACAGCTGCCGACATGGCCGGCCATGCCATCGTTCTCAAAGTCGACACCGACAAGCAGCAGCAACTGGCGGCTCGATTCAACGTTCGTGGAATTCCAAACTTCGCTGTCTTCTCTGGCGGCAAACTGGTGAATCAGCAGGCCGGAGTCGTCGGTCATGAGGTGATGGAAGGCTGGTTGAGATCAGCCGCGTCCACGCCATCTGTCTGACTGCTCTTCGACCCGCTTTCAGATTCTCACCTTCAATGACTGTGTATTCCCAGCGATCCGAGCAAACCGAAGGTCTGCAGAAGCCATACAACCACAGCGATGATGACGACGACGCGGATGATCTGTTTGATCGTGCCGTCCATAGGGATTAACCCGACCAAGTACAGCAGCAGGCCAACAACGATCAACGTCACGATAACGGTGATGAGCATAGGGGTGAGCATAGGTTCTTCTTCCTCTTTCTAAATGTCTGGCTATTGTGATGCGAGATTTTTGCTTTGCGCGCAGATGATTTCCGAATAAACCGTGTGGGGACAACGCTTTTTATCCGTTGGAAGCTCACGGCGGCGCATTTTGGGTTTCGCTTTATCCGGTGATGACGCCCATCGCGAGCACGGCGCATAGGATTCCGGTCACGTCTTCGAACAACGCTACGGGCCAGTCCTTGCCGAATCGCGCTACGAGCTCGCGTCGGATCAAGAAGCCGCCGAATGCGCCCACCACAACTCCCAGGAGGCTCAGAATGACAGCCTCTACACCAGATCCATTTAGACCCACCGCTACAATCGCCCCAATCAGCGCGCCAAACGCCAACCTTGCTATCAACGGGCCCGGGGCGGTCCGAGAGGGTATCTTTGGCAGCTTGTCTCCAACCAGCTCGCCGAGCGCGAGCACGGTAAACACGACGGCAGCCACCAGCTTCGTGGTCCAGGACGCCCAAGTTCCATCCACCGGAAGATAGCCCAGATAGGCGAACCAGCAGAGTACCGCCATGGGCGTGAACGTGCGCAGTCCCGTGACCAGACCGAGGAGGGGGATTGCTATGAGCCACGTAATCATCTGCATCGCCATCGATGTTCCCCTATCGCGGTTCGCTCTCGCCAGAAGCGAGAGCTGTCAACAAGCGGCACAACCGAGACTAAACAGCAACGCTCAACCAGCGGCAAGCTGCTCCCTGCTGAGCGCAAGTTTGCGTGCGAACAAGGTATACCACGCTGCCTGTGAACGGGGATGCCTTTGACGATCGGCTGGAGCATGCACTGACACCTGGCAGCCAGGTTTAGCCCGCGTGGGGTTGGGACAGGTCGACGGCGGCAGGACAGTCCTGGCTTGTTACTCGCTACGCAGCCAGCCATAGAGCGGGAAGTTTTCCGCCAGCTCCCGCACCTGACCGCGAATCTTCTGGAGCTTTGCAGAGTCTGTGCGGTGATCCAGCGCTTGCGCGATCCATCCAGCGATGACGCGCATCTCAGGCTCCTTCATACCGCGCGTGGTTAGCGCCGGCGTGCCGATGCGTATTCCACTCGGTTTCATGGGGGGGTTGGTGTCGTACGGGATGGCGTTCTTGTTCACGGTAATTCCAGCCTCGCCAAGTGCGGTCTCTGCCTCGGAGCCCAGAATTCCCTTCTGGAACACGTCAATCAACATGAGATGCGTGTCGGTTCCTCCCGAGATGATGCGATATCCCTCCGCCGCGATCGCCTCTGCGAGGACCTTTGCGTTGGTTACGATCTGTTTCGCGTAGGCTGCGAACTCTGGCGCAAGAGCCTCTTTGAAGGCTACAGCCTTGGCTGCGACTACGTGGATCAACGGGCCGCCCTGCTGACCGGGGAAGACGCTGCGGTCGATGCCAGCGGCGAACTCCTGCTGGCAGAGGATCATTCCGGCGCGAGGACCACGGAGGGTTTTGTGGGTGGTGGTTGTGACTACGTGGGCGTGGGGTACGGGGGATGGATGCGCGCCGCCAGCTACGAGGCCTGCGAAGTGGGCCATGTCGATCATGAGGTAGGCTCCGACTTTGTCGGCGATGGCGCGCATGCGGGCGAAGTCGAACTGGCGTGGATAGGCGCTGCCGCCGCCTACGATGACCTTTGGCTTCTCGCGTACGGCTGTTGCTTCGAGCTCGTCGTAGTCAATGGTTTCGGTGTCTTTGCGGACTTGATAGCCGACGATGCGGTAGAGTTTGCCGGAGAAGTTGAGCTTGTGGCCGTGGGTGAGGTGGCCGCCGTGGGCTAGATCGAGGCCGAGGATGCAGTCTCCAGGGGTTAGGAGCGTCATGTAGGCGGCGGCGTTTGCCTGGGAGCCGGAGTGGGGCTGGACGTTGGCGTGGTCGGCGCCGAAGAGCTGTTTGGCGCGGTCGCGGGCTAGATTTTCGACGACGTCGGCGTACTCGCACCCGCCGTAGTAACGCTTGCCGGGGTAGCCCTCTGCGTATTTGTTGGTGAATACGGTACCGGCGGCTTCGAGGACTGCTCGGCTGACGAAGTTTTCCGAGGCGATCATCTCCAGGCCTTCGTGCTGGCGGGTGATTTCGTTCTGAATCTGCGTGGCGATCTCGGGGTCGGCCTTGGCGAGGGGTGCGTTCAAGTCAATGGGCATAGGGGTATTTTATGTCACTGAATTTGACAGAAAAATGTTGCGTGGTGGGGCGGGTGGGTTTTTGTGGATTTACTGGTGTTTTGGAGGGATTTTTGGGAAAGAGGGTGGTTGAGTGTGGCGCTTTTGTGGTGAGTTTGTGGTGGAGTGCGTGGCAAAGGTGGAGATAAAAACTGCTATTGGTTGGATGCAAAAAATGGGACAGAGATTTCAAGTTTATTTTTGATGGAAGCGTTTGGCGGAGGCATCCCGAAGGCTGCGGCAATGGTTCTTACTAAGAGTAGTCAGGGCTGGGTAGTCAGGGCTCTTGGAAAGGATGACCTATGCAGATCTTTTATGTGGTGCTTGGATTTTTGATGATGGGTGTTCTCCCGTTCTTTATCTCGAAAGGAGAGACCGCAGATCGCAACGTGCTTCCTTCTAACGCGCTCCCTTCTTCTGAGCGCAAGCGGTTTTAAGCGGTGTTTGCAGCCCCGGCTGCGGGCTGTGTGCGGAGGCGTTTGAAGGCGTTGTAGATGAAGGAGCCGAGGTACCAGCCGTCGATATATTTGTAGGGGGTTTCGCCGGTGGTGTAGTGGCCGCAGGGAAGTACCTTGGAGACGTAATCGACGTGGTGGAGGTCGAAGTTTTTGAGGACGTCGAGGGAGAACTCCGGCAGGAACGTGAGGTCGTAGGTGGCGTGGACGACGAGGGTGCGTTTTGGGTGTGCGGCGAAGCGCTCCATATAGGACATCGGGCTGATGGTACTGAATATCTGGCGGACCTGGTCGTGGGTGAGGCCAGCCTGTTCGAAGGCTTCGCGTACATGGCGGGTGCTTTGGCCGGTCCATACGACGTCGCCGCACCAGGTGGAGGCGTGGTTGAAGGCGCAGACCTTCAAGCGGGTGTCGAAGGCTGCGGCGATGAAGGCGTAGCAGCTGCCGAGGCTGGTTCCTAGTACACCGAACTGCTCGTACCCCTGAGTTTCCAGCCAGTCGATGCAACTGCGGATGTCGACGACGGCCTGACGGCAGGCCTGGACGGTGCGGCCTACGTTGGCGCTGATGGCGTAGTCGGAGCGCTCGAGTTCGGCGGGGCGGCGGATATCGTGGTAGGGCTTGGAGAGGCGGAGGCACGAGATGCCGAAGCTGTTGAATAGGGTGCAGAGAGCGTTGTGGCTGAAGGCGTCGGCGTTCCACTGAGGCATGACGATCATGGCCTGCTTCGGTTTGCCTTTTTGGGTTTCGGGGTCGGCGGGATACCAGCGGGCGTTGACGATGTCGTTCTCGGGGTAGCGGGTGCGGACGGGTGAGGTGAAGCGTAGGAAGTCAGCCTCTTCCAGTTCGCCTGTCTCGGCCTGACGCTTGAGCTCGGCGTCCTCCTGGAGGGTCTCGGGGCGGACGTTGGTGGGGAAGAGCTGGGGATGGCGCTTTTCGAGGCGGAAGTCGGTGGGGGTTCTGTAGCCGAAGTATTCTTCGGGGCGGGCGAGGATGTCGTTGTTGATAGCGATCATGCGGTCGTAGCCGTCGGGGGTGGAGGCTGCGGCAGGAAGTTGCTGCGCCAGCGGGCTGAAGTCTTCGAGCCAGTCGAAGCCCCACTCCAACGGGCGGACGATGCGGTTGGTGTCGCGGGTAGTAAGGGCTGTCTCCCAGGAGAACATCCACTTCGCGTAAAGCCTTGAGAGCATCTTTCCAGTTTATCAAGGGTAGAGCTGTAGGAGTCGTCCGCGCACAGGACTGCGGACGCTGGCGTAGTAATTCGGGTGTTTCCGTATGGAGAGCGTCAGTGTTGAGGATTGGCGGGTGGGCTTAGTTTGCGGCCCAGGAACTCTGCGCTTGCGGAATAAGCGTGCACCCAGTCGCGGCGTAACAGGAAGTCGTGAATCTCGTCGGGGAAGATGAGTTCCTCGAAGTCGACCTTCTGCCTGCGCAGCGCGTCCACGAGCTCTTCGGTCTGGGCGAAGGGCACGTTACGGTCGTCGTCGCCGTGGATCAGCAGCACGGGCGAGCGCCAGGTAGAGACCGAAGCCATCGGTGAGGAGTTGAAGGCCAGCCGAGCCACCTCCACACGTTCGCGCGGGTCATAGTTTGGCGAAAAGGTGGGCAACTCCGAGTTCCAGTCGTGAACGCCATGCATGTCGACGCCAGCGGCGAACAGGTTGGAGGCTCGAGCCAGCGCAAGCGCGGTCAGGTATCCGCCGTAGCTGCCGCCCCATGAGCCGATGCGTGCACCATCCACGTCTGGCCGGTTTTTCAGGTAGAGTCCGGCGCCGAGCACATCGTTGAATTCGCTTGCACCCGTCGCACCGTATTTGAGCGCTTCGCGGAAGTTGAGTCCGTAGCCGATGCCGCTGCGGTAGTTCACGCTGAGCACGATATAGCCGAGACTGGCCAGGTACTGGTTCATCGCGTAGGCATTGGAGTAGTACTCCATGTAATGCCAGCCGAGCAACATCTGGCGCTGTGAGCCGCCGTGGAAGAAGACCATCGCGGGTCGCCGTTCGCCCTGCGCGATCCCTTTCGGCAAAAACAACTGGCCGTGAATTTCGAGCCCGTCAGCGGCAGGAAAGATGACCTGTTGCGGGGTGACGAAGTGTGCGGCAGGATAATCGGCGGGGATGGCCTGAGGAGCGAGGTCGACCAGATGGCCGTTGTCGTTTTCGACGACCGCTGCGCGAATGGGGACGCGGACGTCGGAGCGCAAGACGGCCACGGTCGTGCCGTCGCTCGCTACCACTGGCTGCGTCTCGATGCCGTCTCCGGTAGTCAGCGCTTCTGCCGCTTTGTTCGATCCATCCGCCGCAAAGATCACTCGCCAGATGTGGCGGCGGTCGATGTCGTTCTGATTGGAGTCAAAGACGAGAGTCTTGCCGTCGGCGCTG
>FSYS01002304.1_pt1 | contig 13376 bp, 6 predicted proteins | sample 1638491 | NCBI WGS metagenome assembly FSYS01 (sample SAMEA3914788, study PRJEB12502) | metagenome | biome: forest; material: soil | place: Canada | collected 2011-07-03 | depth 0.1 m | reverse complement strand
AGAGGGCGATATATCTTTGAAGCGGTGCTTGTTGATGTTCAGCGACGTAATCTTCGATTCCAGGGTCGATCGATGAATTCCGAGGATGGCAGCCGCTCCTGCCGGTCCGGATACGCGGCCGCCACTTTCGCGCAGAGCTGCTTCAATGAGCTCTTTCTCCTGGGCAGCAAGCTTTCCAGAAAATTCAATCTGCGTTCCCCGTTCGCTCGCGAGAGATGGTTGAGAGAGCCAACTCTCGTCCACGGAAAAATTCTCCGATTCGCAGACAATCACCGAGCGCTCAATCACGTTCTGCAGCTCGCGGATATTTCCCGGCCAGGAGTAGGACTGAAGCAGATCAAGGCTCTTCTTGTTGACCGCTCGAAAGCTCTTTCCTGATTTTCTGGCGTAGCGATCAATAAAATATTCGACCAGCAGGGGGATGTCCTCCCGTCGTTCCCGCAGTGAGGGAACCTCGATCGGAAAGACATTGAGCCGGTAAAAAAGGTCGCTCCGAAAGGTGTTTGCAACGATGGCCGCATCCAGGTCGCGGTTCGTGGCAGCAATCACCCGAACATTCGTTTGGATGGATACGGTTCCTCCGACACGCTCAAACTCGCGCTCCTGCAAAACTCGCAACAGCGCGATTTGGGTCTCAGCTGGAAGCTCTCCGATTTCGTCGAGGAAGATGGTGCCGCCCTCGGCCAGCTCAAAACGTCCTACCCGCCGCTGCACGGCCCCTGTGAAGGCGCCCTTCTCGTGGCCGAATAATTCCGATGCGATCAGGTCGCGAGGAATGGCAGCGCAGTTCACACTTACAAAGGGCCGCGAGCATCGTCGGGATCGTTTGTGAATGGCGCGGGCAACTAGCTCTTTCCCCGTCCCCGTTTCGCCGGTAATCAGAACGCTCGAGTCGCTTGGAGCAACTTTGGATATACGCGATAGCACTGATTGCAGCGACCGCGATGTTCCCACGATTTCTTCGAACATCGCCACCTTGGCAATCTCTTCGCGCAGCGCGACGTTCTCATTCTGGAGTCGATCTTTCAGGTCCTTAATTTCCTCAAAGGCTCTCTCCAGCTCTGCCCTCGCTTGCTTTGCTGCTGTGATGTCCATTACGGCACCCACATATTCGAGGCTGGCCGAGGAAGGTTCCAATACACGAGCTAAGACGCGGAGATGTTTAACCGAACCGTCCTCTCTCAGCAAACGATATTCAAAATCGAAATCTTTCCGGTCTTTGGTTGCGCGGTCGATGGCCTGTCGCACGCGCTCTGTATCCTCAGAATGAATTCTCCGAATTACCGATTCCAGCGTTGGCTTCACGGATCGATCGTGTTCAAAGATCTTGTAAGTTTCTTCCGACCAGTAAATTTCTCCGGTCGTAATATTCCTGCCAAAACTACCCGTGTGGCTGATGCTCTGACCTTGAGCAAGGTAAGCCTCGCTGCGTTGCAGATCGAAATACAGAAGAGCATTTCCCAGTGAATTCGCTGCCTGCGAAGCCAGCGTATCCAACACTGCGACCCGGTCGTCTGTGAATGCGCGCGGCGTCAAATTGTTTTCCAGATACAGTGCGCCAATCATCTTCGTCTGTTTGACAATCGGCAGGCATAGCACGGATCTGGGGCGCCTTTGCCGCACATACACATCCTCCGCATACAAGTTCGCGACTGAAGCATCATCGAGGACTACGTGCTCCCGCGTTCGGATGACATACTGAAGTGCGGACCTGGGAAGATCCAGTGGAGTGATCGCCCTCTGTTGAACCCTGACCTTGACCATACCGTGACCGGTGATGGCATCCGCCTCGATCTGTGGCTCTTCCTCGCGCAGAAGAATGAGCAGGCCGCGCTCTGCCCCTGCATGTTCAACAGCGATTCGCATCAGCCTCTCAATCAGATTCGGAAGAACAATCTCGCTGGAGAGTGCCTGCGAGGCCTTAATTACCGTCTCGACATCCAACTGCCGAACCGTCGTGCCGATCGTGGAGGTAGTCGACTCATGATCACGTTCCGCCTGCAGATGAGGGTAGTGTTCGTCGAGTTGCTTGACCTTGCCGGACGCGCCCCAGCGTTCGTAGCAGTACCGCGCGTCTCGCAGATAGATGTGGGCGATGCTCTCCACGCCGCGTGCTGCGTAGAATCGTGCGGCTGCCTCATGGGCGACGCCCTCGTTCTGAACAAAACCGTTCTCGCGAGCGGATTGGATGGCCTGCTCGTATAGACGCATGGCATCGGCCTCCCGGCCTTCGATGCGCGCGATCTCGGCCGACACCAGTGCGTGCTTGTCGCCGAAAGTCGGTGGATAGTTTTCGGCCCACTCGCGCAGTTGTTCCCCGTGCGCCGCCAGGAGATCGCGCCAGCCAGCCTGCTCATGGGTAGAAGCATTCTCATAGAGCGCCGCCACAGTCAGCGCGGAATAGTAAGAGTAATCGAGCAGTTGAATCTGGGCCACTGTTGATGAAATTAACGGCTTCACCCTGTCGACCGCCTCGAGAGCCCCGGCATACTCGCCCAATAGGAATCGCGCCTTTAGTTTAAGTATCCAATAGTAGCCGCGAATCGCTAAGGGCGTCCGGTCTCTCGTCAATTGCTCCTCGAACGTCGCCTCGTCGAACGCCGCGCCGCTGAAGATGGAAAAATTCGTGGTGCGACCCTGCATGGCCGCGAGGAAGTGTTGCTGGCTCTCAATCATCTTCGCCGCAGCGGCGAATTTGGTCTGCCGCGCAAAATCCAAGGCTATCTCGGACTCGCGCCACACCGCGTCAAGTGAATCGTTCCGCAAGAGAAGACCCACGACCGTTTGAACCATGCTAAAGCAAGCCAGGGTCTGATCTCCCGTTTCAACCACGGCGCTAAAGGTCGCCCGCATGAAGTCGATGGCGGTCGCAACCGGCTGAGTCCAGAACGCAACCCTTCCCATTGCGTAGTAAACATGTGCACGGTGGGAAGTAAGGCCGCGCTTCTCCACTAGGTCGCAACCGAGTTTCGCTAGGCGGTAGGCATCGCCGTAACGGTGAAAGACCGGCCCGAGCATCGTTCCCAAATACCCATAGGCGTGCGCGGAAGCGCCGCTCGTTCCGTACTGCATGGTGAGCTTAACCACGCGGCAAATCTGCATGCAAGACAGATGGAAGTCGGTAAAATAAGAGGAGGGAGTAAGATCCAGGAACAGCTGCATGGCGACCAGCAGTTCCGGATCTGTCATCAGCGGCAGATCGATCAGGCTCTCGATCGGGCGTCCATCGAGGGTTTCCCATACCGACTCGTATTCGGCTTGGACCTGCTCCCAGGTCGGGTGTGCCACGAGATCAATGCCGAACAAACCCAGGCACGTGAGCGTGTTGTCTACGGCTTGCGGATACTCCCCCCTCACGGAATGCAACTGCACCTTGAGATGGTAGACGTCCGCCAAGTCGAGTTTCGACGCGCCGCGCCTCAGCAACTCCGCCATCAGTTGCTCGGCTTTCTCGAAGTTGCCGGTCAGAAGCTCGCACTGCGCTCGTTCGCGCCACAGGCTGAACGTCAATTCGTACTGGCTGCTCCAGTCTCCTTCATCCAACAGATCCATGCCCGCGCCAAAGTACACGCGCGCCGACGCATACGCCGTGGACGCCTTCGCCTTCCGTCCGGCGCGCAGATTGATCGTCGCTGCCTCCGCCTTCTCCGCCCGGTCGTGCAGCCCCGCTGCTCCCCAATGGAACTGGTTCGCGACATCGAACACCTTCTCCGCAAGCTCGTCCGCTGTCAGGTTCGCCAGCAGTGCGCGGCCTATACGCAAGTGGACTTCGGCGCGCTGCTCTTCCGGAATCATCGAATACGCCGCTTGCTGGATGCGGTCATGCAAAAATTTGTAGCTGCTCTCCTGGTGGATGACGAGGCCGGCGCGGATGGCCTCCGCCAGGGCTGTGTGTGTAGCCTCCTCCGATTCACCCTGAACCCTGGCCACAGTGGCGACCTCCGCGACATTGCCCAGGCAGGCCAGCTGTTTCAAGGCTTCCTGGGTGGTAGCAGGAAGCCGCTTCAACTTCCCTGCCATGAGATCCACCACGTTATCGGTGTAGCTCTTGGCGCGGATGCGATCCACATCCCATTGCCAGGCACGAGTGACTGAGTCGAATGCAAGCAGCCCGTCTTCCGCCAGCGCCGCAAAGAACTGGATCGCGAAGAACGGGTTGCCGCCGGTCTTCTCCTGCACCAGTTGCGCCAGGGGGCGCGCGCACTCCAGTTCGCAATGCAGAGCATCGGAGACGAGTCTGCTGACATCGTCGAGCTCGAGAGGCGTCAACACAATCTCCTCCACCCGCGCTCCAGTTTTGCGAATGGCTTCGAGCCTCACCAGAAGCGGGTGGGATGAGCTCACCTCGTTGTCCCGGTAGGCGCCGACCAGCAGGAGGTGCCGCACCTCTGGATGCGTAGCCAGATGCTCAAGGAGATCGAGCGTTGCTGCATCCAGCCATTGCAAATCATCGAGGAACAGCGCGAGTGGATGCTCCGGCCGGGCGAACACGCCAAGGAATCTCCGGAAGACTAACTGGAGGCGGCTATGCGCGTCTTTCGGCGGAAGGTCTGGAATCAGCGGCTGTTTCCCAACGATGAACTCCAGCTCCGGGATGAGGCTAACGATAAGCTGCCCGTTCGATCCCACCGCCTCCAGGATGGCGCTCCGCCACTGCTCTACCTCCGCCTCGCTCTTGACCAGGATCTGCCGTATCAGAGTCTGGAAGGCCTGCGCCAAAGTCGCGTACGGGATGTCGCGCTTGTACTGATCGAACTTTCCCGAGGCGAAGAGACCACGCGGTGGAACAAGCACCTTGTGTAGCTCGTTCACGACGGACGACTTTCCAATACCGGAGTATCCGGATACGAGCACCAGCTCCGCTGTACTGAAGGCCAATACCCTGTCGAAGGCAGCCAGCAGAGCGTCAATCTCGCGCTCCCGCCCGTACAGCTTCTCCGGGATCAGTAAACGGTCGGACACATCGCACGCGCCGAGCGGGAACGGTTCGATGTGTCTCCGCGTCTCCCATTCCGTCAGGCACCGCTGAAGATCGGCTTCGAGACCCACGGCTGTCTGGTAGCGTTCCTCGGCGTTCTTCGCTAGAAGTCGCATAATGATCGTCGACGGTAGCGATGGCAGGTTGGCCATGCGATCAGGCGCAACCGGTTGGCGCGCAATGTGGCAGTGGACCCATTCCATTGCATCGGCTGCAGCAAACGGCAGTTGGCCCGTGAGCATCTGGTACAAGGTGACGCCCAAAGAGTAGAGATCGCTGCGGGTATCCATCGAGCGATTCATGCGGCCGGTCTGCTCAGGCGCCATGTAGGCCAGCGTGCCCGCAATAATCTCCGGCGGAGCGGGCGACTGGGACTCGTGCGGCAGTTGGGACGCGATTCCGAAGCCGGTAAGCCAGACGTTACCCACATCGTCCACGAGGACATTCGCAGGCTTGATGTCTCTATGGATGAGGCCGCGCCGATGGACCTGGCCGAGCGCTGTCGCCAGGCTGGTGGCGATGCGCAGAAAGCGCGCCAGATCGAGTGGTTGTTCCTTGTTCCGCTCAAGAACCCGGTCCAGAGGCTCGCCACCCGGATCATTTAGTACCAGGACCATCTGCCCTTCATGACGCGTAAGCGCCAGAGGCTTAGCTGCCCACGCGGGATCGAGCTCGGCTGCGAGCGAGTATTCATGCTCCAGGCGTTGAAAGCTCTCGGTCGAGCGCTGTTGTGGGGCGAGCGCCATTGCCAGAACCGGCGATCGGTTGCGTCGCTGTCGTCCGCGATAAAGAATGAAGTCCGCGCCCTCGCGAAGAGGCTCCAGCGCGTATTCAGAAGGCTCTGTCATGGAAGACATCCTCGTCACCCGTGTTTAGCGGCCCGGTAGATCAATTCTGACGAGAGAGAAAGAATAGGTCAACGTCAATGACGTCGGATATTGACCCTCGCGGTATCACCCCGCACCTGGGACAAGCAGAGAATCGCAAAAGTTCTCCAAACTGATGGCAAAATCCCGGCGAACCTCACCGGGTTATTGTCGCGCATTGCAATTGGGATTGTCTCTTCGCAAAGCGGCTTCTGCAATCTTCTTCGCGTCAGAGATTGGCACCCACCGAACATTCCTCGCGAAAGAAGCTGGGGGCTTCTCGAAGTATCGGGTGAAAGCAGTCGAAAAACCGGGCGGCATGTCCATAGCCGGAAGCAAACGCAACCTGCTCGATTGTGCTTTGCGACCTTCGCAACAAAGAAGCTGCCTTGTTCAGTCGCAGCTTCATGAGATAGCGCGGTGAGAGCAGGTGCTTTGCACAGCTCAACCAAGGGAAAGACAGCCTCTAAAACATTCTGACGATTACAATTGCCGCTGCTGCGACCATCACAAAAATTGCGAGCAGAACGTAGAGCAAATAAGCCACGGGAATGTCATCTAGTTCGTCTTTCATAGCGCTCCTTTCCGTCCCACTCCGATCCGAAGCCCGAAGCTGCCCCCTCAGCAGAAAATCGATTCCAAGCCCGCACGAAGAACGCGCGAGCAGAGCGCAATGGCCCTTGGCCGATCGACACCAACCATTGGCCCGGGCTTGCAAGCCCGCAACGAACCAGAACCACGCCGACGACGAAGCATGCAACGGCGGTGAATCGCAATACCGGCTCCTGTACTGCTCCCAGCCATCGGAGAAAAGCAAACGGAGAGTCCTGGTCGAAACTCACAAAGAGTCCGTAAACTCCGCAGATCATGCAAATCAGGCCCCATAGGCAGCAGAACCACTGCTCCGCAACCACAATGCGTGAAAGTATGTGCGTGATCTCCTCATCTCTTTCTGTGTTCTGGTCTCTCCTTCTGCGTTCCGGATTCTGATCGTCAGCGATGTGCACAGGCTTCTGATGAAAGCTGACAGTCATGATCCCTCCTCAGGCGGTGAATTGCCGGTAGAGCAGCACGTGCAGTGCGTTGAGACGACGCGCCTGCAGACTGCTCAATCCATCCGCCACATTGGATTAGATCGGCGTCACGTCTTCAGGACTCTTAATAGATTGCGATAGTTGTTTAGAAACCTCGCGAAAGAAATGCCGACGGCCCTGAGCTTCCAGGCGTCGCGAAGTGCGGACCTGGCGTGGCAATCCCCCCCTATCTCCGATTAAAATGCACCGTCCCAGGAACCACGAAGGCCGCACGCCATGATCGGCGGTACGGCCTCTCTCCTTATTTGGAGAATCGCTTTGCCACAGGCTTAGTTTCCACGCATCTGGATCTGACGCACCTGGTAGTCGTACTCAGCACTGAGGCGCCGTACAACCGTAAGGCCATTGGCGCCCAACAGGAACGTAGTGCCAGTGTCATCGTTAGTCACCCGATGTTTCACGTCCTTGACGGTTGCGAGTTGCGTCGGAGCAGAAGCGGCGATGTCGATCACCTGGTAGTCGCGCGCAACGGCAGGGACGTATGGGTGAGCTTGGCTCGTGACGAGAAGGCCGCTCTTCCCCAAGTCCTCAGCCGAACCGAAATCAGTCGCCATCGGAATCACCCGAAACACAGGCCTCGCAGCCTTGCGTAGATCGAGCACGGCTTCCCTTTGTCCGTTGCGGAAATACACAAGTTCTGCGTTGTTGCCAAGGGGACGAACGAAATCAAAGGCTCCGTCTTCTGCCAACGCCTTGCTCACAACCAGCTTAATGCGAGCCGGATTCGTAACATCGAAGACGGATAGGCGACCGCCCTGCTGTTGCTCGACATAAAGATACGTGCTTCCTGCATTGTCAGAGTGAAGAAAGAGTGAGTTGCCCGCAACCTGCGCCTGCTCTGGAAGATCATGAGCCTCCATGACCACCAGATCCTTCGACTTCGAATGGATCTCCGCGTTTGCTGTTGAGGCTAAGACGGTCGCTGCAACGACTAAGCCAAGTGCGAGTGCAGACTTGATTATGTTGTTCATGGTGTTTCTCCTTTTCGAAATCCAGTGTTGCCCCGCAAGTGCCGTCACGTCCAAGTAGTAAAAGTGATGCCGTATAAGCGAGCGACACGGCGTATCCACGTTCGGGCTCACTTATACGGCATAACAATTTGCGAATTCCTCTGGCGCAGGTTTCGTCCTAACGTCGAAATATGAAGACGCGTAAAGCAGCAACCAAAACAATCGCAATCATCGGTGGAGGGGTAAGCGGGACCCTCACGGCGTTTCACCTGGTCCGGCAGGGAACGCCCGCGCGCGTGATTCTCGTCGACCAGCGGCCGGACTTCGGGCTTGGTCTGGCGTATGCAACGCCAAGCCTCCGCCACCTGTTGAATGTTCCTGCAGGCAAGATCAGTGCACTGCCCGATCAGCCCAACCACTTTCTGCATTGGCTTCGCAGGAATCATGATCCCGCCGCAACGGAGAAAACCTTCGCCCCACGGGCGATATTTGGACGGTATATCCAATCGCTCCTGGCATCGACAAGCTCGATCGAACAGGAGATCGCAACCGTCGTCGATGTCCATCGGCACGACTCCGGCGCCGTGCTCACGTTGGATAACGGGTGCGAGCTACGCGCCGACCTGGTGGTTCTCGCCACTGGAAACTTCGATCCCGCATCTCTTCCGGGAGTCACGCAGGCCGCCGCTGATTTGGGCCTGTATCGCCACAATGCATGGGCAGCCGAGACCTACCAGGGATTGCATCCCGATGCACCCATTGCCCTCATCGGTACAGGCCTGACCGCGGTCGACGTCGTGCTGAGACTGCGTGAACTTGGACACCGCGGAAGAATCATTGCCCTGTCTCGTCACGGCATCTTCCCGGTGCGGCATGACGATTACACGCCGCTTCCCTCGCCCGTAATTCCATCGGATATACCGGCCACCTGCATCGCGTATCTCCGCGCTCTCCGTGTTGCCCTTCGCGCGGGTGCGGAGTGGAGAGCCGCCATCGATAGCCTCCGTGAAACCACCAACGAACTGTGGCTCCGTCTGCCGGTCGAAGAAAAAAAGCGCTTTCGCCGCCACCTGCAGCGCCGCTGGGATGTAGTCCGCCACCGCATGGCGCCGCCGATCGCCGATGTCATCGAGTCCGAACTTCGCAAGCGCACGCTGGATATCCAGGAAGGTCATCTTGAGAGCGTCGCTGCCTCTGCGATGGGAGCCTGCGTAACCGTCCGCACACATTATGGGCGAGATAGTTTCTACGCGGATCGAGTCATCAATTGCACTGGGCCGAGCATGAACTACCGCCGCGTCCCATCAACTCTTCTGCAAAATCTGTTCCGCAGAGGCCTCGTAACCTCCGGCCCCTTAGGCACCGGATTCCATTGCTCCCAGGATGGAGCGGTCATCGATGCCGATGGTCACGCTTCGGACATCCTCTTCAACCTTGGCCCGGGACGCCTCGGCGACCTTCTTGAATCCATCGCCGTTCCTGAAATCCGTCAGCAGGCCGTCGCACTTGCCGCAACACTCGCTCAGCGTATGAAGTCGAAAACCGTCCTCTCCGAAACGAGCACACCAGCAACGGAACCCTGGGAGCCCGCGGGAGAGTTGGTAGGCGCATGACCACCGCAACGCTCACCAACATCCGAAGCGCGAAACGGGCGATGCCATCATGGCTGGCATTCAATACCTGGGCTGTCGTTCTCGGAGCGGCCAGCGGCTTTGCCTGTGTTGCGGTTCGGCTCTTCTTCCGCCTCCTTCAGTTCGTCTTCGTCCAACAGTCAGGCATGCTACCGCTTGCCGCAGCAACGTTGCCATCCGCGCGACGTATCTTGATCCCAATCATCGGCGCTGCCTTCGCGACCCTTGTCGTCTGGATGCAACGGAGATCGAAACCGGCTTTACCCTTTGAAGAATACGTAGAAGCGGTCCGTCTCCGGGATGGCCGCATCCCTCTTCTTTCGACAATATGGCGCACTCTTTCCTCCGCGTTTTCCGTGGCCTCCGGCGCAGCGATCGGGCGCGAAGGATCGATGATCCAATTCGCCGCTGCCATCTGCTCATGGGTAGGCGAGCGATCTCCCTTGCGGCAACTATCGTTGTCGCGGCAGGTAGCTTATGGCGCCGCGGCCGCGGTCGCAGCTGCCTATCAGGCCCCGATCGCCGGTGTGTTCTTCGCCACCGAGATTGTCCTGGGTAACTGGGAATGGAACGACATTCCCCCGCTACTCCTGGCCTCCAGCACTGGTTGGTTCGTGAGCCGCGTCGCCCTCGGAGCAGGCCCGCTCTTTCCGCTGAAGCAATCTTTGTCGATGACCCCTGATCTGCTTTGGGTTCTGCCTCTGGCCCTTGTTCTGGGCGCAGTTGGCCCGGCCTATCAAAAGCTTCTTCATGTCTCCAGAGCCGCCAGGCGTCTGCCCCTCGCTCTGTTGTGGAGTGGCCTCGCTGTAGGCCTCCTGTCTTTGATCGAGCCGAAGGTATGGGGAAACGGAGATGCCGCTCTCCTCGGTCTGCTGCAGAATAAAACCACGCTCCTCGCAACGCTGACTGTGCTCGCCTGCCGTCTGTCCGCCACCACCTTCTGCGTGGGAACCGGCACTGTGGGAGGAGTCTTCACGCCTACCCTGTTCGCCGGAGCGGCCCTGGGTCTCGCGGCCGGTCACGTGCTGCATTATCCGGACCCGGCCATCCTCGCCATCTGCGGCATGGGACTTCTCATGGCCGCGGTAACGCACGCTCCTATAATGGCTGCATGGATGGCAGTGGAACTCACCGGGCAATGGCATCTTCTGGTGATCCTTTTGCCATGCACGCTGCTCGCCTCGTTGATTGCTCGTACAATCTCGCATGAGTCCCTATACGCCATTGCCAGCCCGGAGCCGGCGTAAGGAAAAATTGCTTCGACATGCAAGCCTGTAAGCGTCCAATAGGCGTCTACCTTTGCACGTTCAAGGAAACACAGGCGGGCACAGTCATGATTGAAAATTTCCGCATCCGAGTCTTCAGGGCAGTCGCACAGCATCTGAACTTTAGCCGCGCCGCAGAAGAACTACTGCTCACGCAACCCGCAATCACCCAGCAAATCAAGGCCCTTGAAGATGAGTTCGGCGTACCCCTCTTCGATCGCGGGGGAGGACACATCGCTCTGACACCCAGCGGCAAAGCGCTGTTGCCGTTCGCCGAGAGAATGAAGACACTCTCCGACGAAGCCTTTGCCGCCGTGGCAGAGGCCCATGGGCAACATGCAGGCGAACTCACCCTGGGAGCCTCCCAGACCATCGCCTATTACCTGCTACCCACGTTCGTGGCTGGATTTCGGCGGACCAACCCCAAGATCAGAATCACCGCTCGCAGCGGGAATACCGACGAGATGCTCGAAGCCCTCCTCGCGCGAGAGATTCAGCTCGCACTCATCGAAGGTCCGGAACGCCGCAAAGACCTCCGCATAGAACCCTTCATGGAGGACCACATGGTCCTGGTTGTCCCCGCGGCTCATGGATGGGCCAACCACGATATTAAGGTTGTGGATCTCAAGAGCGAACCTCTACTCATGCGCGAATTCGGCTCCGGCTCAAGAAGAGTGGTGGAGCAAGCCCTTTCGAAGGCCGGAATCAAGACCAGGGATCTGACCATCAGCATGGAGCTCGACTCGACCGAAGGTCTGCTGAGTGCGGTGGAAGCCGGCCTCGGAATCACCTTTGTCTCGCGTTGGGCCGTCCGCAATCAACTCTCGCTTGGAACGCTAAAGATCGCGAGAGTACCCGGGCTGAAGCTATCGAGGCGGTTCTCGATGGCCTATCCCGCCGGTCCGGAACCAACAGGGATCGTCGGAATCTTCCGGACATTTTTGCTCTCTCAAGCCATGGAAATGGCGCCAAAGAGAGCAGCCAGAACCAACCCCGCTTAGTGGCTCCCGCCAGGCACCCGGAGATTGCTTCCCTTCGATCGGCTTCAGCCACCGATGATCGAAGAAAGCTTACAGAAGTATGCCGTTGGTTGCCCCCCAGGGATCAACAACCACCAGCGGCTCTTGGAAATGTTGGATGGGCAAGGGATAAAGCCCAAGACTTCCGTGTCGCCGTTCTCCGGATAAATGCTGCCCTTCGGGAACAACTCGCGATATGCGTCGCACACCGTCGAAATCACTTGCGGTTCAATGAATGGGGTGAAGCCGAGTCGAAACGGGCGCAACGTGGCCTGGTGGATGGCAAAAGGATGTCGCAACCCGCTCTTCGCGCAACCTGGGCTCCATCGAAGAAATGGGCTTAGGCCGCCAGTGCTCTCGTGCCCTTGGCAAGCTGAGCATCCAGATAGTCAGCCCACCACTGCATCATCGCTGTGCGCTGTTTTAGATACTTCGCATGATTGTAGGCCGCAGCCACTTTGTTGCGGTTCATGTGGGCGAGTTGCAATTCAATATATGCCTCATCGACTCCATTCTCATTGAGAATGGTCGATGTCACCCACGGAAGGCTTATCGGGAGCAGTTGAGGTTGACGGGCGCTGCTTGTCTTTCCACGAAGCGGATGCTCGCGCGTTATCAGAGGGGCTAGAGATTCCGAATGACTTCGCGATATAAGCTAACGATTTAAGGAAGGATTGCACTCTCTCTCCTAGTAATACCCGCACTGTATAAGGCACGATGCTAGAGTGGCCGGTGTTCCATCTCAATCGCCAGTTCCCGGCCGACGCCTTGAAAATCTCCTTGAATCTCATTGACACGAGCCAGGGCCGCTTGAATATTGGGCAGCACATTCTCAGGCCCCACGTGTTTCAAGAAAGTTGAGCGTGAGATGAGTCGCGATGGCTGATTTCTGGCTCCGCAGAGCAGAAGAGTCTTCCCTGTTTTATGTAAACGCTCGGAGAACTGCTCAAGGGCATGAATGCCGGTCGCATCGAGAGCGGTCATGTTTCGAAGCCGCAGGATCACCACATCCCCAAGTTTGGTCAGGTTCTTCGTCGCATCCGCCAGCTTCTCAGTCGCGCCAAACAGGAACGGGCCATGAATGCGCAGGATGGTCACGTTCGAGGGAATATCCTTGTCCTGGAGAATGTGCGCCTGGCCGTCCTCCAGGTACTCGGGGGTGACAGCTTCCACGGTCGTCGTTTCGGCAATGCGGTAGATATAGAGGAGCGCAGCAAGGGCCATGCCGACCCCTACGGCCACGGTCAGGTCGGCCAACACAGTCAGAGCAAAAGTTGTGATCCAGACGGCGATGTCGGTTTTTGACAAGCGAACAATAGTTCCGATTTCCCGCCATTCTCCCATGTTGTATGCCACAACGAACAGCACCGCAGCAAGAGTTGCCAGCGGAACAAAGCGGGCCAGGGGCGCAGCAACCAGAAGGATTGCAAGCAGCGTAAGCGCGTGGACCATGCCCGCAACCGGAGTAAGTGCGCCGGAGCGGATGTTCGTTGCCGTGCGGGCGATCGCACCCGTTGCAGGTATGCCTCCAAACAGAGGAGAGACTATATTCGCAACTCCCTGAGCTACAAGT
>FSYS01003008.1_pt1 | contig 13543 bp, 9 predicted proteins | sample 1638491 | NCBI WGS metagenome assembly FSYS01 (sample SAMEA3914788, study PRJEB12502) | metagenome | biome: forest; material: soil | place: Canada | collected 2011-07-03 | depth 0.1 m | reverse complement strand
CGCCGGCCTTGTCGAGGACGTGTACGGCGGCGAGGTATTTCTCGATAGTTTGTTTAGACAGCTCGTGAAAAGTCACGCGCGAGACGTCGGACACCTCCAAGGGCCTCTCCTCTGGATCAGGATCAATCAGGCAGCAGCCTGTGACGACCTCGTGGGTTCGACCGCTTAACGCGGCGAGATACTCGCTTGCCGCCTCCAAGGTTGGCGGCTTGCCCAGCACGCGGCCGTCTGAAACGACGATGGTATCAGAGCCAAGAACCCAGCGGCCCGGACGCATCCGGGCAACAGCCTGGGCCTTAAGCGTGGCGTTATGTTTTGCGAGGGCCCTCGCATCTTCGGTGGTCGACGGCATGTGCTCTTCCACATCCGCCGCGACGATCTCAAACTGCACGCCCATTTTCGCGAGCAGTTCGCGACGTCGCGGCGAGCTGCTGGCTAGGATGAGAGTTGGTGCGGTCATGCGCGAGAGCGGGCCTTTTGTTGCAGCTCGCGGATCAGGTTGTAAACCGTGCGCGCCTGCGGCAGCAGGTAAAATCCGGGCGTGAGCGGGTAGCGCCGTGACGACGGCCAGCCGCTGGCGCCGGCCATGCTTCCCCAAGGACCGGGAAGCCCGAAGAGAATATCGCCGCTATTGTCCTTCCGCTCGAGGAGATTGAGGTTGGTGAGATTGATATAGTCGATCGAGCTGATGTTCGTGTTGAAGCTGGACTTGAGCACGATAACGCGGCGGTCTGTGATGCCATACCACGTCCTGTTGCGCGCGTAGGCGTCGAAGAAAAAGCGGCCGAAGATGATGTAGAGGCCGACGAGGCAAAACGGAATACCCCAGATGGCCATGAATATTGGCACGCCGCTGTGCACTGGAACGCGCTGATGGCTGGTGAAGGATGTCAGCCCGAGCACGCTCGCTTCCCAGAAAAACGCGAAGCCGCCCCACACGAGACTGAACGGGATCATAAAGGCATCTGCGGCCTGCAGCCGCACGCCCTGCTTCGGCTGCCCGCTCCAGAGCAGTTGCTCGCCCGGATCGAGATAGGAATCGAGCGGTGTGCCGGAGATCATCCCGCGACGCTAGCAAGATCGCGCGGGCGATCAATCGGTTATACCTCGGCGGGCACTTCGACGTGGTGCGGCGTTTCGTCGGCGAACGGATCGCTCAACGTCTGTACGGGACCGTGGCTGCGCGGCTTGGCTCCGCTCTTCGGTGAAATGAATTTCTCGATCGCGCGCAGGATCACGTAGAACACCGGCGTCAACAGCAGGCCGAAGAAGGTCACGCCGAGCATACCGTAGAAAACGGCGGTGCCCATCGCGCGGCGCATTTCGGCGCCCGCGCCTTCGCTGAAGACGAGCGGCACGGTGCCCATGATGAAGGCGAACGAGGTCATCAAGATCGGGCGCAAACGGAGGCGGGCGGCGTGGATCGCGGCCTTCACCGTGTCCTCGCCTTCGATTTCCAGCTCACGCGCGAACTCGACGATCAGAATCGCGTTCTTGCAGGCCAGACCCGCGAGCACGAAGAGCGCGATCTGCGTGAAGATGTTGTTGTCGCCCTTGCTCAGCCACACGCCGGTGATGGCCGAAAGAATGCACATCGGCACGATCAGGATGACCGCGAGCGGCGTGAAGATACTTTCATATTTCGCGGCGAGCACGAGGTAAACGAGCAACACGCAAAGCGGGAAGACGACGAGCGTCGTGTCGCCGGCGAGAATCTGCTGGTAGGTCAGGTCGGTCCACTCGAAATCCATGCCCTTCGGCAGCGTCTCGTGGAGGATTTTGGTGATTTCATTTTGCGCCTGACCGCTCGAGTAGCCAGTGGCGGGATTGCCGCTCAAGTCGGCGGCCTTGTACTCGTTGTAGTGAGAGGTGCTGTCCGGGCCAGTCGTGTTGGTGATGTTGACCATCGCCCCGAGCGGCACCATCGCGCCGGCTTCGTTGCGCGTGCGCAGATTCCGAATGTCATCGGGGCGCGAGCGGAATTGTTTGTCGGCCTGCGCGACGACCTGATAGACGCGGCCGAATTTGTTGAAGTCATTTATGTAGAGCGAGCCGAGGTAAATCTGCAGCGTGTCGAAGACGTCCTGGACGTTGACGCCGAGCTGCTGCGCCTTGGTGCGGTCGAGGTCGACGTTGAGCTGAGGGGTGTTGACCTGATAAAGCGTGTAGATGCTGCCGCCAGCCGCCGGGTTGAAGACCGGGGACTGCGCCGCCTTGGCCATGACCTTCTTCATTGCCGCGTCGAGCGCGTCGTAGCCGGCGTCGGTACGGTCCTCCACCTGCAGCTTGAAACCACCGGTGGTGCCGAGGCCGTTCACCGGGGGAGGGCCCAGGATGATGACGAAGCCGTCCTTGATGCCGAAATATTTCATTTGCAGCGCTTGCGAGATGGCGTGGCCTGAAAGATCCGGCGTCCTGCGTTCCTCAAACGGCTTGAGCGTGACGAATACGATGCCGGAGCTTGAGCTGTCGATGAAGCCGTTGACCGAGAGGCCGGGGAACTCGACCGCGCTTTCCACACCCGGCTGCTTGAGCGCGATGTCGCTCATCTGGCGGATGACCTTTTCCGTGCGGTCGAGCGTCGCGCCGTTGGGCAGTTGCGCGAAGCTGATGAGGTATTGCTTGTCCTGCGGCGGCACGAAGCCGGGCGGTACGCGCTGGAAAACGAAGTAGGTGCTGGCGAGCAGGGCGAAGTACATCAGCAGCGCAAAGACGGGAATGCCGACGATGCGGCCGACGCCCGAGCCATAGACCTTCGAACCGCGCTTGAAGACCCAGTTGAAGCCGCGGAAGAACCAGCCGAAGAGGAAATCGATGATGTGCGTCAGCCAGTCCTTCTTTTCCCCGTGGCCCTTGAGCAGGATGGCGGCGAGAGCGGGCGAGAGCGTCAGTGAGTTGAAGGCGGAGATGACGGTCGAGAACGCGATGGTCAGCGCGAACTGGCGGTAGAACTGGCCGGTCAGGCCGGAGACGAACGCGATGGGCACGAACACGGCGCAGAGCACGAGCGTGATGGCGATGATCGGGCTGGTCACTTCGCGCATGGCCTGCACGGTGGCGTCATGCGGAGTGAGGCCGTTCTCGATGTTGCGCTCGACGTTCTCAACCACGACGATGGCGTCATCGACCACGATGCCGATGGCCAGCACGAGACCGAAGAGCGAGAGAGCGTTGATCGAGAATCCAAAGGCGTGCATGACCGCGAACGTACCGACGATCGAGACGGGCACGGCGAGCAGCGGGATGATTGACGCACGCCAGGTTTGCAGGAAGACAATGACGACGAGCACGACCATGGCCAGTGCCTCGAGCAGCGTGTGGATGACGGCCTTGATTGATCCGCGCACGAAGATCGTGGGATCGTAGACGATCGAGTAGTCGACGCCGTCCGGCATGTCCTTCTTCAGCTCGGCCATGGCGGCGCGCACCGAGTCAGAAATCTGGATGGCGTTGGAGCCGGGCGACTGGAAAATGGGGATGGCGACGGCTTGCTGGTTGTTCAGCAGCGAGCGCAGGCCGTATTGGTCAGCCTCGATCTCGATCCGCGCGACGTCCTTGAGTTTGGAGACGACGCCATTGCTGGTGTGCTTGATGATGATGTCACCAAATTCGTCGACATCGGTGAGGCGGCCCTGTGCGTTGACGGGAAGCTGGATCTCGACGCCGTCGCCGTAGGGAGGGCCGCCGATGATGCCCGCGGCGGCCTGCACGTTCTGCGCTTTCACCGCATTAATCACGTCGTCGGCGGTCAAGCCGAGCTCGGCGACTTTGTTCGGGTCGAGCCAGATGCGCATGGCGTAGTCGCCGGAGCCGAAGAGGCTGACCTGGCCGACGCCCTGGATCTTGGCGAGCTGGTCCTTGACGTTCAGCGTAGCGTAATTGCGCAGGTAGAGCATGTCGCGGCTGTTGTCGGGCGAGATCAAGTGCACGACCATGGTCAGGTCGGGAGAGCTCTTCGTCGTGGTGACGCCGATCTGCTGCGTGACCTGCGGCAGGCGGGGAAGCGCCTGGTTCACGCGGTTCTGCACGAGCTGCTGGTCGAGATTCGGGTCGGTGCCAAGCTTGAAGGTGACCGTCAGCGTAAGGATGCCATCACCCGAGGCCTGCGAGTACATGTAGAGCATGCCCTCGGTTCCGGCGATCTGTTCTTCCAGCGGCGTGGCGACGGTCTCGGAGATGACCTTCGGGTTCGCGCCGGGGAACTGCGCGGAGACCAGCACGGTTGGCGGCACGACCTCGGGATATTCCGAGATCGGCAACTGGAACATCGAGATCAGTCCGGCAAGGAAGATCGCGAATGAGATGACGCCGGCGAAGATCGGCCGGTCGATGAAGAAGCGTGAGAGATTCATTTTCCCTTGGTCTACCCTACGGGCCGTCGCGCGCTGGCGCGACGGCGGCTTTGCTTACTTATTGGCGATCTGCTGGTGGTCGTCCTGCGATACCGGGTCGGCTGCGACTTCCTTCGGGTCGACCATGTCGTTCGGGTGTACGAACTGGGTACCGTCGACGATCACGCGGTCACCGGCCTTCAAGCCGTTTTCCACGACGCGCTGACCGTTGATGGTGCGCCCAAGCCCGATCTGACGATAGCTCACCTTGTTGTCGGCGTCGACGACGTAGACGAACGTCTTGCTCTGGTCGAAGCCCACGGCGCGGTCGGGGACGAGCAGCACATGGCTGTCGCCGCTGCCGGCCAGGCGAACCGAGACGAACATGCCGGGGACGAGCGAGCCGTCCTCGTTGACGAACTTCGCGCGAGCGCGGATGGTGCCCGACGTCGCGTCGATGCGGTTGTCGAAGCTCTGCATGAAGCCCTGGTAGACGTGGCTGGTGTCATTGCCGGCGACGAGCTGGACCGGGATTTTCTGCTCCTGCGCGTTGCCGACGGCGCCGCCGCGGATGGTGTCGAGATAGGTCTGCTCGTCGACCTCGAAGTCGGCATAGATGCCGTCCTGCGAGACGATGGAGGTGAGCAGCGGGGCGTTCAGGCCGGACTCCACGACGTTGCCGAGCGTGATTTCCGCGCGGCTGACGCGGCCGCCGATCGGCGCGGTGACGTAGGCGTGCTCGAGGTCGACCTGCGCCTGCTTGAGCTGCGCGTCGGCGGCGTCGATGCTGGCCTGGGCCGTGCGCGTGTTGTTGTTCCACGTGTCGAGGTCGCTTTGCGCGATGGCATGCGCTTCAATGAGCGACTTGCCGCGGTCCTCGTCCTGCATCGCGCGGACGAGCTGCGACCTTGCCGACTCGAGGTTGGCCTGGTCGCGCTCGACGATGGCGGCGAAGGGGCGCGGATCGATGACGAACAGAGTGTCGCCGGCCTTTACCTCCTGGCCGTCCTGGAACCGCACCTCGGTGATGCGGCCGCTGACCTCGGGCCGGATCTCGGCGTAGTCGACGGCGTGCATGCGGCCGGAGAATTCCGACCAGAGGCGCACGGTTTGTTCGTTAAGCGTGGTGACGCTCACCGGCGTAGGCGGCCGGGCGGGACCGGCAGAAGCGGCGGCGGGTTTCGCGGGCTGAGTGCTAAAGTGATACGCGCCACCCGCGACCAGGCCGATCACGATGACCGCGGCGATGATTTGCAAAAGGGTTTTCATGGGTTCTCCTTAATTCTTTAGTTACGACGAAATTACTCCGCGCGGCGGGACAACGGCACGAGGTACGGGCCGAAGACTGCGCCATTCCACATGGCATCAACCAAGGCGGCCACATCGGGATTCTTGGCGGCGTTCTTGCCGTCGGTCTGGGCGCTCTTGCTGAGCGTAGGCAGGGCGACTGTCCTGTTCTTGGCAGAGGTTGTGGTGTTGGTCATGGTGATGGTCTCGATTTTCGTTAGTTCGCTGAAAGTTGACTGGTCGGTATAGTTTGACGCCAAAAAAAATATGCGGTTAAGCAACTGCAGGCTGCGCCTTGATGCCCAGGAGGCGAAGGGCGCCGTGCCGGAGTCGCTCGAGCAGCTTCGGGTTGTTCTCGATCTTCGCCTGCATGAGTACGCCGGTAAGGTACGCGCTCAGTTCCTGCGCGAGCTCAGCCGGGTTGTTCGTCTCAATCAGGCCCTCGGCGGCGAGATCACGCACGAGCGATTCGTTGTACTTCGCCATCTTGGCGCCGATCTTGTCGGCGGCGACGCGGATGTTCTCATCTTGCGTGCCCAATTCCGAGCCGAGCGAGCAAAACGGGCAGCCGGGCATCTTGCCGTATTCCTGGTACCGCTCCATCTGGTCATTCGTGATGATTTGGACAAAATTCTCGAGGCGCTGCAGCGGAGAAACCTGCGGCGAGAAGATGCTGTCCATCTTCGCGCGCTTGTTCTCCCAGTACCGCTCGTAGGCGGCGACGGCGAGGTCGCTCTTGCTCTTGAAAGCATAATAGAAGCTGCCCTTGTTGACGCTGGCCTTCTCGCAGATATCATCCACGCTCACCGCGCCGTAGCTGCTCTTCCAGATAAGGTCGATGGCAGCCTCGAGGAGCTTGCGCTTGCTTTCGCTTTCTTGCTTCATGAAGAAAAGTTAGTTGACTGGTCGGTCAAACGCAAGCGCTTTTTTGAAATTTTTTCAGACTGAGACTTAGAAGACAGATAGGGCCGATACGATAAATGGAATTTTAGCGGATTGTCGTATGAGACCCACAGGTCCTATGTGTCTTATTTTCAGGGAATTATCGCCACGGCGCCGTCGATCTGGCTTTCTTTCATAGCGAGCATGGCTTCATTGATCTGCTCGATGGGGAACGAGGTGACCCGGGGGCGCAGGTCGATCTCCGAGGCGAGGGCGAGGAAATCGCGGGCGTCGGTGCGCGTCATATTGGCGACGCTGCGGATCTGGCGCTCGCCCCAGAGCAGCGAGTCGTAGTCGAACTCGGGCATGCGATCGAGATGGATTGCGTTGATGGCCACGACGCCGCCCTTGCGCAGGCTGGCGAGCGCAGCAACGACGACCGCGCCGCTGGGCGCGAAGACGACCGCGCGATCAAGCGCCACGGGCGGCTTGTCCTTCTCCCCGCCGACCCACTTTGCGCCGAGTAATTCCGCGAGTTTGCGGTGCGACTCGCCGCGTGTGGTGACGTAGACCTCGCAGCCCCAGGCGGTCAGCACCGGCAACGCGAGATGCGCCGAGGCGCCGAAGCCGAACAGCCCCACTCGCTCGCCCTTTTGCGTGCCGGCAACGCGCAGCGCGCGAAAGCCAATGATGCCGGCGCACAACAGCGGCGCGGCGTGCAGATCATCGAGCGCGGGTGGCAGCGGGTAGATGAAATCGGCGCGGGCGACGGCGTACTCGGCATAGCCGCCGTCGACCGAATAGCCGGTGAAGATCGGCGCATCGCACAGGTTTTCCTCGCCCCGCCGGCAGAACGGGCAGCAGCCGTCGACGCCGCCCATCCACGAGACGCCGACGCGCGTGCCGAGCGGCAGATCGCCCGCGGCACCGGCAAGAATTTCGCCGACGATCTGGTGGCCCGGGATGATGCGGGCGTGCTGCGGCTTCAGGTCCCCCTCGGCGATGTGGATGTCTGTGCGGCATACGCCGCACGCGCGTACCTTGAGAAGCACTTGGTCCGGCCCCGGCGTGGGCTGCGGAACGTCGTCGATGATGAGCGGGCGCTCCGCTATCTTCTTTGGGGAACGGAGAACGGCCGCTTTCATAAGGCGCGTGGCGTTACACCTCGGCCAGATCTTCCGCCGCACCAACCGGGTGAAGCGTCAGCCAGTCGGTGCGCACCTTGTCCCAGCCCTGGACACTAAGGCCGTAGCGCTCGTAGTGGGCGCGGATGGCCTGCGCCTTCCAGCCCAGTACGTCTTCGAGGATCGGCGTCAGCACGCTTGTGGCGTTGTCGCTCAACACCGTGCGCTTCGCGATGCGGCCGATGTCCTTGCTTTCTGAGACCGCGATGGTCTGGCCGTCGCGGCTGTTGACGTGGTGCATGACGTACAGGTCCGAGCTGCCGTCGCCGATGTAGATCGTGTGGTCGGGGCTGATGTCGAAACGATGCTCCTGCTCCTGCAGCGAAACGACCTTGCCGTAGCCGGCGGTGACACGCTCGACGCGGTTGATCTCACGTGAGGCGCCGTCGTAGGCCAGTTGCGTGCCAAGGACATTCTCGGCTGGCACGATGCCCTCGAGCGCCGACTGCACGACCTCCCGCGGCGCGGCCGAAATCACGACGAAGTGGAAGCTCGCGCCCTCGACGCCGTCGCGCAGCATCGTGGCGAGCAGTTTGACGTCGTTCTTGAGCCGGACGCGTTTGCCGGCTTCCACCAATTGCTCCGTGCGCACGCCGCGGAAGTCGGGATCGTGGCGCAGGAGGTAAGCGAGTTCAGCACCTTGTTGCACGAGGTGCGTTCCGGCGAGGCCCTTCACTTTTTCCTCAAAGTTCGTCACACCGATGAGATCGGCCAAGACGCGGCCCGAGTCGTTGAAGCTGAGCGTCTGGTCGAAGTCACTGGCGACCAGGTAGCGATAATTCGGTTTGGGGTTCATGTACTGTCCTTTTCTAGCTGTCCCTAGTTTATCGCCACGCGGGGGTTTATCAAACGAGGCGGCCCGGAGTGATTGCCGTTGTGCAGGTTAGTTATGGACGATAACGCACCTCGCCGTTCCAGGCGCGGCCCGAATGCGAATCCGGCCTAGTCCTTCTTCAACGGCTTCTTCAGCTTCGTCTTCGCGTGCGCCGGGGCGGTCGGAGTGACGGGCGCGGCATTCACCGCCGGTGCATTGGTCGGGGCAACGGGCGGCGCCGGTGCGGCATTGGTCGGCGGGTTGTTGACGAGCTGCTGAAAACGCTGATCGTCGTGCAACGGGCCGAAGCTCGGGTCCATTTTCGCCGCCATCGAGGCATTCGTGGGATCGAGCGCGATTGCCTGGCCGAGATTCTTCAGCGCATCGTCCGTCTGCTCCTGCATCGCGTGCAACACGGCGAGGTCATAGAACAACTTGGAGTTCGTCGGGTCGATCCGGCTGCGCGCCTCGACGAACGCAATGGCGGCGTCATAATTGCGCGCCTGTACGTAATAGCCGATGATAGGGGCCATCGTGTCGTGGTTCCAGTTGGTCAGGCCGGCCACGGTGCGTAGGGTGTCGTTGAGCTGCGGAAATTTCGCCTCGTTCTCATAAAGCTGCGCGAGCTGGAGATTGAGTTCCACGCTGTATGGGTCTTTCGCCAGACCACCCTTGAGGTCCTTTTCGCGGTCCCCATAGGCCCGCGACTGCTCGAGCGACGATTGAATATTGGGGAACGCATCGTTGCGCGGATCATCGATCTGCGCTTGCTGGATCACCGCCATCGCCTCGTCGTAGCGCCCCTGGTCGGCGAGCAGGTGAGTCAGCGAATAGACCGCGTCCTGCAACTGCGGGCAGAGCTTGAGCGCGAGACGCAGGAAATATTCCTGCTCCGCATCCATGTGGCGCCAGCGATAGAGATCCGCGTGCCAGAAGACGAGCTTGCCGAAGACGAGCACGGCGTCGTTGTCCACGCGATAGTGCGGGTCGGTCAGCAGCTTTTGGCTGTAGGCGTCCCAGAAGGCGCGGTCGGCCGCGACGGCCTCGGCCGGCAGCTTCGGCATCGGGTCGGGATTGAGCTTGAAAATGAGCCCGGAGGGAAGCAGGTACGGGTACATCCAACTGATCGGCACGCTCTGCTCGATGTAAAACGTGTGGTCCTTCTTGTTCTTCTCGAAGATTTTTTGCGCGACGATGCCGTTGATGTCGAAGACGTCATTGGACCCGGAGCGCAACTCGGGCTCGCCGCGTTCCATGCGGTCGATCACGTCGGGCCAGTGTGCGTATTCATCCCAGCATTCGCGCAGCTCGTCGTTGCTCACGCACGTCACCGGGATTTTCGGATAGGCCTCATCGCGGCCGAGCCATTTCTCGAACGCCGTCCACTTCTTCGGCTGAAAGCGCGGGTCGTACTGATCACGGATGTACTCCGCGTAGTAGTTATCGCACAGCGCGTTTTGCGTGATGACCGTCACGTCGCGCCGGTCGAAAGCGTGGCCGTCCTTCTTTGCAATGTCAGGATAAATCACCCAGTCAGCTTTCCACGCGTCCGGCTGCTGGCTCTCGACGAAGGCCATGTAGGTCGGCACGAACCGGCCCGGGTCGGACCCACCGAAGTAGACCGCATTCGGGCTCATGTCGCGCATCATGTCGGCGCCATAATAATAACCGAACCAGTGGTTCGCCTGGCTGCACGCATCGAAGTTGCTCCAGAGCGGCAGCAGTGAAAGAAACAGCGCGGGTCCGCCGAATCCGATGACGCCGGCGCGCTCCCGCACTTCCGGCAGCAGCTCGTGCAGGTAGACCATGAGCGCGAGTGCGCCGTAGGACATCAGCAGTACGAAGATGCAGTGCGACTGCAGGTGAAAGACCTTGTACTGCAGGTTGCGCTCGAAATCGAAGGTCTCCTGCGGCGCGATGATCTGCAGCATGAACCCGACGAGGAAAAACGCCGTCCCAAGGAAGATGTACCAGTTGATTTGCGGCCAATCGCAGCGCCGGATATAGATCAGCACGGCGAGGGTCAGGAAAATCAGCGGCACGGTGAAGTTGAGCTGCAGGTTGTCGCCGTAGTAGTAGATCGTTTTGCCGAGCCGGCCCCAGTAGTCGGGCAGGTTAATGGTCGCGTCGAGCTGCGCGTTTTTGTCGATGACGCCAAGGGCCTTGCCGAACGTGCTCTTGATCAGCGTGGGCAGGCTCTTCGGGTATTGCTCGCGACTGACCGAGTAATAAAAGCCGCCGCGCGACTTCGGCACGCCCCAGTTCATCGGCGGGTGAGTCAGTGACGCGGCAGTCTCGTAGGAATAAGGCATCAGGCCCAACCAGCCGACGAGGAACACGCCAATGATGAGGCGCCGGTTAAGCGTCGAGGTGTAGATCAACCCAAGCGCAACCACCGCGAGGAAAAGCATCACCACCACGTAGCTGGCCACGACATGCCGTGCGGCCAGCAGCGCGGCCACCTCCGACGCCGGGACCGGGTGCGCATTCGCGACGAGGCCCTGCAGCCAGCCCGGATGCGTGAAGCTGCCGATCATGTACCAGTGCGGCGCGGGCGTGTAGGTGAAGGTGCCGATCACGTGCGGGTGAAGCGGAGGCCACCACGTGTAGCGCTGGAGTTGGTCGAGTCCCGGATCAAGCAGGTAGTAGCCAAACGCGAACACGACCACGGCTGTCAGCGCACCCAGGCAGAACAGTCGCACGTTGAATTCCTTCACGTAAAAGAACGCGACCACCGCGACCACGATGAAGATGCCCCGGGCCATGGACTGGCTGATGGTCTGGAGCTCGTTCGCGCCCTGCGGATCGGTGCCGTTGCCCGCCAGCCAACTGATGTAAACGAGCAGCGAAAGGCTGAAGAGATTCACCGCGACGAAGAGCGACCAGAACGTGCCCGAGGGCGCCGGCGTCGGCTGGCCCCGCCACCACGGGACGGACTGGAGCAGCAAGGCGGCGAAGAGAAACGCCGGGATGATTTGCACCAGCGTGTGATGGTTCGTCAGGCCAAGCGCGAAGACGAACACGGTGAGGATGAGCCGGTGCGTCTTCTTCGGCTGGATCATCCAGAGGTAGAAGAAAAGCAGCGCCAGGTTCAAGAACAGCGCGTTCAGCGTGCCGTGCACGGCGGCGATCACCGCCTGGCTCCACATCACGTCACTGAAGCCGATGACCACGCCGCCCATCACGCCCGCGTAGAAAGCGTAGGGGCGCACCGCGGCCTGGTGCTCCGGCTCGGTCCAGCGCTGCAACAGCCAGCGGCCCGAATGGCAGATGAGCAGCGTGAGCACGGCGTTGGAAATCGCGCCGAAGATGGCGTCGAGCAGATTCATCTTCCACGCCAGGTTGCCGAACGGCAGCAGGTGCGTGAGCGCGAAGCCGCACATCGTCCAGAACGGATAGCCCGGCGGATGGCCCACGCCAAACTTCGCGGCGGCAGTGATCAGCTCGCCCGAATCGAGCAAGCCGACGTTCGGCGCCAGCGTGGCTACATACACGCCGAAGGTGACGAGAAACGTGATCGCGGCCGCGATCCAATCGGAACGCTGAAAACGTTCCGGCCCCGAAGGCGGCAATTTGGCCAGGACCGGATCGGGCGGGATGGTCCCGGCAACTGTGGAAAGACTCATGACAAGGAGGCGATCAGCAAAATAGAGAGGTTGGCCGCCGTTTGTAGAGCAATTTCGTCGACGTAATGGATAGCCGTCGCACTCCGTGCGACGAAGCGAGCGAAAGGCTGCCTAGATCAACTCCGAGATAGACCCATAATCCGGATCGAGCAACCGCTTATAGCTCCGTACCGCGTACGCATCCGTCATGCCGGAGAGATGATCGCACAGCAGTCGCGCACGGGGCGATATATCCTCCTGGTCCAGCACGCGACGGTGCACATCCTCCGGCACGAGTCGCACCGGCTTTATCGTGGCGCCCAGGTAATTCTCAAAAAGCATTTCCGCAAGCTTCTGCAGGACCTTCCCACCCTTGTATTCGATTTGTTGCAGCGCGCTGGAGCCATAAACCAGGACGCGGCAGAGGGACTGCTGCAATTTAATCTTCGCCTTCGCCTCCTCGGTGATGATGAGCTTGAAAGAATGACGATTGGTCTGCTTTGGCGCGGAAACAGACTGCTCCTTCAGCGACGCGCTCTGGATCAACTCGCCGATGAGCCCGTTGATCTTGGGCTGAAGCTTGTCCGCGATCATCCATTCGCGCAGCACGGCAAGATGCGCGCGCTCGACGCCCTCCTCGCTGGCCGCGCGCGCCTCGAGCCGCTCCGGCGTAAGAAAGCGCGCCTTCGTGCCATCAACAATATCGAAGCACGAGTAGGCGATGTCGTCGGCAAGGTCCATGATCTGGCACTCGATGCTTTTCAGTTCCGGATCCGGGTTGAACTTGCCGAAGCAAAATTCGAGAATGTCGGCCTGGTCGCGGTAGATGAAGTGGTTCGGGTCGCCCTTCTCGTAAAGCCGCTTGTACTTGAGCACGCCATCGAGCAGCGCGCGCGTCGGACTCATGCCGCCGCGGCCCTCGCGTCGGTTGTAAATCGTGCGCGTCAGGATGCGCAGCGTCTGCGCGTTGCCCTCGAAGCCGCCATGATCGGCCATGAGCTTGTTGAGGACGCGCTCACCCGCATGGCCAAACGGCGGATGGCCGATGTCGTGCGCCAGGCAGATCGCCTCGAGCAGGTGCAGGTCCACGGCGACACCCGGGTTAGCCTGCCGCAGCCAAATCGCGATCGACTCGGCAATGCGCGACACCTCCAGCGAGTGCGTCAGCCGCGTGCGGTAAAAATCATACTCGCCGGCCTGGAAGACCTGCGTCTTCGTCTGCAGTCGCCGGAACGCCGGGCTGAACATGATTCGGTCGCGGTCCTGATGGAAGACCGAGCGGTAATCCTCGCCGCGCTTGCCGTTGAAGTCATCGACCAGGCACTCCCGGTCAAACGCGCTGTAAAAATCACCCGCCATGCCGCGACGCTAGCTTGCTCGTGAGGGCGACGCGAGTTTGTTTGCGCTTACGCTGCACCATGCGCGATCTCGCGCTCGATT
>FSYS01002346.1_pt1 | contig 13569 bp, 10 predicted proteins | sample 1638491 | NCBI WGS metagenome assembly FSYS01 (sample SAMEA3914788, study PRJEB12502) | metagenome | biome: forest; material: soil | place: Canada | collected 2011-07-03 | depth 0.1 m | reverse complement strand
TCGAGCTGCGGCGGTCGGCGCGTGCCGGACTGGCGGCTCTTCCAGTTGACCCAATCCTCGAGCGCGAGACTCTGCAATTGCTGGTCCTGCCGCGCGCGATACGTCTTGTCGAAATCAGCCAGTCCGGCGGGATTGGCCGTGGCCCGGCTATCGACGTGCAGCACCGCAATGGTGCCGCCGTCCTCGGTCAGGGCGAACGGTCCGGAAACCTGGTTGTCCTTCAACTGGAAAGCCTGATAGGCGATAACGCCAAGCTTGGGATCACGCTCAACCGACTGAGGTACGAAAGCTGGGACGGTCACGACCTGGAGCTTGGGATTAACCGCCGTGACGGCCGCGGGGAAAGTCGCACCCTTGGAAACTTTCTCCTCAATGATTTTCGCCAGGAGCTGCGCGCTGACATTCGCGGACTGGCGCGCGTTCTGCGCCAGTACTTCCTTCTCGATGCCAGCCTTCACTTCATCCAGCGGGCGCAACTGGCTCGGCTGGATTTCCGCCAGGTGCAGGACGGCGACGCCGTTGTCGAGTTCCACGACCCGGCTGACCGGTGCGTCCTTGGAGAGCGCGAAGGAGGCTTGGTTGAAGGCGGAGCTGGGCGGCAGGCCACCCGGGGGCTGGTCCTCGCTGAAGAAATCCGTGCTGGCCGGGGCGAGATTGCGTTTTTGCGCCTCGGTCTTGAAATCGAGATTCGGCGCGGGCGTGCCGGGCGCGGCGGAAGGATCGGGCTGGAATGCGAGCACGAAGTCGAGCGCCTTCTGGCCCAAGGCGTCCTTGGCCGACTGCTTCTGGTCGTCAGGCAGCTTCTGCTGCTCGGGCGTCAGCGTGTAGAGCACATAGTCGACCTTGCGCTTTTCCTGCGTGCGGTAGGCCGGGTTCGTCGGGTTGTTCTTGTACTGCGCCTCGATATCAGCCGGGGTGATGTGAAGCTGGCTCTCGTAGGTCTTCGGGTCGAACGTGACGTAGCTCACGATCGTTGGGCTGTTGAGCTTCGTGTAGGCATCGGAGACCTCCTGGGCCGAACTGCGGACCGAGCCGAACAGTGCCTCACGCACGGCGCTGGCGCGAAGCGTATCGTGAATGATGTTCTCGAAAATCCCGCGCGTGGTCGCGACGGGATCGGTTCCCGCTTCGGGGGTGACGTGCAGCAACACCTGCAGGTCCTTCATCCGGTCATTGTACGTCGCGATATCAAAGACATGGTCCTTGTTCTGGAACGCCGGCATCTTCTGGATGAAGTTCACGATGTCCTGCGTGCTGACGTTGATGTGCAGGCGGTCCGCCTCGCGCTCGAGAAGAAGCTGCGCCCACGCGCTCCGGGCAACCTCCTGCGCTGCGCCCGGCTTCTGCAACTCCTCGCTGCCGCCGTTGAGGATGATGGAATTGCGCTCCTCGCGCACGGCATCGTAAATGTCAGCAGAGGTGAGATCTTCGCCGTCGATGCGGCCGAAATCATTCGTGGTGCGGGCGGTGCCAAAGGTCAAAAGGTTGCCGGCGTTGCCGTAGAACAGAAAGCCGAAGGCAATAACGGCCAGCACGAGGGCCAGGACGGTCTGCGATTGGCTGCGAAGAAGCTTCATCATAACGCAGCGACGCTCCAAAAGGGGACGGGTAGACGGGACATGATCGTTGCATGATGCGAGTCCCAAGGCAGGACGACAAGCCGGGATTTTTTAAGCCAAGCGGGCCACCCAGTCGATACAGAGCTAACGCCTTTGGTCGAAATATGCGATCATGACCTCATGCCGAAATCATTTTCAAAGTCGCCCGCTTACCCACAGGCGCCCGGCACGATGATTTTCTTATCTCTTCTAAAACTCCTCCACTTTTCCCGGCTCTTCCAAGCTTGCTTTAAGTCCCACTTGGGTTTTTCTTCATCCATGCAACTTCGCGGATATCTGCACCTTGCACTCGGACTGGCGCTCGCCGCGATGACGCTGGCCACACCCCTCCGCGCCGATCATCTTTCCCCCCTCGCCCCCAAGCCCGACTGGTCCTCGCTCGACGCCTACCAAAAGACCATCACCCGCGGTGAGTTCTCCCGCCTGATCAACAACATCTACTCCCTCGACGGCGCCTTCTGGCGCTACTGCGACATCGACGACGACCACGTCGTCATCTACTCCGACCTGAAGAAATCCCAACCGCTCTTCACCCTCCACTTCGCCTCCAGCGAAAGCGCCGCCGCACCCCTGCCCTACCACTATAAGACCCACGCCGACTCGACCGATCCCTCCAAGCCGCTCAAAGGAATCAAGATCGCGCTCGATCCCGGTCACCTCGGCGGCGATTGGGCCAAGCTCGAGGCCCGCTGGTTCCAGCTCGGCGATGACCCACCCGTCATGGAGGGCAACCTCACGCTCATCACCTGCCAGCTCCTCGCCCAGCGACTCGAGGCTGACGGCGCCACCATCATCTGGTCCAAGCAAGACCACGAGCCAACGACCGACCTGCGCCCCGACGACCTGCGCCGCGAGGCCATCGCCGCCCTCGCCCGCAACAAGCCCATCGACGACAGCTTCCACCCCTCGTTCCTCTTCGGCCTGGAAACCTTGCACCGCGCCCACCACTCCAGTTCGGAGCTCACCGAGACCCGCATCAACGACGAGGCCGCGCTCCTCTTTTACCGCGTCGCCGAGATCCGCGCCCGCGGCACGCTGGTCAACCGCCAGCATCCCGATCTCACCATCTGCGTCCACTACAACGCCGACGACTGGGGCGACCCGGCCAACCCTCAACTCGTCGGCAACAGCCGCCTGATCATCTTCGTCAACGGCTACTACGAGGCCGGCGAGATCGCCTACGACGACTACAAGTTCGACCTCCTGCGCAAGCTTCTCGATCGCACCGCGCCACAGGAGGAACGCGGCTGCGCCCTCGTCGGCCAGTCAATGCTCGACGCCTTCAAGTATCCGCCCGACATCGCCGGTAAGCTCTCTGCCCATCGCGTCACCGACGTCCCCAGCGTCTACGCGCGCGACCTCCTCGCCAATCGCATCTTCCACGGCCCGGTCATCTACTGCGAGGGCCCTTACATGAACGCCCGCGACGCCTACTACCGCATCATCGCCGGCGATTACCTCGGCCAGCGCACCATCCACGGCGAGAGCGTTCCCAGCATCTACCGCCAGTACGCCGACTCGGTTGAAAAGGGCGTCCTCGAATACTTCGGCGCAAAATAGGCAAGCCATGTTCCGGCGCACCCAGTCCATCCCCCTCCCGCCGAGGCTGAACATCACTATCGTCGGCCTCGACGATTTGGAGGGACTCCAAGGTACGCCCTTCACCCGCGTCATCAGCATCTGCGACTCCGACCTCAAGGCCGAGCGCGGCTATGAAACGCAGCTCCGCCGTTACTTCCCCGGCGCCTCGTTCAACTTCTCCTATTTCGACGACGTCGAGTACGCCAAAGACGGCGCCCCGGACCGCAACAGCGTCTACCGTATCTTGCTCTTTAGCCAGAATTTCACGGTCGACGACCGCATCCTCATCCACTGTCGCGCTGGCATCTCCCGCTCCACCGCCGTCGCCTGCGCCATCGTCGGCCAGCACTCGCAGCCGGGCGAAGAAACCGCCGCCGTCGAGCACATCCGCTCCATCCGCTCGGTCATGATGCCCAATTTCCTCATCATCAAGCTCGCCGACGAAATCCTGCAGCGGCAAGGCAAGCTCGTCGCCGCGGTTGCGAAGACCCGCCGCTCGTTCTAGCCTCTCGCGATGCAACTGCCGGTCGAACTCTTTCTCGCGCTGCGCTACCTGCGCCCGCGCCGCACGTTTGTCTCCATCATCACCGTGCTCTCATTCCTCGGCGTCCTCATCGGCGTGGGCGTGCTCATCGTCGTGCTCTCCGTCATGGCCGGATTCCAGGAGACCATCACCAGCAACATCATCGGCTTCAACGCCCACATCACCGTGGCCATGGAGGACGATTCGCCCATGATCGATTCCGACAAGGTCGTCGCCTTCCTCAACAGGCAGCCAGACGTCGTCGCCGCCAGCGCGTTCATCCGCGGCCCCGTCCTGGTCTCCGTCCGCAACGGCTCCGCCATGTCGCCCGCCTACATCAAAAGCGCGCCCATCGATGGCGACGATCCCGTGCTCCCGCTGAAGAAATACCTCAAGGGCGGCGAGTGGGAACTGCACGGCGACTCGGTGATCATCGGCGAGGGCTGGGGCCGGCACAACGGCGTCTTCCCCGGCGACAAGCTCACCATCTACGGTGCTGCGCAAGTCGCAAGCTTCCTCCATCGCAATGACAAGAACGCCACTCTCGCGCTTCCGTCGGAACCGCTCGTCCGCGGCGTCTTTCAGACCGGCCAGGGCGGCATCGACAACGAATTCCTCCTCGTCTCCCTCGAGACCGCGCAGGAAATCTGGGGCATGCACGACCAGGTCCACGGCATCGCCGTGCGCATCAAGGACCCCGACCGCGCCGAGGAAGTAAAGGCCCGTCTCAACGACGCGCTCGCCAAAAATCTCTCGCCCATGATTACCGCCCGTACGTGGATGGATGACAATCGCGACTGGTTCAACGCCCTCGCCGTCGAGCGCACCGTGATGGCCGTCATCCTCTGCCTCACGCTCCTCGTCGCCGCCTTCGGCCTCTGCAGCACACTCATCACCGTCACCGTGCAGAAATCGCGCGAGATAGGGTTGATGAAATCCCTTGGCGCAAATGACTTTCAGGTCTGCGGCGTCTTCCTCTTCCACGGCGCGGTGGTCGGCGTCTTCGGCGCGGTTGGCGGGACCGTGCTCGGCCTGCTCCTGCTCCACAATCTCGACAACGTTCGCGACTTTATCCTCAACGTCTTCCACGTGCAGGTCTTCTCGCAGTCCGTCTACAGCCTGCCCAACATCCCGGCCATCATTAACCCAACACAGATCGCCGTCATCGATTTCTTCGCCCTCGTGATCTGCGTGCTGGCCGCGCTCATCCCCGCCATCAGCGCCGCAAGGCTCGCCCCCGCGCGCGCCTTGCGCTATGAATAACGCTCTCTTTATGCGCCTCTACGCCTTCCTTACTTTCCTCGCTGTTGCTCTACTGCCACTACGCGCGCAGGTGCCGACCGAACCCAACGTCGGCCTAGATGTCGTCACCCTCCACGTCGGCAAAGCCGACATCAAGGCCGAGGTCGCCGCCACGCCGCTCGAAGACGAGGCCGGCCTGATGTTCCGCCATTCGCTCGGCGACAACGCCGGCATGATCTTCTTCCTGCCCGGCCCAGAAACCGCCCAGTTCTGGATGAAAAATTGTTTCATCCCACTCTCGGTCGCCTTCATCGGCAAGGATGGCACCATCCTCGATATTCATGATATGCAGCCGCCGCCGGCCGGAATCAGCGACCATGAACAGCCGCTCACGCGCAGCGACAGCGACCAGGTCTTCTTCGCCCTCGAGGCCAATCTCCACTGGTTCTCGCTCAACGGCGTAAAGCCCGGCGACAAGATCACGCCTTCGTTGGAAAAGCTGAAGAACGACGCGCAGGCGAAACTCACCAATATTCACCAGTAACGCCCATGCCCTTGCCCATCGATTATCACAATCACCCCCAGGCCCACAGCGTCAAGCCCTACACGCCAGAGCTGCTGCAGCCGTGGGCCGACAGCGCGCGGCAGAAGGGACTCAAAGAAGTCTGCTTCACCGATCACGACCGCTATCACCAGGGCGTCGATTTCGACCAGATCGACAAGCTGCGCGCGGCCAATCCCGATCTCGTTTTCCTCGCCGGAATCGAACTCGACAACGATCCCGAGTCGGGTAAGGCCGGGCGTGCATGGGTGGAGAAAAACTGGGACAAACTCGACTTCGTCCTCGGCTCCGCCCACTACCTGCCGCCCGACCCGGAGATGTTCGACAAGACCACGCGCGGCGAGGAATTCGCCAAGCACGACGGAGCCGCCGATTGCACCACCTACATCACCGAGCTCAACGGCATGCTTGACCGCGGCGGCGTCGATTGCCTCTCCCATCTCGACCTCATCAAGATCCACGGCGTGTGGAAGCCCGAAGGCGGTCTGCTCCCGTTCTTCAGGCCGTTGCTTGAGCGCATCAAGCGCGAAGGCCTCGCCATCGAGATCAGTACGGCGGGCTGGCGCAAACCGGTCAACGAGCAATACCCGCACGTCGATCTCATCAAGGCCGCACAGGAGCTTGGCATTCCCTTCACCCTCGCCAGCGACGCGCATTCCCACGCCCAGCTCACCGAGAACTACGACCGGCTGGAAAAGCTCATCACCGGGTTGGGCATCACCGAAGTCGCTTCCTATCGCCACCACAAGCGCACGATGATCCCAGTTGGGTAGCGCTTCCTTGGAGGGACGGGCTCCTCCCCGTCCGTTCTCCCCGCCTACTCGGGCGTACTGAATTTCCCATCCACCAAACGCGATTAACACTTGGTAATAGATACGCATTTGCTTCGCCGCCCCCCTCGGTTACGCTCCTAGGAAGATCATGGAAGCCGCGCCCGTTTTCGCCTCGACTGCTGCAACCTCCGGCCTTCCTCCCATCCCCACGCCCGAGCAGGCTAACGCAATCGCCTACGGCCATGCCAGCCTCGCCCCGACCGCTGAGGCCGTGAAGCAAGCGAGCGCCTGGGTCGAACCGCTGCGCTGCGAAATCGGCCGCGTCATCGTCGGCCAGAAATACCTCGTCGACCGTCTCCTCATCGCGCTCGTCGCCAACGGCCACGTGCTGCTTGAGGGCGTGCCCGGCCTGGCCAAGACGCTGGCGCTGCGCACCCTGGCCGCAAGCGTCCAATCGCGTTTCCAGCGCATCCAGTTCACGCCTGACATGCTGCCTGCGGATATCATCGGCACGCAGATCTACAATCCGCGCGACGGCACCTTCAACCCCAAGCTCGGGCCGATCTTCGCCAACTTCGTCCTCGCCGATGAAATCAACCGCGCGCCGGCCAAGGTGCAAAGCGCGCTGCTTGAGGCCATGCAGGAGCGTCAGGTCACCCTCGGCGAGAACACCTACATCCTGCCCGAGCCGTTCCTCGTCATGGCCACACAAAACCCGATCGAGCAGGAGGGCACCTATCCCCTGCCCGAGGCGCAGGTCGACCGCTTCATGCTCAAGGTCGTGGTCCACTACCCCTCGCGCGCGGAGGAACGCGGCATCCTCGACGCCATGGCCACCACCACGCCGAATTTCGCCGTGCAGCCGGTCGTCACGCCGGAGCAAATCCTGCAGGCACGGCAGGTCATTAACTCGATCCACGTCGACGACAGGGTGCGCGACTACATCGTCGATGTCGTCATTGCCACACGCGAGCCGAAGACCTACAAGCTCGATTTCCCAGGCTGGATTCAATACGGCGCATCCCCACGCGCGACCATCTCGCTCGCCCTCGCCGCCCGCGCGCTCGCGTTCCTCCACGGCCGCGCCTATGTCACACCACAGGACGTCAAGGACGTCGCGCACGACGTCCTGCAGCATCGCGTCGCCGTCACCTACGAGGCCGAGGCGGAAAACCTCACCTCTCGCGACATCGTGCAGAAGATTTTGGACACGCTCCCCGTCCCCTGAGGTGAGATGGACTCCACCGCCACTCGCGAAATGCTGAAGAAAGTGCGGCATGTGGAACTGCGCACGCGGCGGCTGGTGACGGATGTGCTCGCGGGCGAATACCACTCCGTCTTCAAGGGCCGTGGCATGGACTTCGACGAGGTGCGCGAATACTCACCCGGCGACGAAGTGCGGTTGATTGACTGGAACGTCACCGCACGCACCGGCACGGCGTTCATCAAGAAGCTGCGCGAGGAACGCGAGCTGACCATCCTGCTCGCCGTCGATGTCAGCGCCTCCGGAAAGTTCGGCTCGCAGTCGCAGAGCAAGCGCGAGCTGGCCGCGGAAGTGGCGAGCGTCCTCGCCTTCTCCGCCATTCGTAATCGCGACAAGGTCGGGCTGCTCCTCTTCAGCGACGAGGTCGAGCAGTTCATCCCACCGACCAAGGGCCGGCAGCACGTGCTTCGCCTCATCCGCGAAATTCTCTTTTGCACGCCGAAGCGCCGCGGCACCGACATCGCCGCTGCGCTCGATTTCATCGCGGACGTGCAACGTCGCCGTACGGTCGTCTTCGTCATCTCCGACTTCATCGAGTCGCCCGAGGCCTTCGAGCGACTGCGCCTGCAACTGCGCACGACCAACAAGCGGCACGATCTCGTCTTGCTCCACCTCCGCGACCGTCACGAGGAAGAACTGCCGCCCGTCGGTCTGGTAACACTGGAGGACGCCGAGACCGGCGAGGTGCGCGAGATCGACACCGGCAGCCAGCATGTTCGCGACGCCTTCCGCCGCCGCGCGCTTGAGCGCATGGACGCCTTTCGCCGCGCCGCCCGGCAGGCCGACGTCGACGTGCTTGAGCTGCGCACCGGCGAGCCCTTCCACATCGCCCTCTTCAGCTTTTTCCAAAACCGCGCGAGCCGGAGGTTGGGGTGATCGGGCTGTTTGCACAGGCCGGCAGTGACGACATCGACGACATTCGGCCGCCCTACTTCTTCTTCGGCTGGGGCACGCCCGCGCTCTGGCTCTTGCTCGCGCTCCTCGCCCTGCTCATCTTGATCGCGATCCTCGTCGCAATAATCTGGTGGCCAAGGCGTCAACTCAGCGCGAAGAGCGCCTACGAACTCGCGCTGGAAAAACTTGAGCGCGCGCGGACACTGATTCGCGAGGACAAGCCGATGCCCTACGCCGTCCTCGTCTCGGAAACAATCCGCACTTATCTCGGACAGCGCTTTCACTCGCCCTCCACCCCTCGCACGACGGAGGAATTCCTCCGCCAGATGGAGGCCGACCGCGCCACGCCCTTGGCCGAGCATCGCGAACTCCTGCGAGAGTTCCTCCAATCATGCGACCTCGTCAAGTTCGCGCGCTACCAACCGAGACTCAGCGAACTCGAACACGTGCAGCAGCGCGCCCGCGACTTCGTCCTCGCCACCAAGCCGGACGAGAACTCCGGCCAGCGAAACGGGAGCCACGCCTCGTGAACGGCATCACCTTCGCGCATCCGTGGGTTCTTGCCCTGCTGCTACTGCCTCCGCTCATGGCCATCTTGCGCGGACGTCGCGGACGCGCACCGGCCATGCAATATTCCGGCGTAAGTCTCCTCGGCGACCTTGGCCAAACCCGCCGCGTCCGCGCGGGAGATTTGCTCGCGGCGTTACGCTATCTCACCCTGGCCTGCTTCATCATCGCGCTGGCCCGTCCGCAGAAGATCGACACCACAAGCCAGGTGCAGGAAAGCGGTATCGACCTGATGCTAGCCATCGATCTTTCGCCCTCGATGGACGCGCTTGACTACCACGAATACGGCCAGGAAATCAGCCGCGTCCAAGCGGTGCGCGAGACCGTTTCCAAATTCATCCAGGCGCGACCAAACGACCGCATCGGCATGGTCGTCTTCGCCGGCGAAGCCTACCTAATGAGCCCACTGACCTTGGACCACGACTGGCTCCTGCAAAACGTGGACCGCCTGCAAGTCGGGCTGGCTGGCGACGCCACCGCCATTGGCTCCGCACTGGCCGTTTGCGCGAACCGCCTGCGACACCAAGACTCCAAGTCGAAGATCATCGTGCTCCTCACCGACGGCGCAAACAACGCGGGCAAGATCACGCCCATCGCCGCCGCCGAGGCCGCGCACGCACTCGGCATCAAGATCTACACCATCGGCGCGGGCTCGGACGACGTAGCGAAATTCCCGAGGCGAAACATGTTCGGCCAGGTCGAGTATACCACGATCCCGGTCGACATCGACAACGCCGCGCTGCAAAAGATCGCCGACGTTGGCGGCGGAAAGTTCTTTCGCGCCGCGGACACCGAGACAATGCACCACGTCTATGACGAGATCAACCGGCTCGAGACCAGCAAAGTCTCGGCGCGACAGTACAGCCACTTCACCGAGTACTTCATGTGGTCGGTTTATCCCGGCCTGCTCTTCCTCGGCCTCGAGATTACCCTAGCCAACACCCGGCTGCGGAGGTTGCCCTGATGCTCTCCTACCTCTGGGATGCGATTGACCCGGGCTTCCTAAGGCCCGTGTGGCTTCTCGTCGGCATCGTGGCCATGGGCGTGATCGTGTGGCTGGAACTTCGCAGCAGATGGCTGCGCGAGCGCGCCATCCACACCTTCGCCGCGTCGCATCTCGTCCAGGCTCTCGTGGCCAACGTCTCGCCCGTCCGGCGAGTGCTCAAGGCGCTGCTGCTCATTTCCGCGACCGGCCTGCTTTTCGTCGCACTTGCGCGGCCCTATCTTTTCTACGAGTGGACCGACGAACACAGCAGCGGCGTCGACGTGCTGCTGGCGGTCGATTGCTCGAAGAGCATGCTGACCCAGGACGTCCCGCCCAGCCGCCTCGAGCGCGCCAAGCTCGCCATCTCCGACTTCGCCGCGCGCCTGCCCGCCGACCGGCTCGGCCTCATCGCCTTCGCCGGCGACGCCTTTCTGCAATGCCCGCTCACCCTCGATCACGACGCCTTTCTCGATTCCGTGCGCGGCCTCGACACCGACACCATCCCGCGCCCGGGTACCGACATCGCCACCGCCATCGACGTCGCGTCCGACGCGCTGCGCTCGCAGCCGAACAACATGAAGTTCGTCATCCTCATCTCGGACGGCGAGGACCTCGAGGGTCGCGCGCTCGATGCCGCCCACAAAGCCGCGCAGAGCGGGCTGAGGATTTTCACCGTGGGTGTCGGCACACCCGAAGGCGACCGCATCCCGGAGCACGGTGAGGCGGGCTATCTCAGCTATCACCACGACCTCGAGGGAAACGAAGTCGTCTCGCACCTCGATGAAAACACTCTGCGGCAAATCGCGGACATTACTGGTGGCTCCTACGCCCCGTTGGGGCAAGCGGGCGACGGGCTCGATCAGATTTACAACCGCTCCATTGCAACGCTACCGAGACAGAATCTCAAGGAGCAGCGACAGAAAATCCACATCGAGCGCTTTGAGTGGCCGCTGGCGGCGGCTATCCTTTTCCTGATGTGGGAATTCCTGATCAGCGAGCGCGCCCCCGCGCTCAAGCCGGAACCTCCGCGACGTGCACCGCGCGGGCGTTCCGCGAAGATCCTCGCCACGACGACCGCAGTCGCGCTCGCGTTGCTTGCGCCGCTTCACGCAGGCGACCTCGCCGATGCCCAGCGCGCCTATCAAAAAGGCGACTTCGACACGTCGATGCAGGATTACCAGAAGGCATCCGACGCCTATCCCACGCGGCCGGAACTGCAGTTCGACCGCGGTGACGCGGCCTACAAGGCGGGCGACTATTCCGAGGCGGAGGAAGCATTCCGCAAGGCGCTCGAAACGCCGAACCTGAACGTGCAGGAGCAGACCTACTACAACCTCGGCAACACGCAATACGAGCACGGCGCTGCCCTCCTGAAAGTGGACCAGAAGCGCACCATGGAACTATGGAAAGCCGCGCTCCATTCCTACGAAAACGCGCTGAAGTTGAAATCCGCGCCCGACACGCAGCACAACTACGACATCGTGAAGCGGAAGCTCGACGAATTGAAACAAAAGCAAGACCAGGGTGGCAACCAGGACTCGTCCGATTCCAGCCAGGGAAAATCCGGCAGCAGCGGGCAGCAATCCGGCCGATCAGGCTCCAGTGATTCCAGCAGCAACGGCGACAATTCCGGAAACAAGGACAATTCCAACAATCCCTCGAACGACACAAACGCGGCTTCCGGCGATAAAAGTGGCCAGCCCACGAACAAGACGGGCAACTCCTCCAATCCCAACTACCAGGCCTATTCAGGCACGCGCAGCCAGGATCAGGTGGACTCGCAAATCAGCTCGCGGCAGGACGCGAACAACCTGCTCGATTCGCTCCAGGGCGAGGAGCATCACATCACCGCGCGGTCGTACAACGGCGATGGCACGGCGCCGCCAACACCCTCTGGAAAGGATTGGTAATGCGCGCACCTTTGCGCCGTTTCGCCCTGGTGTTCTGGCTCGCCGGCGCGCTCCCGGGTCTCGCGGCGACGGTCACCGTGCAACTCGATCCGCCCGTCGTGAACACGGGCGCTGCAACGGCATTCATCATCACGATTCAAAACGGAACGGTGGAGAAAGTTGACTTGCCGCAGCTCGACGGCCTGCACTTCCTCCCCGGCATCAGCTCGACGACTTACGCTTTCACCTCCGGCACACTCATCACCACGACGGCGCGCAAATATGAGCTCGTTGCCGCGAAGCCCGGCGATTACACCATCCCCCCCTTCGACCTCGCACTCAAGGACGGAACGACTCTGACCACGCAAGAGATCAAATTGCACGTCAATGCCGCCGCGCCTCCAGCGGACACGCCGAGTGCAACATCAACCAGTGCGGGGCCCGTCGTCATGCCGCCCGCGAACCCTTCGCCCGCGCCGTCCGACAACGACACCGTCGCCACTCCCCGCATCCCGCGCGATCCGGACGGCGGCCCCGCCAAGGTCTTCATGATTATCACGCCGCAGAGCACCGACGCCTACGTAGGCGAGATGGTGCCGGTGCGCATCGACTTCTACATCCGGCAAGAAACAAACGCGGACCAGGACTCGCTGCCGACCCTCAAGGGCAGCGATTTTCTCATGAACGACTTCGCCGTGCGCGGCCACGCCAGCGTTACCATCCTTGAGAACGAAGCGTACGAAATCGACACATTCCTCAGCGCCTTCTCCGCCCCCAAGAGCGGCGACTTCCCACTCGCCGCAGAGCGCGACACGTACTGGGTGAAATCAGTCGCGGCGAGCGGGCTCGATCCGTTCGGCTTCACCCGGACCACCAGCCTCGCCCACGGCATCATCACCAGCAACCAGTACACCATGCACATCCGTCCGCTGCCGGTGGTGGGACGGCCTGATAACTTCTCCGGCGCCGTGGGGCAATTCGCGGTCTCCGCCGATGCGCAGCCCGCCGTGATCAAGGCGGGCACGCCGGTCACGGTGACCTTTGGCGTGCGAGGCACGGGAAACTTCGATTACGTCCACGCACCCGTACTGACCGACGACATGCGCTGGAAAGTCTACCCGCCCAACGTCACCATGAACTTCATCGACGAAGAACGAACGCAGGGCGCGAAGACGTTCGAGCTGCTGGCCATCCCCCGGCAGAACGGAAATGTCCCGATGCCGCGCGCGACGTTCAGCTTCTTCAATTCACGAATAAGGCAGTACGTAACGGTTCCCGTCGATTTGCCGACGATTGCCGTGACAGGCGCGATGCCCCAACCCTCACCGAATGCCTCGACACCGACCGCGACGGTGAGTTCCACGCCGCCACCGGCTGAAAATGATTTCGCGCCGAACCAGGGCGAACTGGGCGACGTCACATTGAGCATGTCCCCCGTTTATCGCGCCCCGTGGTTCTGGGTTTTGCAAGGCGCATTGGTGACGCTGCCGGTGCTGGGGCTGGTGTACTTTTGGGTTCGCCGCTGGACGCAGAGAGGAAGCGAAAGCGCGGAAAGCATCTCACGGCGACGCACGCTTCGGCAGGAAGAGAGCGCGATGGCCGAAGCGGTTCGCCGGAACGATGCACGCACCTTCTTCCTCGCGGCGCGCCACGCCGTGCAACTCCAGCTC
>FSYS01001860.1_pt1 | contig 13619 bp, 10 predicted proteins | sample 1638491 | NCBI WGS metagenome assembly FSYS01 (sample SAMEA3914788, study PRJEB12502) | metagenome | biome: forest; material: soil | place: Canada | collected 2011-07-03 | depth 0.1 m | reverse complement strand
GTGTCGGCGTTGTATTCGAGCAGCTTCGGCGGGCCTTCGCCGTTCCAGAGAATGTCGAAGCGGCCGTAGAGCGCGGGCGGCTCTTCGTTCCATGCCCATTCGATCATGGGGATGGCTTCGGCGTGGATTTCAAGCTCTGCGTAACGCTGGTTGTCGATGACATGCTGCGCGGCGGCGAGACACATCTCCTGTAACTGATTGCCTGCTGCTTCGAGCGTGTCGATTTCGGCGGACGTGAACTCGTAGCAGGCGCTTTCATCCCAGTAGGGGCGCGAGCCTGCGGGCAGAGACTCAGGTGTGTGGAAGGTGAGGCCCTGTTGCTCGACGGTGTTTTGCCAGTTGGTGCGCGGGATCAGGTTGTGGCGTTGCATGAGCTACTCGCCGCCTCCACCTTCGCCGCCGGAGAAAGAGCTGCCGAAGCCTCCGCGCGTGGTGCCGGAGAACGAGTAGCTATGGCCCGGTGTGGGCGCGTAGCTGCCGCCGCTGACGAAGGAACCTATGCCGCCGCCACCGCCGCCGTAGTAGTAGCGGTAATAGTGCGGCATGAAGACGCCGTTGTTGTAATAGCCGCCGTTGTTGGAGAGCGTTCCGGCTAAGGGTTGCTGAGCCAGAGGGGGAAGGTTCTGGCAGAAGCTGGGCTCGACGACGTGGTCGTGTTCGTCGACGCAGCGTTGCGGGTCGTTAGCTTTGCAGCTGGTGAGCAGGGCAACGGCGGCGGAAGCAAGCAAGGGTGCGACGACGTTCGTGGAGCGGCGCATGGAGGTGTCCTGTGGGGCTGGACACCATGCTAGCGCACACCCATGCGCCACACCGTGACAAAGTGCGTTTATTTGCCGGGCTTGGGTGTGGCTGCCGGTGCTTCTGCCGGAGCCGCCGGGGCGACGTACGGCGGAGGGGGTGTCTGGCCTTCGGCGCGGAGGGCGTCGTCGATGGCGTTGAAGATGAAGTCGATGGGCAGTGCGCCGTCGAACTTGGCGCCGTTGATGAAGTAGGTTGGGGTCGACTCGATGCCGAGCGATTCGCCGAGCGACACCGAGGCGTCAATGCTCTTCTTGTCCTGCTGGGCGATGCAGGCATTCAGCTTGGATACATCAACCTGCTGGAGTTTCCCCTGCTCGAGGGTCAGCTTGTCGAGGTCGGCATAGGCGTGGGCGAGCGCCTTGGCATTGTCGCCGGCTGCCTGGGCCGCAGAGCTGATCTCTGAGGCGTGTGCGTGGATGCCGTCGATGAGGTTCCAGTAGCCCGTGGGCGATTGCGCGGCGAGGCAGTTCACATCGACTGCGGCATGCACGGCCCAGGGATGGATACTGTCGAGCGGGAAGTCTTTGTAGACGATGCGGACCTTGTCGCCATAACGATCGGCGATTGCGGGAAAGATGCTTGCGTGAAAGCGGGCGCAGTAGGGGCACTCGAGATCGTCGAAGTTGACGAAGAGCACGGGCGCGGTTGCGGGGCCGCCACGCGGGGGACGACCGTCTGCTGAGATCAGCGTGCGTGGATCGGCGGAGATGTCGTATTTGGTGAACTGGGCGAGGGTTTTGCCGTCCTTGGAGAGGATGAACTTGATGGGGTGCGAGGTCTTGCCCTCGTCGGTGATGGTGATGGAGATGGAGTCGAAGCCGGCTGTGTCGGAGGGAGTGCGCGGGCCGACGTGGACGACTGCGCCGGGCGGAAGGTTGGCCTTCTGGCGAAGGAGCACCTCGACGCGGCGGGCCTGCTCGACGGAGAGCGGCGTGCCCTGTTCGGTGGCGCTGCTATCAGCGGCTGGAGCAGCGGGGGTTTGCGCGCGGCAGCCAAGAGCGGCGATGACGGTGGTGGCGAACAGGAGGGCGATCAGACGGCGGGTTTTGAACACAGATCGATTATCTCAGGTGAGGCAGGGGGGTAGGGGTTAGGGGAGAAAAGCACTAGCTACGGCGGATTCCCCAAAAGGGTAGTGACGCCGCAGCGAAATACAGAGATCCTTTGCTGCGCTCAGGATGAAGGTCTTCATAAGAAGTTAGACACCATCGACAGATCCGACCTAGAAGAGGCTTTGGTTGCGGCGCAGGTTGCCGGCGGTGCCGATGTTGGCGAGGGTGAAGTTGAAGCGGTAGGAGCCTTCATTACGGATGGGGCCGAGATCGTACTTGCGATATTCGATCGTGAAGCCACAGCAGTTCCAGTTGTAGCTGCTCTGGAGGGTGAGGTACTGCAGGGGCCCGGCGGTATCCTGTCCGCTGCCTGCATTGAGATCGATGCCCGCACCGGCGGCCGCAGAGATTCCTGGCTTGCTTGGTGTGCCGTAGCCGGAAAGCAGGCGCATCTGCGAGAAATTCTCGATGGACGAGCTGGTGAGGCCGGTGGCCGTGTTGGTCGTTGGGTTGATGACCTCGGTGTAGAAGCGGCCGGGCGCGTTGAGCAGGGCGTAGGAAATGCCGCCGAAGAAACTTTTCTCGTGGACGTCCAGAAACACGTTCGAGCTGTTGATCTTGGCGGCGCCGGTGTCGTAGTCGAGGTCCCATTCGAAGTCGGTGTGACCCGATGTGCGGAAACGCATGCGTGAGATGACCGGCGAAATCCTGCGCGGCTCGGTGAGGAAGGCCACGCCGGAAAGATTGAGCGTGGTATCGAAAATGTTGCGACCCCTATCGATGACGGCGCCGCCGAAGTTTTGGTCGAAGAAGTATTTCTGCTCGATCTTCCAGCTGAACCACTCCTGCTGCGGGGGTAGCGGCTTGTCGTTGGATGCGCAGGGGTCTGTATGGTGCGCATGGGTGCGTGTGGGCTGGTCGGGCGCGGTAGCGGAGGCGTTGGGAATGCCGTTGGAGTCGATTGTGGCTTGTGCGTCGGGCACGACGGCGGCAGGCTCCTGCGTGGCTTCGGAGGCCGTGGAGGGTTGCGGGGCCGGCGTCGCCGGGCAGCCGGGTTTGGGCTTGGTTGCTTTGACCGGTGTGGGCCGCGGACGGAAGAAGATGCGCTGCGTCAGGGAGTAATCGAGCTCGTTGGTGTCGCTGGCGAGATCGACGTCGTCGAAGCGGAGAATACTGAGGAAGTTATTGATGCCCTGGACGTCCCGGTAGGTGATTTCCGGCTCGATGGTGTGGCGGGCTTCGCGGCCGAGTAGCCACTGAAGATTTTCGGGAATGGCGTAGGTGCGCTCCAGCGCGGGCGGCCGGATGTCGACGGTGACTTCTCCATCGGCGCGATTGATCGTGTTGGTGAGCTCGACGGGGGCGACGTTAGGCGGGTAGGGGTTGGCAGCGTTCAGCGAATAAGGAACCCGGCGTGAGCGGCTGTAGAAGGTCTCGCGGATCGCGGCGCTGGCGAAGATGTTCCAGCCATCGAAGTGCAGCGGCAGAGAAATTTCGGGGCGGAAGTCGAGACGCTCGATGATGCCGGAGGAGACGAAGTTCGGCTGCACGCGCTTGAGGCCGTCGGCCGAGGCGTTGAAGCTCCAGAGCAACGGTGTGCCGTCGATGTGGTGGTCGTCGCCGGAGAAATCGATCGAAGGCGCGTGGAAGATTTTAACTTCCTCGCCGGGCGTGGTGAGCACGGGTACAACTTTGAGGCCCTGGTAGCGGTCGGCGCGGACATCGAGGGAGTAGCCGTTCTGCTGGTTCATCAGGTAGACGGTGGAGGTGATGTCGGTGCTGACGGCCTGGTTGAAGTTCTCGGTGAAGACCTCGCGGTATACGTAGGAACTGAGGTACTCGGCGTCACCGACGAAGCGCGTCGTCGGTGTGAGCTTCCAGCGGAAGCCCGAGGTGACGTCCTGTCCGCCCTGGTTGACGTAGAGGTTGATGGGATTGCCCTGGGCGTCGACGGTGGGCGTGTCGAAGCCGCGATCCTGCAGGGCGGAGAAGTGGGCGGTGAAGAAGTCCTCGCCGGGGCCACGGTAGCGGATGGTGCCGTTTTCGGAGAAGCCGCGCAGCGAGTAGTACAGCATGCCGACAGTGATGTCGGCGGAGCGGCCCAGTGTAAGGTAACCCTGCTCGCCGATGGTGAGGCCCTTGGAGCCGGTGTTCTGGCTCGCGCTGGAGTAGCCGAAGACCGGTATAAGGATGCCGGACTGGCGGTCGTCCGTGTTGGTGGGATGCGTGACGTAGGGCAGCGGCAGCAGCGGTATGCCGAGCAGGTGAAAGATCGAGTTCGACGCCTTGGCCTTCTGGTCGTCGATGGCGAAGTGATGGGCGAACAGCTGCCAGTCAGGGTGCGGCAGAAGGCATGAGGTTACAGAACCGTCGTAGACATCGTAGTTCTGCGGGCCTGTCTTGACGACGATGCGGCCGGAGAAGAGAAACGGGTTGGGGCTCTGGTAGCCAGCAGGGCGGTGCGTGGAACTCGAAGTCGTATCGAGGCCGACCGAGCCGTTCACATCATAGAACTTGCCGGTCTCCGTGCGGACGTTGTAGTTGCCGTGGCTGGCCTTGATGTACTCGTCGTTGTCGCCGCCGGTGAGCTTGACGTGGCCCTGGACGACGGCTTCGCCCGAGTCCGCGTCGTAGGTGACGGAGTCGGCGCGCAGGATGTGGTCGCGGTAGGTGATGACGACGTTGCCGGAGGTGGTGTAGACGTTGCCATGCCTGGATTGCGGCTCGTCGGACTCAATGACGGCGATATCCGGCGGCTGGTTGGGCAGGATTTGCGCACGCGGGATGGTGGAGAGATCGAGTGGCCCCTGCGGCTGCGGCGCCGTGGGCAGTGTGTTTTGGGCCACGTCGACAGTTGCGGTGGTGTCCGCGACGGTGGTTGTTTGCGCGGGAGGTTCCTGATTGGTCACCTCCTGTGCATGCAGTTGTTGATGACCCGCGAGCACGAGGATGGTACTTATGGACAGAAGGGTCAGTCGCATTGCAACAGAGTGCCGAGCACGTATGCCGGTCCGGAGATCGATACCTGGTTGAGAGAAGCCATCCACTAGATCGAGATTAGACGATTTCGAGGTTCGGACGTTGGCAAACGGCATTTGGGATTGAACACGAAGTTTCGAGCAGTGACTCGGAGCTGGGATTTAGACCATGGGGAGCAGCAATTGAGCATGAGCGGAGCAGCGCAACGCAGAGACACGACGGAGGCGCTGGATTTTGAGGCCACCGCGGAACCTGCACGGCAAGCTGCCGGGACCGAGAGCGCATTGAAACAAGCCGTGGCCGAGCGGCTGGCCGCGCATCGCAGCCGCAAGGCCGCCGAGCAGGAGCTCGCGGCGCAGGTGAATCAGCGGCAAGGGTCTGGGAGCCCTTCGCGGCGTGCATCCACGCGGGTGCGCGATGCCGTCGCCGCGCGGTATCAGCAAAGTGTGAGCTACCGCGAGTTTCTGGCCGTCGAAGCCGACCGCGCGGTGCAGCAGGCACAGGCCGAAGCCGAGGTTGCTGCGCGGAATGCGCGAGCAGTGGCGGAAGCCAAGATGCAGTTGATGGAAGAGATTGAGCAGTGGAACCGCGCCGAGACCCACGAGGAGACGGTGCGGGAGATTGCGCGCGCCGAGCATACGCCGGAAGCGCGCGGCGAACTGGCTGCGACAGAGCTGATTCATGAGGAAGCCAGCTATCCGGATGCTGTGCGCGAAAGAGTGTCGGCGGCGCTGAGCATTCAGCTATTTGAAGACGTTCCTGCCCAGGTGACGTGGTCGCGGCAGGCGGCAGAGGTCGATGCGAGCGAGGAAGAGCTTCGTGCGCTGGAGCAGGAGATCGCGTTCCGGCTGGCTCCGGAGCAGGATACGTACGTCGTCAATGCTCTGCCGATCCCCGGCAACCTGATCGAGTTCCCCCGGCAGCTGGTGGCGCCGCGCAAGGCTCGTCCGCGGCTGGCTGAGGGGCCGCTGCGTGAAGACGCTCCCGTTGAGCCGCAGCTAAGAATTTTCGAGGTCGACGCCGAACAGATTTCGATGGAGCCCGTAGCCGAGTCGACGGCAGCTCCTGACTGGCAGAGCCTGATGCTCGAACCGGCCACAGCCGCGGCCCCAGCCACCCCGCTGGACGCACAGCTTCAATTCACGCTGCAGCCGCAGACCGCTTCGCTCGAACTGCGGATCATGGCCGCGATGGTGGACTTCTTCTGGATCGGCTTGGGCTTTGTAGGCTTTGCCGCCATAGCAGTTGAAGTTGCTGGCAAAAGCATCCGGCTGCTTCCGCTACCGCTCGCCGGCGCGTCTGCCGTTAGTGTTTTGGTCGCGCTGTATGTGCTCTACCAGATGCTGTTCTTTTCGCTGAACGGAGACACTCCCGGCATGCGTTACGCGCGCATCAGCCTGTGCACGTTCGGCGATCGCAATCCCACACGCAAAGCCATGCGCCTGCGCGTGCTGGCAACGCTGCTCGCGGCTTGCCCGCTGGGACTCGGGCTGGCATGGTCCTGCCTGGACGAAGAGCGGCTAGGCTGGCACGATCGCATGTCGCGGATGTATCAGAGAGCGTATTAGGAAGTAGGAAGGGCTCGAGGGCTGGGGTCGGCAATCTGATGGAGAGTACAAACATTTTCTCGGGATGGCGATGGGTTCAAATCTGGAGCTTCAGACCCCACTCATCATTGCGGCGGAGCTGAGTTTCGCTCATGACGACGCCCGAAAGTCTGTCGAGGGGTTCTCAATGAAGTCAGCAAAATGCTCGTAGCTCTTATGCGAACCGTATAGCTTCGCATAAGAGCTACTTCCTGTTTCCTCTTTTACTCCGGCATGATCGCCCCGGCCTTCACCCACGCCGTCACCGTCGCGATATCCGCATCGGATATTTTGCTCTTGGGCGGCATGGGCATGGGGTCGTTGGCTGGGCCTTCGTGGCGAATGAGCTTGATCAGCAGCGAATTTTCGGCGCTTCCGGGGACGAGGACTGCGCCGTCGTGTCCGCCCTTCAACAGGCCGGCTTTACTGTCGATATGCAAGCCGCCGCGATGATTGACGCCGCCATGGCAGCGATAGCAGTTTTCCTGCAAGATCGGCTGCACCTTCTGGGTGTAGTAGGCAGTGGTGTTCGGTGCGGGTTCGGCTTGCGCGGAAACTGAAGCGGGACGCCACAGCGCTGCGCTTGCGAGAACTCCCGCGAAGGCAAAAGAAAGGGCGGCAAACTGGACTGTGCTGGTCGTTGGCTTGAAGGTTTTGTAGATCATCGGCATGAAGCAGGTGCTCCGGGTTGAAGATTCACTGATTGTAAGTTTCAAACCCAATGTAACCCGATTCGTCGCGGCTGTGCTTGATGATGACGAGAGTTTCACATTTGCGGGTTGGTGGCGGGCGATTTCCTCTACGAGTTATCAGACGCGGTAGGGTGAAAATCATCACCAGAGAAAAAACAACTCCTGCCGATGAACCCTTATCGGTACTATTCGCTGCGCGTGTAGGCGGATAGCCTGAAAGAGCTCGGCTGGCTTCGCGGCCACCTTATGAAACGCTTCACCATGATGATCAGAGTGCGACGTCTCGCCGCCTTTACCCGCTTGCCGGGTACGAGGATTCGCGCGTACGTTGCGGGCCTTGTCCTTCCGTTTGTGGGGCTCGTATCGATGGCCGGTACAGCGTCCGCGGCGGTTGTGACGCATCCCACGCGCCTGCACCGCGCTGTTGCGGCGCAGAGCGCAGGCACGGCCGAAACACGCGGCAAGGTGCAGCCCTCAAGATCGGCCAACAAGCACGGGAACAATGCAGCTTCCGGACGCCGGGCTCGAGATTCGAAGTCTGCGCCGAACGCGGCTGGATCCCGGCAAAGCGAGAATGCGGATGCTTCGTCGGCGAGGTCGCGGACGAAGAGCAGGCGGCGCAGGAACCGCGAGCCCGAGATGGTCGACGACCCGGTCATGATGTCTCGCGCCGGTACGAAGCGGAGTGTTCGTAACATCAACAAAGAGCAGACCGAAGTGCAGCATACTCCTGAACCATCACAGGCTGCACCCGCAAAGAAGGGCCTCACGGTCGATGACTTTGTGCGCGCCGCTGGCGGCAGCGCGAATGCTCAGACCAGCAGCGCTCCGCCCACTGAGGTGTATGCGCAGGGCGTCTCTCATCCGGATGAGGATGAGCGGATTGTGACATCGGATGTACCCGCAGATCTGCCAAAGGCCAAGCCGACTGCGGCCCAGAAGCCCGCGCCGGTTGTGCGTGCTGTATCCACGAACCAGCCCGCGGAAGCAGTTGCCGCGGGGGTGAGCTATGGCAATGCGCCCGCATCGGCTGACTTGCCGCAGTCGAGAGTTGTGCAGGGATTTGGCGCTGAGGTTGATGTGCTTCCCGCGACGAACGCGAACAGCGGTGCGCGATCGACGACGCCTGCGCGGCGGCCAACAGTCGCGATGAACGATGTCGTTGCGGAGGATCGAGAGTCGCAGCGTGAGTCGATCGACGATGCCGTGAAGCCGATGGTGGTTCCGATCTACACGCGCTCGGGCAGGCTTATCGTTCCACCGCCGCTGAAGGGTACGCACGAGATCCTCGTGCATCAGAACCAGATGGCCGACCAGGAAGGGCTCTCGCGTATTGAGGATGATGCGGACCTCGATCGCATGCGTGCGGCGCACCTGCTGCTGCCGCTGCCGGAGATCGCGGCGCTCGAGGTGAACGACGAACTGCCGTACAACCGTCGTTATGCCCGGCCCTGGACGGTGAAGTTTGCCGGCGACATTGCGCGCTCGTTTTATGCGCGGTTTCATGAGCCGCTGCGTTTGAGCTCAGCAGTACGCACGGTGGATTTCCAATTGCGGCTGCAGCGCGTGAATGGCAATGCGGCTGCGGTGGATGGTGACACGGCGTCTCCGCATTTGACCGGGCAGGCCGTGGACTTCGGCAAGAGCGGCATGAGCCGCGAAGAGATTGCGTGGATGCGCGCGTACCTGCTCCCGCTTATGCAGGCAGGCAAGGTCGATGTGGAAGAAGAGTTTCAGCAGTCGTGTTTCCATGTCAGCGTCTATAGCGGCTATGCTCCGAAGAAGCGTGTAGCGCCGAAGACGGAAGTGGCTCAACTGCAGGGAGCAGGGAATAGGGAATAGGGAGTGCAACAACAAGCGGCTGCCCAAAGGCAGCCGCTTGTTGTTGCGAAAACCTCGCTTAGAGCAAAGCCACAGAAGATGTATTGCCGTTTTTGCTTTTCTGTCTGTGATTCCCGTGGGGAATCTGCTTTTGCTGCTGCGTGTTCTTGCTCTAGACCAATAGGAACCGCTCTAGGACTTCTTCGCGGGCACCTTGGCGCCTTTTTTTCGTGCTTCCGAAAGGCCGATCGCGATGGCCTGCTTCGGGTTGGTGACCTTCTTGCCGCTGCGACCGCTCTTGAGCTTGCCGGCCTTCATCTCGCGCATTTCAGTTTCGACCTGCTTACCGGCTGCGGGGCTGTACTTGCGCGTGGACTTCTTCGCTGCTTTCTTTGCTGCCTTCTTGACCGATTTCTTGGTTGCCATGGGTAGAACCTCCCGTGCGTAGGAGTGCTAGCGAAGCGGCTTGCGTTGTATCGGCTGGGAGTTGAGAAAGCGATGCGTGCGCACGGCGGCGTAGATACCGAGGCTCGCAGCGGTAAGCATGAAGAGCAGTGCCTTCGTGTACTCCCACGTGGTGTAGGTGCGCTCCAGCGAGCCGTCCTTCCATGCAGCGTAGCTTGCGTTCAAATCCGCTGCGAGGCCGGGGATGGTGATGGCGTTGAAGTGGCCGTTGGCGTCTGGCGCGGTCGGGAGGCTGCCGAAGATGCGCTCAGGCTCGGGCCTCTTGCCTTCGCGATCTTTCGGGATGGCAGCAATGAGCGCGTTGATCTCTGCATCGCGCGGGTCGTCGAAGAGCGAGGCGTCCGCGGTGTTGGGGAAGAGCGTGACGTGGCCGGTCATCTTTTTCTCGATCGCGGAAACGCCGTCCTGGCAGACGCCAAGGGCATAGTAGCCGCCGAAGGGCAGCGTGGGGCGGGCGGCGTGGAGGTGCATGTATGCAACCGTGAAGAGGCCGGCGAGGCGTGTGACTTCGACAGCCTGTGCACCGGTGTACTCGTGGGCGTTGCGCTTGAGCACCCAAGGCTGGTCGAGCGTGTCCATGGTGCGCCACTCGGACTTGCCGTCGATGCCGAAGTAGTAGCTGATGTCGGCGTTGATGCGCGGGCCGCGTATGTGCCATTCGTACTCAGCGTGTGCGGCGGGGACGAGCAGGGCGCGGCCGTCGGAGTGGGGAACAACGATCTCGGAGTCGACGAAGAAGGGCATCATGACGTCCTGGCCCTTGTAGTGGAAGTGGCCGAAGTTGGCGAAGTAGCGGGCGTCGTCGACGGTGACGGTGTGGCCGCTTTGATCCAGAGCTTCGATCAGTTCCTCGGGACTTCCGTTGAGTCTTCCGTCAAGGGAGTGTTCCCATGTGCCTTTTGGCGTCGAAACGACAGCAGCTTTGAACGGCTGAACGCCGTCGAGCTTGTTCGCGGCGAGACGATTAAGCACATCGGCGAGCCGTTGCGACTCGGCGTGCTCAGATGCGAGATCATTTGGACCATCACCGCGCACGACGCCATCGCCGAGAGCGGTGACGATACCCTCCGTCGTGAAGCCGGGCAATCTTGAGGGTTCGTTAAGCGATACAGCCTCAGCTTTATCGAGCGAGTAGGGGCCGAGGTCGAGATATTGCCCAACTTCGGCAGAAGAGGGTGATGCGCCGGGGTGGACTTCGGAGGTGGCTTCCAGCTTCTCGCTCTTGCCGGCAAAATGCCCGACCGTGCGCACAGTCGGGTTGATCTCCCGCATGGTCCAGCCGGGGAAGCGATCGAGCCCCTGCCAGTCGGAGCCGAGGATGCGCTTTCGCAGCTCGTCGATCAGCTTCGGAGTCATCAGCGCGGGGCCCTTTTTGCCGCCGCTGTCGATCTGCTTCAGCAGCGCGTCGGTGAAGCCGGGCTGTGCGGAAAGCTCGCGCATCATCTGCGAGAGCAGAATGGTGTTGGGCGGCATCGGCGCTTCCGGCACGACATAGCTCTTGCGGCAGCCGGCGAAAGCGCAGAGCAAAATGAAGGAAGCAAGCTTGATGGATCGACGCATGGATAACCCTAAGACGCAGGATACCCGTTCCGCGAAGTATGATCGGTCGGGAATAGCTGGAATCGCAGCCGAGCGCGCGGGAATCCTATGGGTGGCACCTAAATGACTGGCGAAACGCAACTGACATACTCGGGGATCTGGCTGGCGGTGTTTACGCGACAGCTCTGCCTGCCCGTGCCGGCGGTGCTTTTTCTTATGTCGGCTGGCGCAGTGGCGATGGAGGGGCATCTGCATCTATCGCTGGTACTGCTGGCGGGCGTGGTGGGATGCCTGTGCGGCGATGGTGTGTGGTTCTGGCTCGGACGCCGTTGGGGCAGCCGCGTGATCCGGCTGGTGTGCAGCCTGAGCGGCGACCCGCGTGTGTGCACCGAGCACTCGCGGCGCACCTTCGGCGACTGGGGGCTGAGGCTTCTGCTGGTGGCGAAGTTCGTTCCCGGGCTGGATGGCGTAACCCCTCCGCTGGCCGGAGCAGAGGGCGCGTCGGTCGCCGGGTTTATCGCTTACGACAGCGTCGGCGCGTTCTTCTGGACGGCAGCGTATGTGGCGCTGGGCGTGATCTTCGCGCGCCAGCTCGATCGCGGCCTGCTGCTGGCGAAGCAGTTTGGATTGCTGCTGGGGCTTGTGCTTGGGGCTCCGCTGCTGGCGTACGTGTTGTGGCGGCTGGTGCATCTGGTGCGCGTGATCCGCCACCTGCGGCTGCGGCGCATCAGCCCGGAGCTTCTACAGCGCAGGCTGGATGACGGCGACAAGATCGTAATCATGGACCTGCTCTTTTTCGAGGCCAGGGAGGACGATATTCCTGGGATACCCGGCGCGATACGTGCCGACCCAACGCGCCTGCGCACCGGCCCCCGGCTGGTGGTGCCGGAGGATGTAGACATCGTGGTCTACTGCACTTCGAAGAACGAGATCACCAGCGCACGTGTGTCGGACGCGCTGCGAAAGCGCGGATGTGAAGATGTGTGGGTGCTCGAAGGCGGGCTGGATGCATGGGTGCTCGAAGGCCGGCCGGTGACAACGGAGTTGAGCACTGCGGAAGAGGTAGGGGCGCGGTTGGGGATCAAGATTCCGGCGGCGGCGCATTAGGCGGCATCTACATATAGCGTTGAGTTATGTTTTTGATTTACGAACAAATTGTCATCCTGAGCGGAATTTGGCGCGGCATTTTGCGCCAAACGCAGTCGAAGGACCCGCCATGCAGCTCGCACTCGCAACCCGTTGGCCCATTTTAGGCAAGAAGCGAGCCTCAGTAAAAACCCGGGTCCGAGAATCCAGACCCGGGGCACCCGGATTTGTGAGGGCCTGAAAGGTCAGGCGTCGAGCTTCTTCACCACCAGCTCATTCAGCACGCCGGGATTCGCCTGCCCCTTGGATAGCTTCATCACCTGGCCGACGAAGAATGCTGCGACCGTGCGCTTGCCGCCTTTGAACTGCGCGACCTGCGCGGGGTTGGCGGCGATGACTTCGTCGATCATGGCTTCGATGGCCGAGGTGTCGGAGATCTGCTGCGGCTTGTCGCGGTCGTAGACGAACGCGAAGTCGCGGCCTTCGGTGAAGCAGGTGTCGAGCAGCTGCTTGAGCTGCTTCGAGCTGATTTCGCCGGCTTCGGCGAGATCGGCGGCGAGCACAATGCCGTCGAGTGTGACCGGAGATTTTTCGAAGTCGATCTCAGCAGCGCGCAGGCGCATGGTGATCTCGCTGAGCAGGATCGCCGCGACGCGCTTGGGATTCTTCGCGGATTTTGCAGCGGCTTCAAAACGATCGCCCAGCGCGCGATCGGTGGTAAGCGTGGCAGCGTCCTGCGCGCTCAGACCGTATTCGGCGACGAGGCGAGCACGCCGCGCTTCGGGCAGCTCGGGCATTGCGGAGAGGATCTGCTTCTGCCACTCCGCACCGACAACCAGCGGCGGAAGGTCGGGCTCGGGGAAGTAGCGGTAGTCGTGGGCCTGCTCTTTGCTGCGCATCGAGTAGGTGCGGCCTTCGGCGTTGTTCCACAGGCGAGACTCCTGCACAACACGTCCACCGTCTTCAATAACACCGATCTGCCGCTCAATCTCGTACTCCACAGCCGCGCGAATGTAGCGGAAGCTGTTGACGTTCTTGACCTCGGCCTTGGTGCCGAACTCTTTCGCGTCTTTCAACATCACGCTGACGTTGGCGTCGCAACGCAGCGAGCCTTCTTCCATGTTGCAGTCGGAGACGCCGGTGTAGAGCAAGATCTCCTTGAGCTTGGTGAGGTACTCGAACACCTCGTCGGCGGTCCGCAGGTCAGGCTCGGAGACGATCTCGACCAGCGGCGTGCCGCAGCGGTTCAGGTCGATGTAGGTGCGCGAGGCGGAGTCCGGAAAGCCATCGTGCAGGCTCTTGCCGGCGTCTTCTTCCATGTGCAGACGCGTAATGCCGATGCGCTTCGAGTTGCCGCTGGCGTCCGGCACATAGATCACTCCATGCTCCGCGATCGGCTTGTCGAACTGCGAAATCTGGTAGCCCTTGGGCGAGTCCGGATAGAAGTAGTTCTTGCGCGAGAAGATGCTGGTCTCGCGGATTTCGCAGCCAATCGCCTTGGCCGCGAGCACGGCAAACTCCACCGCCTGCTTGTTCAGCACGGGCAGCGCGCCGGGCAGGCCGAGGCAGGTGGGGCAGGTGTGCGTGTTGGGCTCGCC